>Ga0209303_1001091_pt1 | contig 18037 bp, 15 predicted proteins | sample SidtaG_3_FD_187449 | JGI IMG/M metagenome (GOLD analysis project Ga0209303, IMG submission 187449) | Marine algal microbial communities from Sidmouth, United Kingdom - Sidmouth_Asex1 metaG (SPAdes) (version 2) | ecosystem: Host-associated > Algae > Red algae > Unclassified | place: Sidmouth... | reverse complement strand
TGTTCCAGATAGTGTATTTGTGATTACGGCATATGAATTGACTGGTAAGCCATTGATTGCTTATCGGCGGAGGCAGCGAAAACGAAAATGAGCACAAAGAAAAATCGATTTCCTGAAGGTTGGGATTTAAACAGAGTCCAACAAGTTATGTCTCATTACGAAGAGCAAACTGAAGAAGAAGCTATCGCAGAGGATGAGGCAGCTTTTGAGGATGAAAAGCAGACGATGATGGCGATTCCAGTTGAGCTTGTTCCGGCGGTTCGTGAGCTACTTGCGAAGTATTACGGTAGTGGTCAATTGCCTGCTAGTTTAAGGTAATCAAACCATTTGCTTGGCGCAGGGCGGTCATTATGCTCAGTTGTATAATACGTATTATCGGCATCAGAGTTTGAGTTATGTGCCGGTGTAGGGGATAGGGGATGCAAGACTTAAATGACAATGCTAGGCTCAAGGCAGAGGTGTTAAACTTTCCTGCATATCAAGATCGTTGCGAAGATCTTTTGCAACTGTTCAAACTTTCGCGCCAGTGGAGCGGCAATCCAGAGTCACTTCTTGAATTTCAGTCTGGCATTGCCCAACTTCATGCTGAATGGCAGAAAAAGAAAAGAGAGTTTAAAAGCGAAGGGAATGTAATCGGCGAAACCGTAACGAAACGTTTAATTGTAATTCTCAAACGAATCGTTGATGCATTTGTCTGGAGAATATTGAGCTATGATAGAGTCGCTATCCAATTACTTTCTGAACACTCACAGACAGGGCATATAGATAGTAGCATTCACATGGATTTCACAATTGCCCAGAGCATTGTAAAGGATTCTGGCGCATTGGTGATAATCAATGATCTCACCAGCACGTTGTTGCACGGGGATCTAACAATAGTTGAACCAGATGGAAGGATTATTATTCGTGAAAATAAGTCGGGAAGGAGTAGCCGTCGAGATAGACGTGCAAAACGTCAAAAACAGAAAATGCATGATTTAGCGGAGTTTCTGAACAGTGGCAGTCGAGTCAGTAAAGATCTCATGCAACATTATATTCTGAGAGCTGATACAGAAATTACGACCTATCACTCTAGAATTTTGGAGGTTATCAAACTATCAAAGCAGAGTGGCTATCATCGGAAAATTTTAAGTGATTGTTTTGCAATTGAGGCTTGTTGGATAAATCACCCCCTAGCACGTATGCCTAGTGACCGACCATTCGACAATGTAAAGTATATAATACAAGAAAATAGCTTAGGAATATTTGACGGAGTTGCAAGAAGGATTGCACCTTACAGCATTTTTCCATTTGACGATGAAATATGTTTTGCATTGTTGAGTGGAGAACTGATGTTACGTGCTACATTAAATTTCGATGCACTTAGCAGAGTGTATCTTAAGAATGGAATAATATTGGAACTACCGAATCCATCAGATGAGGAAATTGAAGCATATTTAGCTCTTCCACATAGAGAACGAATGCGCGTTGCTGCACATGAACAGACCTCATGGTTTATGTTGCATAGTAAAGACACTTCTATGCAAATAACTCCAGACCTCTGGGGAAGAGTGACACTAGAATTTATCGATGAAAATTCAATTGTACAGGCAGACTTAGATGTTTTGAGGAAAATAGCTAAGCTGAATATTCCGACTAAGCAAACGGCAAGATTTTACCATGGGTATGTAGATGAGTCGCATGTTTGGAAATGATCATTTATGGCTTTCGGCTAGGGTATCAGGATGGTATGTGAGTCCAGTAAGCAAGTTTAGCAAAATGCTATGCAAGCGTTATATTATTCAAAATCGGGTAAAATCTACCCAGTTTTTCTGCTATAATGAAGACAACGATGCCCCCTATTTCAGGGAGTTTGAAACAATACAGGAGTAAGAAAAATGGCAAGTGCAATCGTATCCGAAGTCGTACGACATATGGAAGTGCTCCCGCTAACGTTGCAAGAGCAGGTACTGAATTTTGTCCGTGGATTGGATTCTGCCCAGCTTTGCGGTACACCGGGAAAGCACCTTTTACAGTTTGCAGGTTCTATTCCCTCAGAGGACCTGAAAGTTATGGACGAGGCCATCAAACAAGGCTGTGAACAGGTTGATTTAAATGAGTGGTAGATATTTGCTTGATACCAATATCGTGATTTCATTGTTTGCTGAAGACGCAGCGGTTATGAAGGAAATAGAAACAGCTTCCGAAATTTTCATACCAAGTTTTTCTGTTACAAACAAAAACGCTCCCCTACCCCAACAGCCGCGCATAAACCTCCTCATACGAATCGATCATCGCCTCTTGCGAAAAATCCTGCTGCCCAAACGTCACCGCATTATCCGCCAAAGCAGCATATCGATCCACCAATGCACGTACGCCCGCAACCACAGCATCCACATTCACCGTGTCGATCACCACGCCCACATCACGCTCCGCCACATAATCGGCCAAAGCCAGCGCCGAACTGACCAAAACGGGCTTGCCCGCGGCCAATGAATCGAGTAATGAATGTGGGTACGCCTTCACAATGTTTGAGTGCGTTGCCAGCACAACCGATGCGTGAACCGTTGCCAGGATCTCGTTGACGTTAACTAGCTCGTTGATCACGCACACGCGATCTTGCAAGCCCAAAGCCACAATTCGCTGTATCATTTCGCTGTACAAAACGCCACGCCACAGAAAGGTTAGATGTAGATCGGGCAGTTCACGCGCCGCAGCCAGCAGCGCATCGATCCCCTTACTTGCGAACTGTTTATCGCTCCACGGTGCCGAAGCCATCAACAAATGCACAGTCGGATCTGCCTCTGAGTTGGTATCTGCTGGTGCCGCTAATGGCGCGTGCGTGAACTTTTTCGTATCAATGCCCGACTTGACATAAACCGCATTGGTGATGCCCCACTCTTGCAGTTGATCCACGCTGCGCTGGTCGTAAACGGCCACCGCGCTCATTGCATTAAAAAAATCAACGTTAGGCCGAACGGTACCCGCGCCACCGCTTAGCACATAGACCACCGGCTTTTGCAACGTACGTAGTATCGGATATGGAAACGGATCGGGGTTGTAAAATTGATGTAGATCCACAGCTTGGTCGATTTGACGTAATCGTCGAGGCTGATGGTAGCCAAAAAGGAGGCGCGGCACGCGTAGCAGTGGCAGCCGTCTGCGTAACGCTTGCGGCAGATGTTGATTTGGGTTTAAAAAATTCGGATTCGAAAATGATTGCACGCCACCAAAGCGCGTTTGCAATGCAGCGATCTCTTGCGAATAGGCCTCTACTTCTGGCTGGGCAGGCGGCAAAATGGGTAAATGATAGTGGATTGTTAATCGGCTCTGCATGAAAATAATTTCTCAATCTCTCGCCTGTTCCAGACTCTGTGGTAAAATTACGAATATGCGTATTTTACACGTCACTCATCAATATCCACCAGAGTTTGTAGGTGGCGTCGAAGTTTACACCCAAACGCTCGCGCAATTGCAAGTGCAGCAGGGCCACAGCGTTGCGATCTTTACCCGCGGCACAACCGACGGGCGTGCAAGCAAAATCGAATCGACCGATGGGTTGTTAATCCACACAACGTCCGGTGACGGACTAAGCGCCAATCAGCGCTTTATGGCCACGTTTGGATGGTCTAAACAAGATGCGGCCACTGTCCAGCATTTTGCGACAGTTCTTGATGAGTTTAGGCCAGATGCGATCCACATTCAGCACATGATGGGGCTGCCCATTCGTTGCATTGATCTCATTGTCGAGCGCAACATTCCCTTTGTGATTACGCTGTGGGACTTTTGGTGGGTTTGCGCCAACGCCCAGTTGTTGACTAATTACAGCAACGAAGTTTGCCAAGGTCCGCAAGCGTATCTCAACTGTACGCGCTGTGCAGTTACTCGCGCTAACCAGCCAGCACTTTGGGCGGGTACACCGCTGTTGACCGCGCTATTGGGCTGGCGCGGGCGGCTGCTTAAGGCGGCGGTCGCACAGGCAGATGCGCTTATCGCGCCGACAAATTTCGTCTATCAGTGGCATTTTCAACGCGACCTGATTGCAAAAGAGATACGCGTCATAAAACCCGGGGTCGAGGGCTTTTTTATTCAGGAAAAACAGCCTCAAAACGAAAGACCCATTCGATTCTTCTACCTTGGTGGCATCTCACCACCAAAAGGGATTCATGTAGCGCTCGAGGCGTTTGGACAATTAAATGGAAAAGCCGAATTGTGGATCGCGGGCGATCCAACGATTGATGCGACATACACTGCGCAACTCGAAGCGCTGGCCACCCCAGCCGTACGATTTTTAGGGCGTTTAACGCGGGCAGAAATCGCCGAGATTTTGGCACAGGTAGAGATTTTTCTTGCGCCATCAATCTGGTACGAAACTTTCTGCTTTGTACTACACGAAGCGTTTTCCGCGGGCGTGCCTGCGATTGGATCGAATCTGGGCGCAATCGCCGAAGGAATCAACCATGGTGTTGATGGCCTGTTGGCCGAGCCAAACGATGTGGAATCGTGGCGCAGTGCAATGCAACGCGTTGTGGATAACCCAGCGCAAATTGCCCACTTTCAAGCTGGGATCCACCACCCGCTGAGCCAACTTGAACACACGCGCAAAATTCTCGCCCTCTATCAGGAGCTATAGCTATTTCAACCCAAAATTTATCGTCCCAATCCACAGAGCACACCGTCTATAAACCGCACAGTCGTTTCCTGATTTTTGCCATTCTAAGCATCTTTATGACTGCCGCATCAGGCTGGGAGATGTTGCGCATCCGCGAAAGTGGCAACGCCGAAAATCTGGCAAACGATGGAATCATCTTCTTTGTCATTAGCCTCGGCATCCTGATTTGGTCTATTTGGACACTCTTCAGTCGAGTGGAATTGCGCAACGAGAGCGTGTCGGTGCGCAACCCGCTGGGCAAGCGCAAAACCGTGGAATTTCGCCAAGTAGTCAACGCCATAGAAAGTGGCCGTATGGGTAACAGCATCAGCGTGCTCTATCACCCCGCCGATGAAAATGGGCTAATCAATATGGATAATGCCGACACGCTCTTCCTGCCCAAAGTAGCGAATCAATCCGAGCTATTGCAGTACTTCCGCGAGCGCATTCCAGCATGATTCCCGTTAGACCAGACATTACCATTCGCCGCTTAGAAGCAAACGACGCGGAAGCGCTCCATGCTTTTCTCAACATCGCGATTCACGCCCTGCCCTACAGCACGCCGTTTAGCATTCAAACCGTTCACCAGCAGATCTTTCTGCGCAACCCAAGCTGCATCTATCCCGTACGCTGGCAGAACCACTTCCGCTTTTGCGCGTGGCGTGCGGGCAAGATCGTTGGCTTTGCAGACGCGGCAACTGGCTTCGACAGCGCCAATCTAGACAGGCCAGAGCATCAACCCATTGGGCTGCTGCGTTTTCTTGCGCTCCCACCAGGCAGAACCGATCTCATCGACGATATTGCGCTCGCCCTGCTGCGCGCTGCCGAAAAATTTTGGCTCGATATGGGCACGCGCTACATTCGCGCGTTTGATGTCAGCACCGGATACCCCAACATTCAGGGGGGCGCAGGCATGTTGCCGGGCGAATGGTCCGAGCACTTTCGGCTGATGACCGTAGCCGAATATACGCTGGTGCATCGCTATCAAGCCTTTGCGCGCCAGTTAGACAACATGGTCGAAGAGAGCTACCCAAGCGAAGAGCTGATTAGCCTACAGCCGCGCGGCACTATCACAGATCGGCACTATCAACTTTTCCATCGTCGCCTCGATCAGATTGGCAGCGCCAGTATGGCCGGAACCGTACTCGAACATGCCGCCAATATCGATCAGCCCGATCCCCGATTGCAGATAGCCAACAGCAAAGTCGAATCGTCGCTGCCAACTCGCGTCGCCGTGCTCACGGGGATACATGTGGAGTACGAATGGCGCAGCAAAGATCTGGGCAAGCTGCTGCTGCGTCGCGCCATTAACGATGCGGTGATACTTGGCTACAAACAGATGCTCGTTTACCTGCCGCAGGGGCAAAATGTAGCGTGGGGGCTGCTTGTGCGCCATGGGTTCAAAGAGCTAGATTATCGTGGCTACGTCTTCGAAAAAACCTTGTACGACGAATAAAATGAACATACTATTTGTCACCGGAGAATACCCCCCACAGCAGGGTGGCGTGGGTGCATATACAGCCGAGTTGGGCCAAGCGTTGATCGAGCTTGGGGCAACCGTTCACGTGCTGACCACTCAGGAAAATGCGGCGGATCAGTCCGCCTCGCCCACAGTTCCAGCCATCCCGACAGATCTACCCACGGTCCATCCGCTGGTGCAAAAGTGGGGCTGGTTGACGCCAGCTACTATCCGCAACGTAGCGGAGCAGGTAGACGCCGACTGGATTCATGTACAGTACCAAACCGCCGCGTTTGGCATGAATCCAACCATCAACTTTATCCCCTACTGGTGGCAATCGACTATATACCCATCCCGAAAAGTTCCGTACCACATTTCAAAAAACAGAAATGGGACAGAACTTTTCTTGGAAACTATCAAAACCCAAGCCAAGCGCGGCACAACGCAGCAGCCCAACATCGCATGGACCTACCACGATTTGCTGGTCCCCTACCTGTTTCCCAAGGCAGGCAGTCGCATCCGCCGCTGGATCACTGAGCGGCCCGCGCGTGATTGTGACTTGGTCATCGCAACCAACTTGGGCGACTATCAGCAGCTTGTCGAGCGCCAGCCAGATCACCAGCGTAAGTTTGCAAACATCCCTATTGGCAGCAACATTGTTGGCCAGACCCTAACCGCAGCAGAGCGAAGCAGCCGTCGCCAACTGCGTGGCTACACGAATGATGAGTTTGTGATCGCCTACTTTGGTTTTCTCAATCGGAGTAAAGGAGGCACAACGTTAATCAAAACGCTCCACATACTGGTTGAAGCGCACACCAACGTGCGGTTGTTGATGATTGGCGAGCGAGTCGGGGCCAGCGACCCAACGAACTACGCCTATCTGCAAGAGGTTGAGGCGCTTATTCGGTCACTCGGGGTCGAAGACAAAGTGCAGTGGACGGGTGGTCAAGAAAGCAGCGCAGTGAGTGCAGATCTAGCAGCGTGTGACGTTTTGCTCATGCCATATGAGGATGGGGCCAGTTTGCGGCGCGGTACGTTAATGGCGGGGCTAGCAAACTATTGCGCCATTGTCACCACAACGCCCGAAGCGCCACTCCCCGAGCTGGTTCATGAGCGCGATTTGCTTTATGTGCCGCCGCACGATCCAGCGGCAGCCGCGGCAGCCATTGACCTACTTATGGCCGATCCAGCTCTACTCGACACGTTGCGCAAAAACGCGGGGGAACGCAGTCAACTTTTTACGTGGCAAAAAATCGCCAAAGAGCATCAGGCTCTCTATGAGCAATATGCGTAAACTGTCGTAGGGGCATGATATTTTTGTTGCAAAATCCTATCGGCTAACGCATAATCTACCCACAATGACGGTGCCCAACCCAAACACTCAAATATTTTATAACGGCTCAAAAAAAATGTGGCTGCGGCTCTTGCTGCTTGGCTTTATTTTGCTCGCTTTTGCGCGCCTTGTGTGGCAACTGGATGCGAAAAACTTCTGGTGGGACGAAAGTCTGACGCTGCAACGAGCCGAGTCGGAGTGGTGGCCGCTGTTGCGCGGCACTTTATTAGAGCATGATGGCTTCAACACAAGGGCAACCACTGATCAGCACCCGTTTCTCTATTTTGCACTGACCAGCATCCTGATCCGCGTGGCGGGGACAAGTGAGTTTGTGGTGCGCTTCGTCTCCGTCATGGCTGCAACATTGCTGGTACCCACGGCTTGGGCCTTTGCCCAGCGTATGGTGCAGCAGAAGCTGGCTGCACAAACCACCCCCACTTGGGCAGCAGGGTTTGTTTCCATTAATCCTTTCCTCCTATGGTATGGGCAAGAGGCGCGGCCGTACACGCTGTGGCCGCTTTTGGCCTTAATCGCTACTTATTTTTTAGTGCGGCTTGTGGCAGAGTCGTCGTTAAAAGAGCCAGTTGCCCGACGCTATTTTGCGGCCTATCTTATCGCATTGTTCCTCTTTCTGAGCACACAATATCTCTCGCTCTTGTTGTTGCCTGTCCATGCAATTTTGCTCTTTTTTTGGTTGCGTCGTATCAACCCCAAGATAGCTTTCTGGGTGGCGCTTTTCGCCCTTGGTGGCGGTCTACTGCTTGGTATTGGAATCGCCACCATGCTGCTGAGCCAAGGTGGTGCTGGCAGTAACTTTTACTATGTATCGCCGACCATTCTGATCCCCGATCTGCTTAATGCGTTTAGCCTTGGTCTTAGCGTGGACATCGACCAAGTTTGGTGGGTCGATCTGCTCTATGCGCTGGTTGCGCTGATTGGCGCGCTGTGGGCCATTCGATCACGCGCGGCGCTACGGGCAAATGGTTGGCTGCTGCCTGCGTTTGTTGTGCTGCCATTGGTGGGCATATTGTTGATCAACTTAGTGCAGTCCGCGTATATGAATGCTCGCCATATGAGCCTTTTAGTTGGTGGCTTTTTGCTGCTTTTGGGCTGTGGGATGGGGTGGCTGTGGCAACGGCAGCGGATCGTTGCGGCTGCTGTTGCCGCGGTGCTAGTCGGTACAGCGGGGTACAGCACGGTCAATTATTTTAGCACGCCAGAATATAGCCAAAAATATGACGATTATTCGAGCCTTGCACGCTTTATGGAAAAGCGGCTTTTGCCCAACGATGTGGTCCTGTTGAAGCAACCCTCTTCGTGGCGAATTTTTGATTACTACCTGCCGCTGGATCAGGCCGAAAAATATGGCGTTCCTTTTATGGGTGTTACGATGCAGACGACGCTCAATCAAATTGATTCCTTGGCAACCGATGCGCATCGGGTGTGGTTGATCACCTCGGGCACGACGCCACCACGCGACAAAGAGAAGCTGATCGAGGCGCATTTAAACGAGACAATGTATCGCGTGCAGGAACGGATCTTCTACAGCCATTCGTCCTTAACGGCGCAGCTATTTTTGCCAACCGTTCCCGTATATAATGAAGTAATTGAGCCGGTTGGCACGCCAATCGACGTGACTTTTGGCGACCAAATCCGGCTGATTGCGTATCAAGTGGATGAGCCAAGTTCAGCGGCTGCGGCGATTCCGGTTACGCTTACGTGGCAGACGTTGGCCTCAACAGAGACGCGCTACAAATACATTTTAGAAGCGATTGATGTGGATGGTCGACTGTTAGGCATTACCGAACGCGAGCCGTACGAAGGTGCAATTTCGACGAACTTTTGGCAGCCCGGTCAAACCATTGTGGAGTTTAGCGAAGTGCCACCAGATATAGCGATGCCCTCGCTGGATCAAGTAGAGATCCGGATTCAGCTTTATGCAGCGGATACGGGCGAAAAGTTACCGATTACTCAGGCCGACCTGTCAGTCGGGGGCGGCGTTGAGTCCGAGACCGCGTTGATTTTGCCGACCATTACGCCTGCGCAGGATGAGTAACGATGGACGTATCAACGACAAAATTGAGCAATCGAATATGGGCTGCGCCAAATATACTTTTTGCGCTTATCTGTCTGCTTTATGTTGGATTTGGGCTGTGGTATAGCCTGGTCGTGCCGCCATTCGAAACGCCCGACGAAATTCACCACTATGCGTACGCACGTCATCTTTCGCAAGGCAATCCGCTGCCTGTTCAGCTCGCACTTTCGCCAGAGGAGATCGGCGATCAGATTGTGCCGGATGATTATGCGGATAAACTTTGGGCGCACGAAGGCAGCCAAGCACCACTCTACTATTATTTGGTTGCGCAGCTCATTTCGGGCATCGATCAGAGCGACTTTGAGCAGATCAACACCTTTAATCTGCGCGCCAACATCGGCAATCCGCTTTTCCCTGGCAACAAAAATATTATGCTTTACAGCGCGGTCTCCCATCCGTTGCAGGGGGCTAATTTGGCCTTGCATATTGGTCGCTGGTTTTCGCTGCTGCTTGGGTTGATTACGCTTATTTTGACCTATGCACTCGCAAGAATGGCGATGCCCGGCACGAATGCCGCAATGCTGTCGTTGCTGGCAGCCTTATTGCTGGCGGTTATTCCTCAGTTTGTCTTTATTAGCGCGGCGCTTTCGAATGATAGCCTGATCATCGTGATGAGCACTGCGACTCTTTTTTGGCTGGCCAAGCTATTACTTCGATCGGAGGCACGCGCGGTGTCGATCTTCGAGTGGCTAGTCTTGGGAATCTTGCTGGGATTGGCGGCGCTGAGCAAGCTGCATGGATTGGGGCTGTGGCTCTTGGCGGCGCTAACCGGCGTTTGGATCGCGACCATTCGGCGCGATTGGCGCGTGCTGGTGCAGGCGGCATCGCCTGTAGCCGTGCCTGCGGTGGCAATTGCGGGGTGGTGGTATTGGCGCAACTATACGCTCTATGGCGACTGGTTTGGCCTCACAACGTTGCTCGCCATCGAGGGTGTGCGCACGGATAGCTCTAGCATTGGGGCAATGATGAGCGAGCTGCGCGGCATGAAGTATTCATTTTGGGGACTATTTGGTTGGTTTAACTTATTGCTGCCGATTTGGGTTTATCGTCTGATCGATCTCTTTACCATTGTCGGACTTGTTGGATTAGCGGCAAATATTTTCGAGCCACTCTTTTTCAAGCAGAGAACAGAAAAAGTCAACAAGAGCTCAAGCCGTTACGTGCAGCTTTTACTTCTGCTCTGGCTGCTGATTATTAGCCTGATTTTGGCCTACTGGCTACAGCGCTCGATTGGCAGCCAAGGGCGCTTAATTTTCCCTGCGATTAGCTCGTTTGTGATTCTTCTTGTTATCGGTCTCAATACGGTTTTTACGGCGCTCTTTAGAAATAGAGCGACAAAAGCGAATCAAAGAGCAAAGTGGCTTTACAAATCTGCGTGGGCGCTGCTGCCACTGATCTTGATTAGCTCATCGATTTATAGCCTAACGTGGTTGTTCCCGCGCGCGTATGGGATGCCTGCTACCGTTGAAGCGATTCCAGCCACTGTCCAGACGGTCGATGCAACGTATGGTGATGATGAATTCTTTCAGATTTTGGCGCTCGATGTGCCAACCGAACGCTACAAAAGGGGCGATGAAGTACCCGTCACACTCTACATGAGCACAGACACGCCCTTGAAAAATGACTATCAACTTTTTATCCAGTTTTTGAATCCGCAGGGTGGCGAAGTTGCTAATCTTACGTCGCACCCGGGTTGGGGGCGCAACCCAACTAGTCTATGGCAGCCGGGCGTGATCTATGCAGATACCTATCCGGTGCGCGTAGAAGGCCCGATTAGCGAGCAGTCTCCGCTGCTGGCGCGCGTCTACATCGGCTTTGTCGATCCCCAGACAGAACGAAGCGGACGCTTTCCAGTTGACGTAGTAGATGAGGGCGGCAATAAGATCGAACCGATGTTGGCGACCGTTGCTCTCAGCGCGCCCCAGTCAGATAAATCGCCCCCTCCCATTGATGCGCCGCAGTTTGGCAACACCATTCAACTTTCCGATGCCAGCTTTCCTGCGCAAATTGATGCAGTGAGCAAACCGTTTGTGGTAGATCTTGTGTGGGACGTAGTCGACACGCCTGCCGCGGCATATGTTGCGTACGTCCATTTACTCAATGTAGCGGGAGAGCGCGTAGCGGGTACGGATCAGCCACCGGCAGCAGATCGAATGCCCACAAATTATTGGCGGGCGGGTGATCGGATCCAGAGTCGCTTTGTGCTGACGCTGCCGGATCTATTACCCGCAGGCAGCTACACGGCGTGGGTCGGTTTATACAAAGCAGAGAGTCAAGGCGCTGTCCGGGTTCCGGTGACGGAGGAAAGTGGTCGTATGGTTGAGCATAACCAGGTGTTGATTGGTTCGGTCCGTAAGTAGGTTTAGTGCTTTCGCATGGCTCAAAAGGCCCATGCCGCCCCGCCCCACTGTCTTCGCATACCTAAGGGGCATAAAGGGGCAGGCTCCAACAGCGGAGCTAAAAGAACAACGTTTCCTAGTTCGCCATACAATTACAACATAAAGTTGAACAAACATCTTTACCACTTACAGAGATCTGTTGCTCCACCTCCTAAATAATGAATCCTCATCAATAGCCTAACAAACAAATACAGGATATAATTAGCAAACGACCCCCTTCCCCACCAAAATTATCGGCTTCTATATATCTTTTCAATAAATGGTGGTAGTGTCGGTTGAGTACCCGCCGCTGACGCTATGTCGAGACCAAATGGGTCGATGACCGTCACTTATCGAGAAGTAGCTAGGTTTGAGAAAAGGCAGTGACCACAATAAGGAGATATTCATGGCTGGATTTGGTTCTCTTGCAGAAATTGAAGAGATGGAAAAAGTGCCGCTGGCAGATCGAAATTTGCCTTCGAGCACCTACGAAGTATTAGTGCAGGCCGCCAAAAAGAGCCCAACGGTTCCGGCGGTGACATTCTTTTTGCAGGCATCAGATTACGAAAACTCGGTTTCGTTTACATTTAGCGAATGGCTGGGCGAGATTAACAAAACCGCGAACATGCTGCACGACTTGGGCGTGGGTCCAACTGATACGGTTAGCTACATTTTACCCAACCTCCCTCAGACCTACCTAGCACTTTACGGGGGCGAAGCAGCGGGGATCGCAAACCCAATCAACCCACTGCTCGAGCCGCAGGTGCTGGCCGATATCATGAACCACGCCAAAACAAAGGTGCTAATTACGCTTAAGCCTTTCCCTAAAACAGATATTTGGGAGAAGGTGGCGCAGATTGCGGATCAGGTGCCAACGCTGGAAACCATTATTCAAGTGGATATGGCGAATTACTTAGGCGGCATCAAAAAGTTGGTGGTAAAGTTTATGCAGTGGCGCATGGGCAACGGTGGAACCCGCGCCAAGATTATCGACTTTGATGCGACGCAGGCCAAATACCCTAGCGATAAATTGACCAGCGGACGCGTGATCAAAAAAGATGATCCGGCGGCATATTTTCACACGGGTGGCACGACGGGCACGCCAAAATTAGCTGTACATACCCACTTTAACCAAGTCTTCGATTCATGGGCTGCAGGTATGGCAGGTGGGCTTGAAGAAAATTGGCAGATATATATGGGGCTGCCGCTCTTTCACAACTATGGTGCGATTGCGCTTGGTTTGGGTCCATGGCAGTATAGTTCGGGCGTTGTGCTGGGTACGCCATCCGGCTTTCGCGGCGAAGGTGTGATGGACAATTTGTGGAATATTATGGCGCACTACAAATGCAATACGCTGGGTGGCGTGCCGACGGTTTTTCAGTTTTTGAATAATCTGCCCTTCGGCGGTGCAGATTTGAGCAATTTATCTGTGGCAACGTGTGGTTCGGCTCCGTTGCCCGTGGAGGTTGCCAACCAGTTTACAAAGAAGACAGGAATCCCGATTCTAGAAGGATACGGCCTAACGGAAAGCACGTCGGTTGCGTCGGTTAATCCACGCGTGGGCGAGCCGCGAATTGGCTCGATAGGCTATCGGCTTCCCTATCAAGATATGGCAACCTTTATTCTAGACGATGGCAAGTTTAAACGCGTGTGCGATCCAAACGAAGTGGGTGTGGTGGTATTACGCGGCCCAAATGTGATGCCAGGCTACTCGGACGATACGGCCAACGAGGGGCTGTTTATCGACAGCGGTGACGGCAAAGGGCCTTGGCTTAATACGGGTGACATGGGGCGGCAGGATGAAGATGGCTATTTCTGGCTGACAGGCCGCATCAAAGAGTTAATTATTCGTGGCGGGCACAATATCGATCCGATGCTGATCGAGGAGCCAATGCACGAACATTCGGCGGTAGCTTTAGCCGCAGCAGTCGGTCGACCCGATGCACGCGTGGGTGAGTTGCCGGTGGTCTACGTCGAGTTGAAGCCAGAAGCGGCGGCAACCGAGGCAGAGCTACTTACATTTGCCGAGGGACGTATTGGCGAGCGCGCGGCAATCCCAAAGCAAGTGTACATCATCGACGAGATGCCGTTAACAAACGTGGGCAAGATTCTGAAATTGCCGCTGGCACATGCGCAGATTAAAGACGTATATGAGGCCGAAGTTGCTAAAGTAACGGGTGTTGATTCGGTGGATGTAAAAGTGGAGGCGGACAAGCGTTTGGGCAAAATCGCCCATATTTCTGTAGAGTACAACAATACGGCAGATGAGGCCGCAGTGAATAGCGCAATCGATGAGGCGCTTGGTCAGTATTCGGTCCAATACCGGATCCAGTAAGGCTAAGTTCGATTCTGTTAGATAAAAAATAAGTATCAAAAAGGCCCACGTGTGCAGCACGTGGGCCTTTTTGATACTGAATCTATAGCTGTATAGTCCCGTAGACAAGCCATTGCCTGAGCGATTGGCTTACCAATCTGGTCGAAGGTAACAGGGGGGCTTTTGCCCCGTGATAAGGTCTGACATATGGCTAGGTGTAAATTTATACCGACAGCATTATGACATTTGACAGATAGGTTGCCGCCAGCGGATGGGTAGCCAAATGACACCAAGTTTCACCTTTTTTCTCGGTACACTTGATTCAACGAAACGAATCAACTTAAACCGGAAAAAACATGAACCACATCAAAACAACCCGAAATCAACTTTTAGCAATCGGCTTCATCGCAATCATACTTTTTATGGTTACACCGCAGAAAGCGTTTGCCATTGTTGGTGGCGAAGAGGCAACAGAGACCGAGCAAGGTTGGATGGTGGGTATTGCACTAGCCGATGAAGAGAATGGCTACTACGCTCAATTTTGTGGTGGCACATTGGTCGCAGAAATGTGGGTGCTAACAGCCGCACACTGCACATATAATATGAATGGCGAACTGTTCGATGCAGCCGAACTAGATGTAATTATCGGTCGTCACACCCTAAGTAGCAACAATGGCGAGCGCATCGCAGTTGAAAAAATCATCCGCCACGAAGGCTTCGATGGTTATACTTACAACAATGACATTGCGCTGCTAAAATTGAGCAGCCCATCCTCTGCGCCGATTGTGAGTCTAGCAACAACCATTCGCGGAAACGAAAATGCAACCGCATTTGGCTGGGGCGTTGCAGACAGAGGCGATGCGGTCAATACACTTCGTCAAGTGGACTTGCCACTGACAAGCAACCGCACCTGTCGCACAGCTTATAAAGCCTATAATCGCACTGTCACAAAGAAGATGTTTTGCGCAGGATTTGCAAATGGTGGGAAAGATGCCTGTACGGGCGACAGCGGCGGTCCGTTGATGATGCAAGAAGGCAATGGCGAATGGGTTCAGCTTGGGATTGTTAGTTGGGGCGAAGGCTGCGCAGAGGCTGGTGCATACGGGGTCTACACCAATATTGCAACTTTCAGCAGCTGGATTATCTTCAAAATGTTGGTCAACAGATAAATTGTAAAACAAAATAAATGAAAAAGGCTGGGCACATGTGCCCAGCCTTTTTCATTTATTTCCCATTGCGCACAGCCACAATCTCGGCAATAATCGACACCGCAATCTCTTCTGGCTTGCGTCCACCCAAATCAAGCCCAATCGGCGCATGGATCCGAGCGATTTGCTCATCCGTAATGCTCTCTTCCTGCAATGCCGTTACGCGCTTCGCGTGTGTGCGCTTCGACCCCAGCGCACCGATATAGCGCGCCGGGCTGCGCACCGCCACCTCTAGCGCAGGGTTGTCCAATTTCTCGTCGTGCGTCAACACCACAATACAGGTAGATTCATCAATCCCCAACTCGGTCAACGCATCTGCCGGCCACTGCGTAACTAACTCATCCACATGCGGAAAACGCTCAGGCGTAGCAAACGCAGAACGCGAATCTACCACAACCGTATGAAATCCCAAAGAATTAGCAAATGTCACCAAATGAATCGCAATATGGACCGCGCCCACCACAATCAACTTGTGTGGCGGTACGTAAACCTGCACAAAGATCTCGCTAGTGCCCTCTTCGCCTTCCAGGGAAAAACGTTCCGTACGCTGCTCGTTCATCAACTCCTGCGCTCGGTGCGTAACTTTCTCGGTCAATCCATCCGAGCCGATGGTGCCCATAGTTCTTCCATCCGGCCAAAATAGCATAGTTGCACCAAGATGATCACCCGCTATCACCGTGGCCGAAGTCACCAAACGGCCCGCTTTGATCGCGTCGCGCAACGCATCAAATAGCTCGCTCATAAGCTCCCTCTACTGCTCCACTGGCTGAATGAAAACTTCGATATTGCCGCCACAAGCCAGCCCTACATCCATCGCCAGTTCATCCGTGATCCCATATTCGATCAACTGTGGCTGCCTGGCAGAAAGCACCTCTAGCGCAGCCTGTGCCACCGCACCTTCCACACAGCCTCCACTTACCGATCCGCTCATCTCACCCGCAGACGAAATCGCCATTTTACTGCCCAGCGGTCGCGGTGCCGAGCCATACACTTTCACCACAGTCGCCAGCGCAACTTGCTTCCCTTCACTTTGCCATCGGTCAATTTCTGGAAGTAGATCTCGCATTGGAATCTCCTCTTTTGAAAAGTATCTTTTTAATAATTTGAGGTGCGGATAACTATAGACGAGCTATCACGTTAGCGAATTAAAAAATCAATCAAGTAATGCTGTAGCCCGTCCATTTCGGGCGGGAGGATAAGGAATATCCACACAGCCCTGTCCTACAAGAACGGCTACAATAGTCATGAGATGTGTCTCTCATTTTCCACCCGATTAATTTTGGCTCTTCATCCTTTAGTGTGCTGAAGTGGCCGAAGCGAGCACCACCATTTATTGAGAAGGCACGTTAAAAAGACAAAATCTGTTTTCATAAGGCTATATTTTCGCCAGCGTCTCGGCCAACTGCTCCAAACTAGCCAGATTATGTACGGGCAGAAAATCATCCACGTGCGGCAGCGCGGCTTGAATGCCGCGCACAAGCGGCTCATACTCATCTGCCCCCAATAGTGGATTGAGCCAAATCAGTCGATGACAGCTACGGTGCAGCCGATCCATCTCGCGACTGAGCACATTGATATCGCCCCGATCCCACCCATCGCTAATAATCAACACCACTGCGCCTTGACCGAGCACGCGCCGCGCCCAATCATAATTAAAGGTACGGATCGACTCGCCAATGCGCGTGCCGCCTGCCCAGTCATTGATCAACCCGGACGCTTCGTCTAGCGCTTGATCCACATCGCGATGTTGAAGCTGGCGCGTGATGCGCGTCAACCGTGTACCAAAAACAAAGGACTCAACTTTGTCCAATTCACTCGTTACGGCATAAATAAATTGCAGCAAGACACGTGAATAGCGCTCCATTGATCCGCTAATGTCGCAGATTACCACAAAGGGTCGACGTCTGCTTTTGCGGTCGCGTCGCGCCAAACGCATCATTTCGCCGCCATGACGCATATTTTGGCGAAAGGTGTTGCGCAGATCCACAATGCGGCCGCGCGACTTGCGCACAGTGCGCCGAGTCAGCCGCTCTTCCAGATTCCAGTCTGTCTTCAACATCATCTGGCGCAGCGCCATCATTTCGCTATCTTGTAGCTTTGCAAAGTCCTTTTGGCGCAAAATTTCGCGGCTGCTGTAGGTGTAAACCGTATCTAATTCCGGCTCAAGCTCATCATCGCCATCATCCTCATCATCAGAGCCACCCGGATTTTGGGCTAGTTCCTGAAATTCGATCTTATCATCTTCTGGGCGTTGCATCAGGCTGCCCAAATCAATATCGAGCAGTTCGCCCTCTTCGCGCGCTTGCCAAAAGAGATCAAAGGCAGCTTCGAAAATTTCGAGATGGGTATGACGATTCACCAAAATTGCCTGCGCGCTATATTTAAAGTCGCGCCGATGACCGATATTGACGTGCTTCAAACTCTCAACCAGATCAACCATCTGTGTTGGCGTTACTTCCACACCGCAGGCGCGCAGCAATCGCCCAAAAAGCACACAATTGCGCAACAAATATCCGGATTCTTCTGGTAGTACAACTTCGTTTATGCTACTCACTAATTTCTCACTTCATTTTAAAAAAGACTACTTCTATCGGATTTAGTGGGGATGTTCAAATAAGTA
>Ga0209303_1001089_pt1 | contig 18059 bp, 20 predicted proteins | sample SidtaG_3_FD_187449 | JGI IMG/M metagenome (GOLD analysis project Ga0209303, IMG submission 187449) | Marine algal microbial communities from Sidmouth, United Kingdom - Sidmouth_Asex1 metaG (SPAdes) (version 2) | ecosystem: Host-associated > Algae > Red algae > Unclassified | place: Sidmouth... | reverse complement strand
ACCAGCACGACAGTGCTGGCTCTGGGCAAGCGCCACTCTCGCCCGCTCCTCCCACCTCTCCAGCGCACCCACACCACCCAGTCGGTCACACATATTCATCCGCAGAGCCTCACTGCCCAGCATCGCCTTCTTCCGCGCACTCCGCCGATTCAACCGCTCCGCCACCCCAATCCGTCGCTGCAAGATGGCCATCCACCCCACGATCAAGGAGAGTAGCTTGAAGCCGGGGTCACTCCTCTCATCCTCCACCACACGCAGAGCCAACCCCTCCACCCGCGCCATCTTCGCGAACAGGGGAGCCGTGTCTTCGCTCTCGGTCTCAGGTAGTGTTTTCCAATCCGTCATGCGCCCAGCATAAAGGCACTCCCACAGGGGGTGGATATATCTCCCAATATTTCCGCAAGCGCCTGAAAGCGCACAGCTTTCCCCAGACCCCAAGTGCGGATATATCTCGAAAGCGAGATAACCCTCGTTTTTTATATACTGCTCATTCCGGCGTACGGCGCGCTGTGCACGCAGCGGAACCCAGAATGTCACGGCTAGCCTCACGCGGACTCCACACCCTCACCCTTCTGGATCCCGGCCTCCGCCGGGATGAACGGGAGCTAGGGGAGTGGGAGTGCAGGTGCGGTTACACACCTTCTCTCTTCTCACTTCCCACTCCTCAAACGGAACAAACCCCGAACTTAGACATTGCCCCAGACCCCTTGCGCCTCTACATCTCCCCCATGACCCGAGTCTCCGATGCCTAAACCCCAATCCCACTTCGTCTGCCAATCCTGCGGCACGGTCCACGGCAAATGGGCGGGCCGATGTGACGCCTGCGGGCAGTGGAACAGCCTCGTCGAAGAAGCCAAGGGCCAGAACGCCCGACCAACGTCCAAGCGCTCCGGCAGCAAGGGTCTCGACTTCGTCGATCTCGCGTCTGAGTCCGCCGACCTCCCCCGCCTCAAGACCACCATCGCCGAGCTCGACCGCGTCACGGGCGGCGGCCTCGTTCCCGGCTCCGCGCTGCTGGTCGGCGGCGATCCCGGCATCGGCAAGTCCACCCTCCTCCTTCAAGCCGTTGGCGCACTCGCCAATGCGGGCGCGAAAACCGCCTATATTTCCGGCGAGGAATCCACTGGCCAGGTCCGCCGCCGCGCCCGCCGTCTCGGCCTTGCCGACGCCAATGTGCAGCTCGCCTCGGAAACTTCCCTTGGCCCCATCCTTGACGGCTTGAACGCCATGAAGCCCGACGTCGTCGTCATCGACTCCATCCAGACCATGTGGAGCGATCAACTCGGTGCCGCCCCCGGCACGGTCGCCCAGGTCCGCCACTGCGCCCAGGACCTCACCCGCTATGCCAAGCGCCGCGGCGCGACGCTCATCCTCGTCGGCCACGTCACCAAGGACGGCCAGATCGCCGGCCCCCGCGTGGTCGAGCACATGGTCGATGCCGTTCTCTATTTCGAGGGCGACCGCCAGCACCAGTTCCGCATCCTGCGCGCCCACAAGAACCGCTTCGGCCCGACCGATGAAATCGGCGTCTTCGAAATGCGCGAACAGGGCCTTGCCGAAGTCCCCAACCCCTCCGCCCTCTTCCTCGACGGACGCGGCGACCACGCGCCCGGCGCGGCCGTCTTTGCAGGCCTTGAGGGTTCCCGCCCCATGCTTACGGAAATCCAGGCGCTGGTCGCACCCGCCGCCTTTGGCACACCGCGCCGCGCCTGTGTGGGCTGGGACAATGCCCGCCTCGCCATGGTGCTCGCCGTGCTCGAGGCCCGCTGCGGCGTCTCCTTCGCGGGCAAGGACGTTTACCTCAACGTAGCCGGGGGCCTCCGCATCAACGAACCCGGAGCCGACCTCGCCGTCGCCGCCGCCATCGTCTCCTCCGCCTTCGACATCCCGCTGCCCCCCGACTCCGTCGTCTTCGGCGAAATCTCCTTGTCCGGCGACGTCCGCCCCGTGGGCCGCTCCATTGCCCGCCTCAAGGAAGCCGACAAACTCGGCTTCAAACGCGCCATCACCGCCGCCCAGCCCAAACGCACAGACGGCCTCACCGACATCCCACCCCTCCCCCTTACAAAGATCAAAACCCTCCGCACCCTCGTCGACCGCCTCCAAGCCGCCCAAGAGGGCCGCGGCACCCCGGTGGAAGCCTTCGCAGCGGAGTAGTCGCTTTACCGCATATTACCGACTGAGTGCGAACCTGTGAGCATGGCCCGCCCAAATTACGCGAATCTCGTCTGCCTCGGCTTTCCGGCCTTTATTCTTCTGATGCACATCACAGGGATCTCCAAAACGCCCGGTAGTGGCTTTTTAGGAGAGTCCTGGTTCAGCACAGGAACGTTCGCATATTTTACGGTCATGTGTTTCGTACACATGTTTCGAATACATAGCGACCGCACACCACGTATTTTCGAGGCATCGGTACTCTGCGGCATGGGCTTGTGGTTTCTTCTTTTCATCCTTTCCCACTAGAGCGACCAAGCACATCTCCTCCCTTCCCCCGCTCCGCGACTCGCTCTAAGGCGCTCTCAAACTCGCGGGAGCTCCCATGACCATCGGCGACATCGCATTCAACGGCTTCGACATCGTCGTCCTCGGCGTCGTCCTCATCAGCCTGTTCATGGCCGCCGCGCGCGGCCTTGCCCGCGAACTCATTTCCATCCTCGCCCTCGTCATCGCGCTCGCCGCCGCGCTGTTCATCTGGGGCCGCTTCCGCTTTGCGGCGCAGGACTTCATCGATCCTGAATGGCTCGCGGACGTGGCCTTGGCTCTCGGCAGTTTCACCATCGTCTACATGATCGTCATCGCGCTCATGTCCGGTGTCAAGAAGGGCCTGCTCGGTAAGGAGGTCACAGCCATTGGCCGCCTCCTGGGTGCAGCCTTTGGCGCGGGCCGCGGCCTCATCGTCATGGCGCTCGCCGTCATGGCCTATACCGCGCCCTATATCGCCGAGCGCGACAAGCTGGCCGAACAGGAAGACATCGCCGACAAATACGGCATGAGCGACGCCGACCGACAACAGCTCATGGATCCCAGCCAATCACTCCCCGACTGGTTGGAATCCTCCACGACCTACCCCATACTGGAGCGTATCGGCGACTGGATCCGCGCCCTGCCCTTCGCAGACGTCAAAGCCGCCGCCGACGAATTGAGAGACGGGGAAATCCCCTCCCTCAACACAGAGGACGAAATATGAGCAAGAATCCCAGCGCCACGTTCGATCCTCAGGAAGATAAACTCCGCGAGGAATGCGGCGTCTTCGGCATATTCGGCATCGACAACGCCGCCAGCCTCACCGCTCTCGGCCTCCACGCCTTGCAGCACCGGGGACAGGAAGCCTGCGGCATCGCCACATTCGACGGCAAGCGCTTCCACACCGAACGCCATCTCGGCCTCGTCGGCGACAACTTCACCGGCGCCGACCCGTCCGAGCGCCTGCCCGGCTACATCTCCATCGGCCATAACCGCTACTCCACCGCCGGCCAGACCGTGCTCCGCAACGTCCAGCCGCTCTTTGCCGAGATCGGCACGGGCGGCTTCGCGCTCGCCCATAACGGCCACATCACCAATGCCTACACCATTCGCGAACGCCTGGTGAAGGACGGCGCGATCTTCCAATCCACGTCCGATACCGAAACCGTCATCCACCTCGTCGCCCGCGCGCGCGAAGGCGGCTTCATCGACCGGTTCATCTCCGCCATCCGCCAGGTCGAGGGCGGCTACGCTTTCGTCGGCATGGCCGAGAACTCCCTGCTCGGCGTGCGCGACCGCCTCGGCATCCGCCCCCTCATCATCGGTCGCCTCGGCGACTCCTACCTGCTCGCGTCGGAGACCTGCGCACTCGACATGATCGGCGCGGAATTCGTCCGCGAAGTCGATCCCGGCGAAGTCGTCGTCATCAATGCCGACGGCATCCGCTCCTACCGCGCCTTCCCGGAAACGGCGTCCCGCCCCTGCATCTTCGAATTCGTCTATTTCGCCCGCCCCGACAGCGTCGTCGGCGGCAAGAGCGTCTATGACGTCCGCAAGCGCATGGGCGAGCGCCTCGCCGAGGAAACCCCCGCCGACGTTGATGTCATCATCCCCGTACCGGACTCCGGCGTGCCCGCCGCCCTCGGCTTTGCCCAGGCCGCCGGCGTGCCCTTCGAGCTCGGCATCATCCGCAACCACTATGTCGGCCGCACTTTCATCCAGCCGACCCAAGCCGTCCGCGATATGGGCGTGCGCCTCAAACACTCCGCCAACCGCGCCATGATCGCGGGCAAGCGCGTGCTGCTGGTCGATGACTCCATCGTCCGCGGCACCACCTCGACCAAGATCGTGCGCATGATCAAGGCCGCCGGCGCAACCGAAGTCCACTTTCGCAGCGCGTCCCCGCCCATCCGCTTTCCTGACCATTACGGCATCGACATGCCCACCACGGAAAAACTCATCGCCGCCAATTACAGCCTCGCCGACATGACCAACATGCTCGAAGTGGATTCCTTGGGCTTTCTCTCCATCGAGGGCCTGTACTGGGCCATGGGCGAGAAATACCGTACCGAGGGCGCACCCCAATATACCGACCACTGCTTCACGGGCCAATATCCCACCGCCCTGGTGGACCGCGACCGCAAGCTCGCCGGCACGCCCCAACTCAGCCTGCTCACGGAAGTGGCTTAAACTTCCTTCCCCTTGACGGGGAAGGTACCCGAGCGGAGCGAGGGGGGAAGGGGTGAGAGCAGAATGCTCCCGATCATACCTAACTCCATTCCGCTTTCACCCTTTCCGACCCAAAGGCTGACGCCTTTGGCCCACCTTCCCCGTCAAGGGGAAGGAAGTTTACACTCTTCCACTCCGAGCTTTCACCCATGACCAAACCCACCACCCTCATCACCGGCGCGACCCGCGGCATCGGCCGCGCGACCGCCCTCGCCCTCGCCGCCTCCGGCCACCACATTCTCGCGACGGGCCGCACGCAGGGCGCGCTTGAGGAACTCGACGACGCCATCACAATCACGGGCGGCACTTGCACCCTCATCCCCTTCGACCTGCGCGAGCGCGACCAGATCAACCAGCTCGCCCTCATTATTCATGAACGCTATGGCCATCTCGACGGGCTGTTCGGGAATGCGGGCGTCCTCGGCGAGATCACGCCTGCGAGCCAGGTCACACCCAAGACCTGGGACGAGGTCATGGCCGTCAACCTGACCGCCAATGTCGATCTTGTCCGCGCCATGGACCCGCTGCTGCGCGAAGCGCCCGCAGGCCGTGCAGTGTTCGTGAGTTCGGGCGTTGCCACATCCCGCCGCCCCTATTGGGCCGCCTATGCCGCCTCCAAGGCGGGGCTGGAAGCCTTCATCCAGTGCTATGCCCGCGAGGTCGATTCCGGGTCTTTGCGCGTCAACCTGCTCGACCCCGGCGCCGTCGCCACAAAGATGCGCGCCAAGGCCATGCCCGGCGAAAATCCCGATACCCTGCCCCAACCCGACGATATCGCCCCGCTGGTCGTGGAGATGCTCTCGCCCTCCTACACAAAGAGCGCGGAGATTATCCGCTACCGCGACTGGGCCGCGAGTTGATCAGACGCTTCGAACGGTCACCTCTTTCCCGTCACGGGGACAGGACGAAGCCGTAAATATGGTCTGCTGTCCGGGCCGAACCCGGACTCGCACATGTGACGAGCTAACCGCTCAAGCCACTCCTGCCTTACGCCGCAGCCTTTTGCAGGATCGCGCGATTGCCCTTCAGCCATTCCCGCGCATCGCGCTGGGCTTGGGTCACGTCATCGGCAGTCATCTCACAGGCGATCTCGTCGCGATAGGATTTGGCAGGAGTGGACCCCAGCATGGCCGCCAGATTGAACCACTTGTGCGCGGCCACGAAATTGGCTTCGCGTTCCGGTTCGTCTTCGGATGAAACATCGGTGGAACAAATCAATCCCAGTCGGAACAGATCGTCCCGCGTCAGCACTTCCAGCAATCCGCGTTCGGCGGCATCCAGATCGATTTTCGTCTTGTCAAACATCTCAGCCATTACAGCCTCCAATTTCTATTCACCTGAACCTTTCGGGGGTCTTCGAAAAAGTGTCCCGTTGGCCGCGTTGACGACCCGATTCTTTAATGCGCCACCTTTGCGGTGTGTCGCTTGATGACGAACCTGTCCGGCCTCGGTGAATAAGCGGTTAAGCCAAGGCCCCGTTAACCCCGTCTGCACACGCAGTTCGTTGAGGGGGAATTAATTTCGACCGCCATCCGTAAACGTCTTGTGGGCTGGGCTGACGAAAACACCCCATAACGCGGCCCAAAACCCTAACGTCGGGGCCCGTCGAAACTTTTTTCAAAAATATTCGGCACACGCCGACACCTTACAAAAAACCACCCGCTTGGTTAGCGGGTGGTGAAGACGACCTTGAGGGCGCGTTAGGGTTTGCGGCGTTTCGGGCCTTATTCCACGGCCATGCCGCGCGTGACCCCGTCGCGGGCGCCCATGCGGGCGTGCCAGGCGCGCAAATGCTCACACTCCTCCCACACATCTCCGACAAGCTTTGGAAAGATCCACGGATAGATCGCAAAGTCCGCAATCGATACGGCCTCGGCAAACCATTCCCGCTTGGAAAGATGGGTGTCCATCACACGGTAGAGACGTTGTACCTCCGCCATATAGCGCTCGCGCCCATAGGCGGCGCGCGCCGGCTCGTCCTCGGCCAGGGTCATGAAATGATAGGCCTGTCCGCTCATGGGCCCGATGCTCGCCATCTGGAACATCAGCCATTGCTCGACGCGGGAGCGCTCAGCCTCGGTGATCGGATAGAACGCCCCGTATTTTCGGCCCAGATATATCAGGATTGCGCCCGACTCGAACACGCTGAACGTGTTGCCATCCGGGGCCCCGAAAGCCGGGTCGGGATCCACCAGCGCCGGCATCTTGTTATTGGGACTGATCTTCAGAAAGCCCGGCTTGAACTGATCCCCGTCCTCGCCCAGCGTCATCCGCTTGAGCTTATAGGGGATGCGCGCTTCCTCCAGCATGATGGTGATCTTCTTGCCATTGGGCGTGGGCGCGTAATGCAGCGTGACAGGCTTGGGTTTCGCACCAGCTTTGGATGCGGTTTTGTTTGCGGGTTTTGTATCGGACATAAGGGTCTCCTAAAGCTCTTCCAGAGCGGCTGCGTCCCATTCCGCCTTGCACGTTTCGTAATTGTCGAATTCATAGCGGATGACCGCATAGCCCATATCGCCACTGTCCCACGCTTTAACCTTCAGGCAAATGCTTTCGATATTGTGGGCATAGTCCACCGTCTCCTCCGTCCAGCAGAACCGGTAGTCGCGCGACTCCGCCCCGATCCCGGCCAGCCAGCCCAGCGCCTCGCCCTCTTCGGTCACATCCAGTTCGACGACATTGGGCTGCCCATAGGATCGGGCCAGCGCCTGTCGCAGCCTGTCCGCTTCCTTGCGCACCTCTACGCCATCACCGGCATCGCTCACGTCACGGCCGACAGCCTCGACCATGCACAGGCCCTCGGCATCGCTGAACTTTACATCGTAAAAATCGAACAGGCGGTTATCCGCCTTGCCCACCACACCCTGGGCGCGAAACCAATCACTCCCCTTTTCCTCCACACCACGCAAATCCTCGCGCGTCATGCCCATGCGAAAGCCCAGCGGCTTGTCCGGGGTCACGTCTTCCGGCGCGATCACCTCTTTCTCCGCAGGCTCCGCCATCTCGGGCTCCACCCCGCATCCCGCAAGCAACAGCCCGGCCATCAACACCCTACGCATAAAATGTCGCGACCTCGTCCAGCGGTGCACGATCGGCGCGCAGGCCATTCACTTTCGCGTCCGCATTGCCATAGCCTAGCGCCATCCCGACCAGCACTTCGTGACCGTCTTCTATGTCGAGCATGTCGTGGCTCACTTTCGTCCAGTTGCGCCACCAGCCTTGCGGCGCGGTGTGCAGCCCTTCCTCGCGCGCGAGAAGCATGATCGATTGCAGTAATATGCCGATATCCATGTGCTGCGGTGCGCCGAGCCGCGTGTCGCCAGTGATGATCATGCCGACGGGCGCGCCGAAAAACTTCGCATTCTCCGCAAACCAGGCCAAGCGCCCCATCTTGTCCTCGCGCGGAATGCCCAGCAGCGCGTACATGTCCTCGCCCAGCTTGTAGCGCCAGGAACGGTGTGGCTCCCAGAGCGGGCTCGGATAGGCGGGGTGCGTCGGCGCCTCCATCTCGCCCGCAAGCGTGCGCCGCACCTGTTCTTTGGTAAACGTCGCCAACGTGTCGCCCGTCATCACATGCAGCTTCCACGGCTGGAGATTGCCCCCCGATGGAGAGCGCATCGCGCGGGAAAGGATCGACCGCAGGACCTCCGGCGGCACGGCCTTGTCCAGAAAGTCCCGCACGGTGATGCGGCTCTCCAGCGCTGCGGAAACGGACGGTGTGGGATCGGTGTGTAAGCTCATCCGCCAGTGTTAGGATGCAGTCCCGCGGCTGACCAGATGCAAATCCGAATGGCGCAGGCCAATCCCTATTCCGGCGGGCTGAACCGCTTGCCCATCATGCCAAGGCCCAGCCATTGCAGCGCCCCCACGACCAGCACTCCGACGGCCACGCCCTTTGCCGCAGGCGACCCGCCTGCAAACACCAGCAACCCCCCTACGATCAACAGCGTGACAATCGCGGTCGCCAACCGGAAAATGCGCAGGGAGCGGGGCAAGTCTATTTGAGCTTGTCAGTTCGCTTGTCGGTAGGCCGCTTGATGACGTAGAAATACGTAAACACGAGCGCGATTGCGGGCGCGACGACAAAGCCCGCCAAAATTCCGATTGCTGCGTCACTCATCTTCTTTCTCCATCTCTCCGGATATAACCACTGAGAGAACAAAAAGTAAGACCCCGACACCGACGGCACTCAAAGCCATGATGAGAGCCATCCGCGGGAGCCCTGTCACCATTTCCAGCACACCCGTGCCAACAGACCCGATGGAGAGCGCCAAAAGCCAGTTCGAGACAACCCGCAACTGCGCATTACGAGCCGTGCGGTTGTATCCGCTCACGAGAGCCTGTCACGCAGGATCTTGTTAACCGCGCCCGGATTGGCCTTGCCGCCGCTCGCCTTCATGACCTGACCGACGAAGAAGCCGATCAGCTTCGGGTTCTCCTTGGCCTTTTCGACCTGCGCCGGATTGGCGGCCAGCACCTCGTCCACCATGGCCTCTATGGCTCCCATATCCGTGACCTGTTTCAAGCCCTTCGCCTCGATGATCGTGTCCGGCATCCCGCCATTCTCAAACATTTCCTCGAACACGGTCTTGGCGATCTTGCCGGAAATCGTGTCGTCGGAGATGCGGTCGATCAATTGCCCCAGACCTTCCGCCGTGAACTTGCTCTCACCCAGACTCTGCCCCGCCTTGTTCAGCCGTCCGAACAATTCCACCGTGATCCAGTTCGCCGCCGTCTTGGCATCACGGCCTGCAGCCACGGTCTCGAAGAATCCCGCCGTCTCCACATCGTCCGTCAGCACATTCGCGTCATAGGTCGATAGCCCATAGGTCTCCACGAACCGGTCCCTGCGCTGCTCCGGCAGTTCCGGCAGCGTCGCCTTGATCCCGTCAACGAACGCCTGATCGAGCTGCAGCGGCAACAAGTCGGGATCGGGGAAATAGCGGTAATCATGCGCGTCTTCCTTGGAGCGCATCGTCCGCGTCTCGCCCTTGACCGGATCGAACAGCCGCGTCTCCTGATCGATTTTGCCACCACCTTCGAGGATCTCGATCTGACGCCGCGCTTCGTAGTTGATGGCCTGGCGAATGAACCGCAGCGAGTTCACATTCTTGATCTCGCACCGCGTGCCGAGCTTCCCGCCGGGCTTGCGCACGCTCACATTCACATCCGCGCGCAAATTCCCCTTCTCCATATCCCCGTCACACGTCCCTAGCGCCCGCACGATCCCGCGCAGCTTCTCGACATAGGCCGACGCCTCTTCTGGGCTGCGCATATCCGGCTTGGACACGATCTCCATCAGCGCCACGCCCGATCTATTCAAGTCCACATAAGTCTCGTCCGGCGACAGGTCGTGGATCGACTTCCCCGCATCCTGCTCCAAGTGCAGCCGCTCGATCCCCACCGTCACGGGCACGGTCTCGCGCGCGCCGTCATAATGCGGCTCCACCACGATTTCGCCCTCGCCCACGACCGGGTGCTCGAACTGCGAAATCTGATAGCCCTGCGGCAAATCCACGTAGAAATAATTCTTCCGGTCGAACCGCGAATAGAGATTGATCTGCGCATTCAGCCCCAACCCCGTCCGCACGGCCTGCTCCACCGCATATTCGTTCACCACCGGCAACATTCCCGGCATCCCCGCATCCACCAGCGAGACCTGCGTATTCGGCGCCGCCCCATACCCCGTCGCCGCCCCTGAAAAGAGCTTGGAGTTGGATGCGACTTGAGCGTGGACCTCCATGCCGACGATGAGTTCCCAGTCCCCGCTCTCGCCCGGAATGAGGTCTGCGGGCTCAGCCACGCGCGGTGCAACAAAGGTCATCTCAACCCTCCTAAAGCTACGTCATCCTCGGGCTCGACCCGAGGACCCAAGGTGCTTGTATATTCATCATCTATGCAAACCTCACCCGTTTCCGGATTCAGGGGATGCCAGAACGGATTTACCGCCTCGATCAGTTCGATTTTCCACTGCCGCAACCAGTGCTTCAATTTCTGTTCGCGCTGGATGGCGGGCTCCATGCCATCATGATTCTCGAACCAGACGAGCCTGTCCACGCCATATCTCGCCGCGAACCCGTTTCCTTCGCGATGGCTGTGCTGCCAAATTCGATGCGGCAAGTTCGAAGTCACCCCTATATAGAGCGTTCCATGCGGCCGCGAGGCCAGGATATAAACGGCGGGCTGCACTAACCCTTGCCTTGGGTCCCCGGGTCAAGCCCGAGGATGACGAAGGGGAGAGTGCTCACTACACCCACCACTGCTTCGGCTTCGCCACACCCCCGGCCGCCGCCTCCACCGCCGCCCCCGCGCGGAACACACTGCTCTCATCCAGCGCCTTGCCGATCACCTGCAACCCAAGCGGCAACCCATCCTTATCCACGCCCGCCGGCACACTGATTCCCGGCAACCCAGCCAGATTTGCCGGCACCGTGAACACATCGTTCAAATACATCTGCACCGGATCGGTCACCTTGCGCCCGACCGCGAACGCCGCACTCGGCGTACTCGGCGTCAGCAGCACGTCGCACTGCTCCCAGGCCTTGCGGAAATCCTCCGCGATCAATGTCCTCACCTTCTGCGCCCGCAAATAATACGCATCGTAATAGCCCGCGCTCAAGACATACGTCCCGATCATCACGCGCCGGCGCACCTCCGCCCCGAACCCTTCCGCCCGCGTCCGCTCATAGGTGTCGGCGAGGTTCTCCCCCTCCACCCGCAGACCGTAACGCATCCCGTCATAGCGCGCCAAATTGCTCGATGCCTCCGCCGGTGCCACGATGTAATAGACCGGCAGCGCGTATTTCGTGTGCGGCAGGCTCACCTCCACGATCTCCGCGCCCGCATCCCGCATCCACTCCACGCCCTGCTCCCACAGCGCCTCGATCTCCGCGGGCATGTCCGGCAGCGTGTATTCCTTCGGGATACCAATGCGCATACCCTTCACACCACGGCCCACCTCCGCGCGCCAATCCGGAACGGGCAAATCCAGCGAGGTCGAATCCTTTGCATCATGCCCCGCCATCGCCTGCAAGAGGATCGCACTGTCCTCCACTGTCTTCGCGATCGGCCCGGCCTGATCGAGCGAGCTCGCAAACGCCACCGTCCCCCAGCGCGAACACCGCCCATAGGTCGGCTTGATCCCCACCGTCCCCGTAAACGCCGCGGGCTGGCGGATCGACCCGCCCGTATCCGTCGCCGTCGCGCCGAGGCACAGCCCCGCCGCCACCGCGCTCGCCGAGCCACCGGAAGAGCCGCCCGGAACCAGCTTTTCCCCACCCGGCCCGCGATACGGATTGATCACCGGCCCGAACGCGGACGTCTCGTTCGAGCTGCCCATCGCGAACTCGTCGAGGTTCAGCTTGCCCAGCGCCACCATGCCCTGCGCGTTCATGTTCGCCGTTACGCTCGACTCATAGGGCGGCGTGAAATCACCCAAAATTTTCGAGCCCGCCGTCGTGCGCAGCCCGTCCGTGCAGAACAGGTCCTTCACCCCGATCGGTGCGCCTTCAAGCAATCCCAACGCCTCGCCACGCGCGCGCCGCGCGTCGGAGTCTTTCGCCCGCGCCAGCGCCCGGTCAAAATCCGTCGTGATGAAACAGTTCAGCTCGCCAGCAGCTTCTACCGCCGCAATGTGCGCGCGCGTCAACTCTTCAGAGGAGAACTCCCCCGCGCTCATTCCGTCCAGCGCACTCGCCAGTGTCATGTTCAAGAGATCCATATCCGCCACCTACTCCACCGAATCTATTCTACGGAACGCGGCACAACGAAAAACCCGTCCTCTTCCTTGGGCGCATTGACCAGTACCTTGTCCCGCACACCGCCATCTGTGACCGCGTCCGCGCGCAAGGGCGCGTCGATCGCCACCGCACTCGTCATAGGCTCCACACCCTCTACATCGACCTCCTGCAACTGCTCGATCCAGCCGAGTATGCCGTTGATCTCTCCGGCAATGTGGGCGACCTCGGCCTCCTCGACCCGTATGCGCGACAGGCGCGCGATCTTGCGCATATCCGCAAGGGATACCGTGTCGTCATTCAGATTCGCAGCATCGTCAGACATGGACGTCTCCCCTTTTCGGGTCCCGTTCCGGGACCTCCTCGTTATACAAAGGCGTTCCCGCGCCCGCTAGCAATGGTGCGGGCCCCCATCAAGCCATCCTTGCGGGTCGCCCCCTGTTTGCTAGACACCGCACAGCAAATGGACGCCCAGAAATGAAACACGACAATCCGCACATGCACGCCCTTTCGCCCCGTATGGGCAATGCGTTCACGCGCTGGGTGGGATCGGTCGGGCTGAAGCTCACGGGGTGGGAGCTCGTCGGCCAGATGCCGTCCGTGCCGAAATTCGTCATCATCGGTGTGCCGCATACCTCCAATTGGGACGGGATCGCCGCCAGCCTCGCCATGCTGGCATCGGGATTCAAATACACCTTCATGATCAAGCAGGAATGGTTCTTCTGGCCAATGGGCCCGCTGCTCCGCGCAATCGGCGGCCATCCCGTCAACCGCGGCAAGGCCAAGGGCGTGGTCGAACAGATGGTCGCCCATATCGCCGCCGAGGACAAAGTCTGCGTCGGCGTCCCGCCGGAGGGCACGCGCGGCCTCGTGGACACCTATAAAAAAGGCTATCTCCGCATTGCTTACGGCGCAAACGTCCCCGTCTTTATCTGCGCCTTTGACGGCCCGAACAAGCGCGTCGTGCTCGACCGCCTGATGGAACTTTCCGGCGACATGGAGGCTGACAACCGCCGCATAAAGGATTACGTCGATACCCACTGGATCGGTGTAAACCCGCATAACCAGTTTCCCGACCAACACTCCGGTGGAGCCCTCACATCCTAAGTCCAATCGATCCTAGCGCGCTCGCCACCGCGACCCACCCGCGCGCCGGCAATGCATTCACCCGCTGGATCGGGCGCATCATGCTGCGCCTCATGCGCTTTCGCATCACGGGTACTCTGCCGAATGTGCCCAAAGCCATCTTTATCGGCGCGCCCCACACCACGAACTGGGACCTGCCGCTCGCCATCGCCATGCGACTTGCCACCGGGATCGATTACAGCTTCATGATGAAAAAGGAGGCGTTCTTCTTCCCCCTTGGCGGTCTGTTCAAATCCCTCGGCGGCGTCCCCATCGACCGCCGCGACGCCCGCGACTCCATCACCCAGATGGCCGACTGGTTCAATTCCCGCGACCGCGCCTATCTCGGCATCACGCCCGAGGGCACGCGTTCCAAGACCGATCACTGGAAAACCGGATATCTCCGCATCGCCCAGAAAGCCGACATTCCCGTCATCGTCGTCGGCGTGGACGGCCGCACCCGCACACTCCATTTCGACAAGATCTTTCCTCAGACCGGCAACATCAAAAAAGACAACACCGCCATCCGCGACTATGTCCGCGAGAACTATGCCGGATGGAAAGCCTCCAAGGGCTGATGCAGCGCGCAGCCCTCATCGCGGCGGCTGTGACGATAGTTGCGACGGCGGGTCTTCATTCCATCCTCGGCGAACGCAGGCTGATCACCCCGCTCATCCGCACCAGTGATGGCGTTATGCGCAGCGACCTCGCTGCAACCGTCCTGCGACTGGCGTGGCATTTCACGTCCATCCTCATGATCCTGAGCGCCGCCCTTCTCCTCCTCCAGCCCACGCGCACGACCATCGCCGCCATCGGCGCCACCTATTTCGCCGTCGGCCTCCTCGACGGCCTGTTTACCCGCGGACGCCACATCGGCTGGCTCCCCCTGACCCTGTCGGGAGCGCTCACACTGGCGGCCTTGCTCTAGGATGCGGATATTGTCTTTCGCAGCCTTGCTATCGATAGCTCTGCTAGGCTGCACGCCTTCGGGACAGTCTCCCGCCCCATCCGCCGATGCGCTCTACACCAACGCGCAGATCTGGACGGGCAATCCGGATGCACCCTGGGCCGACAGCCTTGCCATCGACGGTAACCGGATCGTCGCTCTCGGCACAGCCGGCGATATTCTCGACTGGCAGGGCCCCGATACAACGCTCCACGATCTCGACGGGGCGTTCGTCACACCGGGGTTTCAGGATTCCCACCTGCACCTGACCTATCTCTCTTCCGCCCGGGTCGATCTCGCGGGCGCGGAGACCCTCGCGGACATCCAGACCCGCATCCGCGACTTCGCCGCCGCCAATCCGGACGCGCCCTGGATAGAAGGCTTTGGCTGGGGCTATGGCGCCTTCCCCGACCAGCGCCCCCTCGCGGCGCATCTCGACGGCGTCATCCCCGACCGCCCCGTCTTCATCGCCTCCCGCGACGATCACATGGCGCTCGCCAATAGTCGGGCGATGTCGATAGCGGGCATCGCGCTGGACACGCCCGATCCCGAAAACGGGCGCATCGTGCGCGGCCCGGACGGCGCGCCGACGGGCGAGGTCCAGGAGACGGCGATGGACCTGATCCGCCGCCACATCCCGGCGGCCACGGCGGACCGGCAATACCAGGCCTTGCTCGTAGGCCTCCGCAAGGCGGCGTCGCATGGCATTACCGCGTTCCACGAAGCCGGGATCGCCCCTTCCAAGATCGCTCTGTTTGAGCGCGCGGAGGCCGAAGGCGGGCTCTTGCAGCGCGTCGATCTCGCCCTGCGCATGGTCACGCCCGAAGACCGCACCCTTGTCCCGGTCGAGTCCATCAACACCCACATTGCCGAGGCCGCCGCGTTGCGCAACCGCCACCAAGGCCCCCTCATCCGCGTGCGCTCGGTCAAGGGCATGCTCGACGGCACCATCGATGCCACAACGGCCGCCATGTTCGACGATTATGTCGGCACGGACACGGCGGGCCTGCCCTTCTGGGACGCCGAGACGTTGAACCAGACCGTCGCCCTCTATGACGCAGCCGGGTTCCAGCTTCTGCTTCACGCCATCGGCGACCGGGCGATCTCCAACGCACTCGACGCCTTCGCACATGCCGAGCGGATAAACGGCCCCCGCGAGCGTCGCCACCGCGTCGAGCATGCCGAACTGCCCCGCCTTGCCGATCTCGACCGGTTCCGCGCACTCGGGGTCACCGCCTCGACCCAGCCCATGTTCGCCTATCCCGACACGACCGTGTTGGAGAACTTCGCGCCGCTTCTCGGCCACGGGCGCGCGCAGCATGCCGACAACTTCGCGCTGTGGGACGGGGCCGGCATCCCCCAGGTCTTCGGCAGCGACCATCCCGTCATTACCCTCTCCGTCCTGCAAGGCATCGAGACCGCCGTCACCCGCACCGCCGAAGACGGCACCCCGCCCGGCGGCTGGTATCCGGATGGGCGCATCCCCGTGGACGCCGCGCTCCGCCACTACACTTCCGACGCCGCCTGGGCCACGCATGACAAGGCCGAGCGCGGCACGCTCGACGTCGGCAAGCTCGCGGATTTCGTCGTCCTCTCCGACAACCTCCTCGACATCGATCCGAAAGCCATATCCGACACGCGCATCCTCCGAACAGTCATGGGTGGCCGGACGACCTATAACGCAAACGAATAGGTGCAGACCCAGACGCATAGCCTCCTCGCGCTTGCCGCACTCGCCCGTCGCGGCACACTTTCCGGGGGCCATAAACGCAACCTCGCCATCCTTTTCGGCTCCCTCCTCCCCGACCTCTTCATCTACATTGCCTGGCCCTGGCTCACCCTTATCCGCGGCGAGAGCCAGGAGCGCATCTGGCGCGAGATCTATTTCGACGCGCCGATGCAGGGTTGGGGCGCACTCTTCAACTCCGCCCCGCTTTACGCGCTGATCGCGCTCATCGGCTGGCTCACCCGCAAGACCCTTGCCGGCCAGCTCGCCCTCGTCCTCGCGCTGGCCGCCCTCATCCACATCGCAACCGACTTGCCCGTCCACGCCGAGGACGCGCACCGCCACTTCTGGCCGCTGACGGACTGGCGCTTCCACTCGCCCGTCTCCTACTGGAACCCGGACTACCACGCCCGCTGGGTCGGCAGCGTCGAAGCTCTCCTCGGTCTCGCCCTCTGTGCCATCCTCTGGCGGCGTTTTCCGGCCAAGTGGGTCAAAATCCTGCTCACCCTCTTCGCACTCTTCTATGCGGCGAGCGCCATCCTTATATGGACGCGGTGAAAAGACCCGCCCTCATCCCGCTTTGCCTCGTGTTTGCCGCCTGTTCGGAGGCGGCTTCCGACGCCGCGCTCCCGACCCTCGAAGCTGTCGCCGATACAAAATCGGAGCCTGTGGCACAACGATCAGAAACCGACCACGCAATCGAGATCGACCTGCACCGCGAAGACTCTGACCGCAAGGATTCTGGCCGCAAAGATTCTGGCCGCGAAGCCTTTGCCGGATCGAGCGGGCTTTCGGGCCATATCGTGGAGGATGGCGGAGAGCTCTTCCTCGTCAGCGGCACACGCCGCCTCGCTTTGCCCGAAGGTCTTCTCGACGCATCCGAAGTCGGTGTCGGCGATGCCGTGTCCATGCGCGTCCGCACAGACGTCCAGTATGCCGACGCTTTCCACGTCATCGATGCCATCAACCCCACCAACGTCTTTGACTTCCGCATCCGCTATGTCGCGGAGGAATTTCATCCCTACCCCGCCTGCACGCGCGAGACCGTGACGAACATCCCCGCCGGATACGACGCCTTCGAGATGGAGCCCGGCTACGTCATATATACCCTCGAAAAGACCTTTATCTGCCAGCCCGCCCATGACGGCTACCACTGGGCCGAGTGCAATCTCGAAGAGGGTGCGAGCCTTTACTACCAGACACCCGGCGATACCGTGAAGCTCACGGCGGTCGAGCCATCCAACTGGATCCACTACCACCGCTACGACATCGCTTGCGCCCCCGGGATAAAATACCGCTAATGCCTCGCATCACCCTCGACGACCTTGCCGCGACGACCGGGCCCCTCCTTGGCCTCGATCCGGGTACCAAGACGCTGGGGCTGGCCATCAGCGACCGCACCCGCCTGATCGCCAGCCCGCTTGTCACGATCAAGCGCACGAAGTTTTCCAAAAACGCGCCGCAGCTTCTCGACATCTACGACACCAACGAAGCCTCCGCCCTCGTCGTCGGCTATCCCGTCAACATGGACGGCAGCGAGGGCCCCCGCGCGCAGGGCGTGCGCGATTTCTGCACCAATCTCTCGCGCATCCGCGACCTGCCGATCTTCTTCTGGGACGAGCGCATGAGCACGCAGGCCGTCACGCGCGGCATGCTCGAGGCCGACATGTCCCGCAAGCGCCGCGCCCAAGAGGTTGACCGCCTTGCCGCCGCCTACATCCTGCAAGGCGTGCTCGACCGCTTGCGTCGCTAAGTGACTTTTGCACAGGTCCGCATCCGCATAGGGAATAGTTTCTGGTGAACTGCTCCCTGTTCGACCGCCGCGCCTTCACCA
>Ga0209303_1001079_pt1 | contig 18143 bp, 20 predicted proteins | sample SidtaG_3_FD_187449 | JGI IMG/M metagenome (GOLD analysis project Ga0209303, IMG submission 187449) | Marine algal microbial communities from Sidmouth, United Kingdom - Sidmouth_Asex1 metaG (SPAdes) (version 2) | ecosystem: Host-associated > Algae > Red algae > Unclassified | place: Sidmouth... | reverse complement strand
TCGCACTCGCTGGCGGGCTCGCGCACCGGTCGCTCGCTCAGCGGCGTCTCAGCCGTGGTGCATCCGGTAAGTATCAATGTGCCCATCAAAGGCAGCAGTGCGTGACGCATGGCGCTTCTCCTGAATTGCGCGCATCCTAGCGTCTTGCTGGCCGCCGCGCTAGGATGTGCTACGAACAGGAGAACACAGTGGCCGGACTTTGGTACGAAGAATTCAGTGTGGGGCAGGTTTTCGATCACCCATTGCGCCGCACGGTGACGGAAACCGACAATGTGCTGATGACGACCATGACGCACAATCCCGCCGCGCTGCATCTTGATGCCGAATATATGAAAGGCACAGAATATGGCCGCGTTCTCGTCAATTCTTGCTTCACCCTCAGCCTGATGGTGGGGATCAGCGTGAATGACACCACCCAGGGCACGGCCGCAGCCAATCTGGGCTGGGACGAAGTACGATTTCCGGCACCGGTTTTCATTGGCGACACGCTGCGCATCGAAACCGAAGTGCTGGATCTGCGGGAAAGCAAAAGCCGCCCGGCACAAGGCATCATCACCTTCGCCCACCGCGCCTATAATCAGGATGATACGCTGGTGGCATCGTGCAAACGCACCAGTTTGCAACACAAGCGGCCCGCTCAGAACGGCGATTGACCGCCCAACGCGGTCACGGTAACTGCGCCGCGAGCATGCGGGTGTAGCTCAATGGTAGAGCAGCAGCTTCCCAAGCATGCGGGAAGCCCGGTTTTCTGGGGCTTCTGTTGTAAACCAGAGCGAATATAGCCCCAATCAAATCAGTGGGTTGGTATTTTGAGGTAAACTGCGGCTTGCAACGGGTTGCAACGCAACCTTGGCAACAATCTTGCGCTCGGCCGACAAGTCTTTATTCGGTAGCGTATGGGAGCAGCCGATAAATCCAGAATTGCAAAAGGGAAGCCTGCGCGTTGGGCAGGTGGATTTACGCCATTCCGCTACCCGGGCGGCAAGGCATTTATCGCCGATACGCTAAGGTCGAAGATTGAAGAATGGATCGGCCACGGGGCTGAATACGCCGAGCCGTTTGCTGGCGGCGCGGGCGCGGCAATCCGTCTGCTCGCGGAGGGGGTAGTCAGCCGTGTCCGGATCAATGATGCCGACATTCGGATATACTCCGCATGGAACGCTATCCTGAATGAGACAGATCGCTTTGTTGATACCATGCACGCATGCCCTGTTTCAGTCGACGAGTGGCACCGTCAAGCAGACCTAGTCAAAAACCCTTCCAAAGCGGCTTCATCCTTTGAACTCGGATTTGCGACGTTCTTTCTCAACCGAACGAACCGTTCGGGCATCATTCTAGGTGCGGGACCGATTGGTGGATACCAACAGACCGGATCATGGAAGCTGGATGCGAGGTTCAACAAGGACGCTCTCGCGGACAGGATTGAGTGGCTAGGCAATCACTCCCACCAGATCAGGACTTCTTGCAAGGACGGGATCGGCTTTCTTCGGCAAGCGAGCCAGCGAAACTATGCAGCCCGAACCTTCTTTTTCGTTGACCCGCCATATGTTGCTGCGGGCAGCCGATTATATCTGAACTCCATGAATGAGCGAAAGCATCGCCGATTGGCAGAGTTTCTCCAGACAGGGGCAATACGCCATTGGCTCGTGACCTACGACAAATGCCCGCTAATAGACGCTGCCTACGATTGCTCGGATCAGTCTTTGCTGGAAGTCCCATACTCTCTGCAAAATAGAAGAAAGCAGGGCGAGCGGTTGGTCATGCCACGCTGGAAGTCAGAACCTTTGTAACTGCACATGTTCTTGCAGGTTGCCAAACGCATCGTCGAATGCGGTAGCTACTGCTTCGAGTTTGTAGGATACGTCGGCCCGTCCGAGGTTCTCCAACAACACATTCAGCGGAAAGTAGGTGCAGTTTGACAGCTCACACTCTGCTTCGTGGAGTAGATTGTGAGCGTGAGGGACCACCAAAACACCTCTTTTCGCATAGGGGATGTTTTGGGTGAAGAACCTGTTGAAGAAGGTGATGTGGTCGGCCTTGACGGTTTTGTCTTTGATGTTGCTCTTCTGGAATGTCGCTTGCGTTAGATAAACTTCGGAGTTGTCACCATACCCCCCATTAGGCTGGGTGATCGCAATGACGTCAGTTCGCCCATCATTTGTAGTCCGGCAATTCGCTGGCAAATCTGCGTGCGCCTTTACTCTGCCCCTCTCAATCGTATCGCAAATATCTTTTAGCAGTTCGAGATAGTCGTGGGCGCTGCGTGATCTACCAGTGACCCATACTGCGGAGCCGTATCGGCCTGCGACGGCAAAGGACGCGAGATACTCAAAGACCGTCTCGAACTTCTGGTAAAACTGATGGTGTTCACTGTTCGGCTTATCGTTGTCATCGCGGTCGAATTGAAGGTAATTGTTCTTTGAGGCACGAAGAAGATAAACCTGTAGCCAGAGATAGGCACGGCCTATGACGGAAGGGTTGTCGAGGGTCCGCAACACACCGTCATCAATGCTCGAAATGTCAAAAGGATAGTGATCGCCCAGAAGTGTATGGCTGCGGCGTATTTGCGCGACCATGCCCTCGACTACTGCTAGCTGCGCTTGCTGATAGCAGGCTTCCGGTTCAGCGCGGAAATAGTCAGCCTCTTCGGGATCGGAGCCACTCTCCTCAACATGCTCAATGTGACTTTCCGGTAAGAGGTCGCGGTCAAATGGCATTTCGGCGAACCGAAACTCGCCGAGAAGCAAGCACTGGAGTTCCGCAATCGCCGCAGCGTCCTCAACATGTTGGACTGATTGGACAGGATAGAAGTTAGCCAAGCTACTATTTCAACAGCTTGTCAATTGAGCCTAGCTTGATCATCGCAGAACCAATTTTCTTGGAGGACTTCTCTTTTTCGTCGAACTCAAGGTTATCAATGATCTCGACCGCATCGCTCCAGATCAATTGAGCATCGCGCTCAATCTTGAACACCTTTGTCATCCAGTCCTGATTGTCGACACCTGACAATTGGCGAGCATAGTCGAAGTCTCGCGTTTGCTCCAACGTCTCGACGGCTCGCTCACATGCAATCACCTTTTGAAGGATGGGGCGATCTTGGCCTTGGCTCTTGATCAGAGAGCCCTCTGTTCCATCAGGGGACCCGAAGAGCCAACTCATCAGGTAGCCCAGCTTCTTGTGGTGAGAAGTGGGAACAGGATCGGACCTGATTTGCTCCGGCTTGAGCGGGCTCAACCCCAATCCGATGTAGTCTCGGGTTTCGGGATTGCTCAAGATCGAATAGAGGTGAGAGAAGTCGTTCTTTGGACGCTCGATAAAGTCCTCCGGCAGAAGGCTCAGAGCGACCGCTTGTTTTAGCACCATGAAAGAAAACATGTTCCTGACAAGCTGCGTTGGCTGATCCCCGATCTGCTGCGATAGTCGTGCAATCCGGTCTTGCTCCGAGAGGTCTTTGTTACCTCTTAGCTTGCTCAACAGCTTCAAACTAAACTTCGCCTTGGGAATGGGGTCCCAAGTTCGAGCGCCATTGACATGTCGAAAACCGATGTATTCGTCAGCATCATCCCGGTTCGCGATTACAGTCACGGGCAAAGTGGTCAGCGTCGGCCGTGCCTCGTCAGAAAGAGCGGGCACTGCGGTCTTTGAAAAATCAGCAATGAGAGAAGGGTCGAGCAGCGTCTTCACGGCTGCTAGCCGTCGATTGCCCTCGACGACGATGAACTGCTCAACTTTCTTGTCCTTTTGCCACGCGACCAATGGCTCGTAATCTAGGAAACCATTTGCATTGATGGACATCCAGAGTTCGCGGAGGTCGCTCTTCTCGAACAAGAACTTGAGCGCATCGTGCTGCGATGCCTTTTCGGATAGACCGAACCTTGGGTTGTCCACATCTAGGACCAAGTTTTCCGGCTTGATTTGCTCCACAGTCATTTCTTCGGACCTCGACCTTTCGCGGGAAGGGTTAGCCGAAGAGGTCAGCTAGCGATAGAGTGAAGATGAAAGCCCGCATCGAGATCACATATAACCTTCCCCATGTTGGACTAATATCGGATGATCGATGTCCTCTCACACAGGTCCAATTTAGCTATTTGAACACGATCTCGCTAATGCTCTGACCCTATTTCGACACTAGTTTGCCTCGGCATCATCAACGAGTGTCCAAATCCGCTGAAGCGGCAGTTCTGCTTTGATGCTTTCCGGCAAACGGTCGTAAACAGAGAACAACGCGTTGAGGATTTCATCGCGCCCCCAGAGGCGCACCCTGAAATAGAGATCGTTGGTCCGGCTCCGAACGCTGCCCTTAAAACCCGACCATGAGACTATCAGTCCATAGTCTGCGTTCGTGTCATGCACCGATCCTATGAGGCTTTGCAGCGTCGGTTGATCGACCACGATATCACCAGACTTGACCTGCACAACCAGCCGGGGCTCGTCAAAGCCTAGAGCCCCCTTACCAGCCACAATATCGACGCCCTTGTCGCTTCCGGGAGGCGATACTCGCGTTCTGTAACCTTCAGCATCCAAAATAGCTGCAATCAAGCGCGTGAAAGCATGGCCAGCAAAGTTGGCCGAGATGTGCTTGACTATCTGGTCCCTTGCTATGGGATCTAGGTCCGTCATGCTCTCAACTTCGACATCAGCATCGCTATTGGAAGGCGAAGCCACGCTTACGGCGTTCGGGCCGGGATCGGTGCCCTTGTCGCCGAGGTAGGCAAACCGCATTGCCGCTTCGTTTCGACTGATTTCGCAAATCGTTTGAGTTGCTCCCATGCTATAGAGCAAGTCTTGCTTAATCGAGGTCCTCGGCAAGTCAGTTTGCAGCCACTCGACGGCTCTTGTCGGATGGCCGTCCACGTTATGGACGTAGCCACCTTTAAAACGACCTATGGCGACTTCACCAGTCGTCTTCAGAGGCAAGATTGCAAGATCGCCATCTGAAATCGCATTCACGAACTGATTTAATTGCGCGCTCCAATTTTTGAGTGTGCCCGGCTTCTCTTGAGGCTCGGCTTCCTCAAGTGCGCTGTAGATTTCCTCGCGCGTCTTCGCTGATGAAATGTCTCCGAGCGTCCAGCCCGTGACCAACTCGCCTGTGTCGAGCGCGTGCTGCTCCTGCTCGCCGAATTTTCCGAGACGAACCAACCATGTTTGCATAAATTCTCCATTCATTTTGTCGCCTAGCAGCATCCAGATTGGGATACGATAGCGTCGGCAAGACCTATCAGAAGATTTCGGTATGTCTGGCCAGCAGCCGTCCCGCCGTCTTGCTGGTCGGCCAATGACTGAGCTTCCATTGCAACCTGATGCCAACTCGTGTGTCCGACTTTGAGGCGTGCTACCGCATCATCGAAATGGGCTCGATCACCTGTGACCATTTCTCTTATTGATCTGTTGACTTCATGCTTAGGAACCATCTCAATGAAATCGGGCGGAAGTCGACCGTCCACACCCGCTCCGGTTTGCGCAAACGTCGCCTCCTCATTTGGGGCCGGAGTGATGTAAAGGAGACCAAGCCGCTCTCGCTCGCCGGACCGTTTTTCCTCTGCTACCATCAATGCGAGGTATTTGAGCGCCTGTCCTCGCCACGTTTTCGATCCGACCTTGAGTTCAACACCGACGAGCGATTGCGGTCCGACGAAGAACCCATCTTGCTGCGTAGTGTTACTGTTTGCGAAGCCTGAATATCTTGCGGCCACCTCGCGCCCAAGTCGCAAAAAAGGTCCCGGATCGCTAATCTGCAAGGGAGCTAAAAAAAGCAACTGGATGGCCTCGTCAGGAGCAATGCCGAACGCAATGTCGAAGATGTGATTGAGAGGCTCCTCTAGCCGCCGCATGCGTTCGGCGTTTTCGACCGCTGTCCCTTTGCGCGTGTAAATCGAACCGCCATTGCGGACCCGCTCGCTTGGAACAGCGATGCCAAACTCACCGCGCTTCCATTCGGCTTTCGGTATGGATGCAAGCCCTAGCAGACTTGGGTCCCAATATAGCTGATCAATCGTGTCCCAATATTTGCTTACCCAACTCAAATTTGCCTCCTGTCTTCAATGGCCCTGCGTAAGGTCGCGAAGCAATACGCGCCAGCACAGACCGTAGTGAAGTGTAAGACTATGAGGCATGTCGGCTGTCACGACATCGAATATCCTAGACCACATCGCATGCTCCCCTAGACTATTTGCGTAAGTAAATCAGAGGGAAAGCATGAAAATTGGGTATGCACGAACGTCTACATTCGATCAAAAGGCGGGTCTGGACGGGCAATTCGAGCAACTCGTGGTAACGGGCTGCAACAAGATATTTTCAGAGCAGGTTTCGTCGGTCGCCGAACGCGAGCAACTGAACCTTGCTCTGGATTTTGCTAGAGAGGGCGACGTGCTCGTGATTGTGCGGCTTGATCGCCTAGCTCGGTCTACGCGCGATTTATTGGGCATCATTGATGCGCTGGAAACAAAAAAGGTCGGCCTTCGTGTGCTCGATTTTGGCGGCACAGAAATGGACACGCAGTCGCCGACTGGAAGGCTGATGCTGACCATGTTCGGCGCGCTCGCTCAATTTGAACGCGAGTTGATGCTCGTCCGTCAGCGCGAAGGGATCGAGCGGGCAAAGCGTGACGGAAAGTATCGCGGTAGGATACCCACAGCCCGCCGTAGATTGCCCGAGATGCGCGATCTGGCGGCAGAGGGTCTTAGCCCTCCGGAGATCGCAGCTAGGCTCAATTGCAGCCGAGCATCCGTATACAGGTTACTGAAGGAGGATCGTTCGTGACCGATCCAGCCGAACTGTTCGCAATCCTCACGGCGCAGATCGAAGACCTTCATGGCTTAGCGTTTGAAGGGCAGGCTGCTGACCAGCCGCATGAGTTGCTTTGTGCGCTCTCACGTTCGCTTTGCTGCGGGTTGCAACGCGCGAACGGAACGCTGACGCAAATCGATAACGCGATAATTCAGAGCGAATGACGCGGGCTCGACCTGCTGATCTGGAGATCGAAGCGCAAGTTGATGCAGCTATCCGGTCTGGCGCTTCACTGCCGCGATGGGGATGGCCAACGCCACGCTCATACAACGGCGCTACTGGTGAGGAGCGGATACGCGGCTGGCAGAAAGTGCAGATTGCTCGGAGAACAGGTCTGCTGGACCTATCACCAATATGCAGCATTTGCGCAGCAAAGAAGGCGCAGGGGAGCCATACGGAATTGTATCAAAGATGCATGACAACCAAGCCCGTGTGTAGGTCGTGCCACTTCCATATCCATCGCCGGTTCCGCGATCCTGATGGGTGGATGGCGCGGATTGCTGTCTTGCCAGTTGCTCAGTGGGTTCATGCATTGAGGACTGTAGAATTAAGCCGGGATCAGGCCATGAGGATTGCTGAAGCATCCGACGTCTTTGACGCGCTTGAAAGACTTAAGTGACCAGATAAGCGATCAGCCGCACTTGGAAAGTTGCCAACCGGTTTGCATTATTTTTTCCGTGGCGGCTCGCCGAGCAAGTCCAGCACATCGACCTTCAAAGCCGCCATCATGCGTTGAACAACAGCAATGCTGGGGTTTCTTCGTCGGCCTTCCAAATGCGTCAGATACGTCCGGTGGATGTCCGCTTCCGCAGCAAAGTCTTCTTGGGACAGTCCCCGCTCGTGGCGGATGCGCCGAAGATTTGCAGCAAGATTATCGCGCAGGTCCATTCGCCACGATGGACCACACCATCAGAATTGCGTCACCAGCCGACTGTCTACAAAATGCCTTTGACCCTATTGATGAGATTGGTAGACGAAAGGTAACAAATGGTAGGGTGGAAATTGAGATGCAGGACGACGAGAAGCTATGTCCGGAGTGTGCGGAGACAGTCAAAAAGGCGGCGAAAGTCTGCAAGCATTGTGGTCATAAGTTAGCAAAAGCTGCTGCCTATGATGGACCACAGACTGAAACAGAAAAGCAGGTCGCGAAGTATTCTCGTATCGGATGCGCGGTTGTCGTCGTCGGTCTGATTGCTATGGTAGCGACATGTGATTTTCCCGATCCGTCAGAGCGCGGAGAACCCGCCTCTGGCAACAGCGAAGATGCTGCTGCCGATGGACCAATAGATCGTTCGACACAGCTTCGCCTCGTTGGAATGGCGAAAGACGGGGTCCGCGCTCGACTACGAGACCCTGACAGTGCTGACTTCCGCAATGTCGGCTTCTACTCCGGCGGGAACACGGGTGGCGGTGCTGTTTGCGGTGAAGTGAACTCTCGAAACGGGTTTGGTGGCTACACAGGTTTTGATCGCTTTGTCGCAGCAGGCGAAATGGCGTTCTTCGAGAGTGACACGAGCGATGGTCGGTTCGGGCCTGATGTCTGGGATCAGCTCTGCGTGAAAGCGGAAACGGACGAAGTACAATTGCCATAAGTTCGGCGGGATGGCGTTTGTGCAACCGGGTTTCTAAATTCTCCGCCAAGTTTATTGCCGTCTACACGAGTAGACGGCAATAAACTACTGAAAAATATGAACTCTTGAAAAAATTGAAGGCATGACAATCTCTCTTGTTTGAAGGGGATAAAAATGTCGAAGAAATCGCAAAATCGGCTCACAATAGTCGAAATCTATCAGCGGGCGATCCGCGAGTGGGCAGGGGCTTTAACGCCTTACGAACTAGCCCTCGCCATGCACCTGTTAGATCGCACTGTGGGGTGGGGGAAGACCCGCGTAACCATCAGCACGCGCCGGTTTTTGAACGGGGACACAGTTTACAGCGGCCTAGATATGAGCCGACCTACCATGTTCCGCGCCCTTCGGTCGCTGGAGGACAAAGGGCTGATCGTCCGGCACAACGACCCGCGAGGCCGGGAGATCAAGGTCTACGCGGTAAATCTGGGATGGAAGCCTGACACGTTGCCGACACCAAACCTCCATAAAAACCAGTCTCACAGAGAGACTACCCCGTCTCTCACAGAGACTACCCAGTCTCACAGAGAGACACGGGAGAAAGAAGAAGGGAGAACAGAAGAAGGGAGAAAGAAGAATAATACCGAGGCACCGGAGCCTTCGGCCCCGGACCCCGGACCCAATTCGAGCCGGACACCGGATGAAATTATCCGGGCAGCGGGAGAGACTTTCCGCGCCGCCCGAACTCGCCGTGCCCAGCCGCAGGGCAATTCGCTGAAAGCCAAGGTTGCACATGCCGAGGCTCTATGGCGCGATGCGATTGCCGAGAACCACCCGACTGCCCTTGCCCAGAAATGGTCGATGCGAGAAGTTGGTATGGTGAAGGCCAAAGCCAAGGATTGGCCCAGCATTCGCCAGATCAGTTTTGCTGACTTCGTTGAATGGTGCGCTGCCAACTGGGCGCAGATCATGCACAAGCAATTTAAGTGGATGACCAAAAGTCCACCGCCTGATGTGCCGAGCGTCGGGTTCCTGATCTCGTTTCTCGATCAGTTTGCAGATTGTTGGGGCGATGACAGCTTCAAGCAATGGCTGAACTCTACAGAGCGGACAGAGATGGACAAGCTGCTGTCCAAGGGCCGCACTTCGGACGAGGCCGCAGCCGAGATTGGTGAACGCCGCGCTGTCGAGAAAATGCGCGACGAGAACCGCAAAGCCAAGCAGGACATCGCCATCAAGCGGGGCGCTCTCAAACTTCAAGAGAACCGCGTCCGGCGCATGGAGCACATGCCTGCCCACCCTCAATCCAAGGAGGCCGTCGCGGCACGACGTCGCAAGGTTCTGGGGGATGACTTCAAGGCACTCGACCCAGAGAAGCCAACCGAGCAGGTGGACTGGGATAATGTGCCGCTGCTCGATCCGAACTGGGAGCCGCCGGATGAGAAAAATCTTTCGCCATGATCTTAGTTGTTTAGCTGAAATCAAGAGGTCAGACTTTTTTTGTCAATGATTTTAGGGGTTTAAAGAGGAGCTTAATTCTTTTAGGTTTTGATCGAAAGGATTAAAAAAATGACAATTCGAGTGCGTTCAAAACCTACAGAAATGTTTGCGAAGGGCATCAGCAAGTTCAGCAAGGTCGAGCTAAAGAGAGCAGTGGACGCTGTGCAGAAAGTCGGATTGGAAATCGGTCGCGTCGACATTAGGCCTGATGGCACAATCAGCATGCGGACGGTCTCCGCAGTATGCGATCAGAGCGATACACTCTTCGACCAATGGGCAGACAAAACGTGACACGCGGTCAGCCGCACATCGTTCGTAAAAGATTGCGAGAAGGCGTCGTTTGGTACGTCTACGCGTGGCGCGGAGGCCCACAGGTTTTGAAAGTGGAGGGATCAAAGCGCCCTAAACTTGTAGCGAAAGACTGGGTCAGGATCGCCGAGGCTCAAGATAGCGACGACCAGCCGAGAACAGACCTGGTAGGAGGGGCTATCACCGCCTTTCGCCGATCATTCTATTGGAAGGATTTGGCAAAAAGCACACAGCGCACTTGGGACCGCCATCTCCAAATGATCGAGAATAAATGGGGTGCAGTTCCACTTGCCATATTCAATGATCCCAGAATGAAGGCGAAGATCGTCGCTTGGCGCAACTCCATGAGCGATAAACCAAGAACGGCAGACATCTCGGTGACAGTGCTCTCCCAGTTCTTAAATTGGGCAAATCTTGAGGGGCTACTAATTCTTAATCCGGCACAAGGCGTACCGAACATCTACCGCCCAGAAAGTCGAGCAGCAATAATATGGCTTGCTGAAGACTTGGAAGCAATCAAAGCGGTGGCGCAGACACCGCTCCGTGATGCGATTGATCTAGCTGTGCTTACGGGCATGCGGCGCGCGGATTTAGTCTCTCTCCGCTGGGCTGAAGTCGGCGACCTAGCTATCCATAGGACCGCTACGAAGCGGTCGCGACGCAAAAGATATACCGTGACGATCCCTCGGCTCCCAGAACTGGATACTTTGCTTGAGACCCTCCGTGGGCGGCCTAGGAGGGCAGGCACTGAGACGGTTTTAGTCAACAGTCTCGGCAAGTCGTGGACTGGTGACGGGCTAAACTCCAGTTTTCATGATGCTCGTCGCAAAGCCAATGATGGTGAGGGTATCTGGTATGTCGAGCACGATCCTATTTCTGGTGAGGAAACACGGAAGCAGAAGCGCCTTCATGATCTGCGTGGAACCTTTGCAACTCGTATCATTGCCCATCCAAAAGCAAATCTTAACAATCGGGAGGTGGCGGACATCATGGGCTGGTCTCCGGAACAGGTCGATCAAATCCGCAAAAGATACGTTGACGATACTGCCATTGTGGTAGAATTGACGCGTCGCTTGGCGGACGATCTGTAAACCAGATTGTAAACTGCCGGGGATCAAGACGTATAAGTCCTTGAAATGCGGGTGTAGCTCAATGGTAGAGCAGCAGCTTCCCAAGCTGACGACGAGGGTTCGATTCCCTTCACCCGCTCCATAAGCTAGAGTCATCCCCAATGACCGCCTTCTTCCTCTCCTTTCTCGCTGTCGGCCTGGCCATGCTGGCCGGACGGGAAGCTGTGCGGGTCTCGCGCATTGCGGGTTCTGGCGCTTCGGCTGGGGCCTTGTTCGCAGTTGTTGCTGTCGTTGGCATCGTCGCTTGCGGTTTGGCGGCATGGTTAGCGGGTGAGTTTGCGCAATTGCTCTCGTCTCGTCAGCAAAGCTGGTTCGTGGCCGCTGCGCTGGTGCTGGCTGGGCTGGAAGTGATTTTTCTAGACGCGCCCAAGGCTCCATCCGAGCCAACGCACTCCCTCGGCGCAATGGCGATCGTGCTGTTTGCAGGCGTCTTGGCCGATGCCAGCGGATTGCTGATTATCTCGCTCAGCATTGCGACAGGCGCACCGGCAATGGTTGCGACTGGCGGGGCCTTGGCGGTTGCTGGCGTGCTGGGGGCGGCAGCAATGGCCGGGCCAGCTTGGGAGAAGCTGCCGCGAATGCCGATGCGCTGGACGATTGGCCCGCTGCTGCTCATCTGCGCATTTGTGATCGCCTTCTTCCCTCCGGAAGCGCTTACCTGATCGGTTTTGCCGATCACAGCTGGTGGAAACATTCGCGAAACTGGGCGGCTTTTCAGCCGTTGACCAGACAAACCGAACACCAAAGGATTTATTATGGCGACCACTGGCGACAATTCGAAAACCGCATTGATTGATGGGCTGAATGGCCTGCTTGCAGATCACCTTGCGCTTTATTTCAAGACCAAGAATTTCCACTGGCATATAACGGGACCGCGTTTCCGCGACCTGCATTTGCTGTTTGACGAGCAGGCCCTCGAGATTCAGGGGCAGATCGACGCCATCGGAGAGCGTGTGCGAAAAAACGGCGCGATGACGCTCACTTCCATTGGTTCGGTTGCCGGGGCAACCCAGATCGCGGATCAGGATGACACATCGCTGTCACCGGACAAGATGATTGAGGAACTGCGTGACGACAACCAGAAGATGGTCGATCGGCTGAAAGACCTGAAAAAGCACGCTGAAGCCGCTGGCGACAATGCCACGGACGGCTTGCTGGATGACTGGACGGACATGACTGAAGAGCGCGTCTGGTTTCTGACCTCTACATTGAGCTAGTTTCTCCTTCGGCTAGTCTCAATTTGCCGCCGCAATGCAGCTTTCGGGCTTGGCGTTGCGGCGGTTTTGCGTCTAGCCAGCCGGCATGGACACAATCGACATTATCGAAGGCGCGGACGACGCTGACATTGCGCAGTTTCTGGCCGATTATCTCAGCGCGTGTTTGGCGAACAGCGATCAGCCCATCGCCATCAGCGTGCCGGGCGGCTCGACGCCTTTCCCCATTTTTGAAGCGCTTATCAAGACCGATCTGGACTGGTCGCGCATTACAATTTGGCCGGGTGATGACCGGATCGTCCCGGAAGATCATGCTGCCAGCAATACCGGCAAAATCCGCGCGCTGCTGGAGCCTGCGGGAGCGACTGTCATCTCACTTCCTAAAATGAACCAGGCCCCGCATTTCGCCTTGGTATGGCTGGGCATGGGGGCGGACGGACACATTGCCTCGCTTTTCCCCAATACCGATCCCAAGGCTGATGATCCCGCGCCCTTACGCCGCCTGACGCCCGATCCATTGCCGCCCGAGGCGCCGTTTGACCGTATCACGCTGACCATCCCGTCATTGCTGGATAGTGATGCTCTGATGTTTGTCATTCGCGGGCCAGACAAGCGCGCTGTGTTCGACGCTGCGCTGCGCGGGGAGCATGATCTGCCTATTGCGCGTCTGCTTGGCGCGGCGAGCCAGAAAGTGACATGCTTCACCTGATCCCGGCCTGGCTGCACCGCCTTGCGATGCCGCCCGCCAATCTTGTGCGGCGCGCATGGCTGCGTATTTCCAAGACGGATGTTTACGGCGTGTCTCTCGTCGGGTTTGACGCCGAGGACAGGCTTTTGCTGGTGCGCCATTCCTACGGGACCACCAAATGGTCGATGCCTGCAGGCGGTATGCACCGCAGCGAAGATCCTGAAGCTGCGATACGGCGTGAAATCCATGAAGAACTGGGCGTGGGCCTGCACGATCTGCGGCTTGTGCAGCAGCGCGAGGAAATGTTGTACGGTGCGCGCAACCACGTCTGGCTGTTTACCGCGCGCGTCACTGATACGCTTAGGCCCGACAACCGCGAAGTCACCCATGCGCATTTCTTTGCGCTCGACCAATTGCCAGAAGCGTTGGAAAAGCGTGTGCGGCCGCGGCTGGAATTGCTGACCTGCAAGAATTTGTCATCCAGCCCGCTTCCTTGATATAAGCGCCCTTTATTCAAGGGATGGGGGGGTCCAATGTCTATTATTCTCGCCAACCGGTGCTGGCTGGTTGCGCTTGGCACGGCTGGATTGGCTTTTGCCAGCCCCGTGCAGGCCCAGTCTTTTGAAGAGCTGGATCAGCTGGTCGATATGTCCGTTGATCAGCCGATCAGCGTGTAGGACAGGCGCTGGCGCGGTCCCATATTCCCGGCACAGGACAGGCCGGAATTAAGGCCGATCCCGATCCTGAGAGAGCGGCATTGCCGCCTGATAAAAATCGAAGACTTGCCAGCGAATGCGTTCAAGCGGTGCGAAATCGACAAATTGCAGCGTGATTTTCGGCTAGAGCAGGCTGAGCTGTGCATCGTCACGGCGCGGTTCTTCCTCTTTGCCGTCACGCTCAAGATTGCTCAGCGTCAGGCCCATCAGTCTGATCGGCATGGCCAGCGGCAATTCGGCCTCGAGGATTTCCTGCGCGACGGCGGCAAATTGCGCCTTATCCGCCACGGCGCGGTCGAGCGAGCGGGCGCGTGTCATCAGCTGGAAATCGGTGAACTTTACTTTCAGCGTGACCGTGCGGCCTTTGGCCTCTTTCGCAGCGATACGGTCCCACACAATGTCGATGATATTGTCCAGCGTAGCGCGCAGGGCGCTGCCGCTCGAGATGTCCTCACTAAAGGTCCGCTCCCCGCCGATGCTCTTGCGAATGCGGTTGGCGCGCACAGGACGCAGATCAATGCCGCGCGCCGCCCGGAACAGATATTCGCCAAAACTGCCGAAATGGGTCCGCAGCCAAACGGCGTCCTTCTGCGCCAGATCAGCGCCGGTTTCGATGCCCAGCTTCGCCATCTTCTCCGCGCCCTTCGGGCCAACGCCGTGGAAGCGCCTGATGGGCAGAGAATGCACGAAGGCTGTGCCTTGGCCGGGGCGGATGACACACAGCCCGTCGGGCTTGTTCTGATCGCTCGCCAGCTTGGCCAGAAACTTGTTGTAGGACACGCCCGCGCTTGCCGTCAGTGCGGTGTGTTCCTTGATTTGCGCCCGGATAACCTGCGCGATGGCGGTGGCAGAGCCGATCCCGTGCATGTCGTCCGTGACATCCAGAAACGCCTCATCAAGGCTGAGAGGTTCGACATGCGGTGTGTGGTGGTGGAAAATGGCGCGGATCTGTTCGCTGGCCTCGCGGTAGGCATCGAAACGGCTTTTGACGAAGATCAGATCGGGGCACAGCCGCTTGGCCGTTACGCTGGGCATGGCGCTCTTCACGCCGAACTTGCGCGCTTCGTAACTGGCCGCTGCCACCACGCCGCGCCCTGATGACCCGCCGACTGCAACAGGCTTGCCACGCAGGTCTGGATTATCGCGCTGTTCCACGCTGGCGAAGAAGGCATCCATATCCACATGGATGATCTTGCGCAGGCCGACGCCTGACAGGTCGCCAGAATCGCCTTCTGAATCACCGGCTGACTCATCGCCTGAATTGTGGGGCGCACTATCGACGGAATCACCGTCTGGCGCGCACCCATTATCCATTATGCTGATTTCGGCGTCGATCCATGTTTGTTATGTAGCAACGGGCGGCGCGGCTTCCAACTTTGACAAACTTCTTCCCTCGCGCGCGCCGAACGGGCAAAGGGCGCCAATGCAAGAGCTTGTCGACACTAATATCCGTTCTGCCAATTCAGACGGACGCTCTATCGGCATACGCGAATTTGTGGTGCTAATGGCGGCTTTGATGAGTCTCAACGCGCTCGCTATCGACGCTATGTTACCTGCGCTCGACGATATTGCCGCCACCTTCAGCGTGAGCGATCCGAACCAGCGTCAGTATGTTATCGGTACGTATCTGCTCGCAAGCGGCTTTGGCGCTCTGCTGCCCGGATCGCTGGCAGACAGATATGGACGCAGGCCGGTGCTGTTCACTTGCCTTGGGCTTTATGCCTTTATCTCGCTTGCCTGCGCACTCGCTCCCAGTTTTAACGCGCTGTTGGCAGCGCGATTTGCGCAGGGCTTCTTCACTGCCGGACTGGCCGTGCTGCCGGCCGCGATCATTCGTGATCGCTTTGAAGGAGACGGCATGGCGAAGCTGCTTTCGCTTATCTTTCTGGTGTTCATGATCGTGCCGGTGCTTGCGCCGACCCTGGGGCACATCGTGCTGCAGTTCGCCCCATGGCAGTATGTGTTTGGCTTGCTGGCGGTAATGTCAGGCATCGTCTTCACATGGGCCTATAAGCGTTTGCCAGAAACCCTTGCGATCGAAGACCGCCAACCGATCGATGCGCGCTCTGTGATGGCCAACCTGCCGCTGACATTCCGCACGCGTGTTGCAATCGGATATGTCATTGCCGCCGGGCTGACCTTCGGCGCCATCTTCGGTTACATCAATTCGGCACAGCAATTGATCGGCGAGCATTATGGCGCAGGGAATAATTTCACTCTGATCTTCGGCCTGACAGCCAGCACGCTGTTTATCTCGACCTTCTTGAATTCGCGAATTGTTGAAAAATTTGGCGCTCGCCGCGTCAGCCATATGGCGCTGGTGATGTTTCTCGGGCTTTCGGCAACACAGGTGGCCGTCGCGCTGCTTGCGCCTGACAATCTGTGGCTGTTTGTGCCGCTGATGGCAGGCAATCTGTGCCTGCTAGGATTTACCGGATCGAATTTCGGTTCGATTGCGATGCAGCCGTTTTCCAACACGGCTGGCGCTGCCAGTTCCGTGCAAAGCTTCATTCGTATGACGCTTGGGGCAGGCATGGGAATCGCGATTGGTCAGGCTTACGATGGAACGGCCTTGCCATTGGCACTGTCTTTGCTGGTGTGCAGCGTTCTGGCGCTGCTGCTGGTCTCGTTCAGTGAACGCGGAAAGCTGTTTCGCAGGCCCGGCGAAGCGCGGAGGTATCTGGCCGTACACGATGTGATGCGCGGCTGAGCCGTCCGCTATGTAGGGGTGTCCGCTCCTGCTGCTGCCTCCACCCGCGCGAGCAAAGCCTCGACCTGCACCTGACCGCCTTCGCTGGCGGAAAGCTGTGTCACAATGCCATCGAAGGGCGCGGTAAGCGCGTGTTCCATCTTCATGGCTTCGAGTACCATCAGGCGCTGGCCTGCGGTGACGCTGTCTCCCTCTGCTACATCAACCGCGATGACCTTGCCCGGCATGGGGGAGAGGATGTCGCCATCTGCGGTTGAGGTGGTGCCGGTGCCTCGGGTACGAGCAAAGCTAACCTGATGCGCATTGCCTTTGTCGAATACAACAATTGACCCGTCTGGCTCGTCCTCGGCTTCAGGACCATACGTAGTGGGGAGATAGTCGACATCGCCGGACTCGCTCACTCCATCTATGGAAATGTCCCAATTTGCGCCACCAGAAGAGGGCGATAGGCTGGCTTCTACAGCTTTGCCATCGATCATTATCGGGAATAGCGCGGGCGCAAGCTTCGCGTTTAGCCGGAACCCGAACAAACCTTGCGGTGACATCGCATGATTGCCTTCAGCGTGTGCTGCTTCAAATTCTTCGGCTCTCCAGCTGACGGCGGCGAGAGCAACAGCCATTGATGCTTCGCTGGCCGTGAGCGCGTCGCCGTTGCGCTCGATCAGCCCTGTGTCGAGCTTGCCATCGCGAAATTCGTCCATGCCGAGCAGCTTCGCGAGAAAAGCTGCATTTGTGCGAACAGGAAAGACTTCAACGCTTTCGGCAATGTCTAGCAGATCATCAATCGCATCGTCGCGGGTTTCGCCGTAGCTGATCAGCTTGGCGATCATGGGATCGTAGAATGGAGAAATCTCGCCGCCTTCAACCACACCTGACTCTATGCGGCCCTCATTGCCGAGGTTGAAATACTCCAACCGCCCCGTACTCGGCAAAAACCCCGTCGCCGGGTCTTCGGCGTAAAGCCGCGCTTCAATCGCCCAGCCTTTAATCGACAACTCTTCCTGCTTCAGAGGGATCGGCTCGCCGCTCGCAACCCTCAGTTGCCACTCCACGAGATCGACGCCGGTTATTTCTTCCGTCACCGGATGCTCAACTTGCAGCCGGGTGTTCATTTCCATGAAGAAAATGCGGTCTGCGCGCAGGCCTTCTGACGCATCGGCGATGAATTCAATCGTGCCTGCACCCTCATAGTCCACCGCTTTGGCCGCGCGAACGGCGGCGGCGCAAATCTCTTCGCGGGTCGCCTCGTCCATGCCGGGAGCGGGGGCCTCTTCGATCACCTTTTGGTGGCGGCGTTGGAGCGAACAATCGCGTTCAAACAGGTGGACGACATTGCCGTGGCTGTCGCCGAACACCTGCACTTCGATATGCCGGGGTGAGGTGATCCACTTTTCCAGCAGCACTTCATCATTGCTGAAGCTCGCTTGAGATTCACGTTTGCAGCTTTCAAGCGCGGCTGCGAAGTCCGCTGCAGCGTCAACCTTTCGCATCCCTTTGCCGCCGCCGCCAGCGACAGCCT
>Ga0209303_1001077_pt1 | contig 18169 bp, 16 predicted proteins | sample SidtaG_3_FD_187449 | JGI IMG/M metagenome (GOLD analysis project Ga0209303, IMG submission 187449) | Marine algal microbial communities from Sidmouth, United Kingdom - Sidmouth_Asex1 metaG (SPAdes) (version 2) | ecosystem: Host-associated > Algae > Red algae > Unclassified | place: Sidmouth... | reverse complement strand
CCGCACGGGGCGACACGGCACGCTTCACGAACGCCCGTCGTCGGTTTCGGACATGTACCTCGTCGGGGCTACCGGTGTGCGCCCCGCGCTCCGAATTCTCAGCCCGCCCCAATCGGCGTAGTTCCCCTTGACGCGCTCCTTCGTGGGATCGAAGTGCGGACCCGTCCGCCGCACGCCCGCGCGCTCAACCGGCATCGGCGTAGTTTCCCTTGACGCGCTCTTTCGTGGGATCGAAGTGCGGAAAGGGCACCACCGTCGCCTCCAGCCGCTTCTGCTGTCCGTCGAGCTGCCCGACGTCGAGCGCGGTGCCCGACTCCGCGTGGGTCATGTCGACCCGCGCCAGCGCGATGACCTTGCCGAGGATCGGCGACCTGACTGCCGAGGTGATCTCTCCCACCTGCGCGCGGCCGGCCCGCAAGCAGTCCCCGTTCGAGGGCACCGTGTTGCCGGCGAGCTCGAGACCGACGAGCTTTCTCTGCGGATGCTCCTTCCTCTCGAGGAGGACGTCCCGCCCGACGAAGTCGTCGGGCTTCGTCTTGAGCGGCACCGTGAAGCCGATGCCCGCCTCGTACGGGTCGGTCCGGTCGGAGAACTCGTAGCCCGCGAAGATCAGGCCGGACTCGATGCGGAGCATGTCGAGCGCGGCCAGGCCGAGCGGCAGCATGCCGAGCGGCTCGCCCGCGGCCCAGATCGCGTCGAACACCTCGGTCGCGTCCTTCGGGTGGCAGAACACCTCGTAGCCGAGCTCCCCGGAGTAGCCGGTGCGGCTGACCACGACCGCGGGGCCGTGGAAGTCGCCGATGCGGGCGATGGTCAGGCGGAACCAGCCGAGCTCGGTGACCGTCGGCTGCGCGGGCGGCGTCCAGATCACCTTGTCCAGAATCTCGCGCGAGCGCGGCCCCTGCACCGCGACGTTGCAGAGCTGATCGGTCGAGTTCCTGACCCAGGCGTTCAGACCGTGCTCGGCGGCGAGCTCGCGGAGCGCCATGCCCGAGGCATCGTTGCCCCCGATCCAGCGGAAGTTGTCGTCGCCGAGACGGAACACGGTGCCGTCGTCGATCATGCCGCCGTGCGGGTGGCACATCGCGGTGTAGACGACCTGGCCGACGGCGAGCGTCTTCATGTTGCGCGTGACGCCGAGCTGCATCAGCTGCTCGGCGTCGGGGCCCGTCACCTCGTACTTCCGGAGCGGGGAGAGGTCCATGATGGCTGCCTTCTCGCGACACGCCCAGTACTCGGCGAGTGCGCCGTGGTTGGTCATCGTGTTGGCCAGCCAGTAGCCGTTGTACTCGAGAAAATCGCGCGTGTGCCGCGCGAAGCAGGCGTGAAAGCCCGTCTCCTTCGTGTCTTCCACCTCTGCCTCCGGGGTTCGGCGCCAGCCGATCGATCGCTTGAAGAGCTCCTTCTCGCCGTACACGCGCACCTGCACGTCGGTCGGGTTCCAGCCGTTGGCGGGATCCACGTCGCAGGGGCAGGCGCTCGACACGCACACCAGATCCGACAGGGCCCTCAGTAGCACGAAGTCCCCGGGGCGCGACCAGGGGTCGTCCATCAGGATCGCGTTGCCGTCGTCGAGCAGCGTGTTGAAGAAGAAGTTGATCGCGGGCCAGCCGGCGCGCGGGCGCACGCCGTAGGCGTCCAGCTCGCGATTGATGTTGTCGCTGCAGTTCACGTGACCGGGGTAGCCGAGGTCCTCGTAGTAGCGCGCCGTGCAGGCGAGGCCGAACGTGTCGTGGCGGCCGCAGGTGTCCTGGACGATCTCGACCAGCGGCTCCATGTCGTTCGAGAAGTATTTCGCGAAGAGCCCGGGCGCGGGGTAGAGCGAGCCGACCAGGGAGCGCGTCGTCGTCGGATCGATGTCGCGCTCGTCGCCCTTGTCGAGCGCCCGGCGGCTGAAGGCCTGGAAGTCCGAGCACTCGCGCCCCTGCACGTCCATGACCTGGATGTACTGGCCGCGCTTGACCTCGTAGGCGAAGGCTTGGCCGGGCGGCACGTTCTCGTCGATCAGCGTGTCCGCGAGCGGGTCGGCGGGCGCCCGTCGCGCCGCCGGCGAACGCGCCGTCACGCGCTCGACGAACAGCACCACGTCGGTCGCGGTGTCCTGAGCGTGCGCGCTCATCGGCGCGGCCACCGCGGCGACGATGAGCAATCCCCCGGATGTCGCCGTCAGCGTGCGCAGCTCGCCGGCCCGCGAGTCGGCATCGAACAGGCGGACGGCGTCCGCCCGCTCGACGTCGAAGCCGGTCCGCGTCAGCGCCGCGAACACGCGCGCGCCGGACGCGCCGCCCGCGTGCAACGTCGAGGCGAGCGTGCCCGCGCCGATGCCGCGCCCGCCGAGCGCGCCGGCATCAGAGCGGCCGTCGGGCAGGAACAGGGCGAGCTCCACCGGCTGCAGTCCCTCGACGTCGAGCACCGAGATCCGGTCGCCGGCCTCGATCTCGACCGCACGCGAGCCGCCGCCGGGAATCGGGTGGCGCTCGACGCCGTCGGGCAGCACCGGAAGACCCGGCACGCGAACACCGTTCCTGCGGAACGGCGCGACGAAGGCGGCGGTACCCCCGCCGACGACATCGGAGGCGGCGCCGGACACGGCGGTGGAATGGCCTGCGAGGCTGGTGGTCATGAGGTCGACGTGATCGAGTGGCGATCCGATCGAGAGCGAGCGACGCCCGATCGAGGGAGAAAGGAACGATCGATGACGGACGTGCTACGAAGGCAGTCCGAGAAGACGCGAGCGCTCCGCGCCCCAGCGGGTGATCAGGTGATCGACGGTCAAGCCCATGAACGCGACGCACAGTCCCAGCACCAGCCCCTTGCCGACATCGGTCGAGGACAGCGCGCGCTGCATCTCCTGGCCGAGGTCCTGGGTGCCGATGAAGGCGGCGATGATGACCATGAACAGCGAGAACATCACGGTCTGGTTCAGTCCGATCATGATCGTCGGCACCGCCATCGGCAGCGAGACGTTCCAGAGCGTCTGGCGCCCGGTCGCACCGGACATGTCGGCCGCCTCCAGCAGCTGCGGCGGCACGCCGCGGAGCCCCTCGATCGTGTAGCGCGTCATCGGCACCAGGCCGAACACCACGACCGCCGCGATGGCCGCGACGTCGTTGACGCCGAACAGCATGATCACCGGAATCAGGTAGATGAAGCTCGGGAAGGTCTGCATCGTGTCGCAGGCGAGCAGCACCCGGTTCGCACGAGCCTCGTCCCGCGCTGCCCACACGCCGAGCGGCAGGCCGATCAGCGAGGCGAGCAGAACCGCGAAGCTGACCATGTAGGCGGTGATCATGGCCCGGTCCCACCAGCCCGACAGCGCGATCAGCCCGATGAACCCCGTGCAGACGCACGCGCTGCGCCATCCGCCGACACGCCACGCCACGCCCGCGACGAGCGCGAGCACCGCCCCGGTCGGAAGCCACAGGTAAGCGTCCCGCATCGGTATCAGCACGTCGCGGATCAGGAAGGAGCGGATGGCGAGGGTCACCGGATCGACGAAGGCGAGAAACGCGTCCATCACCGCGTCCAGCGGCTTCGACACCGAGAACGCGTCCCGGCGCCCGATCTCGGCGAGCAGCGGGAACGCCTGAGCCAGCAGCAACAGCCCCGCCATCAGCGACGCCCAGATCAGCAGCAGGCGATGGCGCTCGAACCAGGAGGTGCCACGGCTGAAATGCGCGGGCTGCCGCCGCGCCCACGCCTTGGACAGCCGATCGAGCATGATCGCCAGCAGCACGATGGTGATGCCGATCTCGATGGAGCGGCCGATCTTGAGCGACTGCAAGAGCTGCAGGAGCTTCTGGCCGAGCCCCGGCATGCCGATGAAGCTCGCCAGCACCACCATCGCGAGCGACTGCATGATGACCTGGTTGACGCCCACCAGGATCTCGCGGCGCGCGGTCGGCACGCGCACGTGACGCAGGAGCTGCCAGCGGGTGGCGCCGCACATCTCGCCGGACTCGACGACCTCCGGCGGCACCTTCCGAAGCCCGAGGAGCGTCATGCGGATCATCGGCGGCACGGCGAAGATGATCGTGACGATGGCGCCCGACTTCGGCCCCACGCCGATGAACACCACCACCGGGATCATGTAGGCGAAGTGCGGCAGGGACTGCGCGATGTTCAGCACCGGCGCGAGCACGCGCTCCACCCGTCGGCTCTTCCACGACGCGATACCGAGCGCGAGACCGAACGCGACGGCCAGCGGCACCGCCACGACGATCACCGACATCGTCTCCATGGTCCACTTCCACTGCCCCATCAGCGCCACCCACACGAAGGTGCCGCCGCCGAGCAGTGCGAGCCGCCACCCGCCGAGCCACCAGCCGAGGCAGCCGGCCGTCACCGCGATCGCGCTCCACGGGAGCGGTTCGAGGTTCGGCCAGCGCCGTTTGCCGTAGAGGAGGTTCGCGGTGATGTCGAGCAGCCACTCGACGCCATCGGCGACGGCTCGGGTCACGGCGAGGAAGCCGAGATCGTCCTTGACGAACAGGAACAGCCAGTTCAAGGCGTCCGCGAACGGCACCACGAGTGCGGCCGGCCAGCGCACGAGCGCCTCGGGCAGCCAGGGCTTGAGGAGCACCAGCGCGACGGCCAGCGCGATGAGCGCGAGGCCCGTCCCGTTGGCGCGCGTCGGGTCGGCGAGTGCGGCGAGGACGCCCGCAGGCCTTCGCACCGGCCCGCGGGTGGCCGGATGTGCGGGTCTCGCGGCGCTGTCCGGACGCGCGCTCATGCCGCCGAGCGGGTCGCGTCGGCGGTGCCGAACAGCACGTCGAGCGCGCGTGTCCGCGACATCCGGCCGATGCAGCGACCGTCGGTGTCGACCACCGCAAAGTGCTCGCGGTGATCGTCGACGAGTCGTCGGGCCAGCGCGTGAATCGAGTCCCCGGCGGCCACGGGGTCGCCGTCCGGCACGGCGCCGTCCAGCGGTTCGGCGAGCGCGCGCGCGTGCACCACGCGCGCGCCGTCGACGTCCTCGGTGAAGCGCGCCACGTAGTCGGTGGCGGGGGCGAGCACGATGCGGTCGGGCGTATCGACCTGCTCCACCACGCCGTCCTTCATGATCGCGATCCGGTCGGCGAGGCGCAGCGCCTCGTCGAAGTCGTGCGTGACGAACACGATGGTCTTGCCGAGCATGCCCTGCAGCCGCACGAACTCGTCCTGCATCTCGCGCCGGATGAGCGGGTCGAGCGCCGAGAACGGCTCGTCGAGAAACCAGATGTCGGGCTCGATGGCGAGGCTCCGGGCGATGCCGACCCGCTGCTGCTGGCCACCGGAGAGCTCGCGCGGGAAGTAGTCCTCGCGCCCGGCGAGCCCCACCAGTTCGATCACCTCGAGCGCGCGTTCGCGCCTCGCGTGACGGTCCTGACCGCGCATCTGCAGCGGAAAGGCGACGTTGTCGAGCACCGTGCGGTTCGGGAGCAGCGCGAAGTTCTGGAACACCATGCCCATTTTCCGGCGGCGCAGCTCGATCAGTCCGCGGGAGTCGAGACCGCGGAGATCCTGGCCGTCCACGGTGATCTCCCCGGCGGTCGACTCGATCAGCCGCGACAGGCAGCGCAGCAGCGTGGACTTGCCCGACCCCGACAGACCCATGATGACGAGCATCTCGCCGGGGGCGATGTCGAGCGAGACGTCGCGCACCGCCGGGATGTAGCCCGCCGAGCTGATCGTGCCGAAGTCGGGGCTCCCCCCCTGCCCGGCCAGCCAGCGCTCGGGCGCGTCGCCGAACAGCTTCCACAGGTGGTGGCAGCTGATCAGCGGGGTGGCGGTCGGATCGTCCGGCATGGGCGGCGGCTCGACGAAGGGCTGGAGGGACAGACGACGCGGAAGCGGACGTCGAGGGCGGCCGTCACCGGCCGCCCCCGCGAGCGTCGTACCGAGGGTGAACGGGACGCGCCTACTCGACCCAGGGCTTCCAGACATCTTCGTTGGCGTCCAGCCACTCGCTCGCCGCCTCCTCGGGCTCGAGCTCGTCGACATCGACGAGCTTGGCCATCTCGGCGATCTGCGGATTGGTGAACGAGATCTTCTGCAGGGTGGCGAAGGCATCAGGCCACGTCTCCTCCATCCCTTCCCAAGCGGCCTTCTTCATGTAGCCGTCCGGCGGGTTGGCGCAGTCGTAGGTCTCGTCCGGGTTCGGCCCCTTGCTCGGATCCTCGGCGCAACCCTCCTCGTACTCGGGGAACTCGACGAAGGCGCCCGGGTACACCGCCTCGATGAAATTCGGTGTCCAGTTGAACAGCACGATCGGTTCGTTGCGCTTCTTGGCAGCGGCGAGCTCCGCCCACAAGGCGCTCGCCGAGCCCGCGTTGACGACCTTGAAGTCCATGCCGAGCGCGTCCACGCGCTCCTGATCGTGCTTGAGCCAGTCGACCGGGCCGCCGAGGAAGCGCCCCGACTCTCCGGTCTCGGGCGTGGCGAACAGGGCACTGCAGGCGTTCAGCGCCTCCCAGTCGGGCAGCCCCGGGCAGAGCTCGGCGACGTGCTCCGGGTACCACCAGTCCTCGCGCGTCACCGCGTCGTGGTCCCCGGCGTCGACGATGCCGCCCTTCTCCATCGCCTCGTTGAACGCCGCGCCGAACGCGCCTTCCCACACTTCCATCTCGAGCGCCACGTCGCCGTTGCGCACCGCCTCGTAGACGGCCTGGCTGTCGGTGGACACGTACTCGACGTTGTTGCCCATCTCCTCGAAGATCTGGCCGACGACGTTCGACATGACGATCTGCGAGTTCCAGTTGTGCACTGGAATGACGATCGGGTCCTCGGAGTCGGCGTGTGCGGGCGCGCCGATCAGAACGAACGCGAGGGCACAGGCGGCGGACACGCCTTGCGCGCTCGCCGTGCGGCTGAATGGGGTCATGAAAGCTCTCTCCGTTGGAAGATCAGGGATGCCGATCCGCAGGGGCACCTGCGACGCTCCGTAACGAGTATCGGTCCGCAAAGCTTACAACGTAAATTCATCGAATGAAAGTCTCTTTCTTCTGTTGAAATGATGCCGCGGCGGTGATACGGTCGCCGCACATTTTTCAATCCGTGACGTCACAGACCATGTGCGGAATCGTCGGGCTGTACCTGAAGAACGAAGTGCTCCATCCGGAACTGGGCAAGCTGTTCAAGCCGATGCTGATCGAGATGACCAGCCGCGGCCCGGACTCCGCGGGCGTCGCCTTGTACCGGGATCCGGTCGCCGACGGCGAGACCAAGTTCTCGCTCGCGCACGACGATGCCGGCCACGATTGGCAGGGGCTGAGCGAGGCGCTCGCGAAGGCGCTGGACGCGTCGAGCCGGGTCGAGCGGCGTGACACCCACGCCCTGCTCGTGACCGACGCCGACGTCGGCGCGGTCGAGCGCTGGCTGGCCGAACGGCACGACGGCACGCGCCTGATCGGCAGCGGTCGCAGCATCGAGATCTACAAGGAGACGGGTCTTCCGGAGGCGGTCTACGAACGCTTCGGCCTGTCGAGCGTCGCCGGCCGGCACATGATCGGCCACACCCGCATGGCCACCGAGAGCGCGGTCACCTCGGCCGGCTCCCACCCGTTCGCGACGGGGGCGGATCTGTGCCTCGTGCACAACGGCTCGCTGTCGAACCACAACCGGCTGCGCGAGGAGCTCAAGCGCAAGGGTGTCACCTTCGGCAGCGAGAACGACAGCGAGGTCGCCGCCGCCTACCTGACCTGGAAGCTCCGGAACGGCGTCTCGCTCAAGCGCGCGATGGAGGACGCCCTGGACGATCTCGACGGCTTCTTCACGTTCTGCGTCGGCACGGCCGACGGCTTCGCGGTGGTACGCGACCCGATCGCCTGCAAGCACGCCGTCCTCGCCGAGACCGACGACTGGGTGGCCATGGCGACCGAGTTCCGCGCCATCGCCTCCCTACCCGGCGCCGACACCGCCCGCATCTGGGAGCCGCGCCCGGCCACCGTCTACAGCTGGGGAGACGACGGCATGGACATCGATGCCGTCGATCACCTGCCGCCGACAGTGGTGCCGGCTTCCCAGCGCGCCGCCGCCGGGGGGATGCATTGAACGCCCCGCAGACGGCACCGAAGCGGCAGGGGACGCAGACGCTCGATCTCGGCGAGCTCGGTCTGCGCGCCGTCAACAGCCGCCTGCAGGACATCTCCGAAGGTAGCAACGAGACCACCTGGACGGTCTCCAATCCCATGGGCCAGCATGCCATCGCCTGCGGTCTCGACAGCGCGCTTTCCGTCGACATCGCCGGTCAGGTCGGTTTCTACTGCGCCGGCATGAACCAGGAGGCCGAGGTCACCGTGCACGGCCACGCGGGCGTCGGCGTGGCCGAGAACATGATGAGCGGCACCGTGCGCGTCAAGGGCAACGCCAGTCAGTCGGCGGGAGCCACCGGCCACGGCGGGCTGCTGGTGATCGAGGGGGATGCCTCGTCGCGCTGCGGCATCTCGATGAAGGGCATCGACATCGTCGTCGGCGGCTCGGTCGGGCACATGTCGGGGTTCATGGCGCAGCTCGGCCACCTGGTCGTCTGCGGGGATGCGGGGGAGGCGCTGGGGGATTCCATCTACGAGGCCAAGCTGTACGTACGCGGCACCGTGGAGAGTCTCGGGGCCGACTGCATCGAGAAGGAGATGACTCCCGAGCACCTGGCCACGCTGACCGAGCTCCTGGCGCGCGCCGGCATGGACGCCGACCCCGCCGACTTCCGCCGCTACGGCTCGGCGCGCACCCTCTATCACTTCGACATCGACAACGCGAGCGCCTACTGATGGACGACAAGGTGGCCCACCCGAGGGTCTCGCCGCGCACCTCGGCGACGTTCGACGACTACACGAACTCCGAGATCCGCCGCGCGGCCAGCACCGGCATCTACGATATCCGCGGCGCCGGCGCGAAGCGCAAGCTCCCCCACTTCGACGACCTGCTGTTCCTCGGCGCGTCGATCTCGCGCTACCCGCTCGAGGGCTACCGGGAGCGCTGCGGCACCGAGGTCACGCTCGGCGATCGCTTCGCATCCAAACCCCTGCAACTGAAGATCCCGATCACGATCGCCGGCATGAGCTTCGGCTCGCTGTCGGGTCAGGCGAAGGAGGCGCTCGGGCGCGGCGCGAACGCCGCCGGCACCTCGACCACGACCGGCGACGGCGGCATGACCGACGAGGAGCGGGGCCACTCGAAGCAGCTCGTCTACCAGTACCTGCCGAGTCGCTACGGGATGAACCCGGTCGATCTCCGACGCGCGGACGCCATCGAGATCGTCGTCGGTCAGGGCGCCAAGCCCGGCGGAGGCGGCATGCTGCTCGGTCAGAAGATCAACGAGCGGGTGGCGCGCATGCGCTCCCTGCCCGAGGGGATCGATCAGCGCTCGGCCTGCCGTCATCCGGACTGGACCGGCCCGGACGATCTCGAGATCAAGATCCTCGAGCTCCGCGAGATCACGCGCTGGGAGAAACCGATCTTCGTCAAGATCGGCGGCTCGCGCCCCTACTACGACACGGCGCTCGCCGTGAAGGCCGGCGCCGACGTCGTAGTGGTCGACGGCATGCAGGGCGGCACGGCGGCCACCCAGAACGTGTTCATCGAGCACGTCGGGCAACCCACCCTCGCCTGCATCCGACCCGCCGTCCAGGCGCTGCAGGAGCTCGACATGCACAGGAAGGTGCAGCTCGTCGTCTCCGGCGGCATCCGCAACGGGGCGGATGTCGCCAAGGCCATGGCGCTCGGCGCGGACGCGGTGTCGATCGGCTCGGGCGCGTTGATCGCGATGGGCGACAACGATCCGCGCTGGGAGAGCGAATACAACGCGCTCGGCACCACCGCCGGCGCCTACGACGCCTGGCACGAGGGGCGCGATCCCGCCGGCATCACCACCCAGGACCCCGAGCTCGCCAGGCGGCTTGACCCGGTCGTCGCCGGGCGGCGCCTCGCCAACTACCTCGGCGTCATGACGCTCGAGGCGCAGACCATCGCGCGCGCCTGCGGCAAGAACCACTTGCACAACCTCGAGCCCGAGGATCTTTGCGCACTGACCGTCGAGGCCGCTGCGATGGCGCGCGTGCCGCTCGCCGGCACCGGCTGGGTACCCGGCACACCGATGGGCTGATCCGCCCCCTTTCCCGTTCGCACCGACCCGAGGGTCCTCGCCGACCATGACCGACGATCTCGCGAAATACGCCAAGGACAAGGGCGTCAGGTACTTCCTGTTCAACTTCACGGACCTCTTCGGCGTCCAGCGCGCCAAGCTCGTGCCGGCGGAGGCCGCGGGCAAGATGCAGAAGTCGGGTGCGGGGTTCGCGGGGTTCGCCGCCTGGCTCGATTTCACGCCGGCGCACCCGGACATGTTCGTCATGCCGGACGCGTCGACCGTCATCCAGCTACCGTGGAAGCCCGAGGTGGCCTGGGTGGCCGGGGACTGCTGGATGGACGGCAAGCCCGTCGAGCAGGCACCGAGGAACGTGCTCAAGCGCCTCATGGCGCTTTCGGGAGAGCGCGGCATGCTGATGAAGTCCGGCGTGGAGCCCGAGTTCCACCTGATCAACGCCGACGGCGGCGACATCTCCGACGCTCGCGACACCCAGGAGAAGCCCTGCTACGACCAGTCGGCCGTCATGCGCCGCTTCGACGTCATCGCCGACATCTGCTCGACGATGACGACGCTCGGCTGGGGCCCCTACCAGAACGATCACGAGGACTCCAACGGCCAGTTCGAGATCAACTGGGACTTCAACGACGCGCTGACCACCGCCGACCAGCTGTGCTTCTTCAAGTTCATGGTCAAGGCGATCGCCGAGAACCACGGCCTGCGTGCGACGTTCATGCCGAAACCCTTCAGCCACCTGACCGGCAACGGCTGCCATGTGCACGTGTCGGTGTGGAGCGAGGACGGCAAGACCAATCGTTTCGGTGACGAGAACGGCGAGCTCGGACTCTCGGGTGAGGCCTACCATTTCATCGGTGGCCTGCTCGAGCACGGCGAGGCACTCGCGGCCATCACCAACCCGTCGGTGAACTCCTACAAGCGCCTGAGCGCCCCGCCGACGCTGTCGGGGGCGACCTGGTCACCGAGCTCGATCACCTTCGGCGGCAACAACCGCACCCACATGATCCGCATCCCGGACGACGGGCGCATCGAGCTCAGGCTGCCGGACAACACCGCCAACCCCTACCTGCTGATGGCCGCGATCCTGGCCGCGGGCATGGACGGCGTCGAGCGCGAGATCGACCCGGGGAGACGTCTGGACATCGACATGTACACCGAGGGGCACACCGTCGAGAACGCCAAGCGGTTGCCGATGAACCTCCTGGACGCTCTCCGCCGCTACGAGGAGGACGAAGTGCTCCGCGACGCACTCGGAACCGAGTTCTCCAAGGCCTTCCTGAAGCTAAAGCACGACGACTGGAACAAGTTCGCCCGTACCCTCACCCCGTGGGAACGCGAGCACACGCTCGACTGCTGAAACGGCTCGACCACCACGGCGAGCCCGGACGGAGGCCCGCCGCACCGGACACCGCACGCGCACGATCACCGAGGGAACGAGATGGGCAACAACCTGGACGCGCTGACGACGGTCTTCACCGAGTTCTACTACTGGGTGACGATTCCGCTGATGTTCCTGATCCACGTCGGCTTCTGCATGTACGAGGTCGGCGTCAGTCGGCGCAAGAACCACCTGCACACGCTGATGAAGAACACGATGATCATTCCGCTGGTCACCGTCACGTTCTACCTCTTCGGCTGGTGGATCTACTGGGCGTTCCCGAACGGCCCGTTCATCAACGGCGGGCTGGACCTCGAGATGGCCGCCGGCAACGCGCCGTGGGCGACGACCATGTCGACGAACCTCGACGATCGCATCACGGGCGTCTTCTGGGCGGCCTTCCTGCTGTTCTCCTGGACCGCCGCCTCGATCGTCTCCGGTGCGCTCATCGAGCGCATCACCTCCGGGGCGTTCTGGGTGCTGGCGGTCGTGATCGGCTCGGCCGCCTGGATCATCGACGCCGCCTGGGGCTGGCACTACGGCGGCTGGATGGTGGTCAAGCTCGGCTACCACGACGCGTACGCCTCCGGCGTCATCCACGCGATCGCCGGCGGCTTCGCGCTCGGCGTGCTGGTGGTACTCGGGCCGCGCATCGGGAAGTTCGCGGCCGACGGCACCCCGCGCGACATCCCTCCGCACAACCCGTGGCTGGTGTGCGTCGGGCTGTTCATCATCTACGCCGGATTCTGGGGCTTCTACGCCGCCTGCAACGTGCCGGTGATCTCGCCGGAGGCCATCGGCGGACTGATCACCGGCGAGACCTGGACGGCCACGACGATCTACCTGACCCCGACCACGCTCGGCGCGATCACGTTCAACTTCCTGATGTCGCTGTCCGGCGGCATGATGGTCGCCGCCCTGGTGTCGAAGGGCGACCCGTTCTGGACCTACTCCGGGGGCCTGGCGGGCATCATCACCGCCTCCGCCGGGAACGATCTGTACCACCCCATCCAGGCGATGCTGATCGGCGGCACCGGCACCTTCTGCGCCTACAAGCTGCACTTCTTCGTCGAGAGGAAGTTCCGCATCGACGACGCGGTCGGCGCGGTCGCGGTACACGGCTACTCGGGCTTCATCGGGCTGGTGATCGCGGGTTTCGTGCTGTGGGGGCACCCCTCTTCGGTGTACGAGGGCTACGCGGCGATCAACCCGCTCGGGCAGCTCGCCGGCGCGATCATCATGTTCGGCGTGCTCGGCTTCCTGCCCGGCTTCGTCGTGGCGAAGATCCTCTCCGCGTTCGGTGTGCTGCGCGTTCCGCGCGAGATCGAGATCCTCGGGCTCGACTTCGCCGAGGAGCACGACGCCGAGGCGGCGCGCGGCGAGGTGCACGACGGCGTCCGCGCGGTCGTCTGATCCCCCACCCACAAGCAGGAGAACGAACATGGCATCGACCACGGGCATCGACACCTGGGCCGTCGACCTCGCCGAGGTGGGCCCGATCTACCCGTTCCAGGGCACCGAGGTGATTCTCGTCGTCGTCGCGGTCGTCCTGTGGCTGGCCTGGCACATCCGGCAGATGATCTCGGAGAAGCGCGAGAACGCGGAGAAGGTGCGCCTCTACGGGGACCGGGCGAACCGGGAGCACGTCGTCGACGAGCACGGCGACTGAGCGGCGCGTCACACCGCGCCATGCATCCCTTCCCTTCCCGAACGAACTGGCAACGAGGCTTCACACCATGACCGCAAGCTGGCGCTTTTCCGCTCTCGCCGACCGCCACCGCGCGCTGGGCTCCGACCTCGAGGACTGGGGCGGCATGGGCACCGCCTGGTCCTACGACAAGGACCAGACCGAGGAATACATGGCGATCCGCACGAAGGCGGGCTTCATGGACGTCTCCGGGCTCAAGAAGATCCACATCACCGGCCCGCACGCCTCCCACGTGATCGATCGGGCCACGACCCGGAACGTCGAGAAGATCTCCCCGGGACGCGCCTCTTACGCCTGCATGCTCAATGACGCCGGCAAGTTCATCGACGACTGCGTGATCTACCGCATGGGACCGAACAGCTTCATGGTGGTGCACGGCACGGGCGGGGGGCACGAGCAACTGACCCGCGCGGCGATCGGTCGGGACGTGTCCATCCGCTTCGACGACAACCTGCACGACATCTCGCTGCAGGGCCCGCTCGCGGTCGACTTCCTCGAGAAGCACGTCGAGGGCATCCGCCACCTCAACTACTTCGCGCACATGCCGACCCGCCTGTTCGGCCACCCGGTGACGATCTCGCGCACCGGCTACACCGGCGAGCGCGGCTACGAGATCTTCTGCCGCGGTCAGAACGCGCCGGACATCTGGGACACCCTCGAGAAGGAAGGCAAGCCGATGGGCATCATCCCGACGCGCTTCACCACCCTCGACTGGCTGCGCGCCGAGAGCTACCTGCTGTTCTACCCCTACGACAACTCGGAGATGTACCCCTTCGAGGACGAGATCTGCGGCGACACGCTGTGGGAGCTGGGGCTCGACTTCACGGTCAGCGAGGGCAAGACCGGGTTCCGCGGCGCGGAGGAGCACTACCGATTGAAGGGCAAGGAGCGGTTCAAGATCTACGGGTTGAAGCTCGAGGGCGAGGAGCCCGCCGAGGAAGGCGCCGACGTGCTGAAGGACGGCAAGAAGGTCGGCGTGGCGACCATCGGCATGTATTCTCCGCTGAACGAGCACAACGTGGCCATCGCCCGGCTGCCGGTCGACTGCGCGACTCCGGGCGTGAAGCTGGAGGTGAAGAACGCCACCGGCACCATCGCCTGCGTATCGGCCGAGATGCCCTTCCACGACGTCGACAAGGAGCGACGTACCGCCAAGGGCTGACGCCCCCCTTCCCACTTTCCGTACCCGTCACGATGAGCACATCCCGTATCGAACCGTCGATTCGCAGCCGTCCCGTTTACGGCACGCTGTGCCCCACGCCCGCGACGTCGCACCTGTGCATCGCTGACGCGGCGGGCGGCGCCGCCGTGCTCGAGCTGTTCGGGAAGGTGCCGGCGGGGTTCGCGGAGAGTGCGGAGATCGACTACGTGCCCGGGGCCGAGGACCACACGGAGGCGTTGCGGGCACTCGCGCCCGCACGCTTCCACGTCAGCCCCACGGTGCAGGCCCTGCTGCCGCGGCTCGAGCGACATTTCGAGCGCATGCACATGGGCACGCAGGTGTATCTCGCGGGCAGCGAGACGCTGATCGGGCTCGCGATGAAGGCCGGCATGGAGGCGGGTCTCGACTTCGAGGCGATGCAGACCGAGCACCGCGGAACGCTCGCCCGGCGCGTGCAGTGCGTGCATTGCAAGGGCATCTCCGAGGCGGTGACCACCCAGCCCGCCACCTGCGCGCACTGCGGGCTCCTGCTGCTGGTGCGCGATCACTACTCGCGCCGGCACGCCGCGTTCCAGGGCGTGAACATCAACGCCGAGGATCCGAGCGACGTGCCGCCGAAGGAAGAGGTGTTTCCATGAGTCTTCACGGTGCCATCGACGTCGTCGTCAGCGACGTGGTCGCGGTCAACGATCTGATCAAGCGATTCCACTTCGTGCGCCCCGACGGCGAGCCGCTGCCGGCGTTCTCCGGCGGTTCGCACATCGTCATCGAGATGCACGACGGCGAGACGCTCAGGCGCACGCCCTACTCGCTCTCGAGCTCCCCGTTCGAGACCGGCGACTACCAGGTCAGCATCCGCCGCGACGACGAGGGGCGCGGCGGCTCGCTGTACATGCACCGCGAGGTGACGCCGGGCACGGCGATGCGGATCTCGCATCCCGCGAACCTGTTCTCGCTCGACAAGCGGGCCCCGAAGCACCTGATGCTCGCCGGCGGCATCGGCATCACGCCGTTCATGGCGCAGACGGCGCAGCTGCGCGACACCGGCGGCGTGGCCGAGCTCCACTACGGCGTGCGCAGCCGCGCCCTCGGCGCCTATCTCGACGAACTGTCCGCCCGGCTCGGTCCGCGCCTGCACGTCTACCTCGACGAGCGCGACGAGCGCATGGACCTGGATCGGCTGCTGAGCTCCCAGCCCACCGGCACGCACCTGTACGTCTGCGGCCCGACCCCGATGATCGACGCGGTGCTCGAGGCCGCCCGGCGGCACGCCTGGCCCGAGGCGCACGTCCACCACGAGCACTTCGCGAAGTCCGAACCCGGCGAGCCGTTCACGGTCGAGTTGCGAGACTCCGGCCTCAGCGTCGAGGTGGGCGAGGAGCAGACCCTCCTCGAGGCGATCGAGAACGCCGGCGTGGACGCGCCGTACCTCTGCCGAGGCGGTGCCTGCGGCCAGTGCGAGACGCGCGTTCTCTCGCACGAGGGCGCTCTCCTGCACCGGGATCACTGGCTGAGCGACGAGGAGCACGCTTCCGGCGAGAAGATCATGCCGTGCGTGTCCCGTTGCAGCGGCACGCTGGTGCTGGATCGATAGGCGCGCCGTCCCGCTCGACGACCTCTCGTTCCGTTCCACGACATTCGTGTCGACGGCCTCCGTACCTCCACCGGCTCGTCCGACGACGTCTCTCGCCACCCGATCCGTCCTCTATCGACGCCCCGCCACCCCTCGACGCCCTGCCGCGTTCGACGCCGCCATACACCGTCGGAACGCGGCCCTCACAGAGCACCGCCCGCCATGGCCACACCTGCCGCCGAGATGCCTTTCCGCGAGGAGACCTTCCGCGAGGACTTCACGTTCCGGAACTCGCCGGAGACGGTGCGCCGCGCGCCGTTTCCGTTCGACAAGGACAGCTACATGTACGCGGTGAACATGGAGCTGCACCGCGACGGCGAGCCCGGCACCGCCTTCGAGGCCCCGATCGATGTCGACGAGCACTACGTCGCCGAGATGCACGACCGCGCGCTGGTGCTCGACGAGGATCCGCTGCGCTGCCAGTCGTTGCCGCACATGACGCTCGCCGGCTGGGACACGCTGGAGCTGATCATGAGCGCGAAAGCGCGGAGCTACCCCAAGTGGTTCACGTTGAACCGCGACGGGGATCGCTGGCACTGGATCAACCGCCCGCTCGGCATCGAGCAGCGCTTCACCTTCGGCGACGAGACGACGCTGCCGTACGGCGCACTCGAGTACATCACCCGCCAGGCCCAGGGGGACTTCTGCGTGCTGGACGAGCGCCAGGGGAACCTGTGGATGGACGCCGGCATCGTCACCACGCAGGCCGACTGGTCGCTCGACTTCGACATCGGCATGAACTTCTTCGAGTGGCACGCCCCGGTGCCGCTCGCCCACGAGCTCGGCATCTTCGAGCGCGCGCTGAAGTACCTCCTCGCCGTGCAGCAGGGGAACCCCGCACGCCGGCTGAACTGGACCATGACCGTGAACCCGCGCCTCGACACCAGCCCCGAGAACTACCACGTGTGGGGACCGGAGAACACCCACGTCACCCCCGACAACGTCGCCGACAAGCTGTACCTGCGCATCGAGCTGCAGAGCTTCTGGCGCCTGCCGCGCAGCAACGCGATCCTGTTCCCGATCCGCTGCTACCTCCTCTCTATGCGCGACCTGACCACGGTGCCGAAGTGGGCCGCGCGCATGCACCGTGTGCTCGGCTCCCTGCCTCCGGAGCTCGCCACCTACAAGGGGCTGGACAACTACCGCCAGATCGCCATCGACTACCTGGGCGCGTTCGACGACGGCGCCCCGACGACGCCCGGTGCGAGGCCCGACTGAGCGGATCTCAGCGTCCGTTGTCGGCGCCGGACCCGCCCTGCGGATAGGAGATCACCGACAGGAACCTCGCCGGCAGCTCGATCAGCCGTTCCGGACCGTGCGGCGTGTCCGCCTCGAAGAACAACGAGTCTCCCGGCTCCATCAGGAACACCTGGTCGCCGTGCCGGTACTCGATCCGGCCCGCGAGCATGTACAGGTACTCCAACCCCTCGTGCTGGAACGCCGGAAACTCGTCCGAGTCGCTCGTCAGCGTGATCACGTACGGCTCGACGATCACGCCCGAGCGGTTCGATCCCAGGTAGCCGAGAAGCTGGTACTGATGCCCGGCGCGCGTACCGCGCCGATCGCGGGACACCCCTTCGTCGGCCTTCACCTGATGCGCGTGACGCTCCTCCTCGAAGCGGCGGAGCAATCGCGAGATGGGCACGCCGAGCGCGCGCGCGATCGACTGCACGGAGGTCAACGATGGCGACGTCCGACCGTTTTCGATCTTCGAAAGCATGCCGTCCGACACGCCGCCGGCCTCGGCGAGCTGTGCGACGGTCAACCCGAGGTGCTTCCTGAGCATCCGCACTTCCAGCCCGATCGCCACCTCGAGCCGGTTCTCCCCGGCATCCCGCAACGCGTGCGGGTCCTGCTCGAGCTGCACGTCGGCGGCTGCCGGTGCGCCCGCCAGCTTCCGTGCGGTCTCGATCGGGATCGGCTGTCGGCTCACCAGGGCTCCTGCGCTTCGGTCGCGAACCCGATTCTACGGACCGCGTGACGTGTTCGATGCACGAACGATCGACATCCGGCAGCCGCGGCGGCGCGTCCCGAACGGGCAACTACTTGACCGTATCAGACATTGTCGGTCGGGACATCCGGGTGTTAGCAGTCACGTTATTTCGCGGATTCATCCCGACTTCGTTCGAGCTCAGCGACTGCTGCCGTCCCGCTTTCTGCCGACGTCTCACTCGATCCGCAGACCGATATGAGCGCCGGGGACATCGACC
>Ga0209303_1001071_pt1 | contig 18246 bp, 17 predicted proteins | sample SidtaG_3_FD_187449 | JGI IMG/M metagenome (GOLD analysis project Ga0209303, IMG submission 187449) | Marine algal microbial communities from Sidmouth, United Kingdom - Sidmouth_Asex1 metaG (SPAdes) (version 2) | ecosystem: Host-associated > Algae > Red algae > Unclassified | place: Sidmouth... | reverse complement strand
CATTTAAAACGAATTTACTCATTGCTGTTCGCTTCTTTAATAGAATAACTATTAGACAAAGCTCACATCGCGATTAAATGCGTTTTAAATTGAATAAAATTTAACCCTGAAAGATCAACAGACCCTAGTAACTTTCATAAAAAGTTGCAACATTATAATTTACCGTGTTGTTACTTAACTTGCTTGTGGTAGGTCTTCTTTCATTGCTAAATAAACAACATAAATAATACCAAGTACCGGAATAATAGAAAACACAAAACCTAATAAAGCTGATTTTATTGGCGTTGTTGTTTTACGTTTGCCTAAAATATAGCTAATAATGCCTACAACAATCATAAATACCGCTACGGCTGAACCCATTTGGGTGAGAGTAAAGTTCATATAAATCCTAATACTAAAATGATTACACAATAATATTGCTTAATACCTGTTATCACCATGTATTTTTCATTTTGCTAACATTAAAAACAACATAACAAGCCCAAAGGCATGTTATAAGTCATCATTTAAACAGAGCTTTAACGACAAGCAATAAAATAAATAATAGAATCACTGAAAGTTATTTCAGTGTAATCCTCTCCTTTCATGTGAGGTAATTATTTTTTTAACTAACGTTTAGGGCATAACAATGAAAGAACAAAATAAAATTATTAATGCAACATTATCAGGGCTTATTGCAGTATCAAGCTTAGTAGTAGTAGCAACATCAGCACATGCTGTTCCAGATCAACCAAAAAAATGGGAAAAGTGTGCAGGTATTGCTAAAGCAGGACAAAACGACTGTGGTTCACTTAATGGGTCACATAACTGTGCAGGCTATGCAAAAGTAGATAATGATGACAATGAATGGGTTTATGTACCAAAAGGCACATGTACAAAAATAACCGGTGGTATCGTTAAAGCTGAAAAACCTGCAAAGCAGTAATGAGTTTTTCTCAATTAAATGTTGAGGGCGCAGGCATTAGCTTGCGCACTCCTCATATTCAGCAAATTATAGTACAACAGCCAAATATAGCGTGGTTAGAAATACTGGCTGATAATTTTTTAGTCGGTGGTGGGGTAAATAAAACGTTATTGCATAAAGTAAGGGAGTTATACCCCATTACTATGCATTGCGTTAGCATGTCTTTAGGTTCGGTAGACCCTTTAGATTTACACTATTTAAAACAAGTAAAAGCCTTGGCTGATGATTTTGAAATGAGTTGGGTGTCTGATCATATATGTTTTACCTCTGTTAAAGGTAATCATGCGCACGACCTTTTGCCACTGCCGTATACTGAAGAGGCGTTAGATAATATTGTGAGTAAAGTTATTCAAGCTCAAGATTATTTAAAGCGACCTTTATTACTCGAAAATGCTACCAGTTATATTCAATACAATCATAGTACGTTAAGTGAAAGTGAGTTTATTAATGAACTGGTTACTCGTACAAATTGCCATTTACTTTTTGACGTAAATAACGCTTTTATTAACCAAGAAAATTTAGGAAACAACGCGCTCGAATTAATTAAAAACTTACCGTTAAATGCCATTAAAGAAATACATTTAGCAGGCTTTGAGCAAAGAGAAAACATTTTAGTAGATACACATAACAACAAAGTATCCAAACCGGTTTGGGACTTATTTACCCAATTACAGCACTTAATTCCTAATACCCCTACGCAAATAGAATGGGACAGCGCCCTTCCTGATTTAAGTGTATTAATAAATGAAGCAACTAAAGCGCAAAGCATTATCAACCATTCAATCACAAAGCATAGCGTATAATTTATGAGCCAATCTACTTTATCACTCGCACAATTACAAAAGCACTTTATTGCCGAGTTTACGCGTAACTCAAACCCTAAGTTTAGAGAAACAATAAAAGGCAATGTACTGAATAATAATGTAGATCAATTAATAGCAATATACTGTAACAATCATTACGGTGCTCGTTTATCGGCTTTATTAAGTATTTTTCCAGTAACAGAACAAATTATTGGCAGCGAAAACTTTACGCCTTTAGCACTTAAGTTTAGTAAACAATGCACCTCAACACATTGGGATTTAAACACCAATGGAGATGAATTTATTGACTTTATTCACAACGAGATAAGTAAAAACTCTTACCTTAATGAACTTTTTTATTTGGCCGAATTATCACGTTTAGAGTATCTTTTTCATTTAACGTATTACGCTGAAAACATAAAAGTATCTGCCGTGCTCAATCAACAAACTGAACAAGATGCTGCAAAAATGTGCTTTATAAAAAACCCTTCCTTACACTTATTTGAAACACCTTACCCTGTGTATCAAATATGGCAAAACAATAAAAACGGCCAAGGTGAACTATCAGTTAAAGACACTCAAGAAAAATATTTTCATGTTATTTACAGAGAGGAATTTAAACCCTGCATTAAAATAGTAGACGAGTCTGAGTTTGAATTACTAAGCCTAGTAATTAAAGGCGTAACATTACTCGATTTAGTTAACCAACATGGAGAATACGTAACAAAACTACTTCCTGAGTTTCTTAAAAACAAATGGATAACACCATTAATATAAACTTTATTACTGAAAGACCCACCTAAACCTTATCTATAAAACCAGCAGCTAAAGCGTATATTAAATCAACAGTAACAAGCTTTGTTAGAGGTTTTAAATTTATTGACCCCATAACAAAGATCAAATAAAAATGATTAACAAAGGTTATTCACCTTTGAATAATTTACCAATAAGTTTAGATACAACGTATGAAACACCAAAACCAATAACTACATACAAAATAACCAACGGCATTTCAAACCCTGTTGTATAAAGGCTGCCGTCATTTAAAACACACAAGCCTTTTTCAAATTGAAAAACACCTCCTTGCTCAATACAAGGCGTTATTAACAACACATCGTTAACCTTCCAAATAACCAACAAGCTAAAAAAAACACCTATAAATTTTGCTATTACACTTTTATTCATAACAACCTAAATACTCCCTATTATTTATGTTTGTGTTATATCACAATTTAAGGATTAATAAGTTTTTGGCTTAGCTTTAAATAAGACTCAAACGTCAGCTCTACAACACTCGCTGCATGGTTTAGGTTGTGTAGTAGAAAGGTGTAAGTATATCTATTTAATTTATCTCAGAGTTGTTTCGGCACTACCTAAAGTTAACACTGGAACGTATTGTTCATGGGTTTTGTTCAAGAGTTTTTAAATAACTAAGGGCCGTCGCACATTGATTACTACCTATAACAATTTGTACATCTTCTTCATTGGTAGTTAAAACAAATAAATATAAAAATGCATTGAGATACATTAGGGTCTGTTGATCTTTCAGGGTTAAATTTTATTCAATTTAAAACGAATTTAATCGCGATGTGAGCTTTGTCTAATCGTTATTCTATTAAAGAAGCGAACAGCAATGAGTAAATTCGTTTTAAATGAACCCAGAGGGCAGTACCTGTTTGAAATTTATACGTCGTTATCGTATGTTCGAGTAGCTAGCTACACTTCACATACTCTGCCTTGTCTAAATATCAAACACCTTGCTGTAAAAATAACCTCGAAAGATCAACAGACCCTAAGCTTTTTCAAATTCAGGAGTGACCTAACAAATAACATATCAAATGACATAGTAAAAAAACAAACTAATTCCCCTAACCTTTCTGATATCCCCAACGTGGCATGATATTTTGATCAATCCCTAGGTGGTCAAGTATTCTGCCAACCATAAAGTCAATTAAGTCGTTTATGGTTTCTGGATTATGATAAAAACCCGGCGACGCAGGCATAATGGTTACACCCATTTGTGAAAGCCTTAGCATATTTTGCAAATGAATAGTTGAATACGGGGTTTCACGTACCACTAAAATAAGCTGTCCGCGCTCTTTTATTACTACATCGGCAGCACGTTCAATGAGGTTGTCGCTCATACCTTGGCTAATGGCTGCAAGTGTTCCTGTTGAACATGGGCACACCACCATAAGTTTGGGCGCAGCAGAACCTGAAGCTACAGGCGAAAACCATTGTTCTTTACCAAATACAATAATTTGCTCAGGCTTAGCTTTAAATTTTTCGATAAAAAATTGGCTAGCCGCATCAGGAGATGAAGGAACTTTCAAGTTTACTTCGGTATCAAATACCACTCTTGCAGCACTTGAACACAGTAAATATATTTGATAGTTGGCCGCCACTAAACATTCAATTAATCGTAATGCGTAAGCAGAGCCTGATGCTCCCGTTATTGCTAAGGTTATTTTTTTATTAAACCCTAAGTTATTCATTTTAATGTTGTTGCCGTTATTGTTGCTATTAGTATTTTTAGGTAACGTGGAGCTCATTTTAAACCTTTTTGTATTTGTCGGTTAATGCATCAAGTAGTTTGGTGTGTATGCCACCAAAACCACCATTACTCATGACTACAACAGTGTCGTTTGCTTGAGTTTTTTCAGCAATAATTTGAGTCATCTCGGCTAGGTTAGCGCTGACTGTACATGGCGCTTTGCAGTCTTTTATTAAATCTTCTACTGACCATTCAACACCATCGCCTTGGTATATAAAAACAACATCTGCATGGTCAAGCGATGCAGCTAAAGTATTTTTATGTACGCCTGATTTCATGGTGTTTGATCGGGGCTCTAATACAGCAATAATTCGCTTTTTACCTACATGATGACGAACGCCAGTTAAGGTTTTATTGATTGCCGTTGGGTGATGAGCAAAATCATCAAATACCCGAATACCATTTACCTCACCACGTAGTTCTAAGCGGCGTTTGGTATTAATAAATTCGCTAAGCGCTTCAATACCAACCTCGCTGGGTACACCAGCATGTCGGGCGGCGGCAATTGCCATTAACGCATTGTCTATATTAAAATCGCCAATTAAATTCCATTTAACAATGCCTTGTTTTTCTCCTTTGAAGTTGACACAAAATTCGCTGCCATCAAGCTTTAATTTTTCAGCATACCAACCTAATTCACTATTTTTTGCATCAACACTTTGCTCAATTGATGTCCAACAACCTTGCTCAATTGTATTAGTTATTGCTTGCTCGCTGTGCGGATAAAGTACTAATCCATTGCTAGGCACCATTCTAATAAGATGATGAAATTGTTTTTGAATGTCGGTTATATCGTCAAATATATCGGCATGATCAAACTCTAAGTTATTGATGACTAGAGTGCGTGGGCGATAATGAACAAACTTAGAGCGTTTATCAAAAAATGCAGTGTCGTATTCGTCAGCCTCAATAACAAAAAAGGGCGATTGCCCTAAACGAGCTGAACTTTCAAAGTTTTGTGGTACACCACCAATTAAATAACCCGGTGCCATGTCGGCATATTCTAAAATCCACGTTAGCATGCTGCTGGTAGTGGTTTTTCCATGAGTTCCTGAAACTGCCAATACCCAACGGTCTTTTAATACGTTTTCTAACAACCATTGCGGGCCAGATGTATAAGCAATATTGCGATCTAACACGTATTCAACCATGGCATTACCACGCGACATGGCATTACCTACAATGACTAAATCGGGCTCATCTTTTAAATGCTCTATTTGGTAGCCTTGTTTTAGCTCTATACCTAATACTTCAAGCTGAGTGCTCATTGGTGGATACACGTTAGCATCGCAACCTGAAACGCGATGCCCTAATTGTTTAGCTATGGCGGCAATACCACCCATAAACGTGCCACAAATACCTAATATATGAATATGCATGTGTTTACCAAATTCGTCAGAAAAGTGTGCCAATTAATTTTTTAGCACGGTAATAAACTAGCAATATACCTTAGTCACTATAGTTAATACCAATTGAATTAATGAATTGATCACTTAGCGATAGTTTAAAGATTTATTAGCACAGATTTTACGTTCCAAACAAAATCCAGGGACATATATGCGCAGCATTGATTAAGAATAAAACGGGCTCCTAAGCATTTCAAAAAAAATCAACAAAGGTAACTAGGGTCTGTTGATCTTTCAGGGTTAAATTTTATTCAATTTAAAACGAATTTAATCGCGATGTGAACTTTGTCTAATAGTTATTCTATTAAAGAAGCGAACAGCAATGAGTAAATTCGTTTTAAATGAACCCAGAGGGCAGTACCTGTTTGAAATTTATACGTCGTTATCGTATGTTCGAGTAGCTAGCTACACTTCACATACTTTGCCTTGTCTAAATATCAAACACCTTGCTGTAAAAATAACCTCGAAAGATCAACAGACCCTAAACATAGATTCTATTATTTAATGGCGATAAATTATTGAATAGTGATAGAATTATAATGAAGTTAAAGGCTTTTGAATTATAAAATTTAATAAGGGAATAGCGTGGTAAATATCGTATTACAATCAATTTCGGTTTACCCGATTAAATCAACGTCAGGTATTCAACTTTCTACTAGCTGGGTTGAAGGATTAGGATTAGCTTTTGATCGCCGATTTATGATCACTACCGAAAACGGTGAAATGCTAACGGCTCGTACCGAACCTCGTTTATGTTTAATTCAAGCTAATTTAACCCAAAATGGCATTCATATTACTGCGCCTGGTATGCCAATGTTAGCGGTGGAATATGCAAAACTTTCAAGCAAATATCAAAATACAAGCGTTTGGGGCACAAAAATTAGTGGCCAACAAAGTTCTGAGCATTACAACTTATGGTTTAGTCGATATTTAAATAAACCTTGTCAGTTATTATTTTTTGGTGAAAATTCTGAACGCTTTGTTAAAAACAAAAATAGCCAAGTAGGCTTTGCCGATGGCTACCCTCTTTTACTGTTGTCGTTACAATCTCTTGCTTATCTTAATCAAAAATTAACAGCCAATAATGTAGCCTCAATGGCACAATTTAGACCTAATATAGTTGTTGATGTTGAAACCGCCTTTGAAGAAGATACATGGAAACATATTAGAATAGGTGAAGTAGAGTTTGAAATAACTAAGCCGTGTTCACGTTGTATTTTCACCACGATTAATCCCGAAACTGCTGAAAAAAACATTCAACAAGAGCCACTTAACACCTTGAAAACTTTCCGACAAGTTGCAACTGGCGACGTTATGTTTGGGCAAAATTTAGTGCCACTTAATCAAGGTCAAATTAAACTAGGTGACAAAGTAGAAATTATTGAAACTCAACAAGCGCCGCTGTTTGTAGTAAAAAAAAGCAGAAACACAACTTCTCAAGTAACTACGCCAATCAATAACCAAAGCAATAGCCAAGCTAATACACAGGCTACTTTGCCAGCTAAGAAACCAATTAAAGCCACTAAAATAAATAAAAAACCAAACATTAACTTTAGTTCGTGGAATAAAGAAGTTATTGGTAATAACAAAAAAACTATTTTAGAACAAAGTGAAGACGCTGGTTTAATTTTACCTTATTCGTGTCGCGGAGGTATGTGCGGACGCTGCATTATAAAGCTTGATAGCGGCGAGGTTGAACAACTATCAACAGATGGATTATCTGTGCAAGATATAGAAAACGGTTATGTATTGGCTTGTAGTGCCATTCCCAAATCCAATATCGTACTCAGTAAGCCATAAATCTTGCTAATAAACGATCTTAACATTAGCGAAAAATATAAATTTGGCTCATCACCAACAATAAAGGTTAGCCATGCAACTTAACTGCGATTTAGGCGAGAAAATTCATGATAACGACGCACTCATTATGCCTTATATTAATATGGCTAATATAGCGTGTGGCTTTCATGCATCAGATCCATTAACTATCGCAAACACCATTAAGTTAGCACTTACACACAATGTAAGCATAGGAGCACATCCTAGCTACAACGATAAAATTAATTTTGGTCGAATAAGTATTGATCACTCCCCTGAAGAGCTTATCGCACTTATCCAATATCAAATTGGCGCATTACACGCCTTATGTGTAAGCAATAATGGCGTATTAGCTTACGTAAAACCCCATGGCGCTTTATACAACGACATGATGAAAAACCCTTTAATTTTTGAAACGGTTTGCCAAGCTATAGCAAAATTTGATGCGACACGACTTTTATTAATTCAAGCATTACCGGATTCAACCTTATTTAAAAAAATAGCGAAAAAAAATGGCATTACATTAATGTTTGAAGCCTTTGCCGATAGAGAATACACCGATGAAGGCTTATTAGTTTCCCGTAAAATAGATCACTCAGTTATTCACGATCCCAATAAAATTATTCAGCGCTGCAATCAACTACTCAATAACAATAAAATAACTAGTATAAATGGAAAAACGTTAACCCTAGAAGTCGATACTCTTTGCGTACACGGCGATAATCCAGCGGCTATAAAAGTAGTTAAAACACTATATGAACTACTATATAAATGAGTATGAAAAATAATTCAGAGAGCACTTCCCACGTAAGCTTTTCATACCTAAGTGAAAATGCCGTACTTCTTGAATGGCCTGAAAAAGTTTGTTCGCTCCAACATCAGCACATCATCTATTGCCAACAACAAATTTATTTGGCACTTAACAGCCTAGTAATAGATACAGTGGTCAGTTACGCCAGCCTTATTATTTATTATAAGTTTGATCAACTAAAACACGACCAGTTAAACACCCTATTACACCAAGCAGTAGCAAAATCTTACTTGATGCTTAATAGTACCAAGAATAATTCTCATGAAAATATTAATGCTACAAAAAACCAGCACTTAACTGATTTAACAATATTAAATAATATTATTGAAATTCCGGTTTACTACGCTGAAGATTCTGGATGGGATATACGCTATGTTGCTCAGCAAATTGGTGTAACCGTTGCTGAGGTAATTAAGTTACATTGCCAAACCATTTATCGCGCTTATGCCTTGGGTTTTACGCCAGGGTTTTGTTATTTAGGCGAGTTAGTTCCTCAATTACAACTACCTCGAAAATCGACCCCTCGATTATCTGTACCCAAAGGGTCTGTAGCAATAGCTCAACAACAAACCGCTGTTTACCCTATTTCAAGCCCGGGCGGTTGGCATATCATTGGGCAAACACCTATCGAAATGTTTCAGGTGAGCGCAACAAATAATGATAACCCTAGTAACTTATTAGATAACTTGTCTGAAAACTTACCTAATAAAAAATCGAGTAAAACGCCTAATAAGCATAAGCAAGAACTTAGTCACACATTTACCAGTACCATTGAAATAGGCCAACAGGTAAAATTTGTTCCAATCAATAAAACAGAATTTTTAGCTTTAGGTGGTCAACTTATCGAGGAGTTAACATGAATAAGCCTCTCGACAACCCAAGCAAAAACTTTATTACGGTTATTAAAAAGAATGGTTTATGCAGTATTCAAGATCTTGGCAGAATGGCGAGCCAACATTTAGGTTTTAGTGCTGGTGGTGTCGCCGACGAATATGCTTTTTTATTTGCTAATTATTTACTCACTCTTAATGATCAACATTCAAACCTTTTAAGTGCTGATCCCTTATCAAACACGCTAAATATCGCACAACTTGAAATAACCTTAGGTCAAATCTCATATAAAGTAGCGCAAAAATGTACCATTGCTATTACCGGCGCTGATTGTGATGCAACAATAAACGATCAACCGATAAAAAATTGGCAAGTTCACCAACTTAATCCTAACGATATGATAAGTTTTGCTCAGCCTAAAGTTGGTCTACATAGTTACTTAGCTTTTGCTGGTGGTATTCAAAGTAAACGCTGGTTAAATAGTCAAGCACAAACCTCTACTGAACAAAGCTTAGCTTTTAGCGCACCGGTTATTCACGAAGCGAGTATTATTACTTTATCGGATAAATGTTGCGTAAGTGATGAGGACATAAAAAAAACCATTAAAACATTGTTACCGAGTGCTTTTTATCAAAAAATTCCTGCAACGTTAACTTTACGATTTATTCCCCAAGCTTTATGGTTGTCGTTAAGCACCAAGCAACAACAGGCTTTTAGCAATCATCAATTTAGCATTAGCGCTAACAGTAATCGTATGGGATATTGTTTAACACCACTACCTGAAAACACGATCACATCAAGTAAAGCACCAACACTTTCAAAACCAGTAACTTTTGGCACGATTCAACTCCCAAAAAACAATCAACCCATAATTTTAATGAAAGAACGGCAAACAATAGGTGGCTACCCTGTTTTGGGTGTTGTTATTCAAACAGATTTATTTAAGTTAAGTCAGCTTCGTCCGGGTAATAACGTGCAATTAATTCCCACTACCTTGGATTTTGCACAACAACAGTTAAAAGCGTTTTATCAAAAGTTTTCTTAACAAAGTAGCTAACTTTTTCTTTTAAAGGATCTTTTTTGTTGTTTTTAGCGCAATAACACCACTACACATCAGTACGCACCGTAAACGTGCAAGTCGCCTACTACAGTGCAAATTATTCCAACCTAACTTTTATGATTTTTGCTAAGTCGCTGATAATAAACTATTAAAATTATTTATCTGTATGGCATTAGGCTTGCTCATACGATGTTAATAGTTTTTAAATTTCAACTTACAAAAATGGTGAATATAAGATGAGCGGACAAGCTGGCATAAACATATTGTCTTTTACAGGGAAAATGAAAGTTCTGCATTTAAGTTGGATGGCATTTTTTATAACTTTCATGGTGTGGTTTAACTTTGCCCCTTTACTATCGGTTATAGGGGATAGTTTAGGGCTAACAAAAAGCGAACTTAAAACATTAATGTTACTAAATGTCGCGTTGACTATTCCGGCGCGAATTATTATCGGCATGTTAACCGACAAATATGGACCACGCCTAGTATATGCCCTGTTGCTTGCGGTATGTAGTTTGCCCTGTTTTATGTTTGCCTTTGCAGACAGCTTTGAACAAGCAGCCCTATCGCGCTTTCTTTTAGGTTTTATTGGTGCTGGCTTTGTTGTGGGTATCAGAATGGTGTCTGAATGGTTTCCGGCGAACGAATTAGGTACAGCTGAAGGTATTTATGGTGGCTGGGGTAACTTTGGTTCAGCAGCTGCTGCAATGACTTTACCATCGTTAGCCTTATTATTTGGTGGTGAAGATGGTTGGAGATACGCTATCGCCCTCACCGGTGTATTAAGTTTAGTATTTAGTTTTATTTGGTATGCCAATGTAACAGATACTCCTAAAGGCTCAACTTACTTTAAACCTAAGCAAACGGGTGCGATGGAAGTTACCAGTGTTCCTGATTTTTACTTACTACTTTTAATGAAACTACCTATGTACGGCGCATTAGCATTACTTACCTGGAAACTATCTCCTGCAGGCGTACAATTATTAACAGAAACTACCACGCTTATTGCTTATGTTTCTTTGGTTGTATTATTTTTAATTGAGGTAAAACAAACCTATAAAGTAAATGGTCATTTATTTAAACAAGCCGTGCCTGAAGCCCATCGTTATCAATTTAAACAAGTTGCCGTTTTAAATATTCTTTATTTTGCTACATTTGGTTCAGAGCTAGCCGTAGTTTCGATGTTACCGTTATTTTTTGCTGAAACATTTGAATTAGATATGGTTTACGCAGCAATGTTAGCCTCTACTTATGCCTTTATGAATTTAATGTCTCGCCCTGGTGGCGGTTGGTTAAGTGATAAATTTGGTCGTAAGAAAACCTTACTTATTTTAACGGCGGGTTTAGCTTTAGGTTATTTTGCAATGTCGTTAATTGATAGTTCATGGCCTTTAGTTATCGCGGTTATAACAGCAATGGCGTGTTCTTTCTTTGTACAGGCTGGTGAAGGCGCGGTATTTGCTGCAGTGCCATTAATAAAACGTCGCTTAACGGGGCAAATTGCAGGCATGACAGGAGCTTACGGAAATGTAGGAGCAGTGGTTTATTTAACCGTACTTTCAGTGGTAAGCTATGAAATATTCTTTTTAGTTATTGCGGCTACGGCAGTACTTGGATTTATCGCATTATTATTTATGCAAGAACCCAAAGGTACAATTACCGAAGTACGTGAAGACGGTAGCATAGAGCTTATTAATGTCTCTTGACCCTATAGTAAATAGTAAAACCAGTACTAAACTCACTACTACATTAACAAATACATCAACAACTAAATTAAGTACTGGTATACCTATTGAAAAAAGCGCTAAACAAAGCGCTGAAAAATTAAAAAATAACCCTCAAAATACAATAGCTACATTAAATGTGTGTTTTGGCGGTTATAGCGTGGCAGGTAAAAAACCAGAAAACCAAGACGCTTTTGCCGCACTAGTACCAAAAGCGAGCGAAATCACATCAAAAGGCATAGTTGCGACAATTGCCGACGGTCTATCTAGCGCCAGCCGAGCAGCCGATGCAGCTCAAATATCTGTTACTCAATTTATAAATGATTATTACGCCACACCAGATACGTGGTCTACACAAAAATCCGCTTCAAAAGTTCTTACCAGTTTAAACCACTGGTTATCTTCTCAAACCGATGCCGAAAGTGGCGATGCCTCACAATGGCTAACCACTTTTACCTCGCTTATAGTTAAATCGTCTACTGGTTATGTATTTCATGTTGGTGATACGCGTTTAAGTGTTTTACGCCAAAATCAAATAGAAATAATTACGCGTGATCATAATCGAAGAAGCGGCAACGGTAGTAATAATGTAGTATTAACCCGTGCTTTAGGTGCCGATCCACGCTTAAAAGTTGACGTACACCAAATAGATATAAAAGCTGGTGATATTTACTTACTCACTTGTGATGGCGTACACGATTTTTTATCCAATGCAGCCATTCAAACTAAATTACAAAATTTACCTAAAAAACCAACCAATAAAGATTTAGAGGCAATCAGTAAGCATATTGTAGATTTTGCTTTAGAAATGGGCAGTAACGACAACGTTAGTTGCTTATTAATGTATATTGGTGGCACACCTAACCGTGAACTTATTGAAATAAAAAGAGATTTATTCAGTAAAACCATTCCTCCAGCTCTTGAAGTAGGCAATAAAATAGATAACTACAAAGTATGTAAAGTTATTCACGCCAGCATACGTTCACATTTATATTTAGTTGAAAACGAGCTAAATGCTAGCATATGCGTGCTTAAAGTCCCCTCAGAAAACTTTGCTGAAGACATGTTATATCTACAAGGTTTTATGCGTGAGGCTTGGATAGGCGAACGCGTTAACCACCGCAATGTAATGCGAGTACAAAGTGCCGATACCAACAGTGATTTTTTATATCATGTTTGCGAATACATTGAAGGGCAAACACTGGCACAATGGATACACGACAACCCCAAGCCGAGCATCGCACAGGTACGCGAAATAATAGAACAAATAATTAAAGCATTACGCACCTTTCAGCGCCTAGATCTTGTTCACCGAGATTTAAAACCTGACAACATCATGATTGATGCTCACGGCAAAGTTACCTTAATTGATTACGGCACCGTACTTATTGCCTCATTAGAAGAAAATAGCGATAACATTGCAGAGTCAGTTCCACAAGGTTCTTTAAATTATATAGCACCTGAAACTTTACTCACCTTACATGCTGATCATAAAAGCGATTTGTTTTCATTAGGGGTTATTGCTTATGAAATGTTATGCGGTAAATTACCCTATAAACCTATGCTAAGAGCAGAAGTTACCTTTAAAGATTACGCGCACTTTCAATACAAAAAAATTAGCCATTTTAGAAATGAACTGCCGTTATGGTTAGATTTAGCCTTAAAAAAAGCGACTCAGGCAGATCCAGCTTTAAGATACCAAGCGTTTTCAGAGTTTTATGCTGATTTAAATAAACCCAATATTAATGCCCTACAAGAGTATAAAAAACAGCCCATAATGGAACGTAATCCCATTCAGTTTTGGCAAGGAATGTCAGCAATATTATTTATTGCGTTAATATTTACGTTATTGAATTGATAGCGCTTATACCAAAAAAATTAATACTATGTAGGCATAAGCTCAGCCATATAAAAAAAGCTAGAAAAATAATTTTCTAGCTTATTCATTAAATTTACTCGCTTAACTCCACCTAACCTTTAGCTTTTCATTTTATTCAAAAGTAAAAATTATCCGTCACCTAGTGCATCAGAAAGAAACTTCCCTAATGACGAATCATCACCTACAATCTCTTTTAGTTTATCCATAGCTTCTTGTTGACTGTTTATTGATGACTCATTATTTTCTACATTCTCTTCTTCTGAAAAATTCTGCTGTGGCGTTACTTTTTTATAATCCGCCGGGATCTGAAAGGTAGCTTTTGAAATATCACTAAAATCTACTTTAATTACTTCAAAATACTCGGCGCCATAATTGTCGTCACTTTTGAGCTGAGCAAAATCTACATCATCAATATTGTTTCCACTATCTGAGTAACTTTTTAATGGGAAGCCTATTTTAGTCAATTTTTTATATTCATCACTGCTTGTATAGTCATTGTGTTTCATGCAGTTGAATTCTTCTTCAAAAGTACGGTAAATTTTCAGTTCATTCATTAGCTTTTTATCTGAAGAAATCCAAATAACTTCTTTAAGCTCGTCATTTTCAAAAACTTTATATTTTGTTGTTTAATATCCAGCTACCTTTACGTTTTTCCTATCTTCATTAATAGTGACTTTTAACGGCTTATCTTTTTTGGAGTCTGGCATTAAAGCCTTCATGTATTCTAGCCTGAATCTCTCGGTTTCTTTTAGTAAATTACACATTTCATCTAATGAAGTTTGAGTGTATTGTTTATTTTTATGGTCAATATTGGAGAGTACGTCACTACCGATTACATACAAGCTACTCATGCAAGGCATTGATTAAGATAATGGTTATTCTTGGTAACTGCTACTGCCTTACCCTAATATATCCTACATCCGTAAATAATTATCGCTTACTAAATATTATTGAGTTGCTGAGAGTTAAGCTAGGTTGCTCAAAAAATTTGCACTGCACTTGTGCGTATAGCTCTTCACACTAGTGCATAAAAAACAGTTAACCCTCAAATAAACCTATAACTTACTGATATAATTATCTTAATATTAATGGCACCTTGCTTGCTTTACCACTACAAAGCCGAGGTGTATTGTAATGTCCTGTATTTCCCCCACCTCATTTCCGCATATAAAGCGGCATCAAATAGCTAAGTAGGATTGTGACTATGAGCGCAAAACAAAAGATCGTTGTTGTAGGAAACGGTATGGTAGGTCATCACTTTGTTGATGAAATGGCCAAACATGAAGGTTATGAAATTACTGTTTTATCTGCAGAAGATAGGCTCGCGTACGACCGAGTACATTTATCTGAATATTTTGCAGGTAAAACAGCAGAAGATCTGGCACTTACCACACCAGAACATTACAACGAATTAGGCGTTAAATTTTTCACCGACGCTAAAGTAACTAACATTAATAAAGCTCTAAAAACAGTGAGCACCGAAAGCGGTGAAAAATATGAATACGACAAACTAGTACTCGCTACAGGTTCTTACCCTTTTGTTCCGCCTATTCCAGGTAAAGAAAGAGAACATTGCTTAGTTTACCGCACCATTGATGATTTAGACGCCATTCAAGCATCGGCAAATCTTGGCAAAGTGGGTGTAGTTGTGGGTGGTGGTTTATTGGGCTTAGAAGCGGCTAATGCCTTAAAAGAATTAGGTTTACAAACACACGTAGTAGAATTTGCACCACAATTAATGGGTGTTCAATTAGATAAAGACGGCGGCGAACTTCTTCGTAACATGATTGAGAGCATTGGTGTACAAGTTCACACCCAAAAAGCGACTCAAGAAATTATTGATGGTGAAGATTGCGCTCATCGTATGGTATTTGCAGACGGTACTCACCTTGAAACCGACCTAATTTTATTTTCAGCAGGGATTAGACCTTACGATAATTTGGCGCGCGACTTTGACTTACAAATAGGCGAGCGTGGCGGCATAGTTGTTAACAACGAATGTTTAACCTCAGACGAACATATATACGCTATTGGCGAATGTGCATTATGGAATAACTTTATATATGGTTTAGTTGCCCCAGGTTATACCATGGCTAAAGTTGCTGCCGATAACATTTTAGGTGGCGAGCAGCAGTTTACTGGTGCAGATATGAGCACCAAATTAAAATTAATGGGCATGGATGTTGGATCAATTGGTGATGCGCATGCACGTACAGCTGGCGCGCAATCATATACTTACTTCAATCAGCCTGACGATGTATACAAAAAAATAGTAGTAAGTGCTGATGGTAAAACGTTAATTGGCGCAGTATTGGTTGGCGATACCAGTGAGTACGATTCACTATTACAATACGCTTTAAATGAAATTGAATTACCAGAACACCCAGACAGTTTAATTTTACCAACCTCTGGAGAAAAACCTACTTTAGGTGTTGATGCATTACCTGATACAGCCACTATTTGTTCATGTTTAAACGTAACTAAAGGCGATATTATAGCCTCAATTGATGCTGGAGCATGTGATGTTGCCGGTGTTAAATCATGTACAAAAGCGACTACCGGTTGTGGAGGTTGTGCGGCTTTAGTTAAAACAGTAACCGACCATGAACTTGAAAAGCGCGGTGTTGAAGTTAGTACCGACCTTTGTGAGCATTTTGCTTATAGCCGTATTGAGTTATTTCATATCATTAAAGCAGAAAAAATTAAAAACTTTGATACCCTGATTGAAAAGCACGGCTGTGGCATTGGTTGTGAAATTTGTAAACCAGCGGTCGGGTCTATTTTATCTTCAGTGTGGAACGACTACATCTTAAAAGAAGATCATTTACCCCTGCAAGACACTAACGATACTTACCTTGGTAATATGCAAAAAGATGGAACGTACTCAATTGTACCTCGTATGCCCGGTGGAGAAGTTACCCCAGAGCGTTTAATCGTTATTGGTGAAGTCGCTAAAGAATATAACCTTTATACCAAAGTAACTGGCGGACAACGCATTGATTTATTTGGTGCCCGTATTGATCAATTACCTGATATTTGGGAACGATTAATTGCCGCAGGTATGGAAACAGGTCATGCGTATGGTAAATCGTTACGTACAGTTAAATCATGTGTGGGTAGCACGTGGTGTCGTTATGGCGTGCAAGACAGTATGGCAATGGCGATTGATCTTGAAAATCGCTACAAAGGTTTACGTTCGCCTCATAAAATAAAATTTGCCGTATCAGGTTGTACACGCGAATGTGCTGAAGCACAAAGTAAAGATATTGGTGTTATTGCCACTGAAAACGGCTGGAACTTATATGTAAGTGGCAATGGTGGTATGAAGCCACGCCATGGCGATTTATTTGCCACAGATTTGGATGACGAAACACTCGTAAAATACATTGACCGCTATTTAATGTTTTATGTGCGCACAGCCGATCGTTTAACCAGAACATCAGTATGGTTAGACAATTTAGAAGGTGGTCTAGAGTACATGCAAAAAATAGTTATTGATGACCATTTAGGCATTAATGACGAACTAGAAAAGCAAATGGAAGAAGTGGTAGCCACTTACCAGTGTGAATGGAAAACAACCATTGAAGATCCTAAGCAGTTAAAACGTTTCCGCCAATTTGTTAACTCAAAAGCTATTGATGCCAATATTGAGTTTGTAACCGAGCGAGAGCAGATTAGACCTGCACGCGGCGCAGAAAAAAGCTATAAGGGTGTTCAAATTCACTCAATAGACCTTAACAAACGTGAAGTTGAACCAGCGTAAGGAATACCTAACATGACAGTTGAAAAACAATGGCAAACCATTTGCCATAAAGATGATTTAGTAAAAAACTCGGGGGTATGTGCGTTATTAGCTAACGAAGAGCAAATTGCTATATTTCAGGTAAAAGACGAAGTGCTTAGCGTTGGTAATTGGGATCCTATTGGTAAAGCCAATGTACTGTACCGTGGTTTAATTGGCGATTGTAAAGGTGATATTTATGTAGCATCACCTTTATATAAACAACGTTTTGGTTTACACAGTGGTAAATGTTTAGACGATGATACCGTAGCCATTAAAACCTACGACACACGTTTACAAAACGACGAAGTACAAGTTTTAGTTTAGGCTTAAACTTGACTAGGTCTAGAGTTTTTTAGATCCAAAGCTAACACGTTTCTATATTCGCAGTGACTTATCCGTTAAGTTACTGCGTATTTATTTTATACCAATTGAATTAATGAATTGATCACTTAGCGATAATTTAAAGGCTTATAAGCACAGATTTTACGTTCCAAAAAAAATCTAAGTACATACATCCATGTAGGAACCTTCTCAATATCAATAACGACGCTTATAAGCCTTTAAAAATCGCCCTTGGGAGCTCATTAGACAACTGATAACTTCACAAAATAA
>Ga0209303_1001065_pt1 | contig 18286 bp, 14 predicted proteins | sample SidtaG_3_FD_187449 | JGI IMG/M metagenome (GOLD analysis project Ga0209303, IMG submission 187449) | Marine algal microbial communities from Sidmouth, United Kingdom - Sidmouth_Asex1 metaG (SPAdes) (version 2) | ecosystem: Host-associated > Algae > Red algae > Unclassified | place: Sidmouth... | reverse complement strand
TGTTCGAGTAGCTAGCTACACTTCACATACTCTGCCTTGTCTAAATATCAAACACCTTGCTGTAAAAATAACCTCGAAAGATCAACAGACCCTAATAACCGAGGTTTTAAACGGTAAGATTTGTTACCTGTGATCAACTCATAATTTAGATTATACTGCGCTATTGGCTTATAGGATGTTTTCAATTACTTAAGTGCTTTATCATTTTGTCCTTAGGTGTAATTTACCGAGCCCTAATACTTAGCACACAATATGCTGAATAAATAAGTCAACCTAAAGTAAATGCCGTTACTATTCATATAAAAAATTTATAACGAAGGATCTTCATGAGTAAAACAAAAGAACATTTTAGTTCCCGTATTGGTTTTATATTAGCTGCTGCAGGTTCAGCAGTAGGTATTGGTAATTTGGTGGGTTTTCCAGTAAATGCGGCAAAAAATGGCGGTGGGGCTTTTTTACTCGTTTATGCTTTATTTATATTTATTATTTGTTTACCTATTATGATTGCTGAAATGGCGGTAGGGCGTAAAACAGGTAAACAACCCGTTGGCGCTTACAAAAATTTGTCAAATAACAATAAACTGTGGGGTGCCGCAGGGTTTATTGGTGTATTAACACCGTTTATGATCGCTGTGTTTTACATGGTAATAACCGTGTGGTTATTTGGTTATCTTGCGCTAACAGTAACTGGAAACTTAGATTATTTAGCGAGTGAACAAGGTTTTAGTGAGTTTATTAACAGCCCCTATTTGTTTGCAGTAATGGCTATAGTTGCGTCAATGATTCATTTTATTTTAGTGGCTGGCGTTAAGGATGGCATTGAAAAAGCGGCTAAAGTTTTAATGCCAGCACTATTTATTATGCTGATATTAATGGTGATATTTGTACTGACTTTAGATAATGCGATGGCAGGAGTTAAGTTTTTTATTATTCCTGATTTTAATAAAATTACACCTAGCGTGATTAACAGCGCATTATCACAAGCATTTTTCTCTTTATCTTTAGGTATGGGGATTTTAATAACTTACGGTTCTTATATTAACCGTGATACCAATATAACTAACTCAGCTAAGTTAGTCGCTATTACTGATACGGCGGTTGCATTTACTGCCGGTTTAATGATTTTACCTGCGGTGTTTTCGTTTGACCCTACTCTAAATCCAGATGATTTGAGTGCAAGCTCAGTATCATTAATTTTTACTTTTTTACCTAAAATATTTTTAGCGCTACAAGTTTCACTAGGGTATTTTGGAGCGAGTGCAGTAGCTGCATTTTTCTTTTTACTTGTGTTTTTTGCGGCAATAACTTCATTAGTATCTATTATTGAAGTTCCTGTTTCTTATCTTATTACTGAAAAATGCCAAACCCGTAAAAAGGCTTTATCAACTTTATTGATGACGGCGGGCGTATTAACAATATTTGCTACTTTGTCATTTGGTATGGTGTCGTTTTTTACTGAGTTTTTAGATTATGCTGATAAAACCAATTCATTTTTTGATGTGATTTACGATATTTTTTACGATACCATTTTGCCACTAAATGGATTTTTACTCTGCATTTTTGTGACCTACCGATGGAAAAAACATAACTTATCAAAAGAGTTATCTATTGGTAATGAAGGGTATATGGGATCGTGGGTTGAAAAATACGTAAACTTTTCTTTGAGTACTTTTATCCCCGTTATTGTATTAGGAATATTTTTAAATACGGTAGCTCAAAAGTTTTTTGGCTTTAGCCTTTTAGGGTTTTAAAATCTCTTTAATAACAAACGAAAGCCGTATTATACGGCTTTTTTATTGTCTGTTTTTTTACGTGAAACTGATATTGAGTATTTATACACGCCACGTCGTTTATACCAATTGAATTAATGAATTGATCATTTAGCGATAATTTAAAGGTTTATAAGCACAGATTTTACGTTCCAAACAAAATCTACGTACATACATCCATGTTGGAACCTTATCAATAACGATGCTTATAAGCCTTTAAAAATCGCCCTTGGGAGCTCATTAGAACACTGATAACTTTACAAAATAAATAAAACATAGCTGACTATGCTTAAATTATTTCGTTTGTTCTAAGTTTTCTAATGTAGCGCTAAGTGACTAATTCATTATTTCAATTGGTATTATATATTTTTGGAATATTATGATTGAACATATTACAGCTACTGATTTTAACGAATGCCAACGGTTGTTTCATGGTAGAGGACATGCCTACCCTGATTTAGAACACGTTAATGTTGACTGGTTACCTCCAGTTATTTTGATAACACTATATCAAGCTGTCGAGGAATCATGGCTTAAAGAACAAGTTAAGCAATTAAGCCAGTTAACTCCAGTATGCGAGTCTATCCAAGTACAGCATCGATATAAAAACCTTGCTCCAACTGAGGTAGTAAGAGGCAAGGACGTTATTCACACCGTAGTTGAAGAGTCAGGATTAAAATACAATATTGAATTTGGAAAGTCTCAAAATACGGGGCTTTTTCTTGATATGAAAAACGGTCGAGATTGGGTACAAAAACACAGTAAAAATAAAAATATACTTAATTTGTTTTCATATACATGTGCATTTTCTGTAGCCGCTATGGCTGGTGAAGCTAATAAAGTTGTTAATGTTGATATTAGTAAATCGCCATTATCAAAAGGGCGAGATAATCATCGTCTTAACAATCAAGATACTGCTAAAGTAAAATTTGAAGGTGTTGATATATTTAAATCTTACGGTCGATTAAAAAAACATGGACCTTATGATTTACTGATATGTGATCCTCCATCTTTTCAAAAAGGCAGTGTCGATATTGAGAGAGATTACAGTAAAATTATTCGCAGAATTCCACAATTAATGCTGCCTGATGCACAAGTGGTTTTATGTTTAAATTCACCAAATTTAGATGAGTCATTCATATTAACTGAAGTTGACAAAGAGTGCCCGAATTGTCAATTTATAGAGAAAATAGCTACGCCTAAGGTATTTAAAGAGGCGCACCAAGGTAAAGGATTAAAAGTACTTTTATTTAGTTATAAAGCCAAGTTGACCAGCGGTTAATATAATTTAAGCATTAGGTTTGATGTATTATTAGCTTTCAATGAGTTGTATTTAACGCCATATAATCACTCTTATCGCTAATGCAATTAAAAAGCATCCGGTAATTTTATCTACAATGTAGCTGTTCTCTTTTAGCTTCTTAATGATATTACCTTTAGATAAGAGTAAAGCGACTAAGCAATACCACAATCCATCAATCATGCCCACGGTAACAGTCATGATCACTTTTTGTTGCACACTGGAGTCGCTATGTAAAAATTGACTAAAAAGTGCGATAAAAAAAATAGCCAATTTAGGGTTTAAAAAAGCAATTAAAAACCCGTCTCGCCAAGCATTTATATTAGGAGTAGTGACGACTGAATTCTCGATAGGAGAGAGAGTGGTTTTTTTACTTAATAAAGATTTGATCCCTAAGTAAAACAAAAAAGCCGCGCCTGTATATTGTATTAAAGTAAATAAGGTGGGTGTATTTACAATAATAACGGCAACACCTGTAGCTGTTATAGCGGCATATAAAGCTACTCCTAAGCCATGGCTTATTGCCGTAGCATAACCTTTAGCTACGCCACCGTTTACAGTGTTTTTTATAACTAAAGCCAAACTAGGACCTGGAGATAAGGCACCTAAAATACAAATAACAACAAACGACAACCAAAGGTGTAACTCCACTATAACGTTATCCTATTCTCTAATACGTAAAAAACTTGCGAATTTTGGCACACCTCTTTGAGTTTTACCATTATATTTAAAGGTAATGGTAGCGCCAATGGCGGGTGGGTTTTTTCTTTCTTTGTCACTAAAACCTGAGCCTATTTTAAAAATAATATCATCTGCGGTTCTTACTTGAATCGCGCCTAATAAACCTTGATATTTACCCTTTCCTTCAATATGCCTTAACACAATGGCTTCAGCGTCTTGATAAGGCTTTAATTTCATAATATCTGGGCTACGACCAATACGGTAATATGCGTTTTGAAAATGCAACATTAACCCCTCACCTTGGTGAGTAACTACCTCATTGAGCTTAATATTGAGTGCTTCAATTGAAAATAATTTATACTGAGGTATTACTTGCAGGTAAGGAGAGTTAGCCGTATTTGCTACATTTTTAATGTCGTTAATTCTATGAGTAAATACAGCTTTACTGTCAGGTAAATCAAAAATCATAAAACGAATTTTTTTCCAACAAGCCGTAGGTTTTATTTTTTTTACGCAAGACATTATTTTTTCAAATTTATGTCTACTTATCCATAGTTCTCCGTCAATAGGTCGTTTAGGCCATTGAGCAGTAAACCAATCGGGGGTATGTAAACTATTACCGTTTTTAGTGAGTAGCTCGGTGCCAGTCCAATACCCTCTAACACCATCGAGTTTTTCGCTGATCCAGTATTTATCAATACTGTGTTTGAGATTATATTTTGTTGCTAGTTGTATTTCAGGGGGCGTATTTGCTATAGATATAAAGGGAAAGAAAGTAAAGAAAGTGTTGAAAATAAAACAAAAAATGTATTTCATAATGAACGTCCTGTCCTGATTTTTTATAAAGCATGCTTAATTTTTATCCAGTAATAAATTGTACTGTACAGCAGTTTTCAATAAGATTACAGTATAAAAAACACACAAAAAGGCACTGGCAATGAAATGGAATTATTCTGCTACCACTATTATCGTTAAAGGTTTGTTATTGATTGCGGCAGTATTATCAACCTCTCAATCGGCCTACGCTGCAAATGGTTCAATTCAAAAAAAATGCGCAAAATATTTAAATAAGCTCGATAATATTCAATCTCAACAACGCCAAGGTAATAGCCTTAAACGTAGTATTAACTTACGTAAAAAAGAAGATGTAGCTCGAAAAAAATGGTGGGACTGTAAAAATAATAAAATAAAAACTACAAAAAAATATAAGAAAAAAAATCATGTAAAAAGTAAATACAAGACTAAGCAAAAAAACACGACAACTCGAAATGCTCACCTCCAACCTAATCAGCATGTTTTTTCTACCAACAATAATATTTTCATAAAAGGACGTTATAGCGGTGATAAACAATTTAAATGGCTAGCATTTTATCAGCGCCCTAAACAATGTGCTCGGCCTAAAACAACACAAGTTTTTGCTTACTGCATGGAAGATAAATTGGCTCAACAACAAGTGTTTGAACAGCAATATAAAAATACTCAATAATCGTTTATTCAACCAATTATTAGTGTTATATAAATAATTAATTATCAATTTTTTTTAAGTGTATGATTTTTAATGTAATCGTTTTTGGTCTTAATATTGCTTTGTACTCTAAAGTACTAAAGTAGCGCTTTATCATTAGCGTAATTGAAATTAATTTAAGTAGGGCAGTAAAGTATGTTTAACAAACTAAAATACGGTTTAATTACGCTTTTTGGCGGACTGTTAACCCTCATAGGGGCTATTTTTATTGTATTACCAGGGCCAGCATTTTTATTTCTGCCTGTTGGGTTAGCTATTTTAAGCTTAGAGCATAAATGGGCAAAAGTATGGTTAAAACACACCCAACGCTTTATGCGAAAAGGTGCAGTAAAAATGGATCAATTTATCAGTAACATTAAATTAATGTGTCGCGCTAATTAATGGAAAAAAGAAGGGTTTTTTAATCAATTTACTTTATTTGTAAGTCTAATTTTTAAGACGTTTTTCACCTTAAAATTGCACTTTTTATAAGCTTACACAAACGAATTTGAACACTTAAATTTGAATAGTTAAGTGCTTATTTTAAAAAGAAAAACATAAATAATGTGGATAATAACAATACTGGAATAAGTTAATAACAGAGTTATCCACAGGTACTTTCGCCTTGAGTAATTTTCCACAATTTCTGTGGATAACAAAAGCTAGCCCAATGAATTTGTGACCTCTGATTTTGCAAACAATTTTTTGTGATTTTATGAAGTTTTTTTAAGATAAATTTTAGTGACTTAATTGGCGCGAGGTTGTAGTAATTTTATTAATAAAACAATGCTATTGGCAGGATAAATGCTAACTAATGTATGTTTGTAAAAAGAGTAAAATGAGTAAGAAGAGTAAAATGAGTAAGAAGAGTAAAAAAATTTGAAAGTAAGTTAACTCGTTTTATCTTTAACTTTACTAAAAAGCCCTCAGCAGACAACTACTATTCTTATGCTTAATGACATTTCAACTAATCTATTAACATTAACATTAACATTAACATAAGCAAATTGTGTGCTTGTAAGGCGCTAGCTTATCAATTACTCGAAAATAATCGAGACCACCAGCTTTGAGTAAACGATGCTTCACATTTTTTTAATTGAGCACCATAACGTTTAGCGCGTTTCTCGACTTTACGAGACACTGCCATTAACCATTTTTTTTTATAAAAACTTTTACGCTTAAAGCCACCCCAGCCTTCGTGATAATTCAAATATTGGTTGTAAGCATCCCACTTTGATGTTTTATTTATTTTCTGAGACTTATAAATAAACCAACCCATAAAATCTATCGCATCTTCAAAGTCGTCACGATCAGCTCCACTGTTGCCGGTTTCTTTTTTATAATCGTTCCATGTCATCGTTTTAGCTTGAGAATACCCGTATGCAGAACTTACGCGTCCAATAGGTATAAAGCCTAAAAAATAGTCCATGGGTGGCAGAGCATCTGCTTTAAACGAGCTTTCTTGATACATTATGCTTATAGGGATATGTATGGGTACGCCCCATTTCTCTTGCGCACGCTTAGCAGCAAAATACCAATGAGTATGCTCATTAAAAATGCTACATATGTTTTCTGGGTTTTTAGGAGGTAAGGTAGTGCATGCGCCCAAAGAAATCAGTATTAATAGTAATGTAGTGTATTTTATAAACAAATGAACAACCTTGAGTGTTAATACCAATTGAATTATTGAATTGACCACTTATGTTTTTACTGTGCATTTAGCTTAGTCGTTTACTGAGTGGTTTATCAAGTAATTACTAAGCTATTAAATTTAACGATATAATATTTTAGCATGTTAGACATTGGTAACGACACTCGTAGCCACTTCAAAACAAATGTTAAAGCGACCATTGAATGAGTGTCCTACTGCTCATCTATTAACATTAATCTAAACCTGTAGGTTTAATGTAAAGCTTTCTTGGCGGATTCAATTACACCTTGTTTACATACAGAAAAATCAAAATTCCTTAGTCATCTTCATTTAAATTATAAAACTCCGGCATAATGCGTACAGTTTTGATCATATTGTCGCTTACTTCGATAATTTCCAGTGGATAGCCTGATACCCTAACACTCAAATTTGCTTCTGGAATATCTTCTAAATGTTCAATAATTAAACCGTTGAGGGTTTTAGGACCGTCAGACGCAAAATTCCAAGACATTTCTTTGTTAATATCTCTAATATTCGCACTTCCATCTACAAGGTAGCTACCGTCGGGCTGTAAATTAACTTCTTCACTCGCCGCAGGGGTCATTGTGGTAGTAAAATCACCTACTATTTCTTCTAAAATATCTTCAAGAGTTACTAAACCTTGAATATCCCCATATTCGTCAACCACTAAACCTAAACGTTCTTTAGCGTGCTGAAATTTTAATAATTGCACATTAAGTGTGGTGCCTTCAGGAATAAAATAAAGTTCTTTAACAGCCCTCACCAACGTCGCTTTGGTAAATTGATTTTTTGATAATAATTTAAGTGCGTCGCGCATGTGGATGTATCCCACTACATCATCAATTGTGTCACGGTATAATAAAACTCGAGTATGATTGGCTTGGGTTAATCGTTTCTGAATAACCTTCCAGTCGTCGTTAATGTCAATACCCTGTAATTCACTACGAGGGATCATAATATCTTCAACGGTGACTTTCTCTAGTTCTAAAATACTGACTAACATGCCTTGATCACGTTTGGGTAATAAGGATCCAGCTTCATTTACAACGGTTTTTAACTCCTCAGTGCTTAGTGTGTGTTGCTCTCTTTGTTCGGAACTAATTCCCACTATTTTTAAAATACCATTTGTTAACCAATTTACGGCTAATACAAAAGGATATAAAAATTTGAGCAGCACATTTAAAATGATAGAACTAGGAAAAGCTATTTTCTCAGGGTACAAGGCGGCGAGTGTTTTTGGAGTAACTTCTGCAAAAATTAAAATGACGAAGGTTAAAAGTAAACCTGCGTAAAAAATACCGGCATCGCCATATAAACGCTCAGCAATAATACCGGCTATTAACGAAGCAAAAATATTAACTAAATTATTACCTATTAATATTAAACCTATCAGTTTGTCAGGGGTAGCTAAAAGCTTACTAACACGTATCGCTCCGCGGTGTTTTTGCTTTTCGAGATGGCGCAGACGATATCGATTAATAGACATCATGCCGGTTTCAGAACTTGAGAAATATGCAGAAACGAGTATCAAAACACTTAAAATGATAAAAAGTGTTTCAGTTGATATGTTATCCAAGGAGTGGATCCTATATGGGTTAAAAAATACGGGTTTTAGTTGTTTACGACTAAGTTAACCGCAGTTATTTGAATACTATTGTAATATAAACTCTTTAACAAATCTGCTACCAAAATAAGCTAATGTTAATAAAAAAGTAGCGGTAATAGTAAATATAAGCACCCTATGACCTCTCCAACCTCGTTTAAAGTGCCCCCACAAAATAACAAAATAGGCAATAAGTGCTAAAAATGAAAAGATTGTTTTATGAGCATTTTTAACTGAAAAGAAGTGATCTAAAAAAATAAATCCTATCAACAAGCTTAAAGTCAAACACAAGGTTCCCATTGCTAACAACATAAATAGTTGCCCTTCAACTTGCATTAGTGGCGGTAGGTGACTAACTGCGGTTAAATTTTTATTTTTTAATTTGTAATTAATATAAGACACTTGAAAGGCATACAAGGTCGCAATAACTAAAACACAATACGCAATAAGCGATAAACTTACATGGCTTATGACACTTATTTGATCTGAAATAATCGGGTTTTCGTGCCCTTCGGGGATAAAAAACAACACCAATTGCCAAAAACCTGCAAAACTATAAACAACGGGTAGTAATAAATTAACCTTATATTTTAATGCTACCGCTGAAATACTTAAGGTAATGATTAAACTCACTAAAGAAACAACGTTAGGTAAACTAAAATTAAGCATGTGTGTTGAAAACATTAAATGGCTTGTACTGGTCATCGCATGACAAATAATAGCCATACACCCTAAAAATAGTATTAAAACTATATTAGGTCCTTTAGGCGTAAATAATGTGTTTACGGTAATAAATGCAGCTATTAAATAACTAAAGGCTGCTGTAATTGATAAAATATCCGGTAAACTCACAAAGCACTCCACGCTAAAAAGGGTTCTATAAAAGTAAATGACCTAAATTCTGGGTAAGCAATATTGCACAATAACGCCATGTTAAACGTTCTCGGCGTTACTTTTATTATTAATAAGTTGTTATTGATAATAAAAGTTGAGTACATAAAATGCCTTGATAGCGAATAAATTATCATTACGGTGATGTGCACTAAAATATTATTTAAATTTCATTGGCTTAAAAGTTTATTGTCCAGAGATTAGGTTAAATAAGAACTATTCTCAAGGTATTGATTCTATCAGATTGATCATGGTACGCCATAGTTAATACCAATTGAATTAATGAATTGATTACTTAGCGATAATTTTTACTTAGTGATCTTCACTACTTTTATCTGTTAGTACAAAAATTTACCTGAGTATGAACGTTTACTTTTATAAATATTACCCTTTCGCTTATTTGTTCAGCAGGTATAATACAAAGTAATTTGTGACATCCGTAATATATAGAGCACTTCATGTTTGAAAATCTTTCTGATCGATTAACTAAATCACTTAAAAATATTAGCGGCCGAGGTCGTTTAACTGACGATAATATAAAAGATACACTTCGTGAAGTACGTATGGCTTTATTAGAAGCCGATGTTGCTTTACCAGTGATTAAAGAATTTATCACCAAAGTAAAAGAGCGCGCAGTAGGGCAAGACGTATCTAAAAGTCTTACGCCAGGTCAAGTTTTTGTAAAAATAGTTCAATCAGAACTCGAACTTGCTATGGGCGAAGTAAACGAAGCGCTTAACTTAAAAGCGGTTCCACCTGCTGTAGTATTAATGGCGGGTCTGCAAGGTGCAGGTAAAACTACCTCTGTTGCTAAACTAGCTAAATTTTTAACTGAACGCGAAAAGAAAAAGGTATTAGTTGTTAGTGCTGACGTATACCGACCAGCGGCTATAAAGCAACTTGAAACTTTAGCGGCAGAGATCAATGTTGAATTTTTCCCAAGTGATGTTTCTCAAAAGCCCATCGATATAGGTAATGCAGCAATAGCCCACGCTAAACTTAACTTTTTTGACGTTGTTATTGTTGATACCGCAGGTCGCTTACATGTTGATGAAAACATGATGACCGAAATTCAAAACTTGCACGCCGCAATTAACCCCGTTGAAACCTTATTTACCGTTGATGCAATGACGGGGCAAGATGCGGCAAATACCGCTAAAGCCTTCGGAGATGCACTGCCATTAACAGGTATTATTTTAACTAAAACCGATGGTGATGCCCGAGGTGGTGCCGCATTATCTATTCGTCATATTACCGGTAAACCCATTAAATTTATGGGTGTTGGTGAAAAAACTGACGCGTTAGAACCTTTCCATCCTGATCGTATTGCTTCACGTATTTTAGGTATGGGCGATGTGTTATCGCTTATCGAAGAAGTTGAGCAAAAAGTTGATAGGAAACAAGCAGAAAGATTAGCCAAAAAAGTTAAGTCAGGTAAAAGTTTTGATTTAGAAGATTTTCGAGATCAACTTAAGCAAATGCAAAATATGGGTGGCATGATGGGCTTGATGGACAAATTACCGGGAATGGGTAATATGTCTGAACAAGTTAAAGGTCAAATGGATGACAAAATTACTATTCGAATGGAAGCGATGATCAACTCCATGACTCCAGGCGAACGCCAACGCCCAGAAATTATTAAAGGCTCTCGTAAACGTCGTATTGCATTAGGTTCAGGTACACAAATTCAAGACGTAAATAAGCTATTGAAACAGTTTACTCAAATGCAAAAAATGATGAAAAAAATGTCAGCCAAAGGTGGTATGCAAAAAATGATGCGTAGCATGAGAGGCATGATGCCACCGGGAGGCGGTGGTGGTATGGGCGGCATGTTTGGTGGTAGATAACCAGTCCTTTTAAATGTATTGCTGGTGACGTTTACTTGCGCCTCAAGCTTAACTAAAAACTTATCTAAACCCAGCGAGAAATAAGTTTTGGTTAATCCCAACTAGCGCTTTTTTATTACATCAAATACATAAATACTTTTACTATAAAAGGGTTGCTCAGGTGTTAATAAGCAGCTGGCAAAAGCCTGATAATTATCATTTGAAATTGAATGATTAAAGGCACGTTGTGGCTCTAAACATAATCCCTGTTGAGCTTGATAAGTCGTGTTGTTTTTACCTCGGCGTTTGTCACTAATACTTATGCTTTTGTTTAGAAAGTTGTCTGTCTTTTTTTTTAAATGACGTTCTACAAAATTTTTATCATCTGTTTTTGAGTCGGTATTTAAATAATTACCTGTATATAAAATAACACTAGGTTGATCTGAATAAAGCGTTAATTGCCTCCCTGAAATAGGTTCAACAACTCTTGCAACATACTCTTGTAAACTTTGAATGGGTTTAGATTGATTTACCAACCAATAATTATCGTAACCTTTAGCTATTTTTATTTGCTGGTTTGATCCGTCCATCGCTGACGATAATGTTGTTAACTGAGTAAAATTATGAGCTGTATTGTTTACCAAAATTTTTTCACCCGTAGGGTATGCTTCATCATCCATCGGTAAAAAATAATCAGCATTTAATTGTACTTGGTGATTTAGAATATTACCTTGATCATGTCCTGCTAAATTAAAATAGCTATGCTGGGTTAAATTGGTCAGAGTTGTTTTATTGGTTGAGGCAAAGTATTCAACGCTAAATTCATTTTTTATATTTAACGAATATTTAATGCAAAACTCAACTTCGCCAATAAAGCCATTGTCTCCATCTGGTGAGGTATGCGTTAACGTCAGTGTTACTCCGTCTGCAAACATTTCAGTATTAACATGCCATAGTTGTTTGTTTAAGGCTTGGTTGCCACCATGTAATTGACTATTTTCGTGGTTTAATGAAAGTGTTATGTTTTGTTCGTTTATATTAACTCGACCATTTTTTATACGTCCAGCATATCGACCAATAATAGCACCTAAATAATCGGTGTCGTTTTCATAACCTGCAACCGTATCGTAACCCAATACAATATCGGCAAATTTACCTTTTTTATCTGGTGTGTTAATAGCGACAATTGCTGCCCCATAATTTGTAATATTTACTGTTATGTTTTGGTTATTGCTTAGGGTAAATAATTGAGCTTCTTTGCCCGAGCTTAAAAAACCAAATGAAGTAGAGGTTAGCGTTAAATCATTAGCCTTTATTTTTGTACTATTTATTAAATTAGGTGTTAAGTTAGTTTTTGGCTTATTTATGGTGTTTTCATTCATTAGTTTTCATTCATTAATTTCAAATATATTTTTGTAGCTAGGGTATTAATTTACCCCATAATTACCCCTATTCAAAAGCAAAATAAGAATAATATGACTTGCCATTTTATAGCATATTAATATAAATAATTGCTGAACTTTGATGGGTAGTGCATTTTTTACTATTGGCTCATGTCATTTATCTGCCATAAAACTGTTACCTCAGTTTCATATTACCTTTGCTATTTTGTCATATTCCTCGCTTATTATTTCCCCGACTAAAATCAACATTATTTTCTAGCTTTCAACTCACAATCATTTTCAAAAAGGAATAAGCGATGAACTCTCATTGGGTTTCAGTATCGGTTTTATCATCATTGTTATTATCAGTAGTTGCAACTGCTGATGTACTTCCAGCAGTACAAAAAGATAGTCCATGGTATAGCGAAGCAAAACAAACAGTTATTAATAAAACTAAACAATCCACACGCGATAAAGCTAAAAACGTTATTTTATTTGTTGGCGATGGTATGGGTATTTCTACCTTAACAGCAGCACGTATTTTAGATGGGCAAATGCAAGGTAATTCAGGTGAAGAAGGTTATTTAAGTTTTGAAACTTTTCCATATTCAGCGCAAGTTAAAACCTACAACGTTGATGCTCAAACGCCTGATTCTGCGGGCACTATGACGGCGATGATTTCAGGTGTTAAAACTGATGTAGGCGTTATTGGTGTTGACGAAAATGTACAGCGTGGCGATTGCACTTTAGCACAAGGTAATGAGTTAATTACCGCGATTGAAGTTGCAGAAATAAAAGGATTATCGACAGGTATTATTTCAACTGCTCGTATAACTCATGCAACACCAGCAGCAACGTATGCTAAATCAGCAGACAGAAACTGGGAAGATATTTCTGATATGCCAGAAGCTGCTATAACCGCAGGTTGTGAAGATATAGCGTCTCAATTAGTTAATTTTGAGAAAAACCTAGAAATGCGTTTTCCAGGGACGAACGTTGATGGTTTAGAAGTAGTAATGGGTGGCGGTCGTCGTCATTTTTTACCGAAAGACGCTGCTTTTAACAGCGCAGATGCTTCAAGTGCTGTTGAAGGTGATCGTACTGATAACCGTGATTTAACGGCAGAATGGCAAGCAACTTACCCTAAAGGTAACTATGTAATAGACCAAGCAGGTTTTGACGCACTTGATACAAGTAAAACAGAACGTGTTTTAGCATTATTTAACGAATCTCATATGCAATACGAAGCTGATCGCGCTAATGATATTGCTGGCGAACCTTCACTAACCGAGCTTACTACTAAAGCAATTGATGTTTTAAATAATAACGATAAAGGCTTTTTATTAGTAGTTGAATCAGGTCGGATTGACCATGGTCACCATGCAGGTAGTGCTTACAATGCTTTAACCGATACCATTGAGTTTGCTAAAGCCGTTCAAGCCGCGGTTGATTCTACAAACCCAGAAGAAACACTTATTTTAGTGACCGCCGATCACAGCCATGTATTTACCATTGCCGGATATCCAAAACGCGGTAATCCAATTTTAGGTAAAGTAGTGGGTGTTGGGAAAACAGAACCTGCAAAAGCAGCAGACGGTATGCCTTACACCACATTAGGTTACACCAATGGCTTAGGATTTAGAAACTTGATGGATGAAACTAATGCAGACGCTACCTACAGAGAAGATCATGCTGCGGGTCGTCACGATTTAACGAATGTTGATACAACTACATCAGGCTTTCACCAAGAAGCTTTAGTACCTTTAGGGTCTGAAACACATGCCGGTGAAGACATTTCACTACATGCTATGGGGCCAGGAGCACATTTAGCTCAAGGAACTGTTGAGCAAAATGTCGTTTTTCACTTAATTAACCAATCACTTAATTTAATTCCTAATAAGTAAGGCAAACACAATGAAATCTTTAAAATTAATCTCATTATCTGTGCTTGTAGCATTAGCAGGATGTAATAGTAATGACGGTAAAAATGGTGCGAATGGTGCGAATGGTGCGAATGGTGCGAATGGCGCAAATGGTTTAAATAGCCTAGTCAATCAAACAACATTAGCTAAAGGCAATGCAAATTGTGCAAATGGCGGTGTTCAAATTGATTCAGGTTTAGATAGCAACAGCAACAATATACTTGATGGAACTGAAGTTACTTCAACTAAGTATGTTTGTTCAAATACCATTAACGAGGCGACCGGTGCAGCTATCGTTAAAACAGTATCAAATCCTTGGTATACAAAAGCTGCTGACCAAGTAGCTACAGCAAAAATGCGAGCTAAAGCGATAGAAGATGCTCGTGGTAAAGCCAAAAACGTTATTTTATTTATTGGTGACGGTATGGGTATTTCAACCGTAACCGCAGCGCGTATTTTAGCCGGTCAGCAACTTGGTAAAATGGGTGAAGAGCATGAATTAAGTTTTGATAAATTTCCATTTTCAGGTTTTGCTAAAACGTACAACGTTGATTCACAAACACCTGATTCTGCTGGAACCATGACGGCGATGATATCAGGTGTAAAAACTGATGTAGGTGTAATTGGTGTTGCTGAAGCCATTGAGCGTGGCAACTGTAGCACAGTGCAGGGTAACGAACTAGTCACCGCATTAGAGCTAGCTGAAATTGCAGGTAAATCAACCGGTGTTATTTCAACTGCACGTATTACTCATGCTACACCAGCTGCAGCGTATGCAAAATCAGCAGACAGAAACTGGGAAGATGTATCAGACATGCCAGCAGATGCTGTAACCGCAGGTTGTGAAGATATAGCTTCACAATTAGTTAATTTTGAAAAAAACTTAGAAGCTAAATTTACTGGCTTAAATATAGATGGTCTTGAAGTAGTGCTTGGTGGCGGACGTCGCCACTTTTTACCTAAAGATGCTACTTTTAACAGTACTGATGCGGCTAGCGCAATTGAAGGCGATCGTACTGACGGTCGTGATTTAACGGCTGAATGGCAAGCTTCTTACCCTAGTGGTAACTATGTTATGGACCAAGCTGGTTTTTCTGCATTAAATGCTAATTCAACCGAGCGAGTATTTGGTTTATTTAATGAATCACATATGGCTTATGAAGCTGACCGCGTTAATGATATTGCTGGTGAGCCGTCTTTATCTGAAATGACGAGCAAAGCTATTGATATTTTAGACAATAACGAAAAAGGCTTTTTCTTAACCGTAGAGGCTGGTCGAATTGACCATGGCCACCATGCTGGTAGTGCTTACAATGCGTTAACTGACACGATTGAGTTTGCAAAAGCAATTGAAGAAGCCGTTAAAAATACCAATCCTGCTGAAACCTTGATTATTGTCACTGCTGATCACAGCCATGTATTTACTATTGCTGGCTACCCTAAGCGTGGCAACCCAATACTGGGTAAAGTTGTTGGTGTAGGTAAAACAGTTCCTTCTAAAGCCGCTGACGGTATGCCATACACAACGTTAGGTTATACCAACGGTAATGGTTTTAAAAACTTGATGGCTGAAACTAATGCTGATGTAGGTTACAGCCTCGACATTGCGGCAGGTCGCCACGATTTAACTGACGTGGATACCACTACACCTGGTTATCATCAAGAATCGCTTGTTCCCATGGGGTCTGAAACGCATGCGGGTGAAGATGTAGGTGTTTACGCTTTTGGGCCAGGAGCACACTTAATAACAGGAACTAATGAGCAAAGTTTAATTTTTCATGTAATGGATTATGCAGGGAACTTAGTTAAAAATGCTGAAACAGCAATGCAATAATCTTAGCCCTCAATAGTGTTTTATTAATGAGGCTAAGGAGTAAATAAGGAGTAAATAAAAGGTTGGAGCATAGTCCAGCCTTTTATTTTTAATATCCTTTTATTTTTTAATATTAAGCACGTGATAAATTCATATAAAATGTAGGTATAAAATTCAATGAATAAGCTAATAAAAATTTTTGTAAACACATTTATAAAAATTTCGATAAATTTAAAAACCCTAATAAGGGCATTATCAATTTTATTATTTACAGCTTTAACTCTGTTGTGTTCAGCTCATATTTTGGCGGCTGACTTGCCTGAAAATAACCTGTCTAGCAAAAATATAACTAGCAATAATACAATTAACAATAATGTAACTAACGAGCGTACACTTGGTCAAACGTGCGATATTAATTCATCGATTATCCAAGCCGACTATAACATTGAGACTGATATTGATTCAGGAGTTGATTCAAACCTTAACTCAGCACCTGAGTTGAAAACAGCTAAAAGTAGTCAAAAAAATCAACACAATCATCAAACAAAAAAAACAGCATTTACTTTAGTACGTAATAATGCGCAAGTTGCTTATCAGTTCCCTAATAAAAATATAATAGACATTTGGCTTAAATACCCTAATCAACAAGTGGCATTAAATCGTTATTTTGAAAGCCAGAAACGGGTTATTGAATACCAACCTACCGAGCTAAAAAGATCGGTTAATTGGCAAAAAAAATATCAATTAATCACTCATGAGCAAATTAAAGAAATGGACTTAATTAATCAAGCAGGTAGTGGTTGTTATCAACAACAAGAGTATCAATTAAAAAAAGATAATTTGGTGGTTCAATTACGTTGGTTACCGCAATTAAATTTAGTGAAAAGTTTAGTTGTAACGCAAGGTGAGCACACCAAAAAATGGCAATTAACACAGATAAAATCGTTACAAAGTGATGTAGAAGAGTTTTTCACAAAACGCTATAACTATCAAAGTACTGATTATGCTGATATTGGCGATAATGAATCAGACCCGTTTTTACTTAATATGATTAATTTAGGTTTTATCGACCATAGTCCACAAGGATTTTACAATAGCAAAGGTGAAAATATATCGCCAACAGGTCACCATCATTAATTTATCTTTGTTCATCTTCAAATGCTCTGAAATCAAACTTGATAATGCTCGAAAGACTAACAACCCTAGGTGGCTTTTTAGTAATTGATATTTAATCAGTGTTTGGTAGGTAAGTGCTTTTGTATACCCTTTTTTGAAATCGTCGTTTAAATACTCACTGAAATGACGATTTTAATACTCATTTCAACTTTGCCTTAAGCGATAACTTGAATACCCATTGAATAAAGGTAATTATACCAATTGAAATAATGAATTAGTCACTTAGAGCTGGATTAGACAACTTAAAACAAACGAAATAATTTAAGCATAGTGAGCTATGTTTCATTTATTTTGTGAAGTTATCAGTTGTCTAATGAGCTCCCAAGGGCGATTTTTAAAGGCTTATAAGCATCGTTATTGATATTGATAAGGTTCCTACATGGATGTAGGATAATAGGGTAAGCAGTTACCAAGAATAACCACTCTCTCAATCAATGCCTTGCATACATGGATGTATGTACGTAGATTTTGTTTGGAACGTAAAATCTGTGCTTATAAACCTTTAAATTATCGCTAAGTGATCAATTCATTAATTCAATTGGTATTAGTTTCATTCAAAATCGCTAAACCACCCATGTTAAGCTACGCTTTTAATGCGTACTTTTTGAAATGCAAAAAAATTTGTAACTATTCACCAGGGAAAATTATTTTCTAAAGATCTTTTTTAGCTATTGACCGATCCTGCCAGTATGCCAAGCTAGGGCTATTACTTAATTGCCCTAGCTTCAATGAATTTAAACAACATCA
>Ga0209303_1001056_pt1 | contig 18366 bp, 12 predicted proteins | sample SidtaG_3_FD_187449 | JGI IMG/M metagenome (GOLD analysis project Ga0209303, IMG submission 187449) | Marine algal microbial communities from Sidmouth, United Kingdom - Sidmouth_Asex1 metaG (SPAdes) (version 2) | ecosystem: Host-associated > Algae > Red algae > Unclassified | place: Sidmouth... | reverse complement strand
ACATACGATAACGACGTATAAATTTCAAACAGGTACTGCCCTCTGGGTTCATTTAAAACGAATTTACTCATTGCTGTTCGCTTCTTTAATAGAATAACTATTAGACAAAGCTCACATCGCGATTAAGTTCGTTTTAAATTGAATAAAATTTAACCCTGAAAGATCAACAGACCCCAGGTATTACCGATTTTTATCACTAATCATCGTTTGAAAACTCATAAAAAATCCACACCTCGACTGAAATATATAATCCAGTAATTATTTTTATATATTAGCTTTTAAGTAAAATTTAGATGGTTTACTAATATGCTGCTATAGTTAATATGAAGTAACTGTAATTATTCCAACCTATTTGCAAATAGTGCCTTGGTTTAATTGAACTAATAAAACTCTCGATTTTAATTAATATAATTATTTTTTTATCACTCAGTTACCTTCGGTATACCTGTTAACATCAAATTAACGAAACTTTAGGAATATAAATCATGGAAAATTTTGTAGTTCAACAAAATGCCTATATTATAGATATAAAGGGAATGGTTAGCACCAACTCGAATATTGATATTAAATTAAATATAGGCGATGAGATTGCACCTGCAACTATGATTTTACTCTCAGAAGGTAGCAATATTGTAATTGCTTTCGATGATGGGAGTCAGCAAAGGATTACTTATAAATTAGATAATTCAGAGTCACCCTTAACTGCTGAGTACCTGCTTGGTGATAATGTAATAAGCCTTGAAAATACAACTGACATCGTTAATCAATCAGCCACTGATATTGAAGATATCCAGGCGCTTATAGAGTCAGGAGAGGATATTGAGTTACCAGATACTGCTGCAGGGCTTACATTAAGCAGTGGTGGTTTTAGCCTTAACCGAGTTGATCGAATTGCAGATGAAACACTTGCGCAAGCAGGTTACAATACCACAGGATTTGATAATACTTTTTTAACACCTACCCAACCCGACCCACTAAATAACGCAGCTACCTTTTCAAGTACTCCTACTTCCGATCTTATCGACGCCAATGAAGTCGTTACCACCGCTGAGGACACTAACGTTTCGGGTAATTTATTAACCAATGCCTCAAGCGCAGACGGTACACCGGTTATTACTGAATTTACGGTAGCCGGCACAGTGTTTACTGTTGACCCAACGGGTACGGGCACTACCACGACGCTTGCCGAAGGTGAATTAACGATTAATGCGGACGGTAGTTACACTTTTGTGCCTGCTCCTGATTATAACGGTCCTGTGCCAGAAGTGGTTTATACCATCTCAGACGGTGTGAATACCGATACTTCAACCTTGAATATCTCGGTTACACCTGTGTCAGATTTAATTGATGCCAATGAAGTCGTTACCACCGCTGAGGACACTAACGTTTCGGGTAATTTATTAACCAATGCTTCAAGTGCAGACGGTACACCGGTTATTACTGAATTTACGGTAGGCGGCACAGTGTTTACTGCTGGCACTACCGCGACTATTGCCGAAGGTGAATTAACAATTAATGCGGACGGTAGTTACACTTTTGTGCCTGCACCTGATTATAACGGTCCTGTGCCAGAAGTGGTTTATACCATCTCAGACGGTGTGAATACCGATACTTCAACCTTGAATATCTCGGTTACGCCTGTGTCAGATTTGATTGATGCTAACGAGGTGGTGAGTGTTTCAGAAGATACACCTATTTCGGGTAACTTATTAACCAACGCTTCAAGTGCAGACGGTACACCGGTTATTACCCAATTTACGATTGGTGGTACAGTGTTTACTGTTGACCCAACGGGCACGGGCACTACCGCGACGCTTGCCGAAGGTGAATTAACGATTAATGCGGACGGTAGTTACACTTTTGTGCCTGCTCCTGATTATAACGGTCCTGTGCCAGAAGTGGTGTATACCATCTCAGACGGTGTGAATACCGATACTTCAACCTTGAATATCTCGGTTACACCTGTGTCAGATTTAATTGATGCCAATGAAGTCGTTACCACCGCTGAGGACACTAACGTTTCGGGTAATTTATTAACCAATGCTTCAAGTGCAGACGGTACACCGGTTATTACTGAATTTACGGTAGGCGGCACAGTGTTTACTGCTGGCACTACCGCGACTATTGCCGAAGGTGAATTAACAATTAATGCGGACGGTAGTTACACTTTTGTGCCTGCACCTGATTATAACGGTCCTGTGCCAGAAGTGGTTTATACCATCTCAGACGGTGTGAATACCGATACTTCAACCTTGAATATCTCGGTTACGCCTGTGTCAGATTTGATTGATGCTAACGAGGTGGTGAGTGTTTCAGAAGATACACCTATTTCGGGTAACTTATTAACCAACGCTTCAAGTGCAGACGGTACACCGGTTATTACCCAATTTACGATTGGTGGTACAGTGTTTACTGTTGACCCAACGGGCACGGGCACTACCGCGACGCTTGCCGAAGGTGAATTAACGATTAATGCGGACGGTAGTTACACTTTTGTGCCTGCTCCTGATTATAACGGTCCTGTGCCAGAAGTGGTGTATACCATCTCAGACGGTGTGAATACCGATACTTCAACCTTGAATATCTCGGTTACGCCGTCAGCGAATATACCTCCTTTAGCTGAAGATGATACATTTGCTGTGAACGAAGGTGAAACAGTGTCGGGAAATGTGATTTCACATAATGACGGCGATGGTGTCGCTGATTCAGACGGTGGCGATGGTGCAACATTAACTATTACTCAAGTCAATGGGACTAATTTGGTATTTGATCCATCTGACAATGGTTATGCCACTATAGCAATACAAGATGGTATATTGCGGATTAATGCCCAAGGTGATTTTAGTTATAACAATAGCGGCTTTACGCTTGGCTCGACCTCTCCGAACTTTAATTACACCTTAAGTGATGGAACTGATACCGATACAGCAACAGTAATTATAGACGTAGCTGATACCGCTCCTATAGCCTTTGCAGATAACAACTATATTGAATTAAATAAAAATTCGGCTGGTAATGCTACATTTAGCCGAGTAAAAGGTAATGTGCTAAGTTTGGGTAGCTCTGGTGATGTAGATGATACCTCTGCTGATGGCACTATAACTCTTGTTAAGGTAACTTATGGCGGAATAGATTATGTATTTGACGCCCTTAATACCTCTTTCACTATAGAAGCAGATTTTGGAACATTTACTATTACTGATACAGGTAATTATCGCTATGCGACTAAAAGCGGTATGGATATGCCCTTAACTAATGTAAGTGATACTTTAACCTATACAATACAAGATGGTGATACTGTCCAACCTGAAACTGACACAACAACACTAACCATAAACATGAGTGTACCTACTATTGTCCCTACCCCTGTGCTGGCTCCTTTATTTTTTAACGACATCAATAATGTATCTGGGAATTCTCTTAATAAATCAAGTACTATTGATACATCAACATTACAAAAAGCTAGCGCTATTGACGTAGCTAACTTGTCAGAAAGCGGGCCAAGTAATTCAAGCGATACTAATGCAATTGATTTTAATTTAGATGATTTAATTGGTGAAACTAGTACTCATAGTATTGACCAACTTTTACCATTTAATAACGATGAAAAAACAGTAAACTCAACCGCTGAAAACAATACATTTGAATTATCGCAAGAGCAAACAGTATTAGAAAAAAGCACCTTAGCTTTAAACCAACAGATAACAAATGGTTTATTAAATGAAGGAGCAACCATTATTAGTGACAACAATGCGCCATCAACATTTCCACATATAGAGTTAGACACTAATGAACTTTTATAACGCGTTTTACTCGGCTTGACTCATCATCATAATTTAGGCAGTAACCTAGTAGTAGCCAGCGCTATTTTTTGCTGCTTAAACTTTAAGGAATTGTAATTTAGTGCAACCCTCCGCAGAGCCTTCAATGCAATGGTCTATTAATGCTTCTCAAAGATTAGCATCAGATCCATTGCTAGATAGTTTAGTACACCTAAGCGAACATTTTGGTAACCCTTGCTCAGCAGAGGCTTTAATTGCGGGCTTACCACTTTCAAGTAACAATATTACCCCTGAACTTCTCCCTCAAGCAGCTTCACGGGCTGGACTTAGTGCTAAGTTAGTGCGTAAAGGTTTAAATGAATTACCATCAATGCTATTGCCTTGCATATTAATGCTAAAAGACAAAAAAGCCTGCGTTTTACAAGAAATTAATCTAGCAGAAAATAAAGCCATTGTTACCTTGCCAGAAACAGGTGGAGAAGAACGACTAACCATAGAAGAATTAGAATCAAATTTTGTTGGTTATTTATTTTTAGTTAAACAGCAATATCGTGGCGATAGAAACTTTGATGTTCATGTTAACGACTCCACTGAGCATTGGTTACTACAACACCTCAAACGTGCAGCCCCCATATACCGTGATGTGATTATAGCTTCTATTATGGTCAATATATTTGCACTCGTCTCGCCACTTTTTGTTATGAATATTTATGACAAAGTCGTACCTAACTTAGCGTTTGAATCATTATGGGTACTTGCCATTGGAGCAGGTATAGCCTACATCTTTGATTTTATATTAAAACAATTAAGGGGTTATTTAATTGATGTAGCGGGTAAAAAAATTGATGTTGAAGTCTCTTCTAAGCTCTTTGCAAAAGTTATTGGTATACCACTTGAAAAACGTGCCCCTAGCGTAGGAGGCATGGCAAAACAACTCAGCGAATTTGATAACGTTAGAGAATTTTTATCGTCAGCTACTATTACCACTTTAGTTGATTTACCCTTTGCTTTCTTATTTATGTTTTGTATCTGGTTAGTAGCCGGTGATTTAGTATTATCTCCTATCATTGCTTCCATACTTATTATTGCTTACACCGTTATAAAACAGCCCAAACTACGCGCAGCTATTGAAGAAAGTAATAAATTTTCAGGCTTGCGCCATGGGCATCTCATTGAATGCCTTAGCGCAATAGAATCGATCAAAGCCAATGGAGCCGAAGGCATTGTACAAAATGCTTGGCAGCAAATGATCGGCCATACTTCCACTTGGTTATTTAAATCAAAAATCATTACAAATTCTGTGATTAACTTTGCCAGCTTTATACTACAAATTTCCGTTGTTGGAGTCGTGGTTTTAGGAGTATATCGTGTTTCAGATAATATTATATCGATGGGCGGAATTATTGCGGCGGTGATGCTAACAGGTAGAGCCATATCCCCAATAGCTAAACTTGCCGGCTTAATGACTCGTTCCAATCAAACCATTAGTGCATTACGCCAGCTAGACACTTTAATGGAGCAAGAAGGTGAATTTGAAGACAAAGCTCACTTAGCCAGCAGAACCAGATTATCAGGTAATATAATTGCAGAAAATATAGCCTTTAAATACCCCAATGCAGACGTTAATGCTCTGCAACCTATGTCTATCAATATCAAACAAGGTGAGAAAATTGCCATTGTAGGGCGCAATGGTTCGGGTAAAACTACATTAGCAAAATTATTACTCGGGCTTTATCAAAGCACCTCAGGCAATATACGTTTTGATGGCTTAAACCACCAACAAATACACCCTAGTGACTTACGAAGAAACTTTGGCTATTTGCCACAAGATATTACTCTATTTCATGGCACTATTCGCGATAACATCTTATTTGGTACTCGACAAATAACAGAATATCAACTTATTAGAGCCGTACAACTTTCAGGTGTAAGTGCCTTTACCGATCAAGAAACTTTAGGGCTTGATCGACAAGTAGGCGAAAATGGTATTGCTTTATCTCGTGGTCAACGTCAATGTATAGCATTGGCTAGAGCTATTTTAAACACACCACAAATACTCTTATTAGATGAACCAACAGCAAGCTTAGATGCTCGAGCAGAAAAACAATTTATACAATCTATAACGGCAACCGCTAAAGAAAAAACGTTGCTACTAATAACCCACAAAATGGATTTATTGCATTTAGTTGATCGAATTATTATATTAGAAAATGGCAAGTTAGTTATTGATGGCGCCAAAAACACCGTATTACAACAGCTAAAAAGTGAAAAAATAGATCAGGAGGTTTCACTTTGAAAGTAAGCCAAAAAGATCAAAAAATGGCAGACGACGTATACGGAGCTATGCTAACCGAAGTACCCAGTTTACATCGATTAACCATATGGGCTATGGCAGGCTTAGTGTTCAGTTTTATTGTTTGGTCAAATTTTGCAGCAATAGACCAAGTTACTTCAGGTTTAGGTAAAGTGATCCCTTCATCTCAAGTGCAAATAATTCAAAGTTTAGATGGCGGTATATTACAAAAGCTTTTTGTACAAGAAGGCATGCAAGTTACCAAAGGTCAGCCCATTGCTAGAATAGACGATACTCGTTTTCGTTCAGATTTTGCAGAACAAAAACAAGAGGTTGATAGCTTACGCGCTAACATTATTCGTTTAAGGGCTGAGCTTTCAAGCATTATTATTGGTACAAACGACAATTGGAAACGTCAAATAGAGCTTGAAAAAAACGTCCCCGAATACCCTGAAGATTTAAATAAAAATGCCGCTTTTATGGTAAAACGCCAGCAAGACGAATACTCGGGTAGGTTAGACAACTTAATTAACCAATTAGCGATCCAAGGTCAACAAATTCAACAACGCGAACAAGAAGTTGCTGAGTTAGATTCTAAAATAACAACAACTGAGATTAGTTATGGGTTAGCGATAAAAGAATTAAATTTAACCCGACCCTTGGCTGAAAAAAACATAGTCTCCAAAATTGAGCTCTATAAACTAGAACGTAGCGTTAATGAACTAAAAGGCGAATTAAGCGGTATCCGTTTACTGTTACCAAAACTTAAATCTTCTTTTCAAGAGGCAATACTAAAGCGTCGTGAAACCGCACTCACTTATCGCGCCGATGCACGAGCTAAGCTTAATGAATTACAAAATAAATTATCGCGTATTAATGAATCACAAGTAGGCGCGCAAGACAAAGTAACAAAAGCACTTATCGTTTCACCGGTTGTAGGCACTATAAAAACCATACATATAAACACCTTAGGTGGTGTTGTAAAATCTGGTGAAACCATAGCAGAAGTTGTTCCTACAGAAGATATGCTAATGGTAGAGGCAAAAATACAACCTCGAGATATTGGTTTTATTTATCCCGGATTACCTGCCATAGTAAAAATAACGGCTTATGACTTTGCAAAATACGGCGGACTTACCGGTAAAGTAACTCACATTAGTGCAGACACAACACAAGATAAAGAAGGTAATAGCTTTTATCTAATTAGAGTAATCACAGATGCTTCAAGTATTAAAAATAGCAATAATGAAGACATGCCTATTATTCCCGGAATGATGACCAACGTTGATGTAATAACGGGAAAACGTACTATATTAGAATACATACTAAATCCTCTATTACGAGCCAAACAATCGGCATTACGAGAACGTTAAATGACAACTAAACACACGGAATTTTTATGAAAATAAACACACAAAACATAAGAAAACTAGGGCTAATCACCATAATAGGGGTTACCTCATTGTGCTCCATACAAATAAATGCGCAAAGTTTAGAAGCCGCAGTAGCGCAAGCGCTAGATTCTCACCCTAATATTCGTCAATCTTTTGCATTATTTAAATCCAAAGAAGAAGATGTTAACCGTGCATCAGCAGGTTATTTACCAACAATAGATTTAACGGCTGGCTACGGATATGAGTACACAAACAGCCCAGGTAATAGAAGAAGCTCTTTAGGTTTTAACGACGGAGAAACTGAACTAAAACGTGGCGAATTAGGTATCAGCCTCAGGCAAGTAATTTTTGATGGTATGCTCACCAGCAGTGAAGTAGATCGTACCACGCATGAAGCCCACGCTGAAAAGTGGACACTAATGGCAACTGCCGAAGACCTAGCTTTAGAAGTAAGCAAAGTTTATTTAAATTATATAAAAACCGAGCAACTTATCATCTTAGCTGAAAAGAACGTTGCCTCGCACCAAGAAATATATGAACGTATTAAAGAGCGCACCGATTCAGGCTTAGGTAGCGTAGCCGATTTATCGCAAGTAACTGGTCGCCTATCTAGAGCTCAATCTAATTTAATTTCTGCACGTAACAACAATTTAGATGCCAGAGCACAATTCATACGCCTAACAAATACACCACCTAAGAACTTAGTGCTTCCCGTACCTGACGCAGATATGTTACCGAAAGATAAAAGCGAAGGTTTAACATTCGCAATAGATCACCACCCTGTAATTAAATCTGCACGACAAGACATTAAAGCCGCGCAAGCATATAAACAAGGCGTAAAAGCCAGCTACTATCCTGAGTTAGCTTTTGAACTAGACGCAAACTCGTACAATGATATTAATGGTGAAAGTGGTTTAAATCGTTTAGGTGCTAATGTGGGCGGACACCGTAATGAAGTAACCGCCATGTTACGTTTAAAATATAACTTTTTTTCGGGTGGCAAAGATGTTGCTCAAGAACGAGGCGCAGCTTACAAAGTGAGCCAAGCAAGAGCAATTAATTATAGTGCTCACCGCCAAGTAACAGAAAGCTTTGAACTCGCTTGGAATGCTTTTGAAATGCTAGCTTTACAAAAAGACTATATCAAGCAACATATTATTACCTCAAAAGAAACACAATTAGCCTACAACGATCAATTTAGTTTAGGTCAAAGAAACTTACTCGACTTACTCGATACTGAGAACGAACTATTTCAAGCGAGAAAAGACTACCTAGATGCAGACTTTAATGAATTAAGTGCACGTTATCGTCTACTTAATGTTACCGGTCAACTACTTGACTCATTACGCGTAACCCGCTCAAGCGCATGGCAAGGAGAGCATGATTATGAAGAAGGTACTAATAATGAATAACAATTTCCTACACGCAATTCAACTAACAATGACGATATTAACTTTGATTTTTGTGACTTCATGCGCAGCCCCTTTAGTGGTTATAGAGGCACCTATTGAACAATCAAAAAATCTAAATGATTATGATAGTGATGGCGTAATTGAAGCGCGAGAACAATGTGCAAATACAATGCTTGGCGCAAGTATAGACAACTACGGATGTGGTACTCAAATTCCATTAGAAGAACCCTTCAATATTGATGTTAAATTTGCTAATAATTCTTATGAAATACCTCGTTCAGCTTATGGCAAAATTGAAGCGCTAGCGAACTTCTTAAAAAGATATAACGATTTAAACGTAGTTATTGAAGGGCATACCAGTAATGTAGGAGATAAAACCTTAAATCAAATATTGTCTGAAAATAGAGCTAAAGCTGTATCGCAGTTGCTCATTAATAACTTTAATATAGATCAACAAAGAGTATCGTCTGTGGGTTATGGCTTTGATCAATTAATGAATACCGATAACACCGCATCAGCACATGCAACTAACCGACGCATTATGGCAGAAGTTAACAAAGTTAAGCAGATCGACAACATGAAGTGGACCATTTATAGCGTTAACCAAAGCTTGTAGTTATTTAGCTGTTTAAGAGCAATATGAATTTGAGAATAATATGAATAAAAACGGCTTTTTAGCCGCCATGTTTTCAAGGTTATTTCAAATATTGCTCTATAGTGTAGTATTTTTATCTACGCTATACGCTGCTCCTACCACCATGCCCTTAGATGGTAAAAAAATCATCAGCGCTTTAGAAAAAAGTTACGGTAGCCGAGCAGCTAAACGCGGTAAAGCTTGGGTAAAGCTTATTAAGCAAAGCACAGCAAAAAATGAATTAGAACGCCTAACCCAAGTGAATCAATTTTTTAATATGTTTCATTTTATTGATGATATAAAACTTTGGGGTGTAAAAAATTATTGGGCAACACCGGTAGAATTTATTGGGGTAAATGGTGGTGACTGCGAAGACTACTCAATTGCCAAATATTTTACCTTGCTAGAGCTTGGTATTTCTGACAATAAAATGAAAATCACCATGGTTAAAGCCAGACAACTTAATCAATACCATATGGTATTAGCTTATTATGAAACACCCAGCGCCATTCCGTTAATTTTAGATAATATCAACGGATTAATAAAACCAGCTACGCAACGTAATGACCTAGTACCAATATACAGCTTTAACGGTAGTCAGTTATGGCTAAACAAAGAAAAAGGACGAGGTGTATTAAGTGGTCACTCATCACGCCTAAAACGTTGGCAAGATCTACGACAACGAATACACACCTCAACCCTAAAACAACCTAAGCTAAAGTTGGAGTTTTAAAGCCATGACCTTATTTAGACAAATAAACTCACTATTATTTGGGCTATTCCTCTTAGTGATGATCAGCTTAGTGTATTTTCAGTTTAACCAAGCAAAAGAATTTATGAATCAGCAAATAAAATCTGATCTTAATAATACCATCACTTCATTAGGTTTAATGTTACAACCCCATGTTGAAACCGGCGACATGGTGTCGGCTGAAACCTTAGTTAATGTGATTTTTGAAGGCGGCTTTTATCGTAAAGTTACCTTAACTTGGTTAGTTGATGGTAAAAAGCAAGTTTGGGAAAACCCAATTGTTATTGAAGGCGTACCGCAATGGCTTATTAATTTAGAGTTATTTGAGAGTCAAAAAAAAGAAACAGTGATCACATCAGGATGGATGCAACTAGCAACACTCGAGATTGAAGGTAATCCAGCCCATGGTTATCAAGAATTATGGCGGATAATGAATGACACCATCATGATTTTATCACTACTCTTTATTATTACTATCTTTGCCCTTAGATACAGACTTAACCGTATACTAAACCCCTTAAACGGCATTGTAGTGCAAACTAAAGCAATAGCTCAGCAAAAATTTGGTCACGATATTGAACTACCTAAAACAACAGAGTTAAAAACATTGGTTGTTGCTATTAACTCCATGTCACAGCAGCTTAAAAAAGTTTTCTCCACGTTAGATCAAGAAGTTAGTGAGCTCAAAGAAGATAAACTCATTGACCATGTATCTCAACTTGCCAACCGCCAATATTTATCAGCTCAAATGCATAATTGGCTAAATGAACCAGGTTACGGTGGGCTTATTTTAGCTAAATTTGATTGGCTTGAAGAAGTTTACAGTAAATATGGTTACCAAGGGCGAGATGAAATTATCCGTGTACTCGCTCAGCGTTTAAACACAGAATTACCCCTAATTACTGATAGCATTATTGCTCGAATTGCCAATACAGAATTCGCTTTTTTGATTACCAAAGCCGAACATCATCACATTGAGCAATACTTACAAAATCTTATTCGAATAATTAACCAAGAAATCACCAAAGCAGGTTGTTTACCAAACCATAACTTTTATTTAGGTATTAGTCAGCGCATTGAAAACATGCAACCTTCTGACCTTATGTCTCAAACCGACAATGCCATACAACAAGCAATTCTTGAAAACAAAATTAGCCATTGGATAGATACTGAACAAACACAAAAATACAGTAGGCAACAATGGCGCAATAAATTAGAAGATGCTATTAATAAAAATCAGTTTGTTTTTCAGTGGCAAAAAGTTTGCAGCATGAAAACAAATGAGACTATTCAACGTGAAATTTACTGTCGATTACACGTCGACGAGCAAATAATTAGTGCGGCAGAGTTTATGCCCTTTGTAGAGTTATTATCATTAGGCTGCCAGCTTGATAAATGTTTATTAGAAACCATCGAAAAACAAAATATTTTAGGGTTATCACAGCAACCAGTCGCTATAAACTTAACACAAGAAAGTTTACTTGATGCTGGCTTTGCGTTATGGCTGAAAAGCTTTTTAAATAAATCATCGCATGTGCACCAAATGCAATTTGAAATACCTGAATTTGCCCTTATCCAATCATTTGAGCAATGTGATCATATTGCGCAAATTATAAAGTTAGCCGGTTCAAAAGTAGGCATTGATCACTGTGGCCGACAAATTGGTTCACTCGACTATTTACAAAAATTACAGCCTAACTACATAAAATTAGATCAATCATTTGCATTTTACACAAAATCAAATCAAAACAATGAATTATGCCGTGCTTTAATAAGTGTTGCCAAAGGATTATCAATTAACGTTATTATTACGGGGATTGAAGATCAAACTCAACTTAATAGTTTTAGCACTTTAAGAGCAGACGGTTATCAAGGCTATATCTCGGCTCCAGAAGATATTTCGCCATAGTTAGTTATTTAAAGGCTAAAAGCTAGCTTAGTTAATACATTACAAGGCTGAACTTTAGCTAGAACGCGTGTAATAATGTTGTATTGTGTAAGCATTATACTGTGCTTAAAGCTACGCGTGTAATGCCAGTAAACTTCATTAATTCAATTGGTATAATATGTTATTTCGGCATAAATATTTACATATTAAAAACAGTAATTATTAGCTAAATCACAGATAATACCCTCTATTTTGTGTGAATTTTTAAAGTATTAATTGTATTTAGTCGTATCAAACCAATATATATGAATAATAACAAGCCTATACTTCACTTCTAAGATTCCACCAAAATGTTAAATAAAATTTAAATAAAGTATAACAATGGGTTTAAAATAATAAAAAATATTGCCACATCCATGGCGTAAAACTAAAATCACCAATGTAATTAGATATAGGATAATTGTGTTAAATATATTATTAGTGGACGATGACGAGGAATTTACAAGTGTGGCTTGCCATATTATTGAATTTCTTGGTCACGAAATTCATACCGCCAATTGCTTAAAAGAGGCTTATGAATATTTAGAGCACGACACCTTCGATCACATCTTTTTAGATTTTATGTTACCTGACGGTAGTGGGCTGCATTTAATTGATCACATGAATAAATCAGAAAAAACACCTTATATTACGTTAATAACTGGGCACCCATTAGTTAAAGGTATGCTGAGCAGTTTGTGTGGTCCTAAAGTAGGCTACATAGCTAAACCTTTACAACGTGAAGATTTAGAGCAAGCTCTAGCGCCTAAAAGCCAAAAAATCACTAAAAACAAAAGTAAAAATAACGTTGCACTACCAACAAAACATTTCGACTGTTTAATTGGAGAATCTAGTGCTATGCAAGAGCTTTACACCATGATTGAACGTGTAGCGCTAACTCAAGCGAATGTTATGCTAATGGGAGAAAGCGGCGTAGGTAAAGAAGTGGTTGCTCAAGCAATACACTGTGCTACCAATACCGCTAACAATAGTACACATGAACTTATTGCTACTAATTGTGGTGCGTTAACTAAAGACTTGATTGTAAGCGAATTATTTGGTCATGAAAAAGGCGCATTTACTGGTGCTATTGGTAAAAAAGACGGAGTTTTTCAGCGGGCAGGTGATGGGACGTTATTCTTAGATGAAGTCACTGAAATGCCGATTGATATGCAACCAAATTTGTTAAGAGTTCTTGAAAGTAAAAAAGTAACACCTGTAGGCGGCACTAAAGAAGTCGCAGTAAATTGTCGTGTAATTTCAGCTTCAAACCGCTCGGTTGCAGAAATTGCTGAAAAAAAATGTTTACGTGAAGATATTTATTTCAGATTAGCCGTTTTTCCTATCTCAATACCGGCTTTAAGAGCACGTAAAGATGATATTCCTTTATTGGCTAATAGTTTTTTAAGTGAACTAAATGATGAATATGATCGTAACTACTTATGGAGTGCAGTGCAGCTTCAACGCTTAATTGATTACGACTGGCCAGGGAATGTGCGTGAATTACGCCATACCATTCATCGAGCTTTTATTATGTCGGATCCAAAATCAAGTTTGCTTGATCTCCCTAAAGATTTTCGTTCGCCCTTCTCATCGGTAACCGAAAAAAGCCATAATTTAACGGCAGGTCAAACGATAGAAGATGTTGAAAAAGAGCTTATCAAAGTCACGTTAGAAGATGTAGGTGGTAACAAATCCTTAGCGGCAGAAATGCTAGGAATTAGTACAAAAACACTCTACAACCGTTTACATGCTTATGGTGAGTTTAAAGATTACTGTAAAGGTAACCCATGAATAGCCAAATAGTTAACGACGATGACAAAGATATTAATGAATTAATACACGATGCTCGCGCGCCTTTAAATAGAATGTCAATGCAGGCAGAACTGATTAAATTAGTGCTCGAAAATAACATGCCGGTCGCTAAAGCATTGGAAGCTGCAAATAAAATTATAGCGTCATGTCAAGAATGTAGCCAATCTTTAGAAAAAATTTCAAAAAAATAATCGCGCTTATTATTTGAATTTAAACAATAACAATACAACAACAAATAGGTTTATAAATGCCACCTGTTAAAGAATTATTCGATAATAAAAAAATTTCATGGGTGCTCGTTTTTATTATTGTTATTACGGTTATTGTTACTAATGTGTACTTAGCTATAAAAACAATTGATGAATTAGCTAAAGCTCAAAGAGGACTAACTAATACTGGTGAAGTTATTTTATCGTTAGATAAATTACATATTCTTGTATTATCGGCAGAAACCGGGCAACGTGGTTATTTACTAACCGAGAATGAATCATATTTAGCTCCCTACCAAGATGCATTATCCTTAGTAATCAACCAAATAAAAGAAGTTAAAAAACTTAAATCCGATATGGTAGAGCTAGAAAACAAACGATTTGACTTAATTGATTTGGTGGAAGAAAAACTCGTTGAACTTACATACACTGTTGAACTTGCCCTTGAAGACGAAGAGAAACGAGCTTTAAAAGAAGTAATGACGGGGCGTGGTAAAAGGTTGTACAACAATATAAAAATACACTTTGACTACCTACAAAACGCTGAAATAAAGCATCGCTTTCAACTATATAAAAAACTTCAATCCATTGAAAAAGAAGCAAAAGTCACTTTTAGCATATCCGCCATCACAAGCTTTTTACTGCTATTAGGTTTATGGGTACTAGTAAAAGTTATTAATAAAACTGAACTACAGCATAAAAACTATTTAGAGCTTCAAAACGAAAAATTGCTTGATGAAGTAAGAGCTCGCACCAAAGAACTTACCTTATATTCAGAAGAACTATCACGTAGTAACCGTGAGTTAGAAGATTTCGCTTTTGTCGCTTCCCACGACTTACAAGAGCCATTGAGAAAAATTAGAGCATTTGGCGACCGCTTAATGACCACACATGCTGAAAACCTTAATCCTACAGGTCAAGATTACATTAAACGCATGTATAACGCTGCTGAGCGAATGTCTAACTTAATAAACGACCTGTTAGATTATTCTCGTATAAATACTCGAGGTAAAAAGTTTGTTGATGTAGCACTTGACCAAATAGTTATTGATGTATTAGACGACCTAGAAGTTGCTATACATGAAAGCTCTGCAATTTTCGATATCTCTCCCCTGCCCGTAATTAAAGGTGATGTCTCGCAGCTTAATCAACTCTTTTTAAATTTACTCAGTAATGCGATAAAGTTTAGACAAATAGATACTGCTCCTCATATTTGCATAAACTTTAAAGAAGATAATGTATTTGATACTATTTTGAAAACAAACCGTCTATGGTATGAAATAACAGTAAAAGATAATGGTATTGGCTTTTCGCAAGAGTTTGAAGAAAAAATATTTATTCCCTTTCAGCGATTACACGCCCGTAGTAGATACAAAGGGACGGGTATTGGCCTAGCGGTTTGTAGACGAATAGTTGAACGCCATGGCGGTGTAATATCAGTGAAAAGTAAAGAAAATATTGGCACTGAATTTATCATTAAAATACCACACAACTTTACATTAAATATAGCGAGCTAGTTAAATCACATGAGCACTAAAGCAATTACAATATTAATCGCTGACGACGATGAAGATGATAGATTATTAACCCAAGACGCCTTAACAGAAAGCCGTGTACTTAATACGCTTTACTGTGTTGAAGACGGCGTTGAGCTACTTGAATTCTTAAATAGACAAGGTAAATATCAAAATAAAGAACAATCTCCCCGCCCTCATTTAATACTGCTTGATTTGAACATGCCGCGTAAAGACGGTCGAGAAGCACTAAAAGAAATAAAAGATAACCCTGATCTCAAAGGCATACCCGTGGTTATTTTAACCACATCAAAACAAGAAGAAGATAAAATTAAGGGTTATAACTTAGGTGCAGCCTCGTACATTACTAAGCCGGTGAATTTTGAAGGTTTAGTTGAATTAATGAAAACCCTAGGTAAGTATTGGATTGAGTTTGTAGAATTTCCAGTATCAAAAGACAAATAAGTAACATGCTTGCTTTGTTAACAACTTATAAATAGTAGCTATTTTACATAATGACTGAACCCATAAAAAGTGTATTACTCGTAGAAGATGATGAAGATGATTACATATTAACCAGCGATTATCTTCAACTAGTTTCGACCTATAAGTTTGATATTCAATGGACTGATAGTGCCATTGATGCCTTAGCGCTATTAAAAAAAAATAAACATGATATTTGCTTACTAGATTATCAACTGGATTCTATAAATGGTTTAACTGTATTAAAGCAAGCTATTAGCGCTGGCTGTACTATTCCAATTATTATGCTTACAGGGCAATCAGACCATCAATTAGATAATAATGCTTTAGATGCAGGAGCGGTTGATTATCTGGTAAAGTCTGAACTTAATACCAATCGCTTTCAACGCGCTATTCGTTACGCGCTTTCCCGTAAAGAAATTGAAAACGAACGCCTTGAGCGTATAAAAGCAGAAACAAAAAATCGCTCTAAAGATAAGTTTGTAGCTCATCTCAGTCACGAATTGCGTACGCCACTCACCTCAATTTTAGGTTATACCGAATTACTTTTATTTAATAAAGAAAATACCCATATTCAATCAGAGCTAAGCACCATTTTAAATAATGGTAAACACTTGCTAGGACTACTTAATAATGTACTAGACCTATCAAAAATTGCTGCAGATAAATTAGAGCTAAATTACTCACCCGTTAACTTAAACAACTTTATTGTAGATTTATATTCTTTAATGTCTGTCACCGCTGAAGACAGAGGAATTTCACTCAACATACAAACTAAATCATTCCTACCCGTAGAAATTAATACTGACCCTTTACGATTAAGGCAAGTATTTATCAATCTTATTAATAACGCCATCAAGTTTACCGACAAAGGCAATGTCACAATCGATATATGGTTTAATAACGAAAATAATACCAACACACTGTATGTAACTATTACCGATACCGGTATAGGTATTCCTAATCATTTACTTAAAACTATATTTAAACCCTTTGAACAGGTTGAAGATATTGTTTCACGCAATGAAGAAGGTGCAGGTTTAGGCTTAGCTATTTGCTGTGAATTACTTAAGCAAATGGGCGGCACTATTGAGGTTGAATCTAAAGAATATATAGGAAGTAAATTTATAATTAGCTTAGATTTAGGCGATTTATCTAATACCACTATAGAACCAATATCTTTCAGCCGTATTAGCTCTCAACCCATTGAAGACAATTATCCTCCAATCTCCGGACGAGTGTTAATTGTTGACGACATTAAAGACATCAGAAATTTAATAGGTTTTATTTGTCGATCATTCGGGTTAGAAGCTTTTTATGCCACTAACGGTGAACATGCCATTGCTAAAGTAATTGATGCTCAAGAACGTAAAAAGCCTTTCGATAGCATATTAATGGATATTCATATGCCAGTTTTAGATGGTAAACGAACCATTTTAAAATTGAGAGAAATGGGTATTACAACTCCTATTATTGCGGTTACTGCTGCTACCATGAAGGGCGTACGTCAAGAGCTTCAAACATTAGGTTTTAATAACGTTGTTGCAAAGCCAGTAGATAAACATACTTTATATCAAGCATTGAGCCATTTAACTAAAGAAGATGAAGTAGCTCGAATAATAACGTCTCAATTACCATCATCATCAAACCAACAAATGGCAGAGCCACCAAAACACTTTCTCATTGTAGAAGACGACCACGACGCAGCTCACATAACTGCCCTACTACTTAACAGCCTAGATATTGAAACCACTATTGCTAGCACCGCAGCAGAAGCCACATCTTTATTAAGCAGTGAAACCAGCGGTAACGATACATTCCAACAAATTTTATTAGATATAAATCTGCCTGATGCCAATGGCTTAGCCTTATCAAAACAGCTGCGTATTCTTGCACCAACGAGTAAAATCATTATCATTAGTGGTAATGAAATTAGTAAGGAAGTGCTAAAAGAGTTTGCTATTGATCAAGCATTACTCAAGCCTATTAATTTAGATATGTTAAAAGAAATAATATAAACCATACTAGGGTCTGTTGATCTTTCGAGGTTATTTTTACAGCAAGGTGTTTGATATTTAGACAAGGCAGAGTATGTGAAGTGTAGCTAGCTACTCGAACATACGATAACGACGTATAAATTTCAAACAGGTAC
>Ga0209303_1001054_pt1 | contig 18370 bp, 8 predicted proteins | sample SidtaG_3_FD_187449 | JGI IMG/M metagenome (GOLD analysis project Ga0209303, IMG submission 187449) | Marine algal microbial communities from Sidmouth, United Kingdom - Sidmouth_Asex1 metaG (SPAdes) (version 2) | ecosystem: Host-associated > Algae > Red algae > Unclassified | place: Sidmouth... | reverse complement strand
AGCACTTGCGAAAGTTGGCACCAGATCGGACCTACCTAGAGACGGTGCGTGGCCACGGCTTTCGGCTCCTACGCTTTCCATTGCCCAAGTTCCCGTTTCACGTCTTCTCGGCGCTGGCCGAGTTTGAGCGCGACCTAATCCGTGAGCGGACCATGGCTGGTTTGCGCGCTGCGCGTTCGCGTGGTCGATTGGGTGGCCGCCCCAAAGGCATGACCGAGGAGAAGGTGCGCATGGCTTCGACGCTCATGCAGGATCCGGCCGTGTCGGTGGATGAGATTTGCGCGACGCTGGGGATTTCGCGTGCGACGCTCTATCGGTATGTGGGGCCAGATGGAGAGATACGGTAAAGAGATTGTTAGTTGAGATTATTTATACTGCCTAATTTTACTCGACAGGCTCAAAAGCCCTTGCCATAAAGAAAGCCGCAGTAGCACGACGTAGTAGTTTGCTAGGGCAGAAGAGTGGATTCTCTGAATCTAATGGACATTGCGGATCGTCTACCGTACCCGCCTGCTTAGCCATTATTTTGGATTCGAAGCACTTACCAATCACGTTCTCCTTAGATAGAAAGCTCACAAGATTTCTATCTTCAATAGATTCTCTACTCTTCAATCTAACCAATTCCGCATGAAAAAGAGCGATTTGCAGTGTTTTGCAGTACTTTCGCAGTCCACACGCCCCTAGTTGTGCTAACGTAAGGCTCATGAATCGTAAAAATCACTGAGCTTTCTAGCAACTTCAACTTAACTTTCAATCGTCTATATACTCGAAATTAATCACCTGCCCACTACAGTCTGAATGTTCGCAGATTGTAGCAACAAGTGATCCCGATGCACTTTGGGGGAAAGCTAATTCAACGGCCTGTGTCATATTTTCTGGAGCGATGTACATTAATTCTCCGGTTATTTCGTCCTCTATTGGATATGCATCGTCCATGTGGTTTTGACCATACAATGTTATCCAGCCAGCAGTTTCTAGCGTATCGTACACATCACGAGGACCAAATCGTTCGATTCTGGCTCTCGCCGTAACCGTCGGAGCCAAATCAACCTGAGTGATAAATTCAACCATTTTTCTATCCCACTCAGGGTATCCAGTGTCCTCGTTTGATGTAACAGTAACAAGCAGCCGCCCTTCGCTACATGCAATTGTTTCTGGTAAGGCTATTCTTGCATCAATGAAACACGTTATCGTTTCCAAATCAAGCTCTGGAAAATGTGCAGGTACAGTTTCTACATCAAGTTTGGATGTATTGGATTCGAGCCCAGCAGATTCGGGTGTAATGGATTCGAGCCTAGTAGCTTCAGGCAAAATAGGTTCGGGCTGAGTAGGTTCGGACGGTGTGGCGTTATAGAAAGAACTAGCAAGGATCGCTACGACGACGAAAATGGCAAGCCCAAATAAACCAGCAAATAACCAAGGACGATGCAGAGATGGACGCTGTTCAGTCGGCGGCAATGCTGTCTCTTCACCGTGAAAGTGCTCTACCTCATCGACTGCATGATCGGCTTCATGGTCATGGTCTGTAACATCGCTGTATTCATATAAGTGCTCATTTAGTAACGTTGCGAATCGTTCAATTGCTTCTTTTTGTAAAGTAAAAAAGGAACGTTCGCTCATTATGTATGGGCGTTGAGCGGCAACCATTGCTATGACGGTTTTTTTCTGCCAGTAACGCCCACGCAACAAGTCGCCATAATCCTCGGATTCGGCAGTAATGGCATCAAGCACTTTATCACTCACAGCGCGGAGAGCTTGAATCGAGGTGCTTTCTGGGTCGTTTGCGATGTAAGTTTTGATTGAGTGGGAGGACAAAAAGGGAGAGTTTTGAAGTTTACTTGGATTCGATAAACTTTCAAGTAACTCTTTGGTTGGCTTTACTTCGATCATATTGAGTGCTTCGGCCTGCTAGTGATGTTGACAGGAAATGCAGGTTATTCAATGTGCACAAATTGTACTTGGGTTACGCAAACCTATTGTTACTGTTCACGATGTTTCGAACGTTTTCTACAGCGAGAAGCGATGCACATCAACGTCATCTACTGGTGCGAGTTAGGTTTGTGAAATGGTAACTGGTTTGCAAAGAAATGGCAAGGTTATAGCACTGCTGCCACACATAAGGGCAGCCTTGAATCTAGATGGTATTACGCGTAATTTAACCATAAATTAAAAAACGCGTTCATTAAGGGAAACACGTGTGCCGCTAATTGGTCAACCAATCTGCGGCGGGATCCCATAATCTTGATGAACCTCTTGCAACAATGGAGGACTTTGAGATGAACGGTTTTACAGTTGGTTCTAAAATATATGGTTGGTTAGCTACCATATGCGTTGCGGGCCTGCTTTGTGCGGTTATTGCAACATATGCATATACCGCCAACGCTGGCTCAGCGCATTCGTTGTACGATTTGCCAGCGGTTGCCACCCATCATCAAGGCAGCGGCGGAACCGGGGGCGGATAGCGGTCTACTGAGTTCCTAAGAAAGTGGATGAGCAAACTATTACCCAAATTTGCTCATCCACTTTTTTACTCAACTGATTGAGGCTCGTCTCGATTTCACTTCTGTAGCGTTCCGCAATCGTCGGTTCGTCAATTTCATCTAACTTTAGCAATGCATTGTGGAAAATATCAGACGCGTCTAAGTAGTTATGGGTCTGTATGTAAAGTTCACCTAAAGGGATCTGTACGGAAATGACCGATGCCGGGCTGCCTACATGCTTTCGAAGCTCAATGGCAGATTTATAAGCCTGTTTTGCTTCAGAAAATCGTTCTATGCCTTGATAATCTACGCCTTGGTTAACAAGTACATAGCTAAGCTGCAATTCATCATGAACTTCTTGGAAGACCTGTTTAGCTTCAGAATAATGATTAAGCGCTTGCTGTGGATTCCCTAACTTTGAGTAGATAATACCCAAATTCATTTTGGTAACCGCCGCTTCGACAAGATCGCCCTGTTCCTCGAACATATTGATAGCACGCTCGTAACACTCTCGCGCCAGACGAAGCTCATCTTTCTGGTCTAATATCAACCCTAAGTCCCGATGACGGCGCGCTTGATTACGAATATCGCTAGTCCGTTGGCAGATCTCAAGTGATTGCCGAATGTATGTTTCTGCTTCGGTCCAATCCTGCTTTTCACGGGCAACAGTGCCTAATACATGAAAACTGAAGTGACGCTCATTTTCTTCTTGGTTAAGTAACTCTAAGGCTTGATTTGCATACTGTTGCGCTCGTGATAGCTCTCCCTGATGGCAGGCGATAAATCCAAGACGGTTTAGGATATTTGCATAAGGCCGATGCTCTCTTAAAGCATGGTAGACATCTGCACTGGACTTTAATATCTCTTTAGCTAACTTCCATTCATCTCGAAGTTGATACAAGATCCCCAACTGTAGGCCTAACCCTGCCTTTCCATGCTGATCATCAACCACCGTGCTGAGGTCAAGTGCTCGCCGTAAATAAGGAATCCATTCGCTACGAAACCCTGCCTGTTCCATCTTTGGGGCAAAAAGAAGCAGCAGATTACGTGTTGCAATCCACTCTGTGGGTGTTTCGCTCTGTAGTAATACATTCAACAGAGCCAACGTACGTTCCCGCAGTTCGTTGCAGAGCGGTTGGTCTACCGAGGTTTCAAGATCATGCTGCAACTTGGCGATTGATGCCACAATGTGGCGCAGAAATATGTTTTTTGCTTCACTCATCAGCCACTTACTTCCAACCGATGGCGGTATTGAGCAGGAACGTTCTTGTTAGGCTATGGATGCTATAGCGGTATGCCGGCTTTTCGCGATGGACCTGAATCAAATTGAGATTGGCAAGTTGATTGATAGCAGAGCTAATCTTAGCTTGAGACAGGCTGACAATTTCGGCAAGATAAGAGAGCGCGTCACCGGCTTCTGGGGTGAGTGGCATGGCCAGAAGAACCTGACGTTCTAGCTCTTCTAGCTGCTGCCAAGATTGTTGGTAGATAAAATCATAAAGATTACCAACCTGAGAGGTGGGCGCATCCTCAAAGCTAGTGAGTAAAGTAGATAATGACTGAGTGTGAAGTAATCCGGTTGCCAAGCGTAACGCTAATGGATTGCCCCCAACTGTTTGGTAAATGGGAAGCAGTTCATCATCCTCACTTTGACCAATTTCAACTAAATTTGTGTTAATCGCTTCCTGCCGAATTAGTTGCAGTGACGATGGCTTGTCCAAATCTGGGATGGCAAAGCGCTGAACAGGCTGGATGAATCCTGCATGCTCACGCGAGGTTAAAACGATACGAGATGGATTCACCAGCGATTCCAGATGAGGCAGCAGTTCTTCAAGATCGGTAACTGTCTCTAAATTGTCGATAACAACCAGTGCTCTTTGGGATTTGAGATAGGTTTGGAGGATTTTGAGAATTTGCTCAAATGGCGATCTAGTTGAGTCAATTTTGTCTGGGGCGACTTGCTGAAGAAGCTTGAAAAATATTGAACGGCTTTGAGTTGGTGCAGACGAATCCCCAAAGATAGTGCCGATCGGCGAGAATCGCTCTGACTTGGCACTCACCCAATACACCTCATCGAACGGGCAATCGTCAAGCACTTGCAAAATGACAGCGTGCGTTAACGATGTCTTCCCGATTCCGCCTATTCCTTGAACTGAAATAACCCAAGGTGACTCTTCGCCAGTTATTAAATTATACAAACGCTGTTTATGCTTTTCAGCACCAACGAGTTCTAGGTAGGACGCCGCATCAATCCGTTGTAGCCATACCTCCTTCTTTCGGTTTAGAAAGCCCACTTCTCGCGTGAGGATGATAGCAGCTAGATCTTCAATCGCTTGGTTGATCTGTTTGTAAAGGTAACTTTCGGCTACGTTACGTCGATAAGCTAGCTCTATAACTGACAGACCATCCAAGTATCTTTCCGTCAGCAACTTAGATGTTTCAGCATCGATTTGCTTTAAGCTCTCTATCGCCTCATGAAGTAGCACATTAATGACTCTACGTTGGTTCGGTAACCCAGAATGAGCACCAGGGATTTTCTGACTTTCACTGGCCGGTAGCGAGGATAGGCGCTGCTGAATCTGTTGAAACAGGTGGAGCGATTCAAGTGGAGTAGATTGGGATTTTACGCGACCCCATTGCTCTAGCGCTGATTTTACCTCTTTCTTATTCACAATTGAAGATATCGCTTGTTTTCTACTAGACATCGATAGGCTCTCATCAATAACACAGCAGGTGTGTGTAAGTTTTTTGTAAATGTACAGATTTGAGTATTAGTCGGGGATACGTAGCTTGTGATGTGCCGCTCTTTTTTTACTGAGGCGGGTTAATGTTTTGATCTAGGGGATGCAGCGCTTTAGCTACTCGTAAAGTCGATCATAGCATATTTTGCATGACAATTCAACAGGCAAAATCATGTTGTCTGTCCATAAAAGTAGAAAACAAAGAGGGTTTGGATAAGAAACAGAAGATTTTTGATAATCAGAACGAGCAAAGCCAGTGTATGCTATTTTCATTCAACTTTCTAAACTAATCGCTGCCCACTAAATCGGACGCTTGTACACTATTCTCATGGTCAACTGATGAGTCAGGAGTACGTTTCTGAGTGGTAAACACATGAACGTTAGGCATCGCCAACATCAACCCCAGCAGTACTTTATGGAACAGGAATCTTCAGGCCAAATCGCCTTCGTATTTTGGGATCAAAACTATGACGAAGTCTTGGCAGTGACCTATGTCGCCCAATTGCGAGAGGCTGGCATACCTACAAAAATTGTCTGTCTGCATGGAAAGCGAGCGTTTGGCACAAACGGAGTCTTGCTATCGGCAGACTACAACCTAGGCGAGGCGCTTCCGTTGGCACAACATGCCCTGTGCGTTGTGATACCCTGCCACTCACCGCTGCTGGGCCACTTAGATACGGACCCGCGAGCGCGCATCTTTTTACAGCGGGCGGCAGAAAATGGAGCCACGTTTATTACTGGACGGATCGACAGCGCAGACATGAACCTCTTCCCCATACCCAGCCATCAAGTCCAGATAGTCATCAACAATTCGGCAGCCGGTCAAAAGGCAGCTCAATTAGGAATGCTGTTGGCTCAACCAGAACTTCCCTGAATTTCATCAAATGGGTGCATCGGGTGGTGCAGAGTTGGTGCACCGATGTGCAGCCGCCCCATGTACACTAAATATATCAGCTATTTCAAGTAAAAGATATGTACCCACTACCGGAGTATCGATACATTTTTTCTGACTTTTTGAGCAGCCTCCGCTTTCAAAGATTTCACTCCCAACAAGCCGCAGCCGATTACTTTGGCTGTCACCGTGCAACAATTACACGCTATGAAAATGGCTCTCCGCTGCCTCCTGTAGGATATCTTGCTCATTTGGCCCAGTTGGTTTACGAAAAATCTATAGCAGAAGAGCGCTATCTGTCCAGCGAACAGAAAGCGTCCGCGACACGCTTGGAACAGGGTTCCTCTGCACAAGAGGTAATGCAAACAATCCTTCTAGACGACATCAATCGTGCAATTCGTTACAATTATAAGTCGTCGGAGCCAAGCTTTGGCATATGGGATGCGCTAGTTGACTGTGGCGAACGCTACATGGCGACAAGGAGCAAGCGCGATACCGACGTCGAACCGCCTCCGAGCGCGAAAATTGTTAGACGCATTGCCAAACAGGGACCGCACTCAAAGCCCGACTGTTTTCAACTGCGCGGCTTTTGGGGACTCTCCCCCGATGTCTCCAACTTCTGCGACAGAGTAGACGAAGTAGAGAGCCTAACCGACTGGGTTGTCGGTCAACAATGCCGCGTCGTCACCATTGCGGGCTTGGGCGGCATGGGAAAATCGATGTTGGCCAAGAAGTTTGCCGAAGATATAGCGCCCAACTTTGAAGCCGTCATCTGGATCTCGTTACGCCACGCAACCCCAATCGACGAACTGCTTCGCACCCTCTTGCAGCACATAACCGGGAGCAGTTCGGTTGTTGCGCAACCTGACCCCGCGATGCTGGATGAGCAAACCGAACAAGTAGGTGATTCGAGCCAAGTGCAACAGCTACAAACGGCCGTAATCGAAGCGCTACAAACAAATCGTTGCCTACTCGTTTTGGACAACTTCGAAACGCTGTTGCAGACAGGCGTAGACGCAGGCACACTTTTGCCAGCGTTCAGCACATACACACACCTGCTGCACCATCTCTGCACCGTGCCCCATCAAAGCTGCGTGCTCATCACCACCCGCGAGGTGCCTGCACAGATCATGCAGCACGAACGCGACGATGGCCCCGTTCGGCTCATGACGCTCGCGGGCGTCGAGACCAGCACAGTGAGATTGGTCCTATCGGGCAAACAGCTACGCGGCGTGCAAGCCCACTGGGACACACTTGTGCAGGCGCTATCGGGCAACCTACTGGCGCTAGAGATGACGGGCAGCCTCGTGCGCACCCTTTACGATGGCGATATTGGCCGCTTCTTGGGAGACACCGAAAGTATCGTGCTAGACGATGTAGAAAAGCTGATTCACGAACAGTACAGTCGCCTTTCCGAGCTAGAACGCGAAATTCTGATCTGGCTTGCCATCGAACAAGAACCTGTACTAGCTGGACGCTTGCAGCAAAATTTACAGGGCCGCGCCACAAAGCGATCCATACTCAGCATCTTGCAACGACTCTTTCAACGTTCGCTGATCGTGCGCAGCGAAAATGGCTATACGCTGCACGAACTAGTCGCCACATTCTTGCTACAGCGCTTGCTCGACGACATCTATGCAGCCATTACCGCCAACGACGAGCAATTCACACAGCAGATCGATTGTCTCAATCGCTTTGCGCTCGTCAAAGCATCATCAAAATCTTATATCCGGCACATTCAAGAGCAGACGCTGCTCGAACCGCTAGCCGCCATGTTGCTGGCAGACTATCAAACCGCTAACGGCATCGTCGAACGCATCAACCTAATTCTAAACAAACTGCGCCCACACAAACAGCCAGGTTATGCTGGGGGCAACCTTTTCAATCTATTACGCTATATGAAACAAGATCTATCAACCGTCGACTTTTCAAATCTACCCGTTTGGCAAGCATACATGCTCGATCTGCCGCTGCACGATGTCAACTTTGCCGGTGCCGATCTGCGCTCATCGCTCTTTACCCAAATCTTCGATCGCGTACTCTGCATCGCCTACTCGCCAGATGGTTCGCTGCTCGCCACCGGCACAGCCAACGGCGAAATTCAACTGTGGGACACAAACACGCGCGGTCAGCACCTGCGCCTGAGCGGTCACAACGACTGGGTGCGCAGACTCGTCTTTACACCCGACGGCAACTATCTCTTTTCTGCCAGCGACGACGCCACCATCTGCCAATGGGATGTGCAAACGGGCCAACGACTGCGCACGCTGCATGGCCACAGCGGGCGAGTGTTGGCGTTGGCGATTGACGCAACTGGACAAGTGCTGGCAAGCGCCGGTCAAGACGCCGAAATCCGGCTGTGGATAATCGAAAATGGCGAGCTGATCCGCTCGATGACGGGCCACGAATCTTGGATTTGGTCGCTGGCCTTCCATCCAACCCAAAATAAATTGATCAGCGGCAGCGGCGATAGCACAATCCGAGTGTGGGACCCGCAAACGGGCACCTGTAAATCAACTTTGGCAGAGCACACAAGCTGGGTGTGGGAGCTAGCCTTTAGCCCCGATGGACGCTATTTTGCCTCCTGCGGCGACGATCAAACCACCCGCCTGTGGGACAACGAAACCAACGCCTGCCGCCACACGTGGACTGTCCAAAACCGAGCACGCGGCTTGGCCTTTAGCCCCGACAGCCGCACCGTTGCCAGCGGCGACTACGACAACCTAATTCATCTGTGGGACATCAACACACACGAGCAGATCGCTGAACTAAAAACGCATGATGGCCACCTTTGGGCATTGGCCTTTAGCCCTAGCAGCCAGGAGCTGGCGAGCAGTGCCGACGACAACCAACTCTGCTTGTGGAACAGCCAAACCTACCAGCTAATTGGCAATCTCTCGGGCTACAACCCAGCCATCTACGCTCTCGAAGTCTGGCATCCGCCCCAAGATGAAGGTCAAGCAAAAGCTACTGAGGGAAAAAGGCGCGATCAGATCGGCCCGCCGCAATCACTTCTGGCCTGTGCCGGTGGTGACCAACGCATTCACCTTTGGTCGTTGGACGGCGGCTCCGATTGGCAAACGCTTACGGGGCACAACGACCACGTTCATGACGACCGCATTCACAGTCTCGCCTTCATGCTAGATGGCAAAAGTCTGGTCAGCGGTGGTGGTGACAGCACCGTTCGTCTCTGGCACCTTGGCCGCGAAAACAGCCACGCCAGCAACCAAATGACGATCCACACACCGCGCGACACATGGGTGCGCGGCGTGGCGCTTGCCCCCAAGCGCAATCTGCTCGGTGCCGTTCACGACACCCACATCCAACTCTGGGAGCTAGACACAGGCAAGCCAATTCGAACCTTGCCCGAGGCAGAGCGCGAATTCTACAGCCTTGACATTGACCCACACGAACGGTGGATCGCAGCAGGTTGCGAAGACCATCAAATCTGGCTCTGGGATCTAGAAAACGAGCGCGGCTGGCAGCACCTAAGCGGTCACGAAGGCGTCATCTGGCACGTCCACTTTTGGCCCGATGGCGAGCACCTGCTCTCCGCCTCGGAAGACCACACCGTTCGTCTGTGGCACGTGCCATCTCGTCAGTGTATTAACGTGTTCAGCGGGCATACCGACACAGTCGTCAACGCCGTGCTTAGCCCCTGCGGCGGCCTAATTGCCAGCGGCAGCCTCGATGCAACCGTCCGCCTGTGGGATGTCGAAACAGCCCAATGCAAAGCCGTGTTAAGCGGCCACACGAGCACCGTCTACATCGTGCGTTTCATCGACAAAAACACCCTCGCCAGCGGCAGCAAAGACGGCACCGTCCGCCTGTGGGACGTAGCCACACAAAAACTTATCCGCGTCCTACAGCCCGAGCGCCTGTGCGAACGCATGAACATTACCGGCGTCACGGGGATCTCGGATGCCGAACGAGAGTCGTTGAAGGCGTTGGGTGCGGTGGACATAGGAGGACAAAAATGAATAGTGGATAAATAGGCAAAGTGATATAAAAGATCATACTGAACCGTCAATCTTATAGATATATTCTGAATATCAATATGGAGAGAATCGTGTTGAAAAGTTTTATACAACGTGCAGTTGGAATTATTTTAATAGGTATTTGTTCTCAGGTGATGTTTTCTGTGCCCACTATTGAAGCAGCATCATTATCTTCAAAGCCATTAGAGTCACTTCAGGTGGAGCAGGTAACTGGTTATCGATTACCGTGGCTCCCTGGAAAGCAACTTCAGGTATCTGGATGCTGCAGAACCACTGCTCACACGGAACATGGCGGTGTCGATCGGCAGGCGATTGATTTCGGACTTCCGCTCGATACACCCGTGCTTGCGATGCGAGATGGCCGTATTACCATTTCTCAGGATATTGGTGGGAATACGAATGGTTATGTCGTTATTGACCATGAAAATGGCTATTGTTCTGCTTATGTACATCTTAATTCCTTATCGTTTGGAACTATATCAGGCGGTTGGACATCGATAAAGCAAGGTGAACAAATCGGCACCTCTGGTCGCCTTGGTACGAATGGTGCCATTCACATACACGTAGCCGTTTATAGACAAACTGGAAACAGCTGTGGTAGTTACAGCAATAGTGACAAACAAAATGAAGTCATAATCCATTTTGATGAGTCTAGGACCTCACAATATCCAAATGGTCGCGAGCTTCAGTACAATGACTGGCCCACTTCACAGAATTTAGTTCGTCAAGGAATGTCAAACTATGTCTTTATTGATGTACAACCTGATCTTGGTAGTGCATGGGCGTTATCGGAGATAGAAGCCTTCTACAATAATGGCTTCACAAGAGGGTGCAACAGTTCCGGTACGCCCTATCGGGACCTCAAATTTTGTCCCGATCAAGCGGTCCCAAGAGAACAGATGGCGGTATTTCTGCTGCGTCTTAAATATGGAGTGGACTATCAACCAAGCGGACCGTATAGAGGCTATTTTGTTGATGTTCCATCTAGCAATAGTTTTGCCTTGTGGATCGAAAAATTATATGAGGACCAAATTACTTCCGGCTGCAATAGCGATGGGGTTGAAGGTGTAACGCTGCGATTCTGCCCAAGCACTGACGTCAGCGGCTCAGATGGTCTCGTAACTCGATGGCAGATGGCCCTATTTTTCTCTCGCGTACAAAACTGGTCGCTTCCGGTTGTAACAGGAGTGTTCAACGATATTGCTCAGATTGGCACAAATAATGCCAAAGAAGCAATTGAGTATATGTGGTGGAGCGGTTTTACAAATGGTTGCTCTAGCAATAACTTAAGTAGTGAGGCAGTAGGGAAGATTTATTGCCCAGAACAATTCGTAACAAGAGCACAGATGGCCGTATTTATCGCCCGTATAAATGGCGATGTCTCGGTTGACCGACGATGCGCAGAAATTAATTTTAGCATTAACCCTTCAGGCTCAGGACAAATTAATGGAATCCCTAGCCCAGATTGTCCGGTTAATGGCCAAATGTATAAAGATGAAACACTACTTCAGCTGATGGCCACTGCAACCACAAATACCAGGCAAGTTACAGCGGCGGCAATAGCAGGTTATGAGTTTACTAATTGGAGTGGAGACTTAAACGGTAGTGACATAGATAATAGCATCAATGCGGGAACACGCAATCGGACTGTCGTAGCGAATTTTCAGCAATCTACACCTTCGGTGCTACTCGGGGATGTCAATTGTAGTGAATCTTGGTCATCACGAGATGCATTCCTCATTTACAGATATAGAGTCGGGCTAGCCACAGGTACAGATTCATGCCCACCTAGTGGTGATGAACTTTATTTGCCTGCATGTGATGTTAATCGAAGTGATACCTGCACTTCTCGGGATGCATTAATGATCCAGCAATGTCGAGTAGGTATAAACAACGAATTGTGTCCAACAAATCAACGACACAACCTCGAATCGTTCGATACGCATACCGTGGTCTCAGATTTTGCGAACATAAGTGCTATTAATGATTCAAGTATCAAAATAACTTCGGGACAAGTATCGACTAATGGTGAGGTGAGTATAAGTGTAGAAGGCAACATTATTGGAGCAGTTTTAGGTAATGTAGACATTGATATTCTGTTTGATCCTACCGTGATATCTGTAGTTTCATGCGAACTTGGGAATGGTATTGACGGCCAATGCGCTACCACTGCTTTTCCTGACAAAGTAGGTTTGAGCATGTCGATTACCGATGGGGAATCTGGGCAGATCAAGCTAGCAGATATTGTATTTCGTGCCAATAGTACATCGGGCTCTTTAAGTACCTTGGAGATCGACATAATCGAAGTTCTTGATGTTGATGGACGTGCTATCGATGTTAGCAAAATTGATGGTGAGATCTGTATCATACCTTGCGCAGGTGTTGAGCCAGACCCAGGTATTGGCATTACGCAGGTTTTAATGTCTGGCCCTACTTCAGGCACAACCAATCAGCAATATCAATTTTCTGCCACAGTAAATCCTGACAATACGTCAAGTCCAACCTATACGTGGTCTCCTACCCCTGAAAGTGGGCAAGGCACATCTACCGCGACTTACTCGTGGGCGAACGCGGGAACATATGAAGTTACGGTGACTGCCAGTAATGAGGCTGGAGCGAAAAGTGCAGATAAACAAATCGTTATCTCAAGCAATGCCGCACCGACAATTGGTATTACTCAGGTTTCTGTTTCTGGACCTACCGAGGGAACAATAAACCAGCAACATCAGTTTTCGGCTAGCGTATCTCCCAGCAACGCATCGAGTCCGATCTATACATGGTCGCCTGCTCCTAGCAGTGGACAAGGAACATCAACTGCTATATATCAATGGGCAAACGCAGGCACTTATGAAGTTGCTGTAACGGCAAGTAATGATGCAGGGTCGCAAAGTACAAACAAACAAATCGTGGTCAGCGATAGCAATAATGCAGCCTCTTCAAAAACATTTTTACCGATGTTAGTCGGAGGTTCACAACAAGGACAGTCGGTAGATCAGCAAGTAACGCCACCAACACCGAAACCACCAACACCGAAACCACCAACACCGAAACCACCAACACCGAAACCACCAACACCAGCACCTTCTGAATTCGATCTGAATATTGAGTCATTAACGATCAATTCAATTGGACCTGACAGTATTTCTTATAGCTACGTAATCAAAAATGTTGGTAATGAATCGATTGATCTAGAAGGTCCAACTGATTCACCAAGTGATAATGTAACGATACAGGCATTTATCTCTCAGGATAGAATCTTTAATAATGATGGAGATGTTGCGGCCGGTGGCACCAACGTTGGTAGCGGTCTTTTAGCATCGGGGGAAACGTTAAGTGGCCAATTTAGTGCAACGACTGGAGCAGATCCGGCAACCTTTGCGTTCCTGACACTTATGGTAGATTGGCGAGAAGTTGTGGTCGAATCGAACGAGGACAACAACACGATTTCAACTCCAATCGAAGTTCCGGCTACACCCGTACCAGATACGCCCATACCTCCTACACCTGAACCACCTACACCTGAACCACCTACACCTGAACCACCTACACCTGAACCAAATACACCTGAACCAAATACACCTGAACCAAATACACCTGAACCAAATACACCTGAACCAAATACACCTGAACCAAATACACCTGAACCAAATACTAACACCTATCAGAAGATCGATTCTTTCGATAGGTTCGGTATTGAGCCCATAGGTACGTCAAACGGTTGGAACGCAACAAATAATGTAGATGTGGTTATCGATCCATTGAATGCCGGAAATAAGGTGATGCGTATACGCGGCAGCGAGCAAAACGCGTATAAAGCCCTTCCCGATTCCCTCAATAATTCAGCTACTGGCACATTGTTCATGCGTATGATGCGAGACGGCGCTATTGATGGCTTTGGCGGTCTATCGGATGAATCTTCCCCTCAATCATGGGGTGGATATGAATCTCAATTTGGGGTTAATTACCTGCAACCGAATAATTTCCGCGTACGTGACGGTGGCAATGTTGTAAATCTGGATAGCCAATTTGATGCGAACACATGGTACTGCATCTGGACGACTGTTGACAATGCGACGAACCAATTTTCAGTATATACAAAGGGTGGTATCTATGGGGAAAGAACCCAACTTGGCACAGCTGGGCAGAATACATTTTCCTTCCGAAATGGCGGGGACAATTCTCTAGAAACCTTCCTCGCACGAATGGGTACTGGAACAGAAGCGAGCCTGTATCTTGATGATATTTACATGGCTACCGATGTTAATTTTGATATCCCAAGTGGCACTTGTGCCACTTCGTCTGTACCGCCAACACCAATGCCGCCAACACCAATGCCGCCAACACCTGTGCCACCAACACCTGTGCCACCGACACCAGTACCACCGACACCTGTGCCACCAACACCAGTACCACCAACACCTGTGCCACCAACACCTGTGCCACCAACACCTGTGCCACCAACACCTGTGCCACCAACACCTACTCCATTTAGATTTACCGATAATTTCAGCGACCCATCTAGTGGATGGAGGACAACTACAGCGTCTACCTATCGCACATATTATGGCAGCAGCGACTATCGGATTGAAATTAATGGTGGCAACCGAGAAGTTTGGGAAACGAATGGAAGTGCATACGTCAATGATATTAATTACACCGCACTGGTTGATGCGAACTTAAGGGATGGCGGACCAATCCGCTATGGCCTGATATTTGATATTGCGGATAACCAGAATTTCTACGCATTCACCGTTAACCCAGAGAGCCAAAGCTGGAAACTAGAGCTAGTTAAGAATGGCTCACGAAGTACGCTAAGAGAAGGCACTTCGGCAGAAATTAAAATGGGGACACGGACGAACCTAATCGAGATTCGCCGAATGGGCAATTCAATCACTGCATCGGTTGAATTTGAAGAAGTGGCAACGATATCGAGTCGAGAATTCACTGGGTATCTGTTCATAGGGTTAGTAGCTAAAGCGGGGACAAATGATGCAACTGCAGAATTTGACAACTTTGAATTAGAGGAAGTAACGAGCCAATAACTCGTCTTATAATTCTGTTAGACTAGGGGTGTCGGTTGAGCTACTCAACCGACACCCCTAGTCTAAAGTTCTACCTCTACAGTATCTTCAAGGATTCAACCAAATGATCTCCCATCAATCAACAAAAACCTACAACCGAACTATTTCCAACATCATCCTGACAATCGTCCTCGCCCTTGCTACATTTCTCCCAACTGCCCAAACCCATGCCGCCCCTCTGCACCAAACCACTTACGCCTACGCAATCACCGACCCCTCCTTCCTCTGCGGTACCCAAGAACCAAGCGCCAACATCATCCAAGCCAAGTTCGAGCCAGAGGGTGACACGATTCGGGTGACAGTGGCTAAATGCGACGGCACGCCCTTCTCGCAAAACGGCACGATCCGCGTGATCAATGACGACTCGGGTGCGTTTTTGAACTATACATACAAAACCGCCAACGAAGAATTTCATTGCGGTGATGGTGACATCATCGAGTTCCGGCTACAGCCGCGCGACCAAGAGGTGCGCGGCACAGCGCGCAAGTGTGATGGTGGTGCATTTAGCTCTCCGGGTGATATGTATATTGCCGCAGACGGAAACATCGTCGCTGGACCCGATCATTACTCGGCGGGTGTGCAAAGCGAAACCATCACCTTTGCGCCCCTGCTGGTAGATGCCGCAGGTCGCCACAGCTATCAGGCCTACTTCCAATCAGAGAACAGCGCAGACGGTGACTACATCATCTCCGGTGCGGTCGATGCGTGGGAAGAGTATCATTCGTATCTCGATGACGACTGGTCCGTAGCGAGTGGTCAAAGCAGCGCAAGCTTTCTGTTGGATCCAACTGCGTTTGGGCTAATGGGCAAGCATCAATATCAGGTTCACCTCTTTTCTGCTGGCAACGACTATCCACATCGTTCAGGCATTTTAGAAGCCGAACGTGTGGAAGTAGTGCCTACCGAATCGCCCACGCTGAAGGTCGTGCTCGATCCGGGGCACGGCTGGGAGGGCGATGTTGGTGCGGTGAATGGGAGCATACTCGAAAAGGACATTAACTTAGACGTTGCGCTACGCACGAAGGCTCTATTAGAGACATTCGGTATCGAAGTGCTGATGACGCGCACAGGAGATGAGCCAAACACGTTGCTCTCCTTTGCCGCGCAGTTCGTCAACCAAATTCAGCCACCGCCGCAACTTGTGATTTCAATCCACGCCAACTCATTAGGTACCGGAACCGTACGCGGTGCAGAAGCTTACTACACAACGCGCACAGATCTGCAAGGCCAAAGCGCCGCCATCGGGCGAGTAATTGTGGACCGAATTGCGCAGCGAGTTGGGATCCCAAACCGTGGCGTCAAACCTGAAAATTATTCCCAATATTCAAGGCTCTACATCAGCGATATGGAAGTACCTGCGTCGCTGGTCGAGCTAGCCTTTATGGACAACGCGACAGATCTAGCGCTGCTCCTAAACGAGCCAGACCAATTTGCGCGGGCGATTACGGAAGGGGTCTTGGACTATTTAAGTATCCCCACCGCACCACAATCCACTGGCGAAGTCGAGTACTTTCTGCCATTCCGCGCAGATGCAACCTCCTCTGGCCGCGGCGGCGTCGCCGTCAGCCGCACGGGGTTGCTCTATCGCGACATTTATGCGCAGGTTGGCGTCCCAACCGTAGAGCGCGCAAATTGCCGAGGCGCTGATGATGCCTTCTGCTTGGGTGCATATGGAGATTATCATGACTACGGTGACAGCTTTGGCTTCCCGCGCGGGTCGATTGATTTCAAACTTTCTGTGGGCACGCCGATCTTGGCGGCTGCGGATGGAATTGTGGAATCTGCCTCAAGCTGCGAGGTGCAGATCCGCCACGCTGACGACTCGCTTGCATACTATCTACACCTAAGCGCTTCGAGCGTCAAAGCTGGGAACAGCATTCGACATGGCGATCAGATTGGTCTAGCGGGTGATGATCCATGCGGCGCGAACTCTTTTGGCGCACATCTTCACTTTTCTGTCTTTCAAGATGGTCAAGAGATCGCGGTGCGCTTCCAAGATCAGTCAACCCAAATTCACAATGGCTATATGCTGCCTTCAAAAGAGAGTGGTTCGCTGGCATTTGATTATGTTGCCAATGGCTCACTGGCATGGGATGCGCCGCTGCCAGATTTGCCCGCCCCCATTCAATATGGTCACTTCCCAGATGTGGGACCAGACAATCAATGGTTCCCCTATGTTGAGGCGCTCTTCGGCCTAGGCGCGGTGCGCGGCTACTCGGATGGCAACTTCTACCCTGATGATTCTGATCCACGCGGCAAGCTGACCCGTGGACAGATCGCCAAGATCATCGTGCTACTCTTAAACGAGGAGCGAGCGTATGATGACGGCGCTCTGCCTTTCCCAGATGTTCCGGCAAATCACGTTTTCTATTCATTTATTCGCCGCATTGCAGAGTTGGACATTGTGTCGGGCTATTCGGACGGAACCTATAAGCCGGATGAACTGTTGACGCGCGGCCAAGCGGCCAAGATTGTGGTCGGTGCCTATCAAGTTGCAATGGGTGAGAATCCGTCGCTACCTAGCTACAGCGACTGCACTCCACCGTTCCCCGATGTGCCGTGCGACAACACATTCTACAACTACATCCGCAAACTAAAAGAGCTAAACGTTACGAATGGATTCAGCGACGGCACCTACAAACCAGATGCGACGATTACACGTGGCGAATCAGCCAAGCTCATCTTGCTCGCGTTGGGGAAGGAAGACCAGCTTCCAAACTTCTACGATGTACTGCCCGACAATCCATTTTTCTTCTACGTTCAAGAGCTGCTGGCAAAAGGGATCACAGATAGTTGTACGTCGGAATATGAGAACATCGGCAAGTTCTGCGCTGCGGATGAATTGACACGCGGGCAACTGGCCAAATTCATCATTCGCAGCTTGGGCGAAGAACCACTTTATCCAGACACCAACGTAAATCCATTCCCCGATGTGGATAGTACCAATACCTTCTATCACTACATTCGGCGTTTAAAAGAGCTTGAAATTACAGAGGGGTATAGCGACGGAACGTTCAGGTCCGACTGGACCATTACGCGTGCCGAAGCGGCCAAGCTGGTTGTGTCGGCTATGCGGGTCAAAGGAATTGAGTGTGAAGATGAAACGACGCCTTACTTTGGTGATGTGGCGTCTGATAATCAATTCTTCCCATCTATTCAATGTTTACGTCAGTTGAAC
>Ga0209303_1001048_pt1 | contig 18442 bp, 22 predicted proteins | sample SidtaG_3_FD_187449 | JGI IMG/M metagenome (GOLD analysis project Ga0209303, IMG submission 187449) | Marine algal microbial communities from Sidmouth, United Kingdom - Sidmouth_Asex1 metaG (SPAdes) (version 2) | ecosystem: Host-associated > Algae > Red algae > Unclassified | place: Sidmouth... | reverse complement strand
ACAGTAATTCGTTCGTATCCTACTATAAATAGTACAAATAAATATTTTACTACCATAAGGATTTAACAATAGCCGATGGCTATAAAATTCGTTATCAATCGGCTATTCATTTTATTAACTTTGCGGTAGTTTAATGAGTTGATGTGTTTACAAGAGAAAACTTTTTTGCTTACCTAGTTTGTTACAGTTTTCATTGGTAAATTTTAAATGCCTTTTTAAAGGCCTATTAGTTATACAACACAAGTAAAAAGATACTTAAAGTAGCTCTGTTAAAAAAAATTGCCCTACTCTTTAAAATCCGCTCCAAACTTCATTAAAAAAGCAAGCGATTGGTTTACCAAACTGGTTGAACCAATAAATATTGGACAGCGTTGATGTAAGTCGGTAGGTTGTAAGTCTAACACATCTTCACTACCTGTTATAGCCAAACCACCAGCTTGTTCTACTATTAAAGCCATTGGGTTGCATTCATACACCAATCGCAATTTTCCGTTCGCCCTACTTTTAGTTGCTGGGTACATAAATATGCCACCAGTTATTAAGTTGCGATGTACATCGGCCACCATAGAACCAATATAGCGCAAACCATAAGGCCTGCCAGAGTCTTCATCTTCTTGCTGGCAATACTTTACAAACTCTCTAACTCCTTTTCCAAAATTGGCCATATAGCCTTGATTAATGCTATAATATTTACCAGTATCGGGCATTTTAATGTTAGGATGCGATAAACAGAATTCGCCAATAGAAGGATCTAAAGTAAAACCATTTAAGCCATTTTTGGTAGTGTAAACCAACATAGTGGAAGAACCATAAATTACATAGCCGGCAGCTACCTGTTCGCTACCTTTCTGCAAAAAATCATCAATCGTACACGCGCCAAGCGGACTTACTCTTCTGTAAATTGAGAAGATAGTACCGATAGAAACATTAACATCGATGTTGCTAGAGCCATCTAAAGGATCAAAAACAACCACATAATGCGCCTGCTGGGTATCTTTGTTTTCAAAAGCCAAAAACTCTTCATTTTCTTCAGAAGCAATACCACAACATAAGCCACTTATTCTTAGCGACTCAATAAATTGTCTATTGGCGTAATCGTCTAGTTTTTTTACCTGTTCTCCATGCACGTTTTCATCTTCGGTTTCTCCTAAAATTTCAACCAAGCCAGCTTTATTCACCTCACGGTTTACCACTTTAGCAGCCAGCGAAATATTTCTTAAAATGCCCGACAAATCTCCTGTTGCAAACGGAAAATCTTTTTGTCGCTGAATTATAAATTCATCCAGAGTAATCAATACGTAAGTTTTTGTTGTTGCGGCTAAAATAAGGAAAGTTTATGGATTGATTATTTTTTGCTTTAGATGCTTTGTATTATTCTTACATAATTAAACTTAAATTTGCCCTGTTTAATAAATATGGCAAAACTAAATTATCAATTTTTTATTTTTTTAATGAGCTTTGTTGTGCTGCTTTCCAGTAGTTGTGTTGTATTTGCACAAGATGAATATGTAGTGGAAAATTATGTACGTTATACCGATTATGTGTATGCAGAAAACATTAAATCCGTTCGCTTATTACCAACAAATAAGCCATTGGCTTACCCTATAATTGAGTTGAACAGCAACCAAACATTACAGCTTTTGTTTGATGATTTAAATGGAGGATACCAGCGATACAGCTATACTTTACTGCACTTTAACCATAATTGGCAACCAAGCAACTTGCAGCCTTACGAATATATTGATGGTTTTTCTGAAGCAGATATTTTGAATTATCAATATGCTTTTAATAGTAATGTTAACTACACGCATTACCAGTTAAGCTTTCCTAATAATGAAATGAGCTTAACCAAAAGTGGCAATTATTTGTTGTTGGTTTACGAAAACGGCAATACAGCACAACCCATCATAACAAAACATTTTTATGTAATTGAGTCAATAGCTAAAGTAAAAAGAACCTCAAGTGCATTTATGCTCAACAATTTTTTTATTGATTTTTTGGTAGATGCTAAACGAATAAATACCACTAATCCTTACCAAGAATTTAAAGTGAATATCATACAAAACAATATATTATCGCAAAGCATAAAAGGACTTAGTTGCAACTTTGTTAGCAATGGTGAGTTGGCTTTTAATCAAGTGCGCAAGGGTAATTTAAACCCAGCCGAAAGCTATCGTTATTTTGATTTGAGTAGTATAAAATATGCAAGTAAAAGAATTGAAAAGATTGACCAACAAGGCAAGCAGATAAGAGCCATTTTAAAAACAGATAATTTAAACAACAGCAATTATAACAACTTCAATTTGGGCGGTAGTTACTACATAGATATTTTAAGTACTTTTAGTGATGAGTTGCAGGCCAACTATGTTAATGTTAATTTTAGTTTTTTTGCCGATGCGCCTTTCGAAAATTCTAATGTGTACGTAACTGGTGGCTTCTGCAATTTTATGTGCAACCAACAAAATAGTTTAACTTATAATTATGATGTGCAACAATATGAAGGGAGTTATTTATTAAAACAAGGTTTATACAATTACACTTATTATTTAATTGATGATGATACTGAACAGATAATTCCTTTGAGTAACAATCAATCATTTTACGAAGCCAATAATAATTTTCAAATTATTAGTATATTACCTTCCTTTTGGTCAACAATACGAAAGGCTGATTGGCTACGAAACATTCAATTCAAATTTTTAAAAATTGACAACAGAAAATAAAATAATTACCGCCATTGCGCCCGGTAGAATTAACCTTATTGGTGAACATACCGATTATAACAATGGTTTTGTAATGCCTGCAGCTATTGATAAAAAAACTACCTGTTCGGTTTCTTTATTAAGTAAGGTTGATAAATGTAAACTATCTTCCAAAACTTTTGACAACTCTGTTTTTGAGTTTGATTTAAACAACATTAAACCATTACATAACAGGTGGGAAAATTATGTGTTGGGCGTTATAAATCAGTTGCAACAGTTAGGTGCAAAATTGAGCCCTTTTAAAATTGAAATAGAAAGTAACGTGCCATTAGGCGCTGGTTTAAGTTCTTCTGCAGCATTAGAATGTTGTGTGGCGAAAGCTCTAAAAAGTCTGTTTAATTTAAGTTTAGATGATTGGCAATTAATTAAAATCTGCCAAAAAGCAGAGCATACTTTTACAGGTACCATGTGCGGCATTATGGATCAGTTTGCAAGCATTAAAGGAAAGCAAAACCATTTGATGTTGTTAGATTGCAAATCGTTAGCGTACCAATATTTGCCTTTTGATTTAGGTAATTTTCAATTGGTATTGTTAAATACAAATGTAAGTCATCAGTTGGCCAGCTCGGAATATAATTTAAGAAGAAAAGCTTGTGAAGATGGCATTAACATTTTACAAAAAACTAAACCTGAAATTACATCGTTAAGAGCGGTAAGTTATGATTTGTTAGTTAAACATAAAGCGGAATTGGGTAGTGATATTTTTAATAAATGCCAACACGTAGTTTTAGAAAACCAACGGGTATTAGATGCAAAAACTGCCTTGCTGCAAAAAAACTTTGATCAGGTGGGTGAGTTAATGTACCAATCGCACAACAGCTTGCGTAATTTGTATGAAGTAAGTTGCGAGGAGTTAAATTTTTTGGTAGATAAATTGAAGGCTAATCCAAATGTTTTAGGTAGCCGTATGATGGGCGGCGGTTTTGGTGGTTGTACTATAAACATTATACATAAAAATGAAAGTGATAAAATTATTGAACAAACTAATGAAGCCTATTTTAAAACGTTTAACAAAAATTTAAGCTCTTATATTGTAAAAATTGGAGCAGGTGCAACCATAATTGACGAATAAAAGCAAATGCTTATATAATGAATATTGATTTTACAGAAGAAGTACATCGCAGGTATAACCCATTAACTGGTGAGTGGGTTTTGGTATCGCCACACCGCACCAAACGCCCGTGGCAAGGTAAGCAAGAAGCGATACCGAAAAAAGAATTGCCCAGTTATGTTGACCATTGTTATTTATGCCCAAACAACGAGAGAGCAGGCGGTGCAAAAAACCCAAACTATAAAGGCACTTTTGTTTTTCAAAATGATTTTGCTGCGCTAAATGACAAATCTAATGAGGTAGTATACGAGCAAGGTTTGTTAAAAGCCAAAACCGAAAAAGGGCTTTGTAAAGTGATCTGTTTTTCTGAACAACATAATAAAACCTTGCCAGATTTAAGCGTGGAGGAGATAACAAATGTAATTAAAGTTTGGAGCGAAGAATACACCTCAATTGGTAAACTTAACTATATTAATTACATACAAATTTTTGAAAACAAAGGTGCAATAATGGGTTGTAGCAACCCGCATCCGCACGGGCAAATATGGGCGCAAAGTAGTTTACCTAACGAGGTTTTAAAAAAAGATACCCAACAACGAAGTTACTGGCAACAGCATAAAAAAAGCATCTTACAAGAATATTTATTGCAAGAAGTTGAGCTGAACGAAAGAATAATTTGTAGTAATGAACACTTTGTTGCGCTTACCCCTTTTTGGGCAGTTTGGCCTTATGAGGTGATGCTTGCGCCACTAAAACATTACGAAAACATTGCTCAATTAAATAATGAAGAACAGCTTGCTTTTGCGGAAATAATACAACAAGTTACTCAAAAATTTGACCGATTGTTTAAGGTAAGTTTCCCCTACTCTATGGGTATTCACCAAGCACCAACTAACAATTTAGATAATAGTTGTTGGCATTTTCATTTGTCGTTTTATCCACCTTTGTTGCGCTCGGCTACGGTTAAAAAATTTATGGTAGGTTACGAAATGTTTGGCGAAGCCCAGCGAGATATTAGCGCAGAACAAGCTGCTCAAAAATTGAAAGAATTATAAATTAAATTTTACCTCGGTTTTAAATTAAACCAGAACTATACCATCTAAATCTAATACAAAATATGCGACAATATATTTTTCTCGTACTGCTTTCTGTAAGTTTTTTAAACCTTACTGCATGTAGTAATCAAAATACTAAAAAACCTTTAACAGAAAAAGTAAGTAGCAATTTACAAACTACGGTTGCCCTGCCCCAGCCTGCTGCTTTTTATCCTAATAGATATTTAAATCTTTTACAGGACAAAAAAGTTGGCTTAGTTGTCAACCATACTTCAATGGTAGGCAAGGTGCATTTGGTTGATTTTTTACAACAAAAAAATATTGACGTTGCTAAAATATTTACACCAGAACACGGCTTTAAAGGTACTGCCGACGCAGGCGAAAAAGTGCATAATGATGAATATAAAAACGTTACCATTATCAGTTTATATGGAGATAACAAAAAGCCAAAAGCAGCAACTTTACAAGGTATTGATTTGTTAGTTTTTGATATGCAAGATGTGGGCGCAAGATTTTATACCTACATTAGCACTTTGCATTATGTAATGGAAGCCGCCGCCGAAAATAATGTGGAGTTGTTAGTTTTAGATCGCCCAAATCCTAATGGTCATTATGTTGATGGGCCAATAAGAGAACCAGAGTTTGAGTCTTTTGTAGCTAAGCATCCTATACCTGTTGTACACGGTTTAACAGTGGGCGAGTTGGCACAAATGATTAATGGAGAAGGTTGGTTGACGAGCGGTGCAAAATGTAAATTGAGTATTATTATGGCGCCCAATTACAGCCATAATATTGGCTACGATTTACCTGTAAAGCCATCGCCAAATTTACCAAACACAATAAGCATTTTGTTGTACCCAAGTTTATGTTTTTTTGAAGGAACAGCTTTAAGTATTGGTAGAGGAACAGATCAACAGTTTCAAGTTATTGGTCACCCAACATTGAAAGATATGAAGTATAGTTTTACACCACAAAAAAATGAAGGCGCAAAATATCCTAAATTAGAAAACGAGCAATGTTTTGGTATTAATTTGAGTACGATGGATAAGAAAGTAATTTTTTTACAACAACAACTCAATTTAACTTGGCTGATTGATATGTATGCCGCCTTTCCTAATAAAGCCAACTTTTTTTTAGCGAATAATTTTTTTGATAAATTGGCCGGAACTGCATTATTACAGCAACAAATAAAACAAGGTTTAGACGAAACAGCAATTAGAGATAGTTGGGAAGAAGGTTTAGCATCATATAAAACAATGCGTAAAAAGTATTTGTTATATGCTGATTTTGAGTGATAAAAATTTCTTATCCGATTAATATAAAACAAAAATAAGCAGGCTTTTATGGGGATGCTTTATATGAGCGAAAATTAAATCTGGTAACACTTCTTTGGTTAAAGAAAGTTCATTTTTTTATTTGTTCAGTTAATTTTCAATTAAATTATCTAAACATCAACTTTTATTGTAGTACCGCATTTGGGGTAAATACAAACCTTGTTATCTTTTGCTTTTTCGTTCTCCATCTTTTCAATAAATACTAAACTAATAATGCCCGTTGGCAAGGCAACGATATGAATACCGATTGATGTAATAATGGCAAAAAAAAACTTACCAACAATAGTAATTGGGTAAACATCGCCATAACCAACAGTAGGCAAAGTAGCTTTACTGATACAGAAACCTACCGCCTTTCATTTTCCGTTTCCCTTTTTTATGCTGTTTTCTATTCTACAACCAACTCCTAACACCACCTTGTCGAGAGCAAGTACCTCTGCGGTTGTGGCTAAAGCTGTAAGTGCCATCTCTGCAAATGGCGGTTGCGCCTAATGGTTTGCCTGTGTAGCGTGTTGGTGATTGTACGGTTTCGCTATAGCTGTTGTTGTAATAGGTTATTGGCTCTGTTGGTTGGGCTTTCTTGTATTTTGTGGGTTTGTAGGTGGTATTGCTACTTTTTGGCTTTGCATAGCTGTAATAGTTTTTTGGTGGCTTTTGGTTGGTATTATTAGTTTTTGATGTTGGGTAGGTATTTGGCTTTGCCGATTTGCTGTAATGGTTTGTACTTATGCTGTTGCTTTTTGTTTTAGCAGTTGCAATGGTTTGTTTTGTAGTTGTGGTGTTTGTAGTGTAGTTTGAAAGATATTTGAGCAAGTAGTTTTCAACGGTTTTATTACTCAATTTTGAGACTGCTTTGGGTGTTTTGGGTGTTATGGGTGTTTTGAGTGTTTTGGGTGTTTTACCTTCTCCATTAGCTTGTAATAATTGTTGGGTAGATACACCATTTTTAATTGATTTTGTTACCTGATTATCTTTATTGGTTTGGCTGATGAACAAAATGCTTAACACACCGAGTACAAAGTAAAATATAGCTTTCATTGGTTTAACTTTTTAGTTAATACCCAATTGGTGGAAAAGTAACCCTTAGTAATGGTGAAAAATTAATTATTTTTTTGGATTAATGTGTTTTAGCTTTTTGTTTAACTCAGTTATTAGCTGTTCTTCCGATGGTAAGTACAATTGGTATTTACTTGCTAAAATTGTTTTGTTGGATGCTGGTAATGAAATTTTAACCATAGCATCGTTTTTATCAGCACAAAGTAAAATACCGATACTTGGGTTTTCAAAATCTTGTTTTTCAAAACGGTCAAAATAGTTGACATACATTTGAAGCTGACCCAAATGTTGGTGTGTTAGTTTTTCTGTTTTGATTTCAATAATTACAAAACATTGCAATAACCTATTGTAAAGAACTAAATCTACAAAATAATCATCACCCTCAATATGAATACGTTTTTGACGTGCTATAAAACAAAAACCATTACCTAATTCAAGCAGAAAATCTTGTAAATATGTTATTATGGCTGTTTCTAAATCCTTTTCATAATAAGCAGCTTCTTTTTTTAAACCAAGAAATTCTAACACCATTGGGTCTTTTATTATTTCATTGGCTTCTGTTGGTAGCTTTTCGTTTTTGGCTATTTGTAAAACTGCTTCTACATCATTACTTAACAATAAACGTTCAAATAGCTGGCTGTTAATTTGTCTTTCTAATTGCCTTGCCGACCAATTGTTTTTCTCCGCTTCGGCAATGTAAAACACTCTTTTATCTTTATTGTCAATTGGTAAAAGCAGTTTGTAATGTGTCCAATTGAATTGTGTCCGCAGTGCGGACATAATTGGGAAAGCCCTGTAAAACTGTATATACCAATATAATTGCCTTTTAGAAAAACCACTTCCGTATTGCGGTTGTAATTGATCTGCAAGGGTTTGAATTAAAAATTCACCGTAACCAGCTCTCTCTTTGCCTTGTTGTTCTTCTTCAAAAATAACAACAAGGCAATTTGCCAATACATACATTAGCACTCTTTATTTATTTATTTACTGAACGTACTGCATTACCCCTCACATCTGCAATAATGCGTTGTACTTCGGTTAATATTGATGGCTTAATTTGTATATAGTAGAAAGAACAAAGGTAGAAAATTAAAGGCAGTTAAAATTGCCCTAAAGCTTAATTTAAGTCTTAGCTTGAAGTCTGTAACTGCTTAAACGTAACTACTTTATGATAACCTTTAGCAATAAGTCCGTTATAGAGTTCTAAGTCACCAGTTACTAAAGTTCCATTAATAAATTCGTTCAATGTAACAAAAGGCAAATCGTTCATATCAACATCTTTAACATAAAAAACTGCTGTTTTATAGTGCAGAAAAGGAATGTCTTTATCATCAACAAAATTGATTTTAGTATAAAGGAGTTCTAAAATCCGCTTAACTTGAGGTACTTCTAATTTAGAAATCTGCACTAATTTAAAGATGTACTTTTCAATTTCAGATTTTAAATACAATGGTGCATAAAACTGTATGTCATTTGTATTTGAGGCTAAGATAAACTGCCCTATGGAGCTTTGTAAATTTAGTGTTGCAGAAAACACCAGATTGGTATCAATAATATACTTTTTCACTATCTACTTTACATCTTCAAAACCTTCTTTATCACCAAAACGATGTTTGTTGTTTTCCCACCATTGTTGATTAACTTCTTTGGCTAAAGCATCTATTTGTGGTTGTGTAGCTTCGCTATGTTCAGCTAAGTTGATGTACTCAAAGTAATTGAGTATTTGCTCCACATCGCTATTTTTAGTGCTTAATGGCAACTTAATTACAATGGCTTTATCTGTACGTTCAACACTTATATTCACGCTTTAAAGGTAAGTTATTTTAATGAAATAGAGAGTAGAAAACTAAAAGGCTAATTTGCAACCTTCTTGCGTTACAAACGAAATCCTTTTTGACTGCAAGAGAGAGTATTATTCTGGAAAATAAAGATGCGTATTATGTAAATCAGCTTTTCTTCTTCTTTCTTTTTCTTCCAAAATCTGCTTTACCTTATCCATCATTTTTTTGCTCGGATTTTTGATAACTGTAACAATATGATTTTCCGATTTTTTTATGTTTTCGATGGTCATTTTCGACAATTTTTTTTAGATGTTAATTGACTTTTATAACGCAAAAGTAAGATGAAAAGTTTAAAATATAAATAGAATTTTAAACTTTGACTATTCCCTATAAAATTATCAACAGTAATAAAAACTACCATTTTGGAAACTATTAATAGCGATAAATAGTTATATTTGTAGCAGAAAGTAAAAAATGAATAGCAAAGCAATAGATATTAGTAATTTTTTTATAGAAAAAGGTGTAAGCCATTTAAAATTACATAAGCTGTTATATTATACTCAGCTTTGGTATTTTGTAAAGAATAAAAAATTGTTGTTTAATGATTCTATAAAAGCTTGGTTGTATGGACCTGTGGTTGAAACGGTTTGGCAGAAGTTTAGATATACCAAAAAGAATGATTTGATACCAAAAAGCAAAATTATAGAAACTGATTTTACAAATCTTAAACAACATTTAAATGAAGTTTGGAATGCTTACGGACATTTGTCAGGTGCTGACCTTATTGAATTAAGCCATACTGAAAAGCCGTGGAAAGATGCCCGGATTGGTGTGCTAAATTCTGAACCAAGTAATACAATTTTGGAAATTAACATTACAACCACACAAAATTTTACTTTGAGTTCAGGTAAAATACCTTATCAAACAGATATAAATGCTATGGGGAAATTTGAAAGCATTGTAGTAGTTGAGTAATAAGTTTGTTAGGTTCATACAACATGTGAAACCTCAAACTGGTGATGCATTTATTGTAAAAAGAAAGTATTCCTTTAACCCTGTTGGTTTTAAAAAGAACCAAAGAGCTATAATAGATGTTGAAATTTACGAGCACCAAATTTGCGAAATCTCCTTTTATTCAAAAAGCAACAGACTTAGTGACTACAAGTATGAGCATAGATTAAATTGTGGAACTGGTTATGCCTTATCAATTTTGAGAGCCTGTTTACAAATATATTTAGATTTGCAAAATGTTGAAGCACTCACTTTTACGGCTTCTAATGATTTGAATTCTATTAAAAACTATAATGACAGATACAGAACTTACCTTAAAGTAATTGAGAATTACATACCCAACTTTGGCAATTATTACCAAACCGGTTCCATAAAGCTAAACACCTATATGATTTACCCTATGGATTATAAACATAAAGCAGCCGCCAAAATATTTTTTGAAAATTATGAAACCTTAGTAGCGGAAAATTTAGAAGCCAGAATAAAACGATTGAGTGACGAAAATGAAAGATAGTTACAGCTTTCTATTAACGTCTGTTTTAATCACAAGTACCATCAATACAAATAATTTGTTTATCAAATTCTTCAGGAGGCGGACAATTATTGGATATATCTAATTCGCATTTGGGATTGCATAAATCATCAAAATTAAGATTTTCTATTTGACTATTTTCGCATTCATTATAGATTTAAATCTCCTCCTCATCAAGTTCGTTTTTTAATTTTTCTGCCCATTCAATTGATGGAACTATTGCTTCAAAATATTTACCTACAAAATTAAAGTCACCTATCATTCTCCATTCTCTCTCCCAAGTCCAATCATATTTAACAGAAGTAAACGATGGTTCAAATATTTGATGTCGCCACTTAATGTCTGGTGGAAGTTTGTTCAGATATTTGCCTTCCAAATACAATACAGGTCTTGCTTTTAAATGATAAACATCTTTTTTAAAGACCATTATTCCAAATCGACTATATTTTTTATAGTTTGTATAATTTATCAAACCACCAGCAGTTTTCAAACATCAGATTGGTGTTTCTGTAAAGCATACAGTATGTTGACCACTAATTTTATATTTTGATTTTAATAAAGTTTTACTTTTTATTATAGACTTTAAATTATCGAATGCTTCACGCTCTGAATCGCCATTTGTTAGGTGAATCAAAAATGTCGATAAATCTGGTCTTTTACAATTGTTTGCCATATTTTTTAAAAGCTGTTTTTTTGCCGCACTTTTTCACGTTAAATTCAGAATAAATTACAAATTACCATTAGCATCTGTTTTTACAATGTAAATTTCTTTATTGTTTTCGGCTTACAGTAAAGAACTTAAATTAAAATTAATCATACTTTGAAAACCCTACTAATCCGCCTACGATAGACCCAATTATCGCCCATCCACTACTTTCAGAAATCAGACCTATTATAATTCCAGTAGCGATCCCAAAAAGAATTACTTTAATATTTTTATGTTTATTATTTTTTTGTGATTTAGGAATTGGATATGTGTTTTTTTGAGTGTTCTGAGGTCTGTTCACAATTGGACTTGCAAGTGATGAAGTAGTGCTTTCAAGTTCAGGTAATGATATTGCAGTTTTGTTCCTTAAATAATTATCCCAAAAAACTTCTTCATTGACATTCTTTTCAATAGATTGATTTGGTTGTGGAGGTTGAAAAACAGGTTGATAGTTTAACTTTGCTTCTGCATTACTTTCGCTTCCTAAAATCCTTAATTGAGAAGGATTGTCAAGAGCCATTTGTGGTCTGCCATTATATGTGCTTATTACTCCTGTTATACTTACCCATTCTGAATATAAATCGTTTATTAAAATACCTCTATTTTTCAGAGCTGTGATTCCTTCTGACCATATTACAATTGTAAAAGTTTGATTTGGGTATCTTCCAAAATTTAAAAACACATAAGGGTTACCAAATGCAGTCATTCCCTCACGCCCAACTTGAATTTTACCTATAACTTCAACCCGTTCACCAATATGTTCTAATAACTGTCCTTGTTGTCTACCATCTAATATAAGATATGCATTTCTTACGGTAGTAACTTCAGGAAGAATTATTGTTGAAGATGGAATAATAGTATTTAAAAAAGTATTTAGCGTAGGTATTTTGTTAAACTCTAATGTACAAACAGCAGCAATATTATTCGCAAGTTGTTCGAGTTTGGAAAATCCAACAAGCTCTTTTAATAAAGGAGAATTTTGAGGATTAATGAAATCACTTCCCTTGAATAAAAGATTATCGCCATTTTCAAATTTTCTCCATAAGTTTGGATTAATACTTAGTGCTTTTATTGCAGTATAAATAATGAATGAAGAAAATCTGTCAATAGAATTATTATAATTTTTTGAAGTTCTGCGTGGATGTTGAAAATTTGGATGTCCTAACTCATTTACATTTAGATTTGCTAATTCTGGGAGGTACATTCCATCATAATCAATTAGATACAATTTGCCTTTATTTACTATAATGTTTCCGTGTTGTAAATCTCCGTGGGCAATTCCATATTGTTCTAATTGTTCAATTAAATTGACAAATTCTATGATTAAACTATTTAATCTATCACTTTGATTATGTATTTTTTCTATATAAATATTTAACGGTTCTCCATCGAGCCAATCCATCTTAATTATTGGGTGAAATTCACCATTAATTCTAACGCCTTTTTGAACATATTTAGCATTTACTAAAAATGAACAATTATTTTTAGTTGTAAAATCCCCTATAGATTGATACCTTTTTTGAAGGTCGCTTATCTCCCTTGTAAAGCACCTAACAGCCCAATTTTTTATTGAATTTTTAAATTTGTATGTAGTAGTAAATCCTCCTGAATATGGTTTTGGTAATCCTAATGGAGTAGTTTCAACACTTGAATTTTGCAATTCTAAATCTGCAAAACTTATAGCTGGATTTTGTACCGCTTGATTATACTCGTCACCTCTTGGTAATGGCATTATAAAATTTCTACTGTTAATAAAGTTGTGTCGTCATTTTTAATTTCTTTTTCAGCACGCTTAATTTTTAACCATTCTTCAAAAGAGGTTTTTGTACTATCCTCGCAAAACCCAATTAAGATATTCCACGGTTTATCTTCTAACTTTATTTTTTTCGTAAACCAACAAGCTAAAGCATCTGACATAATAAAAAAATAATCCCCTGTTAAAACCTTTTGATCTTTCAGTTCACGAAAGTATTTTATTAATTTATCATCATCACTTTTTGTCGATACTAAGAAGGGATTATTTGAAAATTCTATTTCATTCTCAATCGGGAATAGAGTTATTATTTCATTACCTCTTAAATGAAACATACAACAATCACCAATTGCAAAACAATTAAAAGTTGATTTCTTAAAATTAATACAAAGTCCAATTATAGCAGAAAAAGCTCCCTCTTCCAATTTTATTTCTGCGTACCATGGCAATGGTTTCTTATTAACTTTATCTTCCCAATTTTTACGAATTTTGGGTAAATGCTTCATAATATTCTTTCGGGAAAAACTTTGAACCTTCTTTAATTCTTCAGAAAGTAATGTAGCCCATTCCTTGGCAAATGAACTTTCTGTCGCTCCGTCTGCAACAAATAACTTTAATGTTTGTCGAGTTTGTTTGATTGAATATGCATCCTCGCATTCTATAATAGTGTGTCCACCCTTTGGAAATTTATATTGTGATAGAATTTTAGCTTTGATCATTACCTTAAATTACTTGGTCTTGTTCCAATATCAAGAGCAGCTATCATTAATACAGTATCGCCATTTAATATAAATCCTTTAGCGGTATCTGATATATTTAATTCAGGATACTCATTTTTTGCTACTTTAATCATAAATTCGGTTAATGGAGAAGCAGATTTGTGTAACATTTTAGAATATTGATCGGGTAAGCTCTCATTATTGCTCGGAAACTTAATATTTTTTGCATTTGGATTACTTGAAACATGAAGGTTAAACAGAAGCACATTCCCATCGCTTGATTTTTTTTCTATTGTCTTTTGCATTTCATCTTCTGGATTTCCATCTGTAGATTCACCATCAGTAATATGAATTACTGTAGGGGGGAAACAATCAGGATGCATTTCGAGCCAATTATCAAGAGTATTGTTTATAAATTTAAACGCTTCATTCATTGGTGTTCCTCCGTTCGCAATAGGATCAAACCAAATAGGGAATTTTGTTTTTTGGTCTACTAATCCGCCTGCTCCATCATCAACTTTTTTTGTTTTTTCTTCTATTCGTGCTGGATTATTAGCAATTTCACTAATAGGAACTAATTCCTTTCCTGACAAACCTCCACTAAATGCAACACCAGTAGTGGCTCCATATCCTATTACTCCAACGTGGTAATAGTCTCTAACTCCTTCTGACTTTGCACATTTGATGGTCAAATTTGAAAGCAGTTTATTTATAGCATCAGCAACAGCTTGGGCTTTTGGTTTTGTTTGTTCACTTATGTTATCTGACATTGAACCTGATTGGTCAATTACAAACAAAAAACAACTCGGATTTTGACGGCTTATTTCAGCAGTGTATGACATATATTGATTTCTTTCTTTTGAATTTGTGTTTTCATAGTTTACAGTGCAAAAAATTTAAATTTTACTTTAAGATTGTAAATATAGGCAATATAAACATAAAAGCAAATTTTAAATACGTAAATATTTAGTTATTTGCTGAGTACAATTAATTAAGTTTCATTTAAAGTACTCACTTTTACGGCTTTGTCTGCAAATTCTTTAACATAGGTATCGCTTAATTTTTCTTGTGCTATTGTAGTAAAACTACAGCTAAAACTTAATAAAATTAGTGTAATGTATTTCATTGTCTTAGTTTGATTTTTCTTTTATAATGAGTTCAATAATTTTACCAGCTGCATTTACTTTTTGGTCAATCACTTCTGGTTCGTATCTTTTCAATAAGCGTATTCTTTTTAAATAATCGGTAACGATGAAACGGTCAATTTCTAATCCACTATCGCTGTGTATTATCACGTTGGCATTTTTGCTTTCGAATATTGCTAAAACGTTTTCTTCTGTAATTTCGGGCATAGTTGACGCGGGTTGAGTTTTACTTCGTGCACTACTTTCTTCTATATCAATTTGTTTCTTTTCATTTGCAGTTACATCAGACCTTACTGTTTCTTTTTCAATTATGTGGTAGCCTTCAAATAACTTGTCATTATCAGCCGTTTCTTTTGAATCGTGTACCAACGCAATGAAAACTAATTTTTTCACTTGCTGTACCTGCTTTGGTAATTCTAAACCATTAAGTGTATTTTCTGTTGGTAATGTAATACCCAACTTCTTGCACATATCAACCAGTAATTGAGTTTTTAAACAAATGCAAGCGAACAGGTTCACTTGGACGAAGGAATAATCCGATTAAACGAATGACTAATCCAATGGAACCTGTTCCATTGTTTAAAATATAATTGATGTTGTCAGAAAATATTGAAATCGACATAACGAAATATTTAGCTAACGAGCTTTCACCAACAGCGTTAAAAGCCTTTGAAGATAAGTTAGCAAATGATACCGCTTTACAAAAAGCAATTGCTTTTGAGCAAATGGTAATTGATGGTATTAAACAAGTTGGTGAACAAGATTTGAGGGTTAAATTAGAGGGCTTTCATAAAGAAATGAACAGTGCCAAAGTTAGTCCGCTTTTCAGTTCTACAGGCTTTAAAATGGCTTTAATGGCAGCCAGTTTTTTATTGTTGTTCTCTTTCAGTTTGTGGTTTTTCAATAATGGTTTTGAAACTGACATCATAACAAAAAATACACCAGCAGAAAATAATACTTTACCAAAGCCCGATGAATTTACCCGATATTTAAGTTACGCTAATTCGGATAGTATTACATCAAAAGCAGTAGCCAACAAAGTATATGAAATTGAGGTTTATGATAAAAGAACAAAAATAGCAGTTGACCAGTTAACGGTTAAAATCTACAATCCGGTAGAAACCAATTACAGAGGTATTGAAATTACCCCCGTTTATCATTACACTTATTTTGATTGTATATTAAGTTTATATGGTTTGTTTGAGCAATGTAACATAAGTGCTTATGATGATGCTGGTTATTTGAGTTTAAAGATTGATGATCGTTTATATGGTATTGAAGAAGCACCTGAATTGCAGGTTTTGGTTAGGGAGTAAATATCACTTACAGAAACAAGGCTCAATACCTGTAAAATTTCAATTATTGCCTTTGTGTTTTCCTAATACTACAAGTAGCCTACAACATAAATATCATCCAAAATTTTTTATCATTTTTTTTATATCTCATCAATTTAAACACTCTCAATCCAATTTTAAGAAGCTATCCCCTATCAAATCTTATTTAAAGAGTTCTCTTTCATTTTTCACTTATACTAACTTCGATTAATGGTCGAATTTTGAAGCAGCCCCGTGCGCTTCAACTATATTCATTAACAATTTAAATTTTTTAATTATGGTAACCATATCAAGTTATAGATTAGCTACAAACTAAGAACACGAGGAATTTGTAGTATTAGAATTAGGGTGTTTAAAAGGTGATGTAACATTAGTTTAATCAAAGACTACAGGTAATTTTTAAGCAACAGCAATGAAAGTAAATATTGCTTCAACTTTTAGTGAAGAAGTGGCTACAACAATATTGAGTGAACAATAGCACGGTCAAATTATCAAACAGGAGTGTGAGCCTTATGACTACACCATTCCTGATACTGGAGAAACAATTACTTTAACTCACACATACGAATATACTCCTGATGAAAAAATTAAGCCAGTCAAGGCTAAAGAATTTATGGAAGAATTGAGTATGAATGGAGTTGGAGCTTAATTCAATTGGGTGGTTAGCGGTGGTAAATTATGGCTGCCTCTTTTTTATTTAAGATGAAAATTTTTATAATGAATTTATTGAAAGCATATACCGCCTTATAACCAAAATTGCTGCATCTAATAGAAAATTTTAATGCGTACAACAGGTAAAATTGATGCGAAACTTATGCAATACTTTCATAAAAAAAGCAATTTGCATTAAGCTTAGGTAGCGGAAAGTTTTTGCCTATATTACCTAAAAGATGTAGAAATGATGTGATACCAATAACTTTAGGAGATGGTCAATTAACCACCGTGTAGCTTTTAATATTTAGATTAATACGATTATAAATCTTTAGTTAGATTCAAACTACTTAATCATGTTATGTATTAACTGGCTTTATTTTATTATCATTAGGTTACTTGAATAATGATGTGACTTTTTGAACCAAATTACAAGTGTAAATACTTAAAAATTAAAAGGGGGATTAGCTCAGTTGGCTAGAGCGTTTGACTGGCAGTCAAGAAAAAATCTTATCAAACCCCTTTAAATACAAGACTTTTTAAAAATCAAACCTACTATTTGCACAAAATTTGCATAAACCTATACTTTCCATAATTGAAAAGTTATGGCTAAAGTTTCAGTAGTTTTAGACAAAAGAAGAAAAATTAAATCAGAAGAATATCCAATAAAATTAAGATTTAATAAAGATGCTAAAAGTTGGTACTAACCACTAAACCTAAAAAGTACAATTGAGCATTGGAATAATAAATTAAATTGCTACAATAGTTTTGTAGAAATCTCAAAGCAATTAAACCTGCTTATAAAAAAGTCTTTATTAGATGCTCAAAATAATATATTAAATTTAGAGCTAAACAATTCTCTATATAGTATTGATGATATAAAATCAATCTACCAAAAGAAGCAACCAAATAAACCTGTTCTTCCTACAAACAATTTTTTCAATCTGGCAGATATATTAGTTAACCAGATGAAAGAGGCTGGAAGATTTGGTAATGCAGCTTCTTATAATGCAGCAGTAGTTATAGTTAGAAAATATTATAAACAGGAAATACTTAAATTTGAAAAAATAGACTATAAATTCCTAACAGATTTAGAAAGCCACCTATACTCTAATAAATATAAGACTAATTCAATTGGCGCATTTATGAGGGCTATTAGAGCAATATTCAACCAAGCTATTAATCATAATATTGTAGACCAAAAGCACTACCCTTTCAGAAAGTTTAAAATAAAAACAGAAAAGAATTTAAATAGAACACTTACTATTGAACAGCTAAAAGCTATTAAAAATTTAGAACTTACAGGACAGAGAGCCAGGAGTAGATCAAAAGTCTATTTTATACTATCCTTCTATTTGCGAGGTATCAACTTTAGAGATTTAGCATTATTAACTAAAAACAATCTACAAGACCATAGAATTGTATATAAAAGAGCTAAAACACATAAATTCTATTCTATTAAAATTGAACCTCAAATACAATCTATTTTAGATAAATACTATTCTGAAAGTTCGGATTATTTATTGCCAATTATTAATCCAAAATATAGCTC
>Ga0209303_1001045_pt1 | contig 18456 bp, 7 predicted proteins | sample SidtaG_3_FD_187449 | JGI IMG/M metagenome (GOLD analysis project Ga0209303, IMG submission 187449) | Marine algal microbial communities from Sidmouth, United Kingdom - Sidmouth_Asex1 metaG (SPAdes) (version 2) | ecosystem: Host-associated > Algae > Red algae > Unclassified | place: Sidmouth... | reverse complement strand
TTCTTTAATTTTCGAGACGTCAGGCACTCGCTTCACCATATCTTCAAAGCCGGGATTGTACGCCTCGCCATACGGCACAAATATAATTTTAGACTCCGACTCAGTCACTTCGAGCACTAGTTTAGCCAGTTCAAGAATCGTAATCTCCTCATTATTTCCTAAATTGAAGATTTCGGCATGGGGTAAATCTTCTGCTTCGATTAGCTGCACCATCGCATCGATTACATCTAACACGTGGGAAAAACAGCGGATCTGCGAGCCGTCATCATAGATGGTAATTGGTTCATTGTTCAGCGCTTGATTCACAAAACGTGGGATCACCATGCCAAAGGTGCCGACTTGTCCTGGCCCCACAACATTGAAGAAACGCGTGATGATTGTCTCGATATCATGCGCACGAGATGCACCCAAAGCTAAAAATTCATCAATCATCTTACTAGCAGCATAAGACCAACGGTGGTTCATTGTGGTACCAAGCGTTGAGTCACCATCTTCCCGGTAGGGGATGTCCAAGCTCTTACCATATACCTCACTTGTACTTGCCACAAGTGTACGACAGCCATAGCGTGCGGCAGATTCAAGCACATTATATGTTCCAACTACGTTAGTTAAAATCGACTCCGTTGGCTTATCCATAATCAGCTTTACGCCAACAGCAGCAGCAAGATGGATAATCATATCAGCCGTACTTGCGAGTCGATCCAGCACGAATTTTTCAGAGATACTGCTATTAACAATAGTCAGATTCGGATTCGCCGAGATGTCGCGTAGATTCCTGCGTGACCCGGTGCTCATATTGTCGATAATCGACACCTTATAGCCACGAGACAAAAGTTCGCGGGTTAGGTGGCTACCGATAAATCCGGCACCGCCAGTAATTATTACATGCATAACTTGCTCCAGTGCAACAGAAATGTGCGCTATGAATGGCTCTTATTGAACCAGTCTAATTGGGAGAATATATCAGAGTACCTATGCTAAAGCTGCAACGGGTAATTTCTCGATAATTGAGCAGATGCGATCAAGCTCATCTAACGTTAAGCTAGAACCAGAAGGAAGGCAGAGCGAACGTTCAAATAAATGAGCGGAGACATCGCCACCATAGAAATCATATTGCTCGAAAATTGGCTGCATGTGCATCGGCATCCAAATCGGTCTAGATTCAATCTTCTCCGCCTGAAGCGTTTCAAGCACGTGAGTACGATCACAGCCAAATTGTGCTGGGTCAATGGTAATGCAGCTAAACCAGCGCGTATGTGTACCCCATCCAGCATCTGGCATAAAGCTAACACCGGGGAGCTTTCCAAGCCGATCCTGATAGAAGTCAAAGTTGCGCTTACGGGCAGCAACATACTCGTCGATCACCTGTAGCTGACCTCGTCCGATCCCTGCAAGTACGTTACTTAAACGATAATTGTAGCCAATCTCCGTATGTTTGTGTTCGTAAAGATTTGGCTCGCGCGCTTGTGTCGACAATTTTCTCGCATGGGCAATAATTGCTTCGTCATCCGAAACAAGCATACCGCCGCCAGTGGTGGTAATAATTTTATTACCGTTAAAAGAAAAGATACCCGACTGCCCAAATGTTCCACAATGAGTCCCTTTATAGGTTGATCCAAGAGACTCTGCGGCATCTTCAATTAGTATCACGCCATATTGATCACAAAGCGCTTTGATGGGATCGATATCCGCACACTGTCCATACAAATGAACTAGCACAAGCGCCTTGGGTACTTTCCCTTTGGCGGCTCGCTCTTTGAGCGCATCCTCTAGCAATTGTGGATCAAGGTTCCACGAATTTGGCTCGGAATCAATAAATACCGGATTGGCACTCTGGTAGACAATCGGATTAATGCTGGCAGAGAAAGTGAGTGTTGACACAAGCACATCATCATCGGTTGTAACACCTGCGGTGTCCAATGCGAGATGAATGGCAAACGTACCAGATCCAAGAGCCAAGGCATGTTTACAGCCAACATAATCGCAAAACTCTTGTTCAAATGCATTTACATTTGGCCCAAGTGGAGCCAGCCAATTAGTATCAAAGGCCTCTTGCACATACTGTTGCTCGCGGCCCGACATATGGGGTGGAGATAGAAAAATCGGCACGGGCGAAGACGTTTGCTGTGACATAAAATTTTTCCTAGTTGATCAGTTTAAGAGAGTTGTTCGTGATACGGTTATATGCACCAATGATTGTGTGGATATATCTGTGGCTTATTGGCAATCACCAACAAATTTAAGACCAGCTTACGGGAGTTGACTTAAAGGATTTTAGATGCGGCTTCGAATATATCTACTTTCAGAGTAACCCGAGAAACTTGTCTAGAATCTTGCAAATCTCTGTTACTGGCTATCTATATCATTATTTCTCTGGAATAGCCATAAGCTGTTTACTACTTATTGACATTTTTTCGGCAGCTTGGGCCATATAAACACCGTAGGGCTCGGTATCGCTTAAAATCACTGCACCTGTCCCCAGAACACCATGATGACCGATTGTAACGTTGTTGCGTACGACAGCGCCGCCGCCAAAAAAAGCATGTGATTCTACTGTCACATAACCAGCCATCTGCACGCCTACTGAAAAGAAGGTATGGTCACCGATAGTCGAATTATGCGAAACGATTACACCAGGCGAGATAAAAACATTATCACCAATTTTAGCATCTGGATTAATAATTGAACCAGCACCAATAAAACAATTTCCGCCAGTAGTAAGGCCAGTCCAGACTGTTGCGTAAGAACTAATGCACGAAGCTAACGTATATCCTCTTTGCTGTGCCTTCAAATATCGGTCTACCCGAGCATCCATGAGCTTTAAATCGATAACGGCTATCATCATATCGTTTTCAGTAGGTGGATAGAGATTTTCTATTTCGCTGAAGGGAACAACTGGCAGACCAAATTGCTTTTCACCAGCTTCAACATACTGATCATCCTTTGCAAAAGCCACCACGCGATGAGAAGGATCTGGATGATGCAAAAATTCGATATAAATTTCTCTTCCGGCTGCACCGGTACCGAAAATGACTAAATTCTTCAAAAGCTTTGCCTCAATATTTTTATCATATACAGCCTGACAGAATCAGCAATTCCACTTTACGTCACAACAACTTCATCAATGCGTCGGCATCCAGCGAAGTTAGATTTTGTTCTCCATCTTCGGCCTGCTCTGCATCAGCAGCGGACATTTTCTCATCTAACATTGATTGAAGGACGTTACCCAATTCATTTGGGGTTTGGGCGTCGAAAATCGTGCGAAGCTGTATTTGCAGTCCATATGCCTTTGAAAGATTCGAAAACAGCTGGGTTGCAATTAGCGAACTACCTCCTAGCTCGAAGAAGTTGTCATCCGGCTGCGGAGGCTCTATTCCTAGTAGCTCTGCCCACACTTTCGCAATATAGGGTACTAACCCATCAGCGCCTTGTTCAAGTTTGAAGACCTGCTTATCAATAGGACCACTCCCATTGACAGCAGATGTCGCTAGCGGTAACGCCAGTCCAGACTTGTTGAATATAGGATCACTACCACCCTTTGGATAAACAATAACTCGTGGCAGCCCCCAATTTAAAATATCAGTTAGTGCCTCTAGACCTGATTCAGCCGTAACCGAAGCGATCTGGTCGGTTTTCTGTTCAGTTGATTGCAAGCGGCCAAACATGCCGATCCTGTCCCAGCCGGGCCAGTTGATCGAAATAATTTGCGGGAATGTTTTTGTTGCCGCAATCGCCGTCGCATCGAGAAACGCATTCGCAGCGCTGTACGCAACTTGCCCGGCCGGAGCCAAAAACGCATTAATCGAAGAGAAGAGAACGATAAATTCTGGCACCCGTTCTACGAATAGGGCCGTAAGCACCTGCGTCCCCAGCACTTTGGGCGCTAAGACAGCACTCATTGCTTCATCATCAAGAAGGTCAATCAATCCATCATTTGCCACGCCAGCAGCATGAAAGACACCTGAAATTAGGCCAAATTCTGATTCGACATCGGTAATAACTTCTTCCATCTGTGCGGCATCTGTCACGTCCGCCGCCAATGGCAGCACGGTTGCCCCCAATTTTTCTAATTCTAAAACCCGTTCAATTCGCTCGCGAGTTGCATCTGTGGCATCCAAATCGGCAAGAACAGTGTCCCACTCACTTCGCTTGGGTATTAAGCTACGGCCTATTATGACAAGCTTGCTTCCGTAGGTTAATGCAATATGTTTTGCAACTTCATACCCCACCCCAGCGAATCCACCCGTAATGAGATAGACTCCTTCTTGACGCAATGCAGAAAGAGTGGGGCTGTTCTTCATCTCACGTTCATCGACGACTTCAAAAGTGGGCATCCACCGATAGCCATGACGATAGGCAATAACTTCATCTGTACTGTCAGAAATCATTTCATTAACAACTTCGGCTACATCCGTTTCATACTGTGTTCTGTCGTTTGCTAGTAAAAAATCAATCGAAAATGTCGATAAATCTGGATATTCCTTATTGAGCACCCTGCATGGTCCTAAAAGCAGTGACTTAAGCGAATCAATTTCTTCATTGCCTATCACTTCATGCAAACCAGTAGAGAAAATGCCCAAGGTAATATCAACATCGATTGCTTTTTCTGAAAGTCCTCTGGCAATGTTCATGAGTCCGAAAAAATAATCATTTAGACGATGATTGTCTGTAGAGTTTACAGTCTTATCAACTACATTGTATTCACCATAAGCGAAACAGTAGAGAATATTTAGTTTACAACCAAGATTAGGCACTGCATGGTCAAATAGTTTCTGTATAGATGAAAGAGTTTCGATATTTACGACAAACTCTCGATCTGCTACTTGCTGAAAGGCATTCCCTACAGTCACACGAATCACATTTTTGGGAGAGTCAATGATGGCAGCAATCGTAGCGGCAATGTCGCTATTCTCATTTTCAAAGACTAGCCACTGCGTCTCATCGTCAGCTTTTGCATCAGTTGAGGCTAGTGAAGCAGCAGAGATCTGCCTTCGTCCACGCTTCCATGAGGGCACATAATATAGTGACTCGTCACCCCATTCAGCAACATGTTGTTGCAGATGCAAGGAGGGAACATGATTGTTTGCTACCGAATGCGCTATTTCTGGCCAGTAAATTGTTCGGTCAAATGCATAGCCGGGCAGTGGAATTCGAGCAGCGGTACTCAAATCCATAATTTTTTCCCATTCGATAGAATAACCTGCTTGCCAAAGCGCGCCGACGACATCCATCAGCTTGACTGAATCATCAATCTCTTGCTTAGGGTGACGCATAGTCGAGACAATCAGTTGCCCATCATTTATTAATGTGTGCTGTTTCGCAAATGTACTCAGTGCAGTACCTGGCCCAACCTCAATCAGCACGCGCACACTATAGGTTTCTAGATAATCAAGTGTATCGAAAAAGCGAACTGTGTCTCGCAAATTTCGTACCCAATAATCAGAAGAGGTAAAATCGACCGATCCACCAATATTGTCGTAGACGGTTGAGATAATTGGAATAGTTGGAGTATTACGCGGCACAGAGTCAACTAAGTCTTTAAAGCTGTCTAAAATTGGCTCCATCATGCTGGAGTGGAAGGCGTGAGATGTGTGTAAAAAGCGGTAAGAAATATCTGCTGATTCTAACTTTTCTGCAATAAGTAGAACGGCATTCTCTGGCCCAGATACAACACAGTTTTGCGCGTTGTTTAGCGCCGCTATTGAGATTTCATCGGTAAGGTAGGCCCGCATCTCATTTTCTGACAGGGTTACAGCCAGCATCGATCCACTGGGCAATTGCTGCATTAATTCGCCACGACTGGCAACTAACATCAGCGCATCGTCCAACGAGAATACACCAGCGATACAGGCTGCGGCATATTCCCCAACACTATGTCCAATCAGCACAGATGGTTCAATCCCCCAAGAGAGCAATAGCTGTGCCATGGCATATTCAATCACAAAAATTGCGGGCTGTGCTAAATAGGTATTCGTTAGCTTATCTGCTGCGATTGAATCATCATTTTTTGGATAGAGTATTGAGCAAATATCCATTCCAGCTACATTTTGTAGGATTTGTGTGCATCGATCAATTGATTCGCGAAAGATGGGTTGCGATTCATATAGTTGGCGACCCATTTCCACATGTTGCGAACCTTGTCCTGGAAACATGAATGCGATATTTGGATCAACAGGTGAAGTTGCTGATCCTACGCGTTCAAGAGAAATACGCTCCAAACTTTGAATGGCATTTTCTATATCACGGCAAACAACGGTTGCCCGGTGGGAAAAGCTTTTGCGTCCAGTACATAAGGTGTACGCAACAGACGAAAGATTCACGTCGGGATGATGAGTAAGCCACTCCGCGAGATTTGATGCTTGTTCACAAACGGATTTGGGAGTTCGAGCAGACAACGGGAGTATAACGGTCTGCTCTTCTGTCGTATTTGATTGTGTGGCTGGTGGCGCTTCGCCCAGAATAATGTGAGCGTTTGTTCCACCGATTCCTAGCGAGCTGATGCCAGCAAACCGTGCATCAGCGTGATGATCCCATGTAGTTAAAGCGGCGTTGACGTAGAATGGACTCTCGGCGAAATTTATTTGCGGATTGGGTCGCTCATAGTGCAGCGTGGCCGGAATAGTTTTGTGCTTTAAGCAGAGGACAGTCTTAATCAATCCGGCGATACCGGCGGCGGCATCCAGATGTCCAATATTTGTCTTGACTGATCCGAGCGCACAAAATTGGGCATCATTTGTGTCATTGCGAAAAGCTTTCGTTAATGCGGCTACCTCAATCGGATCGCCTAGATAGGTTCCCGTTCCATGAGCTTCTACATATGAAATGTCTGTGGCACTCACGCCTGCGCTTGCTAATGCCTCGGAAATAACATCGGCCTGTGCGCTGACGCTTGGTGCTGTGTAATCTACTTTTGAAGAGCCATCATTGTTGATTGCCGATCCTTTTATTACGGCATAGATGTGATCTTCATCCTGCACGGCATCAGCAAGCCGTTTGAGTACGATCATGCCGACGCCACTGCCAAAAATTACGCCCTGCGCTTGTGCATCAAAAGCGCGACAGTGCCCATCTGGGGTAAAGACGCTTCCTTCTTGAAACAAGTGTCCGGCGTGATGCGGCACTCGAATCGCAGCTGCGCCAGCAAGTGCCATATTGCATTCCCCACTCAGTAGACTCTGGCTAGCTTGATGCACGGCAACCAGCGATGTTGAACAGGCAGTTTGAATGGTGACGCTCGGACCGGTTAAATTAAGTTTGTAGGATACTCTGGTGGTTAAAAAGCTGTTGTCATTACCAATCAAGGTTGGTAGATAATCGTCAACAAATTGCGATGCCAGCCCGCTGAACATAAAGTAGGTATTTATGGCGGCCCCGCCATAAACGCCAATCGGTCCATCTACGGTGTCTGGATCATAGCCCGCATCTTCTAGCGCGTGCCACGCAGACTGTAAAAAGAGTCGATGTTGCGGATCCATTGTGCGCGCTTCGCGGGGCGAGTATCCAAAAAAGCCAGCATCAAATTCGCCAGGTTCATCTAATATCGGAGCCGCTTTCACATAATCTGGATCCGCGATTAACTGTGGCGAGACGCCAGCAGCCATCAGTTCGTCATCGGTAAAGAACGTGATTGACTCTTTGCCGTCGCACAGATTCTGCCAATACTCGTCAACATTCCGAGCACCAGGAAAGCGTCCGGCCATCCCGATGATGGCGATATCAAATTCATTTTCAGGGGTGGACATAAATTCGTTACTTGTTGTCATAATAGCGATTAACGCCGCCGCCGTGCTCGTTGCATTGCTCGCCGATTTTCACCACGTTGTTTGCCCGCAGAGAGTTCAGATGTTTGGTTAGCACCATTACGCTTCTCTACTGCACTAGTCATTTGAGTGATAGTCGGATATTCAAAAAGATTTACAATGGTAAAATCAATATTCAACTGCATCTTTAATTGTGCAATTAATTGAACGCCCTTGAGTGACGTCCCGCCCATTTCAAAGAAATTATCGTTTACACCGACCTGCTTAACGCCTAAAATATCGCTCCAGATAGAGGCAATTTTTTGTTGCGTGTCACCCAGTGGTGATACGTATTCTGTTGCCACATCGGGGCGCTCTGTTTGTGGATTCACAGCGATTTGAGCCAAGATTTGTATACTGCTCGAAAACTCCTGCGCGATGCTCATCATCTGTTCCGAACGAGCGGGAAGAGCTGTCTCGGTATTCTGTTTAGGCTTCTTCTCCGTGCTGCGAGCCAGCGCCCTTTCCGCATATTCGGCATCTTTATATGGCTGGTAGACAATTGTTTTGGCTATGTCAGTGGGCAACTTATAGCGTGTAGGTCCGCCAGTTGAAACAGAATAGTTACTGGCAACGACTTCTAAGAAATCTAGCGCTGGTTGATTTTTCTTTGTTGATTCGAATGGAATTTCGATAGAATCCAGTTGTTTCTCTGCGGCCAGCTCGCCGAGGTATGACAACATGCGATGTTCCACGCCACGTCCCAAAACTCGACAGCTTAATAACATAGTGTCAACCACCAATGTGTCAGCACGCTCGCTGTACAGTAACACACCGACCAAACCATATGCGCCAAAACGGTCACTCACGTGAACGATCAAGCAGTTAAGCTCGCCAGACTGTGTCAACTTTTGTATATCTCCTACGGAGCGACGAATCGTTGTGAAATTAAACTGGTTTGTTCGTTGTGTTAGCTGCGAAACACGCTCAATGGATGCCTGATCAAGTGGCTGGATCTGAATATCTAGCTTCAATCCATCCAGAAAGCTTTCAAGCGTTACGGCGCTTGTGCGAAATTGCTCCCGATCCATATTTTCTTGATACATCTTTGTTCGTTGCGTATCTTCAGTCGTAGCGCCAAATTTATCAAAGGCCCAAATATGATTCAAGAAGTGAGAAATTTTTTCTGGCTCAGTTGGGAGCTGCAATGTGATCACTTCTGGGCAGGCAGCGCGAACTTCGGCACACTCGATTGGATTGTCATCAATAAAAATAAAGCTATCTAGACCAAGCTGTAACTCTAGTGCAAGTTCACGCAAGTTGACAGACTTTGGCTGCCAATTTATGCGCCACCCAACAAGATCCGTCTGCTTCAACAGTATGTCGTCACGCACTTCGAGTGCATCAAACACATCTGATTCGACATTTTTGCTACATAAACAGAGAACCATGCCTAATTCTAGCTGCTTGAGCATAAATTTTTGTAGCGTACGATGGCCATCTGTAATCTTGATGCCTTGCGGGCCATCTTCTCCTACTATACCTTTCCATAATGTGTTGTCACAATCCAGCACAATCACTTTATATGGTGCTCTAGTTACAGAATCAATGGTACGCACGAGCTGTGTTCCTAATGCTGCAAAATAATCATCTGTATATGGAACGTGTCCCAATTCACTTGTTGCCGCATCGTAATATTTGTCAATATTATAATGGCTTAGTAACTCATCGTATGTGCGAAGAGAGATGCGAGTAGATGCATGCAGTGCGTTATCCAGTTGTTCTATCAACTTGGTGAGAAGTGGAGCCGCCTTCTCTGCAAAATTTGGTGATGGTGGACAGACACAGACTAAATATGGGGCAACACTATGTTCCGCTGCGTTTTGCAATGCCGCGGTAAAGCTAGCCAAAGTGTCAAATAAATGCGTTTCATCCGCCACATCCAAAGCATTCTCATGATTAGAAATCGTTTGTGACGTAGCGCTCTTTGTTATGTTACCGCGTGAGGCAAAAATATTGAACAACCCTGAATTTTGAAGATATGTTTCTTCCTCAATTTCAAGCTCAAAGCCTTTAGTGCGCAACATGTCTGTCACAGCTTCGATTAGTGGTCCTTCTTTGTCATGCACCTCCATAACAATCTGCTTAATCTTTGGCCAGTCTTCCTCTTGAATACCTCGAAGTACATCAAGCTCGCTCTTTTCTGCATCTAGTTTGAGGAGGTCAATCTGCTCCATTTGCTGCTCGGCTATCACATCTGACAAAGAAGTTAGCTGACACGTAAAGGCCTTGCTATCTAACCGATCCCCCATTAATTCATCAACTAACGCATCTATATCGTCGATACCATCACCGACATTATCGCGCACCATATTTTCGACGACCGCTTTAATTGCCCTACGATCCTCCTCTTCGTCGGCGCTAAAGCTCGAAAAGACAGAAGATTTTGCGTAAAAAGTAAACTCAGCCTCTTTCTTTTTGTCCGAAACACCAAAATTATGTACATGAACATTTGTGCCATGCAATTTAGCATTCGTTTGTAGGATATCAAATACCGGTGGTGAAGGCTCAAAAGCGTGGACAGTGGTATTCGCCGCCTGCTGTTGGACCCACAGCGTAAATAGACCAATGTTGGCACCGATATCTATGATTGTATCACCATCGTTGATTGCTACATCGTGCTTTAAGTAAGCATTGTCAACAAATATTTCTTTGTATACGTACTCGGTCTCGTATGGGTTCAGGCTCGCAATCTCCATACCATTTGGCAAGCGATATCGATCATGCTTTTTGAGCAATCCATTCACATTATCGTTCGTATCATCGGTAGAAACTCTATTGCCCGTATTTTTCTCACTACCGTCGCGATTGACGAGCCAATCTTCGAATCGCAATAATATGACGTTAAGACCTGATTCATTCTGATACTGAATACTTGACGGATCAAGAAGCTGCTGAAAGACTTGATTATATGGTGCAAATTGTGTATTTAAATTTAGGCGTAATTTTTTGGACCAAAAATCGATCGATTCGGCAACTGGTTCTCCTGTAAATGTGGCAGAAATTGCAACCGTTCTTTCAGGTCCGTTTTCTCGTGCTGAGTCTGCATTCAAATAAAAAAACTCTACATCGGTTAGCAACATCGCTGGAATACCATCACTGGTAAAGATAGAAATATCCCCAATAATGCCACCAACATCTTTTTCAGCACTCGATTTAAGCGTAGCATATGCCCAACAGGCTGAATCTATCTTCGCCCATACATCTACTTGGCCAATAGATGATAATATAAACGTGCGGCCGGCACTATCGTGTGTAGCAGAGAGCGTCTGAATACAACCATCTAAAAGGGTAGGGTGACAGGCATATTGATCGCTGTCAGTCATTAGCTTTTTATCTAAAGAAATATAGGCACAGGCCTGTCGCTCAGCAACGTATAGCTCATTGACACCTTGAAATGCAGATCCATATTGATTTCCCCGCTCATTCAGATCTGCGTAAAACTCTGATACATTTACTGCTGTTGAACAAATAGCGCGCAAATCTGCTAAGGTTTGCTTGTTAAGGGGCGCTTGTTGTTTGCTTTCCCAATCAACAATTAGCTGCGCGTATTCAGTTCCATTATCCTGTGACGTTACAAATGCTAAACGGCTTGTTTGATCATCAAGTGGAATATTTTGAATTTCTAGTTGTGCCTGACTGAAAGAATCTAGGAGGAGAACGGACTCAAATTGAATATTATGTAGACGAGGAAAAGATTTCTGATTGTCTGCTGTTCCAAATAACGCAAGGGCCAAATCAATATACGCTACACCAGGAAAGACGGGTATGTTTTTAAAGGCATGATCGCGAAGAAAAGTAGGCGCATCTGTTTTTGAAATGGCATAGGTTGCGCTGTCACCAGCCAGTGAACGTTTTAAAAAACTCTCTACGTTTTCAGGATCAATCAAAGGATGTACTAATGAGCGGGCTAGAAGTCTATTGTCAGGCATGTTTTTCTCTCTGAAGACAGGGGATTCTGCAGTAGTTTGGCTACTTAATTGTTAACTGTTAGCCGTTTATTATTGACTAGCTACTAAATGTTTCAAAATCTGACAGCCAAATAAACATATTCGTGAAAATATATTATTAAGTCAACTTTTTGATAACCAGCCAGTATTAGATGGTCAATTTCACTCTAAAATATGAGTTGCGTAAATAGAATGGTTTGACATTAATATATATTACCAAACGCAAATAAAACAATCTATTTCAAAAAACTGTTAAGAAGATATCATTAAATTCAGTTTATATCAACCTAATATTAAAGTATCCATTTTTCAACATTTGACGTAATGATTAAAACAAACAACGATTGATAGCCAACAGTTTAAATCGCTACCATTTAAGGGGAGTGTAGATGATTTCAAACTTAAACATTAAAATAATTTTGGCACATGACAATCGACAAATACTAGGCTAGTCAAATTTTAGCCTAGTGCTCCATCAAGCCTTAGAATTCAGATTTTTGTTGAATGACTTATCCGAACTTTTAGAGTTGATGGTGCGTTAGTTAGCATATCAGTCATACTTTGTAAGCCTAAAGCTATCTTATGTTTGCAATAAGAAATTTAAAGAGGTTCTGGTAGGTCAGAGGAGTGATGATAATTTGTTTCTAACGTTCCCATGAATTCACATGCAGAAATATGTCCTTCTTGGCTTATTCCATCACGTAAGAAAACACATTTAACAGTTGTGAAAAGTATTCGTAAATCAAGCCAAAAAGACTGATTTTCAATATACCACAGATCAAGCGCGAACTTTTCTTCCCATGTGACCGCGTTTCGTCCATTAATTTGTGCCCAGCCAGTTAGCCCAGGGACTACACTATGCCGATGCATTTGTTCTGGGCTATAGCGATCTTTATAAATTGCGGGCAAAGGGCGAGGTCCAACAAATGACATTTCACCTTTTAAAATTAAAAGCAGTTCAGGCAGTTCATCTAAGCTGGCGCTACGGAGAAAATGGCCAAATGGCGTTATACGTTCTGTATCGGGAAGCGGAACACCAAATTCATCACAATCGTCTGTCATGCTACGAAACTTCAAAATATTAAACTCTTCGCCATTATGTCCAGTACGCGGCTGTGTAAAAAACACCGGTGCGCCAAGTTTAATCCTGACTAAAATGTAGAGTATTGATAGTGCAATGCCGATAGGGATAAAAGAGAGCAATACAATAAGAATGTCTGCTAATCGTTTACCATATTTTTTATATATGTTTGAACGTTCGCTACGAGGTCGGATTAATTCAAGCTGCATGAGGGATTTGCCCATAATAAAATAGTGGTATTAAGAGATGAACATTTTCTGAGGCGATAGGACACAAATAGTATAACATTAGTATAAGAATGGAGAGTATAACAACAATCTAACAAGATTATGGCAGTAGACAGCGATAACAACACAAAACCATGAATTTGATTAACGTTTTTGACCAATCAAGTGGCAATTGAATACGATGCCAACAAGGTGTTTATGCACCTTAATCTGATTTACATATGATGTCAACCAATGATTGCAATACGAAAACATGACTCGTTCTTGAACGATTACAGTACAATTGCTAAGATGGATAATACAGCATCAAAGAAACTATAAAACTGGGCGTAAACTAGGTGCAACATCAGCTCGTATGAGTTATCTTGAAACTTTCTCAAAAATTAGTACAAATCAAAAAAGACCAAAGGGCCGTGTTGATCAACGCGGCCCTTTAGTCCTTCAAGATAAGCAAATTGATTTTTGCTGAATGTACTATCCTCGTAGTAGTTTTATCTACCAACTATCGGTAGATACATCTTCCCGACTTGCTCTATTACTGAAAACGCTGGAAGCTCAACATCGTCGGCAGTATTCGATATGCTCAACTGCTCCGAACCAGAAACTGAACGATACTCAGGTGGTAAGGCGAAGCTAACAATGTAGTCACCTTGAGGAACATTCGTAAAAATGTAGAAGCCATTCTCGTCTGTACTCGCAGATAACGTCAGAACTTGGTTTTCAGTGCCAAAATCAATGAGTAGCACAATTACCTCAGCGAGGGGCTGCTCATCGAGATCTTTCGCGCCATTACCATTGCCATCAACATAAAGCTCTCCAGAGACGGTACGGATCCCGAGACTAGAGGTGGGTAATGGGGTCGGCGTTGGTGTAGCAGGTATGGGTGTGCTGGTTCCAGGTACAGGTGTAGTTACGGGTACGGGTGTAGTTACAGGTGAAACATTATCATTTGGCCCACGGCTATAATTGTTTTTAACATCTGGTGCAGTTAACTCTTCGCAATAAATAGCGACTTTATGGTACTCTCCAAGCCATGGGCGCGAACCACCAAACTCATTAGCAAGCGCTAGCTTATAATCTTCATTCCACGTATTTAAGGAATCTGAGCGTTGCTGACTCCCATCTTCTTCACCATTCACATATAAAGTCATTTTACCCCTTGCGCCTCGGGTGTAGACCAAGTGTGTAAGTTCGGTAGGTGTGGAACCCCGTGTGGTAAAGAGAGAGAGTCGTCCAATATTATCAGTTTCGCTACTACGAAGTCTAACGTCGTAAACCGCAGTCTCTGTACCACCAGATAGCCCGTGCCCTACAGTAAAGTTACTAGACATAGGTGATTCTGATAGAGTAAGAATTCTAGCAGGCCCATATTGTTGGGCGTTTAGTGGCTGTATCCATAGTTCTAGCGTAACCTGCTCGGTTGTACGACATGTCTGAATCAATCTAGTCGCATTTTGGACGGAGCGAAGAATTGTTGGTGAGTTGATACGTAATGAATCTTCGTTCCATGTTACCTTGTCCGGATCCTCAATAATTAGATCTAATGCCGGCTCGTTGCCTGACTGATCATGTACAGTATTGCCAGAGCCTTCCAAAAATTGGTATACAACCTCTGCTTCTATCGCGTTAGAATCGATAGGTGCAGAGCCAGTTTGTGTAGGTGCAGGTGTCGGCGATGGCACAATTGTCGCCAGCACGGTTGGCGTGGCAGGAAGCGGTGTAGGGGTCACAGATATTTGAGTAGGCGCAGGTATTACCTGAGATGCATTCCCAGGATCAGTCACATTCAAAAGCTCTTCAATATTAGAGTATCCATCGTTATCCGGATCACCATGAGTAGTTGCAGCTAATGAGCCAAAAAATCGTCTTTCCCATTTGTCATAGAGGCCATCGTTATCCGAATCATATCCAGATGGCCGACGATTGTTGGCCATCTTGGGCCAGCCAGCACTGTCAAAGTCCGCAAACGATACATTGAGACCAGCATCTCTATAATCGGTAACGTTAAGGCAATGTTGCTCATGTCGTTTTGGATATCCAATACCATTTCTTAAATGATTAATCGTTTTGGCACTTTTCCAACAACGGTTTCCGATACCGTCGATAAGTTGACCGCTTCCATTTCTAACTTCGTTTACGACACGCTGATCGACAGTATCTTGTGCTCTAATAGGTGTTCCGTCTAGACTAAGCTGCATATCTGCCCCAGCGTTTTCAAGAACATAGTCATAGACATCATCATCATCCAGAATATTCAACCCATCTAAATTGTGTGGTTCCGAGACAAAATAAGCCCTTACATCCGCTCGATATGTGTCATGATAAATATTATTGCCAGATTTATCGTACAATGCGTTACCGTGTGCATAAATTTGAAATTTATTCCCATTGCTATCATCGACCTTAATGAAGCCACCACCAGCAGTTGTATTTGGCCCCTGCTTAAAGTAATTATTAATGTAATCAATTTTTATCGGGCCAAAATCGTCTTGGCTGAATGTGGCACCCCACTCGGGATTATAGCTAATATTGTTTACAATTTGACTGGATCCACTAGAGGTTTTGACCATCGGAAGACGTTGACGATGATGAGCCATCAAATTTTTTACAACTGAAAAATTTGCAGATTCATCCCCTGCAATTAGAATTCCTTTACTATGACAGCCTTCTTCATGAGTGCTGCAGAATAATCCTTCTGAAATGATAGAGTTTTGCAGTGTTACATTGCGCGCATCGAACCAAGATGAAAATGTCTCATCATTAGCCCAACTAACGGACACATGATCATAAATGCCATTCGAGCCACCTATAATCTCAATCCCATCGTGAATGTTAGAGGTTTCTTCTGAAGGTCCTGGACGTACTCGAATATATTGTACGACAACATGATCAGCGTCGACATACAACATTGCTTTAGCATTGCTAGGTGAACTTCTTAATGTAATACCTGGAAAGGGTGCACTTTGTCCGGCGATTGTAATGTTAGATTCATTATTGTCGATTACGAGCGATGATTCTAACTCAATTATGCCTGAAACTTCGAATATGCAGATCCGTGGAAACTTCTGGTCTATGCAATTGCGTAAAGAGCCTGGTCCAGAATCATTCAAGTTTGTGATCTTTATAATCTGGCCGCCGCGTCCTCCTTTGGAGAATCTTCCAAATCCTTCAGCGTTAGGGAGTGCTAATTGCTGAGCATGGCTTACTTCAGGTGCTGCAATAAACAGCAATAACAGTATAGAGAAAACTCTCACCATATTCCACAAATGGCGGTTGAGATCGATTAGTGGACAAAAATCAACATTTCTTTGTTGCTCCTTTATGATGATGCAATTTTCAAATCTTCTTAGGAACAAAGCAGAATTAAACTTAAGTGGTCGAAATTTTGGCATATCCATATCCTTTCAAAATGCAAGTTCAATTTGGTTAGGCTACAAGATTGTACCGTTTCTTCAAATTTGACCAGCTATGTAGGCTGATATCAATATTTGTAACCTAATACAACTAATATTTACACAGAATGCACTTATGATGATACGGATATTGAACGTGGTATGCTCTACATCTTTTCGCTATCTTCTCGCTGATTAATGGGGCGGAAACAACTTATAACTATACTTAAAACCCACGCATATTGTCCAAACATAGATCGGATTAAGCACGTTACTAGTTTCAGTAGTTCACAATTTCATATAAATAGGCGATTTTTGGCTTATTTTAGGATGTTTTGAGCGCAAAACCCCTTGTTTTGACCGCAAATTGTGACCTACTGAGTTTGGTTTACGTCATACTTCGCTCCTACTTACCTGCTCACCCCCTTTTTCAGGAAGAGGCCCAGACACATCCTAAAAGCTAATCAGCCGTTCAAAAAGTTAACTCACCTATTGAGAACGTTTGCGAAATACAAATTGGTTATTCCCCAGCCCATTAGTTGTTTTGATATTTTGTAACGTAAATCCTCGTTGCTGAAAAAAGTGAAAGATTTGTTCCACTGATGCTACCTCAAAAGGAAATCCCCCAAGCCAGTCTGCCCAATCATGAGTTATCGACATACCTCGTTTTCGCTTGTAAACCGCAAATTCATTCTCTCGTCTTAGGAAGCTTGAAAACACAGAGCGAGAGAAAAAGAATGGAATAAAGACGCCAGAAATTATCGCTTTTCCTAAGGCTCCTGAGCAGTAGAATTTCTTGACCTTTGTCCAAAATTTGGATTTTCTTCCTTGGTCATTATAAATTGCGATCAATAGAAACCCATCGTCGTTAACTAACGAAGCCGCATTATCTAAAGCCGTCCACATGTCACCAGTATGATGTAATACGCCCCATGAATACACAACGTCATAGCATCCTAATGACTTCACAAATTCTTCATCTAATATAGATCCCTCGGTCACAATCCACTTTGAATCATCTGAATAATATCTAGAACGTAGCTCTTTGGTACAGGAGACTGATGCTGGATCAAAGTCAAACGACCGTACTTCCGCCCCTAATTTCCGTGAAGCCAACGAAAACAATCCGCTCCCAGAGCCAATATCTAGAAGTTTCTTCCCTTCGAGGCTTGCTACACCAAGCAACTCGATTAGTGACGATTCTGCAATCTCAATCTTTTTGTCAGTAAGGGTTGACAAGAAACTTCGCCAGTTTTTACCAAACTCAAATCTCTCTCCTCGTTGAACTTCCGTCTCAAAAACGCCCATATTATCCTCGCCTTGCTTATATTTTAGATAAAGTTATAAGTTTCAGATGGCTCTATTAATCAAATCCGTGCAACTAACTATGTTTTAAAAACTGCTCTATGGTATAAATATTATATCGTTTAACCATCTGGACTTTTTATTTAAGTTCTGAAGATACTATTAGTCCCCAGTGCGGGTATAATATTGTCTAACAAATACTATATATTATTAGACTTAACCTATATTTCGCACATGTAAAACAAGTTATCAATACCCATATATAGTATGAATTCCCTTAAGTGTCTAAGTTATATGCCAATAATTTTGACTTACTATATAGCTGCAATATTTCGGAATTCCCTTGCTATATAGTGGCTCCAGAAATCGTACATACAACTAAGACACTCAGGGTATGAATTCACTGTTTGGGCACTAAATACAGAGGTGGCCCTTGAAGGCAGCCTTTTCTGCATCTGCATCGGAACTGTACCACTAAGTGCTGTGATTTGCGGCAGCTTGTCCTATTTCTTGTATATTGTGCCACAAGGCAGAACTTTGGTATAAAGTGGTCCCCATTTGGGGTATGCGGATAATATTTCAAAAAGGTGCGAAATCTAGGCTAAAGGTAATGTTACGCGAATCACTTGAATATATGAACGCTTTTTTATGATATATAAAGCGTAAGGTATTCGTTATTTTGTAGGCCAATATGTCTATAAT
>Ga0209303_1001039_pt1 | contig 18538 bp, 14 predicted proteins | sample SidtaG_3_FD_187449 | JGI IMG/M metagenome (GOLD analysis project Ga0209303, IMG submission 187449) | Marine algal microbial communities from Sidmouth, United Kingdom - Sidmouth_Asex1 metaG (SPAdes) (version 2) | ecosystem: Host-associated > Algae > Red algae > Unclassified | place: Sidmouth... | reverse complement strand
CCTGTTTGAAATTTATACGTCGTTATCGTATGTTCGAGTAGCTAGCTACACTTCACATACTCTGCCTTGTCTAAATATCAAACACCTTGCTGTAAAAATAACCTCGAAAGATCAACAGACCCTAAGTAAATAATAAATCTTTATTACCCATTATTTCTCCAATAGAAAACTTACTGCATAACGAGTGAATTTTTTCACGTGTTATGCGGTCTTATCAAATAAGTTATTTAAATCTATTCATTTATTTTAGTTATCTAATTTTGTAACAAGTGAGTACTACATGCTTATTAAAACTTCTAACACCTCAGCGTTAACCGAAAATAATGTTACAGATGAAACCCTTTATTTAGATCGAAGACAGTTATTAAAAAAAATGGGATTTTTAGGCGCTGGGGCTTTGTTAACAAATCAGGCCAATGCAAAAGGCTTAGATTGGTTTTCATCAAAAAAACCAACTGTTTTTAAAACAACACCTCTTAACTATATTTCAGCTGAACACTCAATAAGTGATCAAGTTTTGACACCAGAAAATAAAGTAATCAGCCACAATAACTTTTATGAATTTGGTACTAATAAATCAGATCCAATCAATAACGCTCAATCCTTTAAGGTAAATCCTTGGACCCTATCAATATCAGGTGAAGTAAATAAACCCTTTACCTTAAGCTACGACGATTTGTTTAAAAAATACACAATTGAAGAGCGTATTTATCGATTTCGTTGTGTTGAAGCTTGGTCGATGGTTATTCCATGGTTGGGTTTTTCACTGTCAAATATTATCAAACAAGCCGATCCTACCTCTAAAGCTAAATATGTAGCATTCGAAACTTTGTATGACCCTAAGCAAATGCCGGGTCAACGCAGCAGCAGCTTAGGTGGTGGTATTCATTACCCATACCTAGAAGGTTTACGTATTGATGAAGCGATGAACCCCCTTACATTAATGAGTGTTGGTTTATATGGTAAAACCCTACCAGCGCAAAATGGTGCACCAATTAGATTAATCGTACCTTGGAAGTATGGATTTAAAAGTATTAAGTCTATTGTAGGTATTAAATTAGTTGAAAAAAAGCCGCCTACCACTTGGAACATATTAGCGTCTGGCGAATATGGTTTTTATGCCAACGTTAACCCAGCTGTAGATCACCCGCGATGGAGTCAGGCGAGTGAACGACAAATTACCTCGGGTGGTTTATTTTCAAGAAACAGAATTAAAACTTTACCTTTTAACGGTTATGAAAAAGAAGTAGCTCACTTGTATAAAAACATGGATTTACGGAAAAACTTTTAATGCCTAACCTTAGGGTATTCCCACAGAACCTACCGCCTATATGGTTGCTTAAAACGTGTATACATATTTGCTCATTACTACCACTTGTGTATATATATTGGTTTGCAATTTTCGATAATGTGAGTGCAGATCCAGTAAAAGAAGTGATTCATTTTACCGGTATCGGTGCACTTAATTTGTTATTAATTTCTCTTATTATTTCGCCACTAGCGCGACTAATAAAACAAGGTAAATTAATTAATTTAAGACGCGTTATTGGTTTATATGCCTTTTTTTATGTGTCGTTACATGTTTTAAATTTTCTGTTTTTTGAAATACAGTTCGATTTATCTTTATTTATAGAAGAAATTTTTGACAGACCCTATATTACCGTAGGTTTTGTAGCTCTCATCATATTAACTGCATTAGCCGTAACGTCTATAAACGCTATACGCAAAAAAATGGGAATAAACTGGCAAAAGCTTCATAATTTAACTTATTTAGCCGCTATTTTGGTGGTGGTGCATTTTTATTGGTCGGTTAAATTAGATTTAACCAGCCCATTAATTTATATGGTTTTACTGTTAATTTTACTTTATTTAAGACGCGAAAAATTTCGACGTTGGATAAATTAATCTACATATATGCATTAATAAACGTAAGTAGGTTTAATTATTCAGTAATTCATGTGCTAGTTTTATAAAATTGACAGGGTGATGGCGTTAAACGTATAAACACAAACGTTCAACTTACTTGTCTTGCACTTATAGCATAATCACTTTATTTTAATGGAAATTAACCCCTTTTCCACCTACGTATTAATTGGTAACTTTTACTTAATTTATTTTTATGATTAAAGGTTTTATAAGCCATTATAAAATTACGAGTAAACGTAATCGATTATTTAATTATTGGCATGTTAACTAGCCCAAATATTATTAAATAAACTATCAGGAATAAAAATGCCCATTAAAATACCTAATATGGTTTTCTCTATAATCGTATTAACTGCTGTTTCAGCTCTTGTCGGTTGTAATGATACTGAACAAGACGCAAGAATTTCTATTAAAAAAAATCCCTACCCAAGTACCTATCAACCGTTAATATCAGATAGCTACCTACTGAAAAATGCAACGGTATTGATTGGTAATGGTGAGCATATTAATCATGCAGATGTGCTTATTGAACAAGGTAAAATAACCCAAGTAGGTGTTGATATTGTTGCTGAAAATATAAAAACTATTGATGCGGAAGGTAAATGGATAACCCCAGGTTTGATTGACGTTCATTCACATTTAGGCGTGTACCCAAGTCCATCAGTAGAATCTCATTCAGACGGTAATGAAATGACGTCACCTAACACGTCAGAAGTATGGTCTGAACATAGTGTTTGGCCACAAGACCCCGGTTTTCAAACTGCCAGAGCAGGTGGTATTACTACGCTGCAAATATTACCGGGCTCAGCAAATTTATTTGGTGGTAGGGGAGTAACATTAAGAAATATTCCTAGTAGCACTATGCAAGGTATGAAGTTTCCAAAAGCCCCATATGGATTAAAAATGGCGTGTGGTGAAAACCCTAAACGTGTTTATGGTTCAAGAAAAGAAGCGCCTGGTACACGTATGGGTAACATGGCTGGTTATCGAATGGCTTGGGCTGAAGCGACAGAATATAAAACCGCATGGGACAAATACGATGCTGATTATGATGCTGGACTTAACCCAAAAGCTCCTAAACGAGATATTGGTCTTGATACACTTAAAGGAGTGCTGGATGGCGATATCCTTATTCACAACCATTGTTACAAAGCAGAAGAAATGGCGATGATGATTGATTTGGGCAAAGAGTTTAATTATCACTCGGGTACTTTTCATCATGCAATTGAAGCTTATAAAATTTCAGATCTTTTGGCTGAAAATGCCAACTGTGCCGCTATGTGGCCAGATTGGTGGGGCTTTAAAATGGAAGCTTACGACATGGTTGAAGAAAACGTTGCTATAGTCGATGCCGCAAAAAATTCTTGTGCCATTGTACATTCAGACTCAAGCACAACAATACAGCGTTTAAATCAAGAGGCAGGTAAAGTCATGTTTAGAGCAAATGATAATGGCTTTTTATTAAAAGAGAAAGACGCTATTCGTTGGATCACACTAAACGCTGCAAAATCTTTGGGCATTGATAAACACACCGGTAGTTTAGAAAAAGGTAAGCGTGCCGATGTTGTTGTTTGGAATCAAAACCCTTTTAGTGTTTATGCAAAAGCAGAACAAGTCTTTTTAGATGGTAATAAAATTTATGATCGTTTTGACGAAAAATATCAAGCAGTGAGTGATTTCATGTTAGGTCAACCGTCGCTAATAAATCGTGTTGAACGTAAATAGGAGAATACTCATGAATATATTATTTAAAAACAATTGTTTAAACACAAAAATTAAAAGGTTAACTACATTGTGTTTACTTACCGTTGCCGTATCAACATCTTTTACAACAATAGCGAAAACACTAGCTATAACCAATGCTACCGTGCATACCGTAACTGATTTAGGTGTTTTAGAAAATGCCACGGTTATAATTACTGACGGGCTTATTAGTGCAATTAATCCTGAATCTTTTAGTGCTGATGAAGAATATGATGCCCAAGGTAGAAACCTCACTCCTGGTTTTATTGGCGCATTAAACCCGATAGGTTTAATTGAAGTAAACGCAGTATCTGACAGTGTTGATGTTGAAGAAGAAAAGGCCGATATTACGTTTGATACAAGCTCAGCATTCAACCCAAAATCTACCTTAATTCCTTATGCTAGGCAGGGAGGAGTAACATCAAACCTTGTTATACCTCACGGTGGTAAAGGAATGTTTAGAGGACAAGCTTTTTTTGCTAACTTATCTGGTGAACTTACGAGTAATGTCGTGTCGAGTAAAGCTGTTGTTCTAGATCTCGGCGGAAAAAGTGAAGGCTCAAGATCTACGGCAATTATTACCTTAATCAACACACTAGAAGATGCACAAAAAACACTCAATGATAAAGGATCAACGGACAAAGATAAAAAAGATAGTAAGAAAAAAGACTTTAAAAGAGATGAAAAAATTGTTAACCAATTACTTGAAGGCACCTTGCCGGTTGTAATTTATGCTGACCGCGCAACAGATATTTTGGCAGCAATAAATATCAAAAAGCGCTTCAATTTAAATGTAATATTAGTAGGAGCAAGTGATGCCATATTAATTATTGAGCAGCTTAAAGCCGCTAATATACCGGTAATGATAGATCCTAAAAAGAACTTGCCTGAAAGTTTTGATAGTTTAAATTCGTCACTTAATAATACTAAGATTTTAATTGATACGGGAATTAAAACTATTATTATTCAGGAAGATGCCCATAAACTTAATCAACTACGCTACAGTGTGGGTAATGCAATTAGTTACGGTGTTACAAAAGAGCAGGCATTAGCAAGTGTTACGGCTAACATCGCAGATGTTTTTAAATTAAACCGTGGACGTATTGCTGTTGGAAAACAAGCCGATTTAGTTTTATGGAGTGCAGACCCATTTGAGTTAAGTACAAAAGTTGACAAGTTATGGATTGAAGGCGAAGTTATTAACCTGTACAGCCGACAAGATGCCTTACGAGATCGTTACTTATCTGAATCAACAATGCCAAAAGCCTATCTTAAATAAATAACTAACTTAATTGATAAAAGCAATTTAAGTAAACACGGTATTACGTGAATCTAAAAAAGCCAATACTGTTTAAGTATTGGCTTTTTAATGTATTTATCGTGAATACTGGATAAGCTATATTGTACAATAACGCTATTTTAAACGTTCTCAGTGTTCTTTCTATTATCAAATCGCTTTATGATCAATAACCTGTTATTGATCATAAAAGTTGAGTAAATAAAAGTGCTTAGATAACGAATAAACTATCATAATTGTTAAGTACACTGAAATATTATTTAAATTTCAGTGCTTTAAAATTTCATCATCTAGAACTCAGGTTATTTAACTTTCTAGGTAATCAGTTGTTTTTACCGAAAACTCAGTAAGTAAATCATCAATTAAGCGGTTTATTTCTCCTGCCATTAATGAAAAGTCAGCATCAATTTTAGCAATAATATCATCGCTATCAATATCATCGTTTTGCTCTTGAAGCACATCAAAAAACTTTAAACGCTTAATAGCTAAATCGTCACACAAAATAAATGAAATAGCATCATCCCATTCAAGGGCAACCTTAACTACATATTTATCAGCATCTAAATGTGATTTTATTTCGTCGCTCGCTAAGTCTTGATTTTTTACTCGAACTACTGCGCCGTCATCGCCTAGGGCATTGAATTCGGCTTCCATACCTAAATTAAAGTTTTCACCTAATTCAGTACCTGCTACCCAATCAGTCATTATTTCATCAGGGGCTTTTTCTGGAGACACAGACGTAACTGGTAATGTACCTAATGCTTTTCGTAATAAAGCTAAAAAGTCTTCGGCTTTACCTCTAGAGCCCGTATTAATAACAATAATATTATGCTCTGGGTTTATGTAAGCATGAGTATCAGTTACTCTTGAAAAAGCGCGAGGGAGTAATTCAAAAATAATATCTTCTTTGAATTGTTCTTTTTCTTTTTTAGTTGCTGAGCGCGAGTGCTCTTGTTCGTGTATAGCTATTTTAGCTTCTAACTGATCTTTTATTACTGGCGCAGGTAAAATCTTTTCTTCTTTTCGAGCACATAATAAAAAGTTATTGTTAACACCATGCACAATGGTACTACCATGCTTACCTAAAGCATTTACCCAGCCAATATGAGATAGTTCTGTAGAGCCGCAAGGGGTAAATAAGTGTTCTGAAAGCTGCTTTTCTATATCTTGTTCAGACCATTCAAAAGGGCGAGTAAAAGCGAAAAAATAAAGGTTTTTAAACCACATTAATAATAATCCTAACCCCTGTTTATAGGGATGTTGTATAAAGAAAGTGAGTAATAATAGCTTAATTAAAAGGGTTATTCATGTAAAACCGTTTTAGATTAACTAAATTTGATTTTTAATGGCTTTTAAAAGTTAAGCACAAAAATTTAATATCATCATCATGATTAATTAATTAATAAATAAATTTATTAATGTAAAGGTCTCTATTAAATTAATGTATATTCTTTTTTTTATTTAGTCATAAAATAGACATATAAAATTAATGTTAATGTAATAATGCAATCAATTAAGTTTTATAAAAATAAATCATAATTAATTGTCGGTAAAGCGTTAGGCATTCGCTAATGAACTTTCATACTACTTAATATAAGCGTATTTGAATTTACGTAAGTTGTATAAACTCCATATAAGAATAAGGTACAACATGAAATTTATCCCATCATTACTTTCTTTTGCTGTTTTATCTGCGGTATCAATTACATCCAACGCAGCTGATATTGCTTTGTATGGCAAGGCAAATGTTACCGTGCAATCATCAGATGATGGTGACGGCTCGTATTCTGAAATAAAAAGTAATGCATCTCGTATTGGTTTTAAAGGAACTTATGAATTAGAGCCAGGGCTTAAAGTCGTTTACAAAGCTGAGGTTGAAGTTGATCTCGATGGGGATAGCGCTAAGAGTGAAAATATTACTGCTCGTAATCAATATATAGGGTTACGTGGTGCTTTTGGTGAAGTTCTTTTAGGTAAGAATAATACGGTATTAAAAGAATCTGAAGGTAAAGTTGATTTATTTAACGATTTGAATGCCGACATTAAAAGCTTGTGGAAAGGTGAAAACCGTATGGCTGATACTATCACCTATAAGTCACCTAAATTTTCAGGGGTTCAATTAGGTATTACCTATATTGCCGAAGACAGTATTGACGGAGATAACGCTTATTCTCTAGCCGCGGTTTATGGCGACGCCAAACTTAAAAATTCAGAAATTTATGCTTCAATAGCTATGGATTCCGAGGTAAAAGGCTACGATGTTGTTAGAATAAGCGTTCGAAGTAAAGTTTCAGACATAATAATTGGTGCATTAGTTCAAACTCAAGAACGTATAGACGGCAGTAAAAAAATGAATGGAGTTGTGGTTTCAGCAAAATACGGCGTTAATAGATTAACCTATAAAGGACAAATACAAACAGCCAACTTTGAACAAGGTGATAACCAAACAGGCATTAGTGTAGGTGTTGATTACTCGCTTGCTAAAAGTACCAAATTATTTGCATTTTACTCAAGCTTTGATTTAGACAGCCAAGCAGATAAAGAGTATTTAGCGCTCGGTATTGAATATAACTTTTAATGTAATTGTTAATATCTTTAAGCAGCTTTTCTATAAACCGCATTTATGTGTTTTTTTAGTATTTAATGGGTGAGAACTTTAGTTGTAATTGATATTATTACGGTAAAGTCTACTTTTGTAATAAAAATGTCATTTAATTTTAGCACAATGAACACATAAAAATTTTATCTCAAAGTATAACTACCAATGAGGTGAAAATTAGCATGGTTGTATTGACCGTTTCTTGAAGCATAGCAGGAATTTTATGAGTAGACGTATCTTAGTTGTTGAAGACGAACCCCCCATCAGAGACATGATCACCTTTGTTTTAGAACAAAACGGATTTAATGTTGTTGAGGCAGAAGACTTTGAACAAGCAACAAAAAAAATTGTTGAACCTTACCCCGATTTAATTTTATTAGATTGGATGCTGCCAGGTGGAACAGGCGTTAAGCTAGCAAAATCTTTAAAGCAAAATGAGTACACCCGTAACATTCCTATTATTATGTTAACAGCAAGGGGTGATGAAGAAGATAAAGTTAAAGGGTTTGAAGCAGGCGTAGATGATTACGTGACTAAGCCTTTTTCACCCAAAGAGCTTATTGCACGTATAAAAGCGGTAATAAGACGAGTATCGCCAACTTCTTTAGAAGAAGAGATTGAGTTTCATGGTATGAAATTAGATCCTGTCTCTCATCGTGTATCAATTAATGAAAATAATTTAGATTTGGGCCCTACAGAATTTCGTTTACTGCATTTTTTTATGACTCATACCGAACGTGTTTATAGCCGAGAGCAATTATTAGATAATGTTTGGGGTACTAATGTATACGTTGAAGATCGCACGGTAGATGTTCATATTCGACGATTACGTAAAGCCATTACAGGGCAAGGGCATGAAAATTTTATTCAAACGGTACGTGGTTCTGGATATCGTTTTTCAGGAAAATTATCGACGTAAACTATGCATTTTAAATCAATGATTCAAACGTTATTTTTAAAACTAGGCACATGGCTTGTTTTAAGTATTTTAGTGGGTTATTTATTAGGTAGCGTATGGGCGGCTTTGGCATTATTTAGCTTGACTATTCTTGGTTGGCACTACAAACACATATATGAATTAATTAATTGGATTTGGCAAAGTAAAGCTATTTCACCGCCACAAGCTGATGGTGTTTGGGGCGATATATATAATGGCTTATACCGACAAACAAAAAAACACCGTCAAAAGCAAAAAAGACTAAATGATAAACTTCGACAGTTCAGAGATGGCGCAGAAGCCTTACCTGACGCCGCTTTGGTATTGTTCAAAGACTTTACTATTCAGTGGGGTAATAAAAAAGCTCAAAAATTATTAGGTGTTAGAACTTCTGGAGATATAGGGCAACGAATTGATAATTTAATTCGTTTTCCTGAGTTTTCAAGATACCTTGATGCCCAAAATTGGGACATACCCTGTCATATTGTTTCCCCTCTTAACAATAACATTCATCTAGAACTCAGGTTTATGCCTTATGGCACAGAGCATTTTCTGTTTATTGCTAGAGATGTCAGTAAAATTAGGCGTTTAGAAGAAATGCGACGCGACTTTGTTGCTAATGTTTCTCATGAGTTGAAAACACCTTTAACGGTGGTAAGAGGCTATGTTGAAATGATACAAATGGAAAAAGAAGCATTTAATCCGCATTGGCAAAAAACTTTTGCAACAATTGAATCCCAAGTCTCACGCATGGATCGATTAGTTGAACAATTACTTGTTTTATCAAGAACAGAAATTAATATTGATAATCATGATCAACAATTAGTTAATGTACCTGAACTTGTTGAAGATTTAATTGAAGATTCACAATGGTTAAATAGTGAGAAAAAACACACTATAACGTCGGAAATTGATAGCTCAATTGGCTTGTTAGGTTTTGATACTGAATTAAAAAGTGCATTTTCGAACTTGTTATCTAACGCGATTGGTTACACTTCTGCCAACGGACATATTCATATTACTTGGAAAAAAGAGGGTAATAAAATGAAGTACAGTGTTAAAGATGATGGTCCAGGTATAGGTAAAAAACATATTAATCGATTAACCGAGCGCTTTTACCGAGTTGATAAATCAAGATCACGCGACACAGGTGGGTCGGGGTTGGGTTTAGCCATAGTTAAACATGTACTTAATCACCATCATGCAGAGCTTAAAATTAACAGTGAACTTGAGCAAGGTAGCGAGTTTATTATTTATTTTGATGCTAAAACTATGGTTTCATTGCCTAACTAACTAAAAAAAATATTCATATCAGTTTGGTTTTATTTAAACAAGTATTTAATAATTAAGCGATTACATGCTTTATTTTTGTTATTGGATAACAAAACTTGGTAACAGACATTTACTTAATATTAGTTAGATGACATTTTTGTTTCTTTTTTATGTCTTTTTTATGTCTTTTTTATGTCTAGTGTTATGTAAGTGTAATGTTTAGTTAGTATAGTTCTTACATTCAAATAATACAGTACACAACAACTAACTACCTAAAACTATATTCGTTGGAGAATAACATGGGTTTAAAACGTGCTTTAGGCATTTTAAGTATTTCAAGCTTGGTAAGCTTTTCTACATTAGCGATAGATGACTCCTTACCAGAGTATAAAAAAGTAAGTGGTGTATCAGGAAATTTATCATCTGTAGGCTCAGACACTTTAGCTAATATGATGACATTTTGGGCTGAAGAATTTAAACGCACTTATCCTAATGTAAATATTCAAATTCAAGCTGCAGGTTCATCTACTGCACCTCCAGCATTAACCGAAGCTACCTCAAACCTTGGTCCAATGAGCCGAGGTATGAAATCAAAAGAGATTGAAGCTTTTGAAAAACGATATGGCTACAAACCCACTGCAGTACGAGTTGCGATAGATGCTTTAGCCGTTTTTGTTCACAAAGATAACCCAATTAAAGGTTTACGTATTGATCAAGTGGATGCCATTTTCTCAAGTAACAGAAAATGTGGTGCCGACAAAGACGTAGACCGTTGGGGTGATTTAAGCTTAACAGGTGATTGGACAGGTAAAGATATTCAATTATACGGTCGTAACTCAGTTTCAGGCACCTACGGCTACTTTAAAAAGAAAGCACTTTGTAAAGGCGATTTTAAAAATACGGTTAATGAACAACCAGGTTCAGCATCTGTAGTACAGTCTGTTTCTGCTTCTTTAAACGGTATTGGTTACTCAGGTATAGGCTACAAAACTTCTGGCGTACGAGCTTTACCTTTAGCAAAAAAAGGTGATAATTTCGTAGAAGCAAATATGAAAAACGCAGTATCTAAAAAATATCCACTATCGCGCTTTTTATATGTTTATGTAAATAAGCATCCTAATAAACCACTAGCTCCTATGGAAGCTGAATTCTTAAAAATGGTTTTATCTAAATCAGGTCAAAAAATTGTTGAAAAAGATGGTTATATTCCATTACCTATGTCGGTAGTATCAAAAGAATTTAAAAAACTTGGTTTAAAGTACTAAAGCGAAATTCAATAGTAAGAGATAAAAATCGCCCTTGGGAGCTCATTAGACAACTGATAACTTTACAAAATAAATAAAGCATAATAATACTATGCTTGAATTATTTCGTTTGATCTAAGTCATCTAATGCAGCTCTAAGTGACTAATTCATTATTTCAATGGGTATAACGACTTTAAAGTTAACCAATAAAAGCCGTTTTTATGGGTATAGGTATACGTATACGTTAAGATTTAACTAATAACTCAATTCCCAGAGGCTTCATAAGCTCAGCTTCGTAAAATAACTCGGTATCAACTATTGGGTGGTCAACGAGCCATTCGTTGCTTAATAATAAGCTCAGGGAGTTATCAGTGGCTTCAACAATTAAGGTATAAGTTTCGTTAATATGTCGTTGTTGAGTGAGTAAAATACTTAAGCGGATAATAATACAAATTTTTTCAAGTTTTTCCGGTTCAAGTAAATACCATTGAAGGTTTTCAAGCGGGTTAATTTTTTTACGTTGGCTACCCACTAACCAAGCTAAGGCTTGTTGTTGCTCTTGGTTAAAGCCAGGTAGATCAGCATGCGATAAAATATATTCGCCATGTTTATGATAGCCAGAAGGGTTTATATCTAAACCTATTTCATGGAGTTTAATACTCGCCGTCAGTAATTCTTTATATATATTTTTATTTATTTTCCATTGAGATTTTACTTGATTAAATATTGCTAGTGCTTGCTCTTTAGCTGTGTTGGTATAATTTTCATCAATATTAAACCTTTCGCTTAAACTTTTAATGGTGCGGCTACGAATATTATCCGTTTCATTTGAATGGTTATCTAATAATTCAAATAAAACGCCTTCTCTTAGTGCGTGCTGACAATGGCTAAACTCTTTTATTTGCAATGTTTCAACTATGGCGATAGTAATCGCTAGACCCGCACAAATAACAGGTACGCGAATTTCCTTTAAACCTCTAATTGAAATGTTTTCAATGGTTTTATATTCAATTAACTGGCTCTTAAAATCGTGAAGCTTTTTTAAAGTAACGGGTTGTGCTATGTGCTCTTCGTGATTAATTGCTTTGTAAATAGATTTTAGTGTACCTGATGTACCAACAACTTCCTGCCATGGATGTTTTTTAAAGCGTTTAACAATAGAGTCAATCTCGCGTTTTGCACCTTTTATTGCCTTTTTAAAGTTAAGCTCTGAAGCAAGCCCATCAGCAAAATATTTTTGAGTGAAACTAACACAGCCCATAGTTAAACTAGCCAATACTGAAATATTGTTACCTGTGCCAATAATACACTCAGTACTACCGCCACCTATATCTATCACTAAACGTGTATTTTGAGAGTGGATAAAGTTATTTACCGCTTGATAAATAAGTCGAGCTTCTTCATGGCCTGATATTATCTCAATATCAAAGGGGAAGATTTTAGCGGCCTCTTTTAAAAACTTTTTTGCGTTTTTGGCTTCACGTAAAGTAAATGTAGCTACAGCTCTAAAATTATCTTTGGTTAAATGCTCAGTTGCAGATGCTAAATTAGCTAAAATATTTATGCCTCGTAATATGGCTTCATCAGATAATGTATTATCTGATGATAAGCCATCTGCGAGTTTAGCTTGGTATTTTTCGGTGTGCAGTATTTGAATATGATTATTAACACTGCGAGCTAGAACAAAATGAAAACTGTTCGAACCAATATCTAAAGCGGCTAAATAATTGTCTGTGGTGTTATTTAGAGATGGTTCTGATTTATTCATTCATTGTCCATTTTAATTAAGTTTCAGGTTATCTATCATTATCATATCACTCTTTTCTTCGTTAATTAAATAGTCATAAATGGCGATTTGTGACCTGATCTTTGGATTATCATTTAATACATATTTATTACTATTTCTTTTATCGATAATGCGTGCTTTAACGTTATCTTTAAAGTGTAAATCAATGGTATGTATAATACGATTTTTTAAGGTTTCGTCATAAATAGGACAGCCAATTTCTACACGATGATCTATGTTACGTTCCATCCAGTCACCTGAGGTAATAAACACTAATTTATCGCCTTGGTTGTGAAAAATCATTACGCGAGGGTGCTCTAAATAAGCATCAATGATTGAAATAACTTTAATATTACTACTTAACTCTTTTACGCCTGGTATTAATGAACACATACCGCGAATAACCAGTTTTATTTTTACACCCGCTTCACTCGCAGCGTAAAGCCTGTTAATTAAACTTTCGTCTACTAAGTTATTAAGCTTTAAGGTAATTTCAGCTTTTTGGTTGTTTTTGGCAGCTTGAGTTTCATTTTCAATTAATTGGTTTAGGCGCCTTCTTGAAGTTAAAGGGGAAACTATTAAATGATTGAATCTAAAGCGCTTATAACTGTGAGATATAAACGAAAAAACGTTGTCTACCTCTTGGCAAATTTCTTTATGTTTAGTAAAAAGTGCAAAGTCGGTATAAATTCTAGCGTTACTTTCATGAAAATTACCCGTACCTATGTGCGCATATTTTACTAATTTATCGTTTTCAGTACGGGTGATCATACAAAGTTTAGAATGTACTTTCAGGGTTTCAATACCAAATTCGACTTGAATACCAGCATCTTTCATTAACTTCGCCCATTCAATATTAGCTTCTTCGTCAAAACGGGCTTTTAACTCAACTACTACGGTCACTTTTTTACCATTTTTTACTGCTTCTATAAGCGATTGAATGATACGAGAGTTTTTAGCAACACGATAAATATTAATTTTAATTTCTTTTACTAATGGATCGTAAGAACCTTGGCGAACAAACTCCGTAAAGTGTCTGAATTTATGGTACGGGTAATACAGTAAAATATCGTTATGTGAAATAGCATCAAACACCGAGGGGAATTGCGCAAAGCGTTGCGAATCTAAGGCTTCGAGCTTGTGATTAACTAAGTGTTTATCACCTAAGTTTGGAAATTTAATAAAGTCTTTGAAGTGACGGTATCTAACCCCTGGAACAAGGTTGTCTAATTCTCTTATTTTTAAAGCTTTGCGAAGAAAATGTAGCATGTATTGCGGCATCTTTTCATCGTGTACTAATCTCACTAAGTCGGCCTTTAACCGTTGTTTGATGCCTTTAGACATTTGATCGAGTAAACTTTCATCTAATTCATCAGTCAAGTTGTATTCAGCGTCGCGTGTAAGTTTCATTGAGTAGGCATCAATTGTGTCGTACTCAAATACACCTCTAAAGAGTTTATCAATAAAAAACAGCACAATGTCGTCTAACATCACTATTTGTTTTTCTTTATCGGATGAGGTGGTAGGTAAAATTATAAAACGATCCACGTCGTAGCGAGGAATTTCAACTAAGCAAAATAAGTTGTTTTCGGCTTTATTTAATGAGACTAAAAAATATATTGCGTCGTCGTCAATACATGAAGAAAGTTGGGTTTTGTTATTAATAATAATGGGAGTTATGTGGCGAATAATTCTGTTATCAAAGTATTGATCTAACCACACTTGTTGATCTTTTTTGAGTTTATTTTTAAATGCAGTGTTGCTTGAATCGTTAAATATAATGTTGATACGTTTCTTTTTTATTTCATCAAAGATAATATCAGCTAAAGATTTAAAGCGCAGTGTTAACTCGTTTACTTTGGTTAGAATATTTGCGTGAAGTGTTGTCCATTCTTTTTTATTGTCATCTTGTGCTGATTCTAAAATAGCGCTACGACGAATATTGGCAACTCGGACTTTAAAAAACTCATCTAAATTAGCTGAGTAAATTCCTAAAAAGCGTATTCTTTCAATAATAGGAACGGATTCGTCTGCTGCCTCTTGTAACACTCTTTCATTAAAAGATAACCAGCTGAGTTCTTTATCAAAATAAGTAGTCATTCTATTCATTTTTATTGTAAAACCTCATAATAAAAATATGATTATATTAATAGCGTGTTACTAATTTATTACGAAAGCGTCTATGAGTTAACGAGATACCTCAACAATTAGGTCGTCTGCTAAGCTTTCTATTGCTGCAACTAGTTCATCAATTTGCTGGTGGTCAACCGCAACAGTAACTTTTGCTTTAAATAGTTCTTGTCCACTATGAGCTGCAGTTTCAGTTTTACTTACCACTTTAAGTAAATTACCCCCTTGTTTATGAATTACAGAAGAAAGTTCTTGAATAATCCCTTCACGATCGTTAGCGGTGAGTTCAAGGGTTACAGTAGGTTGCTTCAAATGCAAAGCATGATCAGCTGCTTTGATAATGCATTCTAAGCCTTCGATTTCTTTTAGCGTTTCTATCAATTTTGCGCTTTTAGTGCCATCGATCACGACTTCAATTGAACCGGTAAAAAAACCTGACATATGGTGTAAGCTACTACTTTGCCAATTTCCTTTATACTGGCGTACAACATTTGAAATGGCGTCAACCAAACCAGGGCGATCGATACTGATAAAAGATATAATTACATTTTTCACATTGTTTCCTTCGTTATAGGTTTTACTGTTATGTATGTACTAAATCGTGTGAGGAACAGGTATAAGTAATAGTTTGTTGAGTCAAAATCAGGTTATCTATTACTACTATGAATAACTCAGTTGTGAAAGCTCTTTACTTAACTGCTCGCTATCACCCAAATTTAATTCTATAAGTCTTTTTAAAACAGAAATACTATCAAGATCTATTGAACTACAATGTAAACCCATTTCAGCACCTTGCTGATGAATAACAATAACCTGCATCGATACTTTAGAAACGTTGTCATCAAGTGAAAAGTGCAGTAAGCCTGTTTTATTGAGTAATGACACTTGCAATGAACTGCATTTAATTAATGCCCCAGACATTGAAATATCATGCAAGCTAACCGGATAATCTATTTGACCTATTGACAATTTAGCGTTAATTGAAAATAGTACTCGGGTAAATATACGTCGATTTTCCATCACATTAACCTGTTAATTTTTTATAACTTTAGCATAGACTTTTTGTTGTAGATTTTAAATAGGTATTAAGCAATTAAATGATGGGTATATTCACTAAGTTGTTTTATTTTAGTAAATTTTGCCGATGAATATTATCGATAAAAATCACCGATAATATTCATCTTATTTTAGTTATGGTTGTTGAACTTTTGAGTTTGATTTTTCAATCTAAACCGTTATCAACATTTTATAGGCAATGACCAAACGCCAACTGTGGTGCTTTGTACAAAGCTAAATAGGTTGTTGCAAAACACTAAAAATCAACAGTCATTAAACGATTAACCTATTTTTTTATACTTAATTCTATGAGGTTCAATTGCAGCAAAACCCAAGGTTTTTTTCAGCCATGCGTCGTATTCTGTAAAGTTACCTTCGAAGAAATTAACTTGCCCTTCATCTCGGTAATCGAGAATATGTGTCGCTATTCTGTCTAAAAACCAACGGTCATGGGAAATAACCATTACGCAGCCAGGAAACTCTAAAATAGCTTCTTCTAATGCACGTAGTGTTTCAACATCTAAATCGTTTGTTGGTTCATCAAGTAATAATAAATTACCGCCAGTTTTAACCAATTTAGCCAAATGTACACGGTTACGCTCACCACCTGATAAGTCTTTAATAAACTTTTGTTGATCATTACCTTTAAAGTTAAAACGGCTACAATAAGCCCGACTTGAAATTTGATAAGTGCCAATTTCAATTATATCGTGACCTTCGGATATTTCTTGATAAACAGTATTGTTTTCATCCATATCATCGCGAAACTGGTCAACACTTGCTAATTTAACTGTATCGCCTAATTCAGCATTGCCAGCATTGGCTTGTTCAGCACCCGAGAGTATTTTAAAAAGGGTTGATTTACCTGCACCGTTGGCGCCAATTATTCCTACTATAGCCCCTTTAGGTACGCTAAAACTCAAATCATCAATTAAAACGCGATCACCAAACGATTTAGTTAGGTTTTTTACGTCTAATACTTTATCACCTAAACGTGGACCCGGCGGAATGTATAGCTCGTTAGTTTCATTACGTTTTTGAGATTCTTGGCTATTTAATTTTTCAAATTCAGCCATACGAGCTTTGCTTTTAGTTTGGCGGGCTTTAGGGTTTGAGCGCACCCATTCTAACTCTTGTTTAATGGTTTTTTGTAAAGCACTTTCTGCTTTGCTTTCTTGTTTTAAACGTTCATCTTTTTGCTCTAACCAAGACGAATAATTACCTTCCCAAGGAATGCCATGGCCTCTATCTAACTCTAAAATCCAGCCAGCTACGTTATCTAAAAAGTATCTATCATGGGTGATTGCTACCACTGTGCCTGAATATTCCAATAAAAAACGCTCTAACCATGCCACTGATTCTGCATCTAAATGGTTGGTAGGTTCATCAAGTAATAACATGTCAGGTTTTTGTAATAACAAATGACATAAAGCAACACGACGGCGTTCACCACCACTAAGTACAGCAATTTTTTGATCCCACTCAGGTAACCTAAGTGCATCTGCAGCACGCTCTAAAACATTATCAATGTTATGACCATCTTGGCTGTTAATAATATCTTCAAGTTGACCTTGCTCTTTAGCTAACGCATCAAAATCTGCGTCTGGTTCAGCATATTCGGCATAAACTTGATCTAACCGTGCCATTGCATTTTTTACTTCAGAAACGGCTTCTTCAACAACTTCTCGCACGGTTTTGTTTTCATCTAGTTGAGGTTCTTGCGGTAAATAGCCAATATTTGTACCAGCTAATGCTTTTGCTTCACCTTCAAATTCAGTGTCTACACCTGCCATAATACGCAGTAGGCTGGATTTACCTGAACCGTTTAAACCTAAAACACCAATTTTAGCGCCCGGGAAAAATGACAACGAAATATCTTTTAAAATAGTACGCTTAGGAGGAACCACTTTTGAAACGCGGTTCATCGACATGATAAATTTATCTGGTAATGGTTGAGCCATAGAAAAACCTTATGCTTATAGATGAAATTATATTGCCAGTATTTTAGGGTATTCGAGGGAGGTTAAGCAAATATGATTATACTTCTTACTTCAATTAAATATACCAAGAAGGGGAGAGATGTTTATTTTAAAAATTTAATTGACGGGTAGTCTACATAAAGCTTGGAGGTGTACCCACGTATAGATTTTTATAATGCATTGTTTTTAGAAAAAATTCATCATCAATTTATACCAAATAAGCTTTCAGATATTGTCTCTACATACGTTAAAGAGTTAGAAGCTAAACCCACGAGATCGTTTTATTTATTCGTTATTAAATAGTAATTAAAATATTAAACAATGCTGTGGAACCGTTGATTTACAATAGATGCTCAAATTAGGTAACTCACCAGATAGTTGGGACGATCTTTTAAAGGCAGTAATGGAATAAAATCGACTAAAAAACAATGTAGGTTTACCTAGGGTCTGTTGATCTTTCAGGGTTAAATTTTATTCAATTTAAAACGAATTTAATCGCGATGTGAGCTTTGTCTAATAGTTATTCTATTAAAGAAGCGAACAGCAATGAGTAAATTCGTTTTAAATG
>Ga0209303_1001034_pt1 | contig 18591 bp, 14 predicted proteins | sample SidtaG_3_FD_187449 | JGI IMG/M metagenome (GOLD analysis project Ga0209303, IMG submission 187449) | Marine algal microbial communities from Sidmouth, United Kingdom - Sidmouth_Asex1 metaG (SPAdes) (version 2) | ecosystem: Host-associated > Algae > Red algae > Unclassified | place: Sidmouth... | reverse complement strand
GCTCACGCTCTTCAGGTGCATTATCGATTTGTGCGAAATCTTTTACTTCACCACCGTGTACTTTCGTTAATACCGCAGAGATTGCAGCTGTTAACGTGGTTTTACCGTGATCTACGTGTCCGATTGTACCTACGTTTACGTGTGGTTTATTACGTTCAAATTTTGCTTTAGCCATTTTAAAATACCTTGGGTAGATTAACAAAAGTTTAATGGTTTAAGATAAATAGTTAGAGATAATCTTTGAATGGTGCTGATAGGCAGATTCGAACTGCCGACCTCACCCTTACCAAGGGTGCGCTCTACCAACTGAGCCATATCAGCATTCGATTTAAAGATTGGAGCGGGTGGCGGGAATCGAACCCGCTTCATCAGCTTGGAAGGCTGAGGTAATAGCCAGTATACGACACCCGCTAAATTCTAGCTTTTTATCCTGTTAAAAATGGTGGAGGGAGGTGGATTCGAACCACCGAAGGCTGAGCCGTCAGATTTACAGTCTGATCCCTTTGGCCACTCGGGAACCCCTCCAAATTCTTATTTACTTATGATCCGTATAAAATCATAAAGTATTAATGGTGCCGACTGCCGGAGTCGAACTGGCGACCTACTGATTACAAGTCAGTTGCTCTACCAACTGAGCTAAGTCGGCACTACATTAAGTGGAGCGAATTCTAGAGCAATGTTTTCCACCTTGCAATAGCAAAAAACAAAAAGTTTGATGTTTTTTTATGTTTGTTTAAGGTTTAACTCGGGTTTGATGTTTTTTTATGCGCTTATGTATAGATATCATTAAGATTATCTCGCTCAATCGTGCTGTAGCGCTTTAAACCATGAAAAATAAGATCATTGATAATTTTTACTTTAGAAAACTCGATATAAGGCAAAAGACGCTCGGCATTACCGCCCAATAAAAAGCAATATTGAATATTAAATTCGTTTTGGGCCTTTTCAATTCCTGTATTTATTAAACTTGTTGTAGCAGCCCACGCTGCATTGTTAACACATGCTGAAGTACTTTTACCAAAATTAGGCGTTATGGTATGACTAAGTTCAAATTTTACTTTTGAAGTGCTGCTTCGCAGTGATGATAATAACAAATCAACGCCTGCTAGTATCCACCCTCCTTGATGCGTGCCATTGCAATCTAAAACATCTACAGTCGTTGCTGTACCTGCATCAATAATTACAACACTTGTTTTTGGATAGAGAATAGCGGCTCCAAGAAGAGCTAACCAGCGATCAACACCTAATGTTTTTGGCTGTTGATAGCTATTAGTAACACCAAAACGTTCGGTTTCGCTATTAACAAAAAATAGCTTTTTATGATGATGGCGTGCCCAGTCGCAAATTAAATCATTTACGCCTTGAAACACAACACTAGCAATAATAATGTTATTTGCGCCTCCCCACACTTGTGTTAACCATTGTGAGGTTATTTTATTATTTTCAATAATACGGGGTAGATTGTTAGCTGTTAACTCGCCAATTACATATTTAGTTCGCGTATTACCGACATCAACTAAAATGATCATATATCACCTCGCAAACTCACTTCACCACCATAAATAACGGTAATTTTATCGTCAACTTGCAAAAGCAAAGCCCCTTGCTCATTAATACCTTTACATATACCGTGAATTTTCTGGGTACCGGTTATGAGTTTTATTGGTTTATTATAAAAAAAATCAGCCTGATTCCACTCATTAATCATATTCTCTGCGGATGATTCAGCATTTGAGCCTAAACTAGAAGCTTCATGTTGCTTTAAACGTTTTGTTAAACAAGTGATTATACTCGCAACTAACTCGTTACGGTTTATCGGTTTGCTGGTATGTTTTTGTAAATCCGTCCAAGGTTGATCAACTTGTGCGCCACTCTTATCTGGCATATTTAAATTTAAACCAATACCAATAACGGCATGACAAGGTTCGTTAGGAGTACCTTCTAAATCAATTAATATGCCTGCTACTTTTAATCCTTTAAGATAAATATCGTTTGGCCATTTTAGTTGCACTTTTATTTGATATAAAGCATAAATAGCGTCACTTATTGCTAAAGCAATAAGTGTATTTAAACCCATCGCAGCGGTGATCCCCTGAGGTAATAACCAATACATCGACATATAAATATGAGAACCAAAAGGAGATATCCATTGTCGACCTCTTCTTCCCCTTCCCGCACTTTGATACTCCGCAATACATACTTGACCTTTTTGCACATGGTTAGGTATTCGGCGCATTAAATAGTCATTTGTTGAGTCTATAATGTTATGAATATCAATTAACGGTTGTATGTTTTTTAAAGCTAGTTGCTTGGTTATATTGGCTTTATTGAGTAACTCGATAGGCTTACTCAGCTTATAACCTTTTCCGCTTACCCTAAAAATATCCAAGCCCATTTCTGACAGATTATTAATTTGTTTTGAAATAGCGGTTCGACTAACACCTAGTTCAGTACCTAAAGATTGTCCTGATACAAATTCACCAGCGGCTAATTTCTTTACCAGTAGTTCTTTAATTGCTTTAGCCATGTTTATTCTCTACTAAACTTAACTCGCCTTGAGGGAAAACAGATCTAACTTCAGGCTCTAAACTGATACCAAATTTTGACTGAATTTCATCCATAATTAACTTCGCCAAATTAACTATATGTTTACCTTGCTTAGCATGATGGTTAACTAAAACTAAGGCTTGTTTGATGTGTACACCAACTCCATTAGCTTGATAACCTTTAAAACCAGCTTGTTCAATTAACCAACCTGCAGCAACTTTAACACTACCGCCATATTGTGAATAACTAGGCACTTCAGGGTGTTTTTGAATTAATTTATGCCATTGTGCATGTTCGATTACTGGGTTTTTAAAAAAACTTCCTGCATTAGGTAATTTTAATGGATCAGGTAATTTTGTTTGGCGTATCTTAATCACTTCATTCATAATTTTTTGAGCAGAGACATTGACAGGCAGATGATCCAAACCGCTGTAAGAAAGCGAGGGTTGCCAATTTTTTGAGAAACAAAACCTGACACTAGTAATAATGCCTTTGTTTTTTAATTTATTTTTAAAAATACTTTCTCGATAAGCAAATTGGCAATCTTTATGTTGGTAATTTACTAGTTGTTTTTTTTCAAAATCAAACCACAACACTTCTTGGCAATATTGCGCCAATTCTACCCCGTAAGCTCCAATATTTTGTACTGGTGCAGCGCCAACACTGCCAGGAATAAGCGCGAGGTTTTCTAAACCATTAATGCCTTTTTTTATGCAAAATTTGACCAAATTATGCCAATTCTCACTTGCGCCTGCTTTTACAATAGTAAAAGTTTCATGGTATTCGATTTCAATACCTAAAAATTCTGGTTTTATAATTGTTGGCGAAACATCATTTACAAATAAGGTATTGTAACCTTCACCTAAAATATAAAAATTAGATAAAGATGGGGAAAATAACAAAGATGATAGTGTAACAAGGTCGTCAATACACCTAGGAAAGTAAGCTTTGGCGGCTATAGACTCAACCCCAAAGCTGTTGGTATGTTTTACGGAAAAGTGATTGAGTGTTTTCATTTAGGCATTTTACATATAACGCTAAAATTTATCAGCGTTAATTAATAATAAAATTTTCTCTACATTAAACCTGTTTACGAATAGGTAATTTTATAATATTAGCCATATCGTTATAGTATTTATTTTGGTACTTATCCGAATCAATATTTTGACTTTGGTTAATAACTAACCCTTCGATAGGAGCATTTACTTGTTTCAACATTCGAATGCCTTGAGTAATTTGGTCTCGTTTTGTTTTAGAGCTATGCACAACATAAATAACACTATCTACATTTTTAGAGATAATTACCGCATCACTTACTGCATTTACAGGCGGGGTTTCGATAATAATTCTATCGTAAAAGTTACCAAAAACTTTAATTAACATACTAAAACGCTTCATCGATAAAAATGCTAAGGGATTCGCTGGAGAAATACCCGAAGTAAGAATGTCTAACTTTGCATTTTTATCCCTGACTATACATTCATTAATTTGATGAGTTTTAGCGAGTAAATTTGAAAGACCTGGGCGATGAATATCTAATTTTAGATTTTTAGCCACTGTAGGTTGACGCAAATCGGCCTCAATTAATAGCACTTTTTCCATCTCGCTAAAAGATCGCGCTAAATGTAAAGCAACAGTAGATTTACCCTCACTTGGCACCGATGAGGTAATAGCAATAACTTTGGGTGGTTTTTTTTCACCATTAAATAATAAAGCAGTTCTCAACGTTCTTATAGCTTCGGTAAAATGATTATCTTCTAATTCAAAATGAGAGCTTAGGTTAGCAGCCAATTTAAATTTAGGTAATACAGCAAGAATCGGCGCTTCTTGAAAGTTTTCTAATTTACGTCTTGAATTTAACGTATCAAGAAGTAGTTCGCGCATTATAACTACGATTGAAATACCTAAAAATGCTAAAATAAAGCTAATAATAATGTAAACTTTTTTATTAGGTGCGACGGGTGCCTTAGGAAGAATAGCTTTATCAATAAAGCGTACATAAAAATTAGTTTTATAATTCCCCATAGCGTCGGCTTCTTTTAAGCGCACTAAATAGTTCCCGTATAACTCTTTGTTAGTATCAACTTCACGTTGCAATTGAGAAAATTTATTTTGTAGGCGACTCAATCTTAAAAAATCTTTTTTCGCAATAGCTAACCTTTTCTTATTAGCTTCAGCTTTTTGAATAGCGGATAAATACTGTTTTTCAATTGAGGTAATAATTTCATTTACTTGTTTGCTGATGCGTGCTTCAATTGACTCTAATTCGGCCTCTATAGCAATTCTTTTTGGGTGTTTAGGACCGTATCTTTTTGCTAACTCGAATACTTTCCTTTCTACCATCTCATGCGAACGTCTTAATTGTATATAAGTTGAATGCCCGCTAACTTCATTCAACTCCATTAATTCATTTATATCTCCTTTGTTGTTTTGGATATATTCGTAAGTAACTTTAAGATCATCTCTATATTTTGCTGACTTTAAAGCTGATGATGTAAGTTGAGTCAATTCAGAGGCGACTAATCCTACTATGCCTTGAATATCAACAATGCCTTCAGATTCGCGGTAATCTTGTAAAGATAGTTCAGATACTTCTAATTTTTCACCCAGCTCTGCTAACTGATCGACTAACCATTGAGAAGTAGATTCTTTCGATGCACTATGAATTTCGTCTTGGTAAAGCAAATAAGTTTGACCCACTTGATTGGCAACCTGTTGTGATAATTCTGGCGAGTAGGAACGAAATGAAATTTTAACAAGCTCTGTACTGTTTATGGGTGTAATAGTTAAACGGTGACTAAAAGCACCCACTACAGAGTCTATTGAAGGTGTCCAACCATTTTGACTCGACTTAGCTAAAAACGGCAGTTTGTTGTTGTATTTATTGCTATTAAATTCTTCATGCTGGGTCAAATTAAGCTTTAAAATAACTCTTTCTGCGAACTGGCGAGATCTAAGTAATTCAAATTGCGTTTTAACTTGTTCTTTACTAGCGTTAGTTTCATTAAAAGCATTATTAATTGAAAGGGTATTGCTGGGTTTATTATTACCTATTTGTAAAATAGCGGTGGCAACATAGCTTTGCTTTAACAGAGAAACATAAAAAGCAACCAACAAGGTTACTAATAAAGTAAAAAACACAAGTTTCCAACGCCTAACCCATAATGGTTTAAGTATTTCGCCCAAAGCAATATTTTCTTCTGGGGTGCGAAGATCATCTTGCTTATTGTTAATGTTACTTAAATCGCTCAAAAGAAACTCTGCTCTATTTTTATAATGTCATCAGGGAATATTTGTGTTGAAACATTCGCCTCTATTTCAGTATTTTTGCCCTTTATTTTTCTAGTAATAATCCAACCACTTTTAGACGCTCGCGTAGATAAACCGCCAGCAATAGCAATGGCTTTATCAAAAGTAAGATCATCTTGATAGGGATAGCCTCCCGGCCTATTGACCTGACCATGAATGAAAAAAGGACGGTATTGGGTGATAGACACAGTCACTTGAGGCGAAATTAAATAATCACCTAATAAGCCGTCGTGTATAACTTTTTCTAGTTCTTTAACAGATAAGTTTATTACTTGGATATCATCTAAAAATGGAAATGATATATAACCCGACTTATCAATTTTTAAGTGAGCGGTTAAGTCATCTTCACCATAAACAGCAATTTGAATTTTGTCGCCTGAACCTAATTTATAGTCGTTTGCATAAGCAAACGAACAAAATAGCATCAGTAATAGTAAAAAGCGCATATACAACCTAATTATTTAAAGCACTATACCCAAATTATAGACCATTTTATTTTATACCAATTGAATTAATGAATTGATCACTTAGCGATAATTTAAAGGCTATAAGCACAGATTTTATGTTCCAAACAAAATCTAAGTACATACATCCATGTATGCAAGGCATTGATAAGATAATGGTTATTCTTGGTAACGGCTCCTGCGTTACCCTATTACCCTACATCCATATAGAACTTATCAATATCAATAACGATGTTTATAAGCCTTTAAAAATCTCCCTTGGGAGCTCATTAGAGCACTGATAATTTCACGAAATAAATGAAACATAGCTTGCTATGCTTAAATTATTTCGTTTGTTCTAAGTTGTCTAATGCAGCCCTAAGTGAATAATTTATTATTTCAATTGGTATTAGAGGTATTGAACATAAACCTAATGTCTATATTTCGGCTGCTTTACAATAAACTTTAGCACAGAATTCACATTGCCACATTTCTGTCATGCTAATTTAGTGTATACCCATCACACCTCAAGTTACTGAATTCAGCATGGTGATAAAGGGTTAGGTACAAGGCATTGATTGACGAGAATAGTGATTCTATTTTCTAAATCAATAACGCTGTAGATGACCCTTTATCGCCTTGCCCGTAGGGAGCTAATCTAGTTCATCAGTTCAGCGTTGCGAACTTGATAAGGGTATAACCATTATCTGCGTAACGCGCCTTGATCTAATTTCCTCGTTTAGCTCTGAACCTACATCTTGAAGTGTGATGGGTATATACGCGAGAATGGTTTTTGAGAGGGATAGGTTGTAGTAAAAAATTTATTTAAATGTTTTTTGTGAACACTTTTGAATTGCGTTGAAAATTATACATTTTCTTTTTACCTTCAGGTAATTTATCAATGGGTTGTTCAGTAAAACCTTGCTCCAAAAACCAATGACCACTGACTGTAGTTAATACAAAAATTGATGATAATTTTAATTGCTTTGCTAAATTTTCAAGCGTATCGATTAATCTAACCCCTCGATGACCTTTACGATAGTCGGGATGAATAGCAACACAGGCCACTTCTCCTGAATTATCGTCTGGGTAAGGATAAAGCGCTGCGCAAGCAATAATCGCATCTTCTTTTTTGATCACGGTAAAACGATCAATTTCTATTTCAAGCCTTTCTCTTGAGCGCTTAACCAATACACCTTCTTCTTCTAAAGGAGCAAGTAATTCTAAAATACCGCCAACATCATCTATGGTAGCAGTAGAAATTTGCTCTTGATAATCTTTTGCTATTAAAGTGCCAGCTCCGTCACGTGTAAATAACTCCTGTAACAGTGCACTATCACTTTGATAATTTAGACAATGACAACGCTCAACTCCATGCTCGCTACTTTGAATAATAGCGCGCATTAGTAATTGTTTAACCGGATCTTGAGTGTTTTCTAGTAATAATTTAACCGTACTTACACCACAACTTTTAATTAGTGTGCCCTGCTCATCCATTAAGCCGTCATTGTCGGTAAAAGTGATCAGTTTGTCTGCTTTTAAAGATATTGCTGTTTGAGTCGCAACATCCTCTAACGATAAATTAAACACTTCGCCGGTTGACGAATACCCTACCGGTGATAACAATACAATTGAACCAAAATCGAGTTGAGTATTAATGCCTACGGTGTCAATTCGCCTTACGGTGCCAGTATGTTTAAAGTCAATACCGTTTTTTACGCCAATAGGTTTAGCAATAACAAAGTTGCCAGTGCTCACTCTTATTTGTGAACCATGCATAGGGGAATTAACCAGACCCATTGTAAGTAATGCTTCAATATCAAGACGTAACGATCCTGTTGCATCTTTAACCGCCGATAATGTACCAGAGTCGGTAATTCTAATATTATCGGCAATTAATGATCCCACATTTTGAAGTTTCATACGCTCTTCAATTTGTGGTCTAGCGCCATGTACTAATACCAGTTTTACACCCAAACTTCTTAATAACGCAATATCATGAATGATGTTAGCAAAATTAGGATGTGCTACTGCCTCACCACCAAACATTAATACCACGGTTTTTCCACGGTGAGCATTAATGTAAGGCGCTGCATTTCTGAACCATTTAACGTTGTTTTTGTCGTCGGTATGCATTTACTTAAAATTACTCTCGCAATAATTACTCATTAATAAAAGCCCTTAACTCACTAGGCGCGTTGAACAATATACTCCATAGCAAGTTCGTCTTCAGGGTTTTTATGAGGGCTTTGCTCACTGTCTTCAATAATATTGTCTGCTAACGAGTTTTTCTCAATTAAAACAAAACCTAATTTTTTGAAATACTCTGGGGCGTAGGTTAAAACAATAATTTTCTGTAATTCAATTTCATAAGCAAATTGCAATAAATATTGCACCATGGCTTGCCCTTGCCCTTGGTTATGAAATGCTTCATCAACAACAACAGAACGAATTTCAGCTAAACCTTTTTGATAAATATAAAGTGAAGCACTACCAACCACTTGGCCATTAATTTCTGCTACAACAAAATTTTGAATATCGTGAATAATATTATCTCGGTTGCGCGGTAAAATTTCACCTTTTTCAGCCCAATAAGCGACTATTTCAGCTATTTTATCAACATCAGACATACGAGCACGACGAACCGATAATGCAGCAGCAAGCTGGGCATTTAAACGTTGCTGAACTTGTTTTAATGCGTGTTGAATTTGAACTTTACCCGGAGCACCAATAACTTGCGCGTTCAAACTAGCATTTTCGCCTGACATAGTATCAAGTGCTTTTTGAACTTGTCCTGGTGAAGTGCCACCTAATACTTCACGTTTATCCAAACACGATTCAATCGATAGGTATTGATAAACATCGTTTTCAATTTTATCGCTAAATGCCTGTAATTGTGCAAGAGTAAAATCTTCCAGTGCATGACCGGCTTCAATAGCGGTAAGCACCGCTTCACCAACAATATGGTGAGCCTCACGAAACGGTATATCTTTAGCAACTAAGTAATCGGCTAATTCAGTAGCATTTGAATAGCCTTGTTGCGCTGCGGCTAAAGTACGTGAACGATTTACTTTTAAACCATCAGCAACAAGCACAGCCATTTCCATCACTTCTAACCAAGTGTCTAATGCATCAAATAAGCCTTCTTTGTCTTCTTGCATGTCTTTGTTATAAGCTAGTGGTAAAGCTTTCATAGTAACCATCATGCCAGTTAACGAACCAATAACTCGACCTGCTTTACCGCGAATAAGCTCACAAGCATCTGGGTTTTTCTTTTGTGGCATTAATGAAGAACCTGAACTCACTAAATCACTCATTTCAACAAAGCCAGCTTCACCCGAATTGTAAAAGATCAAATCTTCAGCAAAGCGCGACATGTGCATCATGCTAATGCTAGCCGATGATAAAAACTCGATAACATGATCTCTATCTGAAACTGCATCTAAGCTATTTAACGTGGCGCGGCGAAACCCTAAATTTTGTGCTAATAAATCACGGTCAATCGGGTAAGCAGTTCCAGCTAAAGCGCCCGAACCTAAAGGCGAGGTATCAGCACGGTATAAAGCATCTTTTAAACGACCAATATCACGATTAAACATTTCAACGTAAGCTAAACACCAATGACCAAAAGTGACAGGTTGGGCTCGTTGTAAATGCGTGTAACCGGGTAATACTGTGTTTTTTTCACGCTCAGCCAAGTCCATCATGGCTTGTTGTAAATTAACTAAGGCAAGTAATAATTCGCCACCTGTTTCTTTACACCACAACTTTAAATCAGTGGCTACTTGATCATTTCGGCTACGACCGGTATGTAATTTTTTTCCTAAGTCGCCGGTAGCATCAATCAACTTACCTTCAACCCAGCTATGAATATCTTCAGCGTCTGAACTTAAAATTTGCTCAGGATCTGCTTCAACTGATGCTTTTAATTCGTTAAGTGCTGCAACTAATCGCGTATGTTCGTCTGCGTTTAATACACCAACACTATGAATTGCACCCGCCCAAGCGATTGAACCCACAATGTCTTGCACTGCCATACGGTAATCTACTGGCAATGAGTCATTAAACTTTTTAAACTGTACACTTGCTTCGCCTTTAAAACGACCGCCCCATAATGCCATGTTTAGCTATCCTTACTTTCTGAAGGAGAAGATTCTAGTTTGCTGGTTTTTTGAGAAAGCGCAGTAATACGGCTAGATAAACTGAATAAACGAATAAAGCCTTCAGCATGTTTTTGGTCGTAAACGTCATCAGCGCCAAATGTTGCAAACTCTTCTGAATACAAAGAATTGGGTGAACGACGTTGTGTAACTTGCGCCATACCTTTATATAATTTAACAACAACATCACCTGTTAACTGCTCAGCAAAAGAAGCCGCGCCAGCAAGTTGTGATTTAGCTAATGGCGTAAACCAACGACCATCATATATTACGTGTGAAAATTCATGCCCAATCGATTCTCGGTATTTTAATGATTCTTTATCTAGGATAAGTGTTTCTAACCCTTTATAAGCAGCCATTAAAATGGTACCACCTGGAGTTTCATAACAACCACGAGACTTCATACCTACTAAACGGTTTTCTACAATATCGATACGACCAACACCGTGTGCAGCACCTTTAGCGTTTAAGTGCATTAATGCGTCATAAGCTGGTGACCCATTCGCTTTAAAGTCTTGTCCGTCAACTGATACTAACTCACCTTTAACAAAGCTTAATTGCACACGTTCTGCTTCATTGGGTGCATCCATTGGATCTACCGTCATAGTCCAAACTTCTTTAGAAGGCTCACACCACGGATCTTCTAACTCGCCGCCTTCGTGTGAAATGTGCCATGCGTTTGCATCTCGACTATAAATTTTTGTTAATGAAGCTGAACATGGAACATTACGCTCGGCTAAGTAGTCGAGTAAATCTTCACGAGAAACCATGTCCCACTCACGCCATGGCGCAATAACTGTTAGCTCTGGCGCTAATGCTGCAAAACAAGACTCAAAACGTACTTGATCGTTACCTTTACCTGTACAACCGTGGCATAGCGCGTCGGCACCAACTTTTAAAGCCACTTCAACGTGTGCTTTAGCAATAACAGGACGAGCCATTGAAGTACCTAAAAGGTATTGACCTTCGTAAACAGCACCTGTTTTAAGAATTGGATAAATGTATTCTTTTACGTATTCTTCTTTAAGGTCGACAACGTGACATTCTGTAGCGCCTGACGCAATGGCTTTTTCTTGAATACCTATAAGCTCTTCTTCACCTTGACCAACATCGGCACAAAATGCGATAACTTCACATCCTTGATAGTTTTCTTTCAGCCATGGAATGATTGCTGATGTATCTAAACCACCTGAGTATGCTAATACTACTTTTTTGATGTTTTTCTTTGCTGCTAAAGCCATTATATATTCCTTAATCTTTGTAATCGGCATTTATACGGCTGAAAATACCGGTTACTTTGATTACAAACTGTTTAATTAAAATAGGTTAATTTAGTTCATTTTTATACAAGTCGAACAGGCAGAATGTAAGTTTTACATGAGTATGTTCAGCGCTGTAAATCAACTAACTGGAACAGCTAATAGCTACTTACAAAGTAAGGTAACTAATACCGCCGCTTGCGCCCACATTCTGTTTTCTGCTTCTTGAAAGACTACTGACTTTTCTTTATCGTCAAATAGCTCTTGTGTAATTTCCTCACCTAAATGAGCTGGCTGACAATGCATAACAACATTAGCACCTGCTTTTTTCATTAATGCATGGTTTACTTGGTAGGGAGCAAACTTCTTTAATACTTCGGCTTTTTTACTAGGGTCTTCATCACCCATTGAAACCCAAGTGTCGGTTGCAATAACGTCTTGCGGACCAATAGCACTAATGTCATGACTCAGTTTGATTTTAGCACCTGAGTCTTTTGCAATACTTTGCGCTTTACTGAATATAACATCTGTTGGACCACAACCTTGTGGACAAATTAAGGTAAAGTCCATACCTATGGTTGCTGCCATTAGCATTAATGAATTTGATACGTTGTTTCCATCACCAATATAAGCAAACTTAACTTGGCTTAAATCATCAAAATTTTCTGATAAGGTAACAAAATCCGCTAATGATTGGCACGGGTGATATAAATCACAAAGCGCATTAATAACAGGTACGCTAGCATGTTGTGCTAAGCTTTCAATCGAGTCATTACTAAACACACGAGCAACAATAGCATCGGCATAACACGACAAATTATTAGCATAATCACTAATACGTTCACGCTCGCCTAATTTACCATTTTGTTGACCTAGGTATAAAGCATGACCACCCAGTTTATTGATACCCATGTCAAAGCTTACATGGGTGCGTAATGATGGTTTTTCAAAAAGCATAACAACAGATTTACCTGCTAATGCTTGTGAATAGTCAGCTGGTTTTTTTTTGATTTTTTTAGCGAGCTCAATAAGCTCAAGCGTTTGCTTTTTAGTTAACTGATCATCAGCTAAAAAATTAAGTAAAGACATACGAGAAACCTTCTATGTGTTATGCGACTTTCTATACCCGCTATCATTCAAGATGCATGTTTCAGAGCACTTTGAATGGTAACGGGTATATAACTTTTCGCGCAATAGTAAAATATGTTTAATCAGTTAATACCCATTTTATTAATCAACTTGGTATAAAATGCGGGTGCCTATATTGTCACCTTTGATCAAGTTCACGATCTGTTCAGGAGACTGCCAGCTGGCAACCGCGATACTTCGTCGTAACTGATTAGCAGCTAAGAATGCTGCATTAACTTTTGCTGTCATACCGTCAGCAATAACACCTTGTTCAATAAGTTGAGCAGCTTGTTTGCTACCCAGTTCACTCAACCATTCACCTTCAGCGCCTTTTACACCTGGTACATCGGTTAATAACAATAATTCTGCTTCTAATAATTGGCAAATAGCGACTGCCGCATCGTCTGCATTTACATTAACTAATTCACCATTATCTAATGTGCCAATTGAAGAAACAATAGGAAAAAAATCATTAGCCAACAATGTTTTTAATAAAGTACTATCTTTAGGGCTAGGATCACCCACACGACCTAATTCAGCATCAGCTAAACTACAGCTGATCATATTACCATCACCCAATGATAATCCTACCGCTGCAAGATTTAATTGATTAGCCTCAGCCACAATAGTTTTATTTACATAACCTGCTAAAGTACCGGCAATAATAGGTATTTGTTTCACAGGCGTAATGCGTTTACCGTCCTTTTTTTCTGTTGTAAAACCGGCTTGTGCTAATTGTGTATCGACTGCACTGCCACCGCCATGTACCAACACTATTTGTTGATTTTCTAGTTTAGCTAATTCAACAAATAAAGCAGCTAACGCTGATGTTTTTTCAAGAATAGCTCCACCAATTTTAATAACAAGGGGTTTATTAATTGCTGTCATTACTTAGTACCTACATTAGGTATTAAGCTGTATTCACTTGGTAACCCCATCATTAAGTTAGCACATTGGACTGCTTGTGATGCAGCGCCTTTTAATAAGTTGTCTATCGCTGTACTTACCACTAACACTTGTTTTTCAGCATCATATTTCCAATGAATATCGGCAAAAGGAGTGTATGCTACGTTATCTATTTTTGGCCATGTTGTCGCAATACGCACTAATGGCTTGTTGTTGTAAGCATTAAAATAAGCCAGATTAACTTGTTCTTCAGTAACATTAGCTTTGAGCTGTAAAGTGACAGTTGATAATAAGCCGCGTTTATAAGGGGCTAAATGTGGATTGAAAATAACCTGAGCTTTCGCTTCTTGGCTTATTTCTGGCTGGTGCCTATGTTGTAAAATATTATAAGGCGTTAAACTTACTTCATTATAGCTTGTGCCTAATGATGCTTTACGACCTGCCCCCGAAACACCGCTAATACCATTAACCACAATTAATGAATTTTCAATATGTAGGTTGTTTTCTGTCATAGGCTTTAAGCCTAATAAACTCGCCGTTGGATAACAGCCCGGCACTGCCACAATAGTAGACTCTGCAAACGATTCATCTAACCATTCAACTAAACCATACTTAGCTTGTTCTAAAGCCGATAAATTTTTATGCTCAAAGCCATAATAAGTGGGATAATCAGCCGCATCTTTTAAACGGAAGCCTCCTGATAAATCGAGAACTTTTACGCCTTCATCTAAAAAGGTATCAGCCCATTCAGCACTATACTCGTGCGGAGTAGCAAAGAATACAGCATCAATTTTATTGTCTGCATTTTTGATGTTTTCATCAAACCAAGTAGTAGAAAAAGCTTGTAGAGGTAAATCACAAATCCCTTGGTATTTGGCATGTAAATCTGAAAATAATAACCTTTCAGATGCGCTATTTTCAGACACTAAAAGATGAACAATAGAGATTTTATTGTGAGCGGTTAATAAATTAATTAATTCTGCGCCAACGTAACCGCTAGCTCCAATAATGGCGACTTTCATGCTATTCCTTAAAAGATCTAATTTTTAAATACTGAATGAGTGAACTTGTTACTGCAAAAAAAAACTAAAGTGATCAACAGTCTTTAGGGTCTGTTTTTTACTAAATAAAATAGAAGATTAACCTAAGAATAAAAAATCACAAAGCAAGAAAAAATTTAGCTTTGTATTTTTTCATAGCGTTATGACGATAGGTTATTTACACTAAAGAGTGATAGTACCTCCAATTAACTAGTTATGCAACAAAATAGCATAACTACCCAAAAATAAAATTTAAGGTTAAGCGCATGAAACATTTACCTGACTTTACCGATGCCCTTCAACAATTAATCTCTAGCCCATCTATTAGCTCAACTAAAGGCGATTGGGATCAAAGTAATAAGGAAATAATTCACTTATTGGCGGCTTGGTTTGAAACCTTAGGCTTTAGCATTACTATTCAAAAAGTACCTAACACGCGTGAAAAGTACAATTTACTTGCTAAGCTGGGGTCAGGTGAAGGTGGTTTATTACTCGCTGGACACAGCGATACGGTACCCTATGACGAAAATAGATGGCAGTCAGATCCATTTACCGTTATTGAAAAAGATCATAAATTTTTTGGTTTAGGCACTTGTGACATGAAAGGTTTTTTTGCTTTCATTTTACAAGCATGCAAAGGTTTAAAGGCTAAAAACCTTCAAAAACCATTATATATTCTAGCAACTGCTGATGAAGAAACTACAATGGCTGGCGCTCGATTTTTTACTCAATCGCTAGATATTAAACCCGATGTAGCTATTATAGGTGAGCCAACTAACTTAGTTCCTGTGATCATGCATAAAGGGCATATGTCTCATAAAATTAGTATCAGAGGGCAGTCCGGTCACTCAAGTAAACCTAGTCTTGGCGTTAACGCCATCGAAATAATGTATCAGGTAATTGGCACCTTACTTGCGTTGCAAAAAAAATTAGCTTTGAACTACCAAAATACCGCCTTCGACGTAAGCGGCCCCACTTTAAACATGGGAGCGATTAAAGGCGGAGATAATGCTAATAGAATTTGTGGGTACTGTGAGTTAGATATTGATATGCGATCGCTGCCGGGAATGTCTGATAATGAACTAATTTTATGTTTAAACGATAGCTTAAACCCATTAACCATAAAATACCCAAATAGAATAACGGTAATGGAGCTACACCCAAGCTCGCCTAGCTTTGAACAAACTGTACCTAGCCACTTAATTAGTGTCGCAGAAAAATTTTCTGGCCATACCTGTTGTGCTGTTAACTACGCGACTGAAGCACCATTTATACAAGCGTTAGGTTGCCAAACAATTGTTATGGGCCCCGGTTCTATTGACCAAGCACATCAACCTAATGAATTTTTAGCGTTATCAGAAATCACAAAAACTGAAATCTTCTTAGTTAATATGATCAATAGATATTGCCTTAAAAAGTAAATGCTCGGATAAAGTATCACTTATTCCATAGTTTTTGGTGAGCTTTAATTGAAAAATATTCATTGGCAAACCAACAACGAGGAATAAGATCAAGTTCTTTACGTTCATTGTAGTTTGATGACAGTAAAGCTAGTATTTCATTTAACCTTTCTTTACTTATTTTACTTAACTGTTTAGCGGTTTCTGTAAAATGTAAGTTATGATCCTTATTGATAATGATGTCTTGCCCAAAAGATATAAACCCTAAATTTCTGGTGGCAGTTCTACAAACAGGTGATTCAGGATCGTCCGGATATAAATGCTTAACAATGGCATATTCATAGCTTAATTGCTTTTCATCATGAACATTATCAGCAATATAGGTTACCCCGTAACCTAGTGGAAATATACCTGTTATTTTTCGTAGTGCATCAACAACCAGATGATGACAAACCCCTCTTTCTGCATTTTTATCAAGTACTTGGTACACTTTAGGAAGCAACGCATAATTATAGTTGTGTTTAGTTGATAAAATCATTGAAGTATAAATTTGGGGTACTTTCAATAAATTACCAATGCCCTTCTTAGGGCTAATACTTTCTTTTAATAGCATTTTTATAAAAAGTAATTTACGTTTTTCAGCTTGATCAAAAGCATCTCTTTCCGCCTTTAATTTTCCTATATATTTCGCAACACCAACTCCTTCAATAAGATATTTAATAGTTTCTCGATAATCAATTTGCAGGAGTTTTTTTCTATCAGGTGCGTCTAGCATTCTAAAAGGGTTGGCGGTTCCATCTGCACCTTTTAAGATGAGCTGAGCCTCAGGGTGATTATTACCAATATCTTGTAGTAGTGCGGCCTTGATCAGAGGGATTTTTACTTCATCTACAAATCGCTCGTATCCTTCAGGATCTAGTGTTGAAAAGCTTTTATATTTTTCTGGTGGTAGCCCAGCCAATCGATCTTTAATGTAAGTTTCTTTGATCGCATTATCCATGCAAAGCCTATCTAATAAGCGCAAACATAATACAGTTTTATATAGGGGTTTATTTAATTCGTTTGATAAAGAGACTTTATTCCCTTCACTGGGGCTAAGAAGTTGGATAGTGGCTAGTAATTGAGATGATTTTCGGTTATCTTCCGCAAAAGTTTCACCTTCACATAAAAGCAGAATATCTCTGCAAAGACTTTCAAGCTGAGCATGCCTCTCTTCTTGTTCAAGCAATCTAAATCTTAAACTATTATCTGAGTTTCTTGTTGGTTTTTCTGGCTCTGATTCTTTTATACTTTGTTCTGTGAAATACGTGATTGCATTATCAAGCATTGAAGCTTTTTCATAGCTTTTACCAAATATTTGACGAGAGAGTGTTTTAACGCTCTGAGTGAAATTTGTGTCTTGATTATGCTTAGAAGAGATCATGTAACTACATTGCTTCAATAATTGTTTTAAATAGTTACATTAAATTAAAGCTAATAAATAGCGGAAAAGATACCGGTTAATTAATTTTTTTACTATTTAAGTAGTATTTATTTAAATTTCACGCATTGTAGTTTATATATTAGTCATTTATGTACTGTCTGTAACTCTGCTGCGATATCATCTTTACCTCTATTTGCTCCTTTAGTGGTGAATATATTGTCTGAAAATTTTACGATAATACTACATACCAATTGAATTAATGCATTGATCACTTAGCGATAATTCATTATTTCAATTGGTATTAGAGGCTTGCAACTAAAACTCCTGTAGGTATTGCAATTTTGGTTATATCGTAATGCACATTGTTAACGGTTTCAGCAGTACAGGCTTGAGGTAAAATAGCAATTAAACTGTGTTCGTTGCTTGAACTTAATAAATGTATTGGCTGGTAATTTTTTAATGCACGTATAAAGCGTGCTTTAATATCACCTTGCTTTGAAATTTCATACCCGACTATTGCCACAATTGAAACCGGCGTAAAGGCAACTTCGGTATAATGGCTTGCTAACCATTGGCTTAACGCTATTTGCTTTGATTGTTCAACAACGAGGTAACCACTCGTGGTGTTTGAGCAGATAGCTGAGAACTGTTTAACCGCTTGTTCACCATTAGCGCCGGTTAAGCTAATTGATTTTGCTAAGATCAAATCGTTAAGGTAAGTCACTGAAAGATCTGATTTAGCCATTTGACCAAACCGACCTATTTCTGTACCGTTTTTGTGTGGTTTAAAACTACTAGCGATGTGTCATAGGTAGGTACTTAAGGTAGAGCTTAAAAATTAGGCTCTACCCCATATTGAAAAAGGCCTGTTTTTCGATCTCGTTTAGGATGTGACCTCTTCGCGTTATGCCTTAAAAATTCAAAGGCTGAATTTACCGCATTTAATAAGCCTTTTCTTCGCCTCTTTATTACCGCG
>Ga0209303_1001032_pt1 | contig 18611 bp, 11 predicted proteins | sample SidtaG_3_FD_187449 | JGI IMG/M metagenome (GOLD analysis project Ga0209303, IMG submission 187449) | Marine algal microbial communities from Sidmouth, United Kingdom - Sidmouth_Asex1 metaG (SPAdes) (version 2) | ecosystem: Host-associated > Algae > Red algae > Unclassified | place: Sidmouth... | reverse complement strand
GACAAGCGCAAGCATCAGTGCCGGCAGCAGGGCGGCGGCACGCGCCTCCAGGCCCCGGACGTCTTCCCAGACGACATGCGGGGAATAGGTCTGCCACAGGTGCTCGGCCGCACGCAGCAGATCGTCGCCAGAGGCCGGCAGGTGGATCGACTTGATGAGCAGGTGATTCAGGCAGAACGCCACATCGAACGCCGGGTCTCCCATCGAGGCGCATTCGGCATCGAGCAGGACCGGCCGCCCGTCGCGAAGCAGCACGTTCTTCGGACTGACGTCGCCGTGCACGAGCGCGATGCGGCAGGCGGACAATCGATCGGCCAGCGCGTTCAGCCGCCTGGAAAGGTCGGGATGGCGCGCGATGGTGAACCTCAGGTACGGATCGGTGCGCAACGCATCGAAATCCGCGCCATTGTCGAAGGCGCCGCGATCGAAACCGGGCGCGGTGGATCGGGCATGGATGCGCCCGATGATCTCGGCCAGGGCGGCCGCCTCGCCCCGATCGGCCCCGGCGGCCATCAGATCGCTTTTCCACGACAAGACGTCAGGTCCGGCGAGATACTCCATCGCGAACCCGTTCGCGGCATCGGACCAGCCATGCAGGGCCGGCACGGCGGCCGGCACGACCGAGCCTGCAAACTGCAACCAGGCGAACTCCGCCTTGCCGCGACGAACGGGCGCGAACCACTCCTCGTCGACCCGCAGCTTCTCCAGGGCGAACTTGACGCATACCGTGCGTTCACCGGCGGTGACGGCCGCGATATCGGAGGCGACGCCGCCGGACAGTCGCCGGATCTCCAGCGCCTGACCGGATCGGCACAGGCCCAGCGATCTCAACAGCGATCGGCATCGTTCCTCGAACGGTTCGCTCATGTCCGGTTGCTTCCACGGTCATCATGTTCACGTGAACATCCTGCCAGCGTGCCCAGAGGCTGTCAACAGGACCTGCAGGCGAATCGCTACACTCGCGCAGCCGTTCCCTCCAGGACATCACTCGTGCGGGCGACCATCAAATCCATCGCCCGCGATCTCGGCATATCGCACATGACGGTGTCGCGCGCGCTGTCGGGCAGCGAGCGCGTCCAGGCCGACACGCGTCGGCGGGTGATGGACCACGCGGTGAAGGTCGGCTACGTCAAGAGCTCGGCCGCGATCACCATGCGGGGCGATCCCACGGCGATCGTCGGGCTGCTGCTGCCGAACATCATCAACGAGTTCTACGCCCGTTTCGCGAACTCGCTGGGCACGCTGTGCGCCGACGCGGGGTTCGATCTGGTCATCCACCTGACCAACGACGACTACCGGCAGGAGACGGCCTGCCTGACCCGCCTGCACGCGCTGCAGGCGAGGATGGTGGTCCGGGTGCCGGCACCCCGTCCGAAGAAGGAGGCGATGGCGCAACCGGCCGGCACCCCGGTGATCGACCTGATTCGACACCGCCCGGAGGATGACTGCGTCGGCACCCTGATGATCGACGACGGGCCGTCGATCCAGGCGGCCGTCAAACACCTGATCGACAGGGGATACCGACGTGTCGCCTACATCGGCGCTGCCGAGATCTTGTCATCCGGCCAGCAACGGCTCAAGGCCTTCACCGATGCGCTGGGCAACCGGCACGATCCGCCCGATGCGAGCCTGGTCCGCACAGGTGCCCCGAGCTACGCCATGGGCCGCCACAGCATGGACGACCTGCTGGAGACGGCATCGCCACCGGACGCGCTGGTGTGCGGCGGCTTCGAGATCTCGAACGGCGCCCTGGATGCCTGTCTTGCACGAGGGATTCACCTGCCCGACCAGCTGGCGTTCATCGGCTACGGCGATCCGTCCTTCTATCGCTGGATAGCCGGCGGGATCACCACGATCGTGCTGTCCGAACACGACGTGGCGAGCCGGGCGATCGAGATGATGACCCGGGATGCGGACCGGCCACTCGCGGAACCGGCGCAAGTGGTATCCACTTCGCTGGTCATGCGCCGCTCGGCCTGAGCGATCGTGCCGGACGATTTCGTGCCCGGACTCGATCGGAGGGGGATGCGCGCTATTCCCGCACGAACGCCTCTTCACCGGCAAGCTGCACGCGATTGCGCCCGCTCTCCTTCGCAGCGTACAGCGCTCGATCGACACGACCGAGGAAGCGGTCGAGCGATTCGCCCGCATGCAGCTCGCCGACACCGATGCTGACCGTCATCGAAACGCTGGTTCCGCCGTCGTGCAGTGGCGCTGCCTCCACGGCGGTTCGCACGTGGGCGCCGGCAGCCTCGGCCTCGGACGCGGTGCAGCCTTCGAGCAGCACGCAGAACTCCTCCCCGCCCCAGCGGCAGAGCGTGTCCTGCTCGCGCAGCGCTTGGGCGACCGTGCTGGCGCAATGGCGGATCGCGGCATCTCCCACCACGTGACCGTACGTATCGTTGATGCGCTTGAAGTGATCGATGTCGATGAACAGCATCGACAGGGTGTCGCTGCGCCGTCCGCCGCGTCGCGGCCCGGTTCGCTCGAAGGCCCGGAGGGCGATCGTCTCGAAGGCGGCCCGGTTCAGGGTGCCGGTCAACGGATCCGTGGTGGCGCTTTGCTCCAGGTCCCGATGGTAGAGAAACAGCACGCGGTGAGCGATGAGCAGGACGATCGCGGCGATGAGCACGCTGGCGGCAAGGTTCAGCGCGAAGGTGCGATTGACCGCCCCCAGGACCGTCGCCACGCGCTGCTCCACGATGAGGTACCAGCCGAGCTCCTCGATGAAGCGCACATCGACCAGCGTCTCCCCCTCGGCCGTCTCGTAGGACAGGGCCGTCTCGTACGGCACCTCGGCCAGACGCTCGGCCAGCGCTTCCAGGCCGTCGATCTGCCGCAGGTTCCGGGTGTCGGCATCGTCCGCGCGCCCGAGCCGGATCTCGCCCTGCGGATCGACGAAGGAGACGACTCGCCGATAGGTCTCGCCGTAGCTGTCGATGAGTCGGTTCAGCGTGTCGATCGAGAGACCGACGCCGATGGCGCCGAGAAAGTCACCGCCCGCATCGAGCACGCGGTAGTTGACGAACACGGCCAGTGCGTCCCCGTTGGCAAGATCCGGATCGACGTTGATCTCGAACGGCTCGTTCATCCGCCGCACCCGAAAGAACCATTCGTCACGCGGCTCGGTGTCGGCGACGCGCTTGAGCACGCCGTCGGCGGCGTAGTAACGGCGCGTCCTGTCCGAGACGAAGAAGGCGGTGAAGGCGCCGCTCAGGGTGCGGACCTCCTCGAGGTAGCGCACCATGCGCAACGGATCCTGTTCGCCGGACAGCGTCCAGTCGTGCACGAACGTGTTGCTCGCCATCAGCGAGGAGATGAACACCGGGCGCAGCAGGTCGCGCTGGATCTCGGAGTAGATCGTGTCGCCGACCAGCGGCAGCGTGCTGCCGGCGAGCTCGTCGCGGATCGAGGCCCGGGAGACCAGGAAGCTCAACAGCGTGGTGCCCAGCATGCCGACCAGGATCACGGCACTGAGCAGCAGCAGGAAGCGCCGCTTGCGCTCGACCAGCGGCGCGGCGCTGCCGTTCAAGCGCCCGCCCCGGGGGCATGCCGAACGCACTCTCCCGCCGCGCGCCAGGCGGCTTCTCGTCCTGGCGTCTTCGGTATCGACATCGGGTTCGGTATGAACGTTCGTGGAGGGCCCCGGCGGCCCCGGCGGGTAAGCATCGATGAACGGACGCCTTCACGCGCCCGGCACGACGCATCTTCGACCCGCCCACCGCCTCCGTAGAGTCGTCGCGCCGTACCCGAGTCAATCGGCCGGACCGTCCCGAGCTTGAGCACGCCGGGCGGCGAAGGCGAGCACCGGATACGCCGTGCCGCCGCCTGCGGCCTTCAGCGGCCGTAGTCGCAGTGAAAGTCGGTGCCGAGCGATCGAACCAGGAATCGCGACACGACCCGCCCACCGGTATCGACCGTCGTCACCCGCCAGTACGTGTCGTCCACGGTCTTGGCGATGGTGGTCTTCGCCGCGGTTTCGGTCGGGTCGGGCCCGGGTTCGTCGTACACGATGCGCCCGGCCACCGGCAAACAGACCGGCGTGCCATCGATCGGTTCACCGCTCAGCGAGTACGAGATGGCGATCGGTACACCACCGGTATCGTCCGACCGGGTCCCGAACGAATCGTAGGTCAGCTCCCCGCTCTGCCCGCGCATCGACGCACCGATGCCCGTGAAGGTCGTGGTGAACGCTAAGCGCTCGCGAACGCCGGACGAGCTGTCAACCCGCGCGTAGGTGCCCTCCCAATCGATCTGCCCGTCGACAGCGGTTCGGGTGGCTTCTTCCTCGACGACGGTGTTGTCGTTCCGCTCGATGAGCTGGTCGTATCGGAAGAAGCGGCCGTTGCCGGACGCGTCCAGGTTCGCCTCCAGCCGGTAGACGTATCCGGGCGTCGTGTAGCCGTAGGTCTCGGCGGGCGCATCCTCCCGAACGCTCTCCACGTACGGGAAGGTCTCGGGCATCGACGATTCGTAGAACGCCGAGGCCGTTTCCAGCGCCTCCAGTGCCGTGGGGCGGCGGAAAGCATCGAACGGGTTGAACGTCTCCCGCACCTCCAGCTCGCCTGCCTCGTCGACGCGCGGATCGGTCCCGGCGATGGACTCGTCGAGGTTGCTCACACCGTCCCGATCCTCGTCCCAGCGGGCGGTGTCGAACTGCTCGGCCGTGATCCGGATGGACTGCATCTCGTTGCTCCCGGTCCTGAACGCCAGCTCGGCGGTGCCCAGCACGAGACCACCGCCGTCGTCATAGAAGGTGATCACCGGACTCGTCGGGGCATCCGCGGGCAAGCGCTCGCTGGCGTACCAGAACTCGTCACCGTTCCAGCTCGCCGTCACCTCGTCCTCGCCGCGCACCAGCCTGACCTGCAGGGCGTCCGACACGTAGGCCGGCACCGTGATGTCGTAGTCCACGCGAACCGTGTTCCGCACGTTCGGATCCGGGGTCGCAGGATTCGCCGGATCGCCCGGATCGCCCGGATCGCCCGGATCGCCCGGATCGCCCGGATCGCCCGGATCGCCCGGATCGCCCGGATCGCCAGAGCCTGACGAGGGTTCGGACGGATCGTTCGAGGTATCCCCGGGGGCCGGCCCGACGCCCTCATCGTCGGAGGTGTCACAGCCGCCGAGGAAGCTCAGGAGAAGAAGAAAGGGCAGCGCTGTTCTCGTTCGCATGGCGGCAGGGTCCGAGTGGCATCGCTCGATGGCGGTCGACGGTGACACGCACGTGGGCGATGGCGTCGGGATCACCTGCGAAGGAGAGGCGATCTTGCAGGATCGCACGCGTTGCGCCACGAAAGATATCCGGCCCGGCGCAGGGCGATGTGCCGCCCGCTGCACGCCTGCTGGCTTGCGACGTCGAACGCGATGCCACTTTTACCCCTCCCGCCCCTGATCAGTAGCGCCTGGATGGACCTAGGATTGCAGATCGGCAAGGTGCCCTTCGCCATCGCACGCAGCGATCGATGACCGATCGCGACCCGTTCACCAGCGCTGCCGACTGACAGGACAGGATGATGCTACCGATGAACCCCGGATTCCTTCGCCGCTGGAGCGCCGCGCTGGCGCTCCTGGCCGCTGCGACGACGCCCCACGCCTTCGCGCAGCCGTTCGAGCAGGTCTCGGTAGGGGCGGAGCACATCTGTGCGCTCGATGCCGCCGGGAACGTGGAGTGCACCGCGAGCGCCATTGCGCAACGTCTCCTGCCGCCCGATGCGCTTCCGCCGATGCAGGACATCGCCGCGGGTCAGCAGCACACCTGCGGGATCACGCTCGACGGTCGGATTCTGTGCTGGGGAACGGATGTGTTCGGCGTGCTGGACGCGCCCGCGTTCGACGCGCCGATCAGCAGCATCGTCTCCGGTTTCAACCACAGCTGCGCGGTGGACGTGAACGACCGGGTGCAATGCTGGGGATTGAATTCCAACGGGCAGCTGGACGTGCCGAACGTCGCGGGCGGTTTCGTCAAGGTGGACGTGGCCCGCACCGCGTCCTGCGGAATCGATACCCGCGGCGACATCCGCTGCTGGTCGACCGATTCGTTCTTCAACCCCGGAACGCCCATCCCCGGGCCGTTCATCGACCTGGATCTCGATTCGAACCAGGCGTGCGGGCTCACGGCGGCCGGCGACATCGAATGCTGGGCCGAGCGGGAGCGCCAGAATCTCGCCCCACCGACGAACGGACCCTATACGGACCTGACGGTCACCGGCAGCGCCATCTGCGGTCTTCGTACGGACCGGCTGCTGGATTGCTCGTTCGCCGCGCCGACCGTGTTCGAGCTGGACGCGCGCGAGGAGGACTATCCGCTCGACGTGCCGTTCTCATCGATCGAACGCAGCGCGCTCCAGTTCGGCGGCGTGCCGATCTGCGGCATCCGGGCGGAGAACGGCACGATCGGCTGCTTCGGCGGTAGCGGCAACGATGGTTCGCTGCCCGCCCCTCCGGGCGCACCGCAGGTGGACGGGCCCGTCACGGCGGACCGCATCTCGTTGGGTCTGACGGCGCAGGTCTACGGGCGCAATCAGGTGGAGCTGTTCTGGAACGAGTTGCCCGTGGTCTTTCCGCGCCTCTTCGTGGAGGTCTATCGCGATGACCGGCTGCTGACGACCACCGGCAACAACTTCAGCTACTACGACAACGATGGATCGATCGTCAGCGACGCGAGCCGCTATCGCGTGCGCACCGTGGACGAAGCCGGCAACGTCGGCGCGTTCTCCAATGCCGTCCGGGTCGATCGTTCGGCACGGCGCGCGGAGATCGAGCAGGACATCGGCACCAACCCGCGCATGGCCGATCTGCGCGTTCGCGATGTGTCCGTCGAGCGCTTCCTGCCGTTTCTGGAGAACGTGGGCAGTTACATCATGATGTGGAACGTCGACAACACCGCAGGCGTGGCGATAGCAGGCTTCGAGGTGCGGGTGAACGATGAGCCGGTCGGTTTCGTCGGCGATAACTTCTTCATCGGCGACGGTGTGACTCGCGATGCGTGCCGCGTGTACAGCGTGGCGGCCATTGCCGATGACGGCACCATCCTGGACTACGGTTCGGCGGCGCTCGGACGCCGCTGCCCGAACCGGAGCCAGTGATCCGATCGGGTATCGGTACGGGCCGGTCCGTACCGTAGCGACCGCGCTGCACGGCGCATCACTTGATCGCCAAAAACCCCTCGAAGCACAGGTGCTTCCACACGCTCATCACGTCCACGAAGCCGGCACGCGCCATCAGGTCACGGTTGCCCTGGCTGGAGAACGGTTCCAGCACGCCCTTCAGGCTCCTGGACTTGTTGACGATCTCGGCCTCGCTGAAGCCCTGCGCCAGCTTGTGATCGGTGTACAAGGCCGACACCAGGTCCTGAAACCGAGCATCGGGTGCGCGCACCTTCTCGAACAGCACCAGCGCACCGCCCCAGTTCAAAGCGGCATGAATCCGGTCGAACAGCTGCTGGCGCACGGCGGGGCGGATGAACTGCATCGTGTAGTGGGCGACGATCAGGTCGCAGGGTTCGAACGTGGCCTCCAGCAGGTCCGCCTCGACGATCTCGATCACCGGCCAGTCGCGGCATTCGGTGCGGGCTCGCTCGGCCATGGCGGCCTCGCGTTCGATGCCGACGATGCGCAACGTGCGCCCGTGCCGGCGTTCGGCGATCGCGCGACTCGCCGCACCGGTGGCGCAGCCCAGCTCGTAGGCCAGCGAGCCGTCGTGCAGGAAGAAGTCCGACAGCGAGGCGATCAGCGCATGGCTCTCTCGGTAACCGGGCACCGAGCGTTCGATGTGCGCCTCGAACCGCTCGGGCACCGTGCCGCCGAACTGCCAGCGTGCCTGATCGGCCATGATCCGGTCGCCGCAGGACGTGTCGTCGCCAGGTAGATCGCCGCCTGGCAGATCGTCGCTCAATGCGCCTCCTCCCAGCTGTTGCCGATGCCGCTGTCCACCTCCAGCGGCACCGACAGCGAGGCGGCGGCGGACATCCGGCTGCGCACGCCCGCGGCGATCTCGTCGGCCTGACCGGCACGCACTTCCAGCACCAGTTCATCGTGCACCTGCATGACCATGCGCGCATCGACGGATTCCTCGTCCAGCCAGCGCTGCACCTCGATCATCGCCCGCTTGATCACGTCGGCCGCGGTGCCCTGCATGGGCGCGTTGATCGCCAGCCGCTCGGCGTTGTTGCGCAGCCCCTGGTTCCTGGCGTGGATGTCGGGCAGGTACAGGCGCCGGCCGAACACGGTTTCCACGTAACCGCGTTCGCGGGCCGTGTCGCGGGTGGCGTCCATGTAGCGCTTCACGCCGGGGTAGCGCGTGAAGTACACCTCGATGTACTCCTGCGCCTCGTGCCGCGGGATCGACAGTGCCTTGGCCAGCCCGAAGCCTGACATGCCGTAGATCAGCCCGAAGTTGATCGTCTTGGCCGAGCGGCGCTGATCGTCCTCGACCGCCTCCAGCGGCACGCCGAACACCTCGGCAGCCGTTGCCCGGTGCACGTCCAGCCCGCGCTCGAACGCGTCCAGCAGCCCTTCGTCGCCGGACAGGTGCGCCATGATGCGAAGCTCGATCTGCGAGTAGTCGGCGGCCAGCACGCGGTAGCCGTCGGCCGCCACGAACGCCTCGCGAATGCGCCGCCCCTCCTCGGTGCGCACCGGGATGTTCTGCAGGTTCGGGTCGGCGCTGGACAACCGGCCGGTGGAGGCGATCGCCTGGTTGTAGCTGGTGTGCACGCGCCCGGTGGCCGGGTTCACCCGCTCGGGCAGCTTGTCGACGTAGGTGCCCACCAGCTTGGTCAGGCTGCGGTGATCCAGGATCAGCCGGGGCAGCGGATAGTCCTCGGCCAGCCGGTTCAGCACGTCCTCATCGGTGGACGGTGCACCCTTGGGCGTCTTCTTGAGCACCGGCAGTTTCTGCTCGTCGTACAGCAGCTCCTGGATCTGCTTCGGGGAGCCGATGTTGAACTCCCGCCCCGCCTCGGCGTAGGCTGCGGCGGCGATGCGCTCGATGGTGGCGTGCATGGCCGAGCCCTGGCGCTGCAGCATGTCGGTATCGATCGACACGCCGGTGCGCTCGATGTGCGACAGCACCGGCACCAGCGGCATCTCGATGTCGGTGTACAGGGCGTGCAACTCGGGCACTTCCTGAAGTTTCGGATGGATCGCCAGATGCAGCCGGAGGGTGATGTCGGCATCCTCTGCAGCATAATGCGCGGCCACCTCCAGCGGCACCTTGTCGAACGTCAGCTGCTTCTTGCCCCGCCCGGCGATCTGCTCGAACTTCACCGTGCTCACCCCCAGGAACTTCTTGGCCAGCGAATCCATGTCGTGACGCGTGGCGGTGCTGTCGAGCACGTAGCTCTGCAGCATGGTGTCGTGGGCGATGTTGTTCAGCGTGATGCCGTGGTTGGCCAGCACATTGGCGTCGTACTTGATGTGCTGGCCGACGATGCTGCGCCGCTCGCCCTCCAGCAGGGGGCGCAATCGTTCGAGCACCATGTCGCGGTCGAGCTGGCCGGGCACCGGCGACCAGGTCGGTTCGGGCACCACCTCCTTCTTCTTGGCGGCGCGCTTCTTCTTGGCAGCCTTCGCCGGCGCCTCCGACGCGTCCGCCTCGTCCTTGTCGGCCGCACCGCCATCGAACAGATCGTCGGGCTCGCCGGCAGGCCCCGACGGTTCGGACGTCGATGCCTGGGCCGGCCCGTCCGGCACCGCCGACCCATCCGGCACCACCGGCTCGTCGGCCATCAGATGGGTCAGCGGCACGTACGCGGCCAGTCCGGGTTCCAGCGCGAACGACAGTCCGACCACCTCGGCGCGCATGTAGTCCAGGCTGGTGGTCTCGGTATCGAACGCGAACAGCTCGGCCGCCTCCAGGCGCTGCACCCAGCGCTCCAGCGTCTCCATGTCGGTGATGGTCTCGTAGCGCGATACGTCGAGCGCATCCTCGCCACCGGACGGGGCAGGCGACGTTGCGGGCGCCGCCTTCGCATCCGAAGGACGGCGCCCCGTCCCGCCGTCCACGCTCTCGCCGGTCAGCGGCGACAGTCCCGCCTTCAGATCGCGCTGCAGCGTGCGCAGCTCCTGATCCTCGTACAGCGCCGCCAGCGCGTCCAGATCGGGTGCGGCCAGCGTCAGCCCGTCGATGTCCACCGGCAGCTCCAGGTCGATGCGGATCGTGGCCAGGTCCTTGGACAGCGGCAGATGCCCGATGCTTTCGCGCAGCTTCTCGCCGATCTTGCCCTTCACCGCATCGGCGTTCTCGATCACCGCCTCCAGGCTGGGGTACTGACCGAGCCATTTCGCCGCGGTCTTGGGGCCGCAGCTGGGCACGCCGGGAATGTTGTCGGAGGTATCGCCGACCAGGCCCAGGTAGTCGGGAATCTGCGCAGGCTCCACGCCGAACTTCTCGCGCACACCGGCCACGTCCATCACCGTGCCGCTCATGGTGTTCACCAGCGTGACGCGCTCGTCCACCAGCTGGGCCATGTCCTTGTCGCCGGTGGAGACGACCGTGTCCAGCCCGGCGGCGGTGGCGCGCACGGCCAGCGTGCCGATGACATCGTCCGCCTCGACCCCGTCCACTATCACCAGCGGCATGCCGAGCGCGCGGATGATGTCGTGCAGCGGCTTGACCTGCACGCGCATGTCGTCGGGCATGGCGGCCCGGTTGGCCTTGTACTCGGGGTACATCTCGTCGCGGAAGGTCTTGCCGCTGGCATCGAAGATGACCGCCATGCGCTCGGGCCGGTAGTCGATCACCAGCTTCCTGAGCATGTTGAGCATGACGTGCACCGCCCCGGTGGGACGCCCGTCGGCGGTGGACAGGGAGCCGCCCGAGCCGCGCCCCTGGCGCTCCATGACGTGGAAGGCGCGGTACAGGTAGGCGGAGCCGTCGACCAGCACGACGGGGCGCGTCACGCCCGCCTCGTCGGGGCGAACATCGGGTGCGGAACCGGCGCTCGCCATGGCGTGACGCTCTCGAAACAGGTGGCACACGAGTGTACGTCAGGGCCCGGCAGGAACGGATCGGACTATGCTCGAACGTCCGCCCGCGACGCCGCATGGCCCGTCGGCCCGACAATGAGCCTGGACGACCCGCACACCATGAGAACACTGCCCACCGACAACGCCATGCGCCGCGAGGAACGCGATCGCGCGCTGACGCGGGACTCGTGGAAGATCTTCCAGATCATGAGCGAGTTCGTCGAGGGCTTCGCCCAGCTGGCTGACCTCAGCCCGTCGGTCAGCATCTTCGGCTCGGCGCGCTTCGCCCCCGACAACCCGTGGTACGAGAGGAGCGAGCACCTGGCACGGCTGCTGTCCGATTCCGGCTTCGCGGTGGTCAGCGGCGGCGGGCCGGGCGTCATGGAGGCGGCCAACAAGGGCGCCTTCGCCGGCAAGTCGGCCAGCGTGGGTCTGAACATCAAGCTGCCGCACGAGCAATCGGGCAACCCCTACCAGGACATCAGCTTGAACTTCAAGTACTTCTTCGCCCGAAAGGTGATGTTCGTGAAATACGCCTCGGCCTACGTGGTGATGCCCGGCGGCTTCGGCACGCTGGACGAGATGGCCGAGATCCTGACCCTGGTGCAGACCGGCAAGTCCAAGCGCATTCCCATCATCCTGTACGGATCGGAATTCTGGTCCGGGCTGGTGGCCTGGATGCGCGACACGCTGGTGCCCACCGGCACGATCAGCGAGACCGACCTGGACCTGTTCACGATCACCGACGATCCCGACGAGGCGGTCAGCACGATCTTCGATTTCTACGAAGGGGTGGATCTGAACAACATCATCGACGACTCGCGGCTGAAGATGGATCTCTGAGTCGTGCCGGGCGACGCCGCACCGACCTTCCAGAGAGTCGGCGGGACATCGTCGGCTCAGACTCAGAAGCTGAGCGAGATGTCCGTGTGATGGCTACCGCACGAGGCGACGTACAGGGCCTGCTCGCGCGTCATGTTGCGTTGCGAGCGAATCCCGAGCGTATCCTTCAGCGTCACGCTCAGCTCGGCCAGTGTCGCGGCGCTCTGCGCATCGATCGAGCGACGCCACTGCAGCTCGGCGGCGAACGCGGCATCGGCCTGATCCAGCGCCTCACCCGCCGCCGCCGCGTCCGGTTCCTCGGCATCCAGCGCCCGGCGTATGTCACCGACCAGGGAGGCGACCTCGTCACCGCCCACCAGTTCCTGCAGCCGGGACTCGGTCGCCGCGATCGCGGCGATGGTCAGGGCGGCGGCGTTCTCCTCGTCACCGACCAGCAGCAGCCGTTCGCGCACCCGGGCCAGCTGCTCGCCCACCTCGGCGAAGCGCTCCACCCCGCCCACGCGTTCGGTCACCGGTGACAGCGCCGACCAGGCATCGTCCGAGGCACGCTGGAACTGCATGCGCGAGCGCTCGGTCGCCTTGTCCAGCGTGACGTAGGCGCTCTGGATGTCGGCCCATTCGGCCGGGATCGTCTCGCCCAGCGCCTCGCGCTCGGCCTGCAGTTGCTCCACGGTATCGAGCAGCGCCTGCTTGCGTTCGGCATTCTCCTCGCCGCGCAGGCGCGAAGCGGTGGTCTTGCGCGCATCGATCACGGCCTGGATGTCGCGCATGTCGGCCTGGATCCTGCGCACCTCGTCGTGCAGCGGGCGGTAATCCGGGGCCGCGGCCTGCGCGGCGGCCTCGTTGACATCGATCTCGTCGAGCAGCGCCAGCGCCTCGCGTGCCCGCTCCAGCCCCTCGTTGAAGTCCTCGGTGAGCTCCTCGGGCACCGCGGACAGGTCGATCTGGCCCGCCGCGTCCAGCTGGGCGCGGAACGCCCCGGGCGCCTGGGCCAGGCGATCGACCACGTAGTCCTCCAGGCACATCTGCAGCCGCGGGTTGCGCGGCGGAGGCGCGGTCTCGGACAGGTAGGAGACACGGTTGGGCAGGTAGTTCACCAGCGCCGGGAAGTTGGCCACGATCAGCAGCGCCAGCAGCTGCAGGCCGATGAACGGGATGACGCCCTTGTACATGTCCACGGTGCGCACGATCGCCGGCGCCACGCCTCTCAAGTAGAACAGCGCGAACCCGAACGGGGGGGTCAGGAAGGAGGTCTGGATGTTCAGCCCGATCATCACCCCCAGCCACACGGCGGTGATGTTGGCGGACGGGTCGGCGAGCAGGATCGGCGCGACGATCGGCACCACCACCACCGCGATCTCGATGAAGTCCAGGAAGAAGCCGAGCAGGAAGATCACCAGCATGACCATCGCGAACTTGGCCCAGAAACCGCCCGGCAGCCCGTTCAGGAAATCGCGCACCAGCTCCTCGCCACCGAACGCGCGGAAGGCGGCGGTCAGCATGGCCGCACCCAGCAGGATGATGAACACCAGGCAGGTGGCCTTGGCGGTCTCCACCATGACCGAACCCAGGATGCCGCCGGTGCGGTAGGCGCGCACCGCGCTCCAGCCCAGCGCCAGCAGCAGCGTGGCGCTGGCCACCACCGCGATCAGGATGCCGGTCTGGTTCTCGATGAAGGCATCGCCCTTGATGCTGGTGTCGTAGGCGCGCACCACCAGCGCGATCGCCACCAGCGACAGCAGCGCGATGATCGAGGGGCCGAACGCGAAGCGCTTGCCTTCGTGAAGCCGGTAGCTGGACATCAGCAGCGCACCGGCGGCGCCGATCGCGCCGGCCTGGTTGACCGTGGCCACACCGGTCAGGATCGAACCCAGCACCAGGAAGATCAGCGTCAGCGGCGGCACCAGCGCCAGTGCCAGCTTGAAGAAGAACTGCGCATCCAGTACGCCTTCGCGTTTCACCGGCGGCGCCGCCTTGGGCCTGAGGAAGGCGTACACCAGGATGTACACCATGTAGATCCCCACCAGCATCAGCCCCGGGATCAGTGCGCCGAGGAACATCTCGCCGGCCGAGGTGGAGATGACGTCGAACGTGGTCGGCATCTGGAAGTCGCCGGTGGCGTCCTTGTAGAGCTCCTTCCTGATCGTGGATGCCTGATCGGCCGCGCTGGCCAGCTGATCGGCCAGGATGATCAGCACGATCGAGGGCGGGATGATCTGGCCCAGCGTGCCGGAGGCGGCGATGGTGCCGGTGGCCAGCGCCGGCGAGTAGTTGTTCCTCAGCATGGCCGGCAACGAGATCAGGCCCATGGCCACCACGGTGGCCCCGACGATGCCGGTGGTGGCAGCCAGCAAGGCCCCGACGAACACCACCGAGATGCCCAGCCCGCCCGGGATCGTGCCGAACAGCTGCGCCATGGTCAGCAGCAGGTCCTCGGCGACCTTGGAGCGTTGCAGCATGATGCCCATGAAGATGAACAGCGGGATCGCGATCAGGGTGTCGCGCTCGACCTCCCAGTAGACCCCGCGCAGGTTGGTCACCCCGGCCGACAGCCACTGGCTGGGGCCGTCCTGCAGGAAGTAGGCATCGACGTCGCCCGCCAGGAAATAGCCGACGACGGCGGCCACCACGATGGTGAAGATCGAGGCGCCGGGCAGCGCGAAGGCCACCGGATAACCCGAACCCAGCGCCAGCGCCATGCTGACCAGCAGGAGGAGTAGAAACAGCAGTTCCATGGGCGCGCTCTAGCGATACGGTCGTTGCAGGGGGAGGCCGCTACCGGCCGGTCGATCCCGGGTCAGCCGACCGAGACGCTGTCGTCGTGCTTCGCCGGTGGCGCCATCTCGACCGCGGCCTGCTCGGAGGCCTGGTCACGCGGGTGGCCGAGCGGTTGTTCGCTGTCCTCGTCGACGATGTCGGCCACCGCGAACATCAGGTAGCTGACGAACTGGATCAGCATCGAGATGGCGAACACGGCCAGGAAGCCTGCCATCAGGTACTTCACGTACATCCCGTAGCCGGACTGCGAGGTCTCGAAGCTGCGGATGGGGGCATAGATGATCGAGGAGCGGCTGCCCAGTCCGACGATCAGGATGGTCCAGCACAGGGTCATGCCCAGCAGCACCGAGCCGAACGCGTTGATCCAGCCCTTGGTGCGCCGTTCGAACCCGGCGTAGAAGACGTCCACGCGCACGTGCCCTTCGTGCTGCAGCGTGTAGGCGCTGGCGAACAGGAACAGGGAGGCGTACCAGAAGCGCACCAGGTCGCCCATGAACGCCTGCTCGTAGGAAAACACGAACCGGGTGATGACGATCAGCAGCTCGGCGGTGACGATCATCAGCGTCAGCCAGGTGAACCCCAGCGTGCGGGTCACCAGGGCCATCAGGATTCCCAGCGCCAGCAGCGGCATGTGCACCCAGGTGCCACGCCAGTTGGCCCGGCCGAGGTTCCGGGTCATGTCCTCGCCGACCACCGCCTCCAGCAGCTCCTCCACGCGCAGGAACGAGATGCCGGCATCGACCAGGCCGATGAACAGCACGGAGAAGAAGGCGGCGCGGATCAGCCAGGCATTGAAGCGGGCGATGCGGGCGCCGTCGGCCCGCAGGCTCAGCTCCCGATGGCGGCGCACCAGCACCCAGGCGAGCACTGCCCCGATGACGTAGAACGACAGTTGCAACGCGGCACGCGCGCTGGGCGCCTCGAACAGCGAGACCACGCCCGGCCAGCCGCCACGGATGGTCAGCTGCATGTTGATCAGGAAGGCCACCAGCGCCGCCAGCATGGCCCAGCCGAACCAGCGGGTCAGCAAAGGCGCCGAACCCGGCGCGGTCGATGCTCCGGAGAGGGTCGGCTCAGGCGCGGCAGCAGCGTGTGTCATGGCGCATCGGTCGTGTCATGGAATCGAGTCGTGTCGAGCACTCGAAGAAGGACGAACGAGCCGCCGCCCGGCGAACCGGGCGGCGGCGGTGCATCAGATCGAGATGCCCAGCACCTTGTTGCGCTTCTGCGAGTACGAGATGTCGGAGATCGATGCCCAGGTGCCGATCTCGCGCAGCTTCTGCTGGAACGCATCATCGACCTTGGCCGCCAGCTCGCTGTGATCGCGCGTCTCCTCGAACACCTCCGCGGCCGCCTCGCCGAAGCTTTCGTAGATCTCGTCGGAGAACTCGCGCAGCTCGACGCCGTTCTCGTCGACCATGCGCTGCAGGTACAGGCCGTTGTTGGCATTGGCCTCGTCCAGCGCGTTGGCGTTCTCTTCCATGCAGGCCGCGGTGATGACCGCCTGTTCCCACGAGGACAGGTCCTCCCAGAACTCCAGGTTCATGCCGAACGCGAGCATGGCGCTCGGCTCGTGAAAGCCGGGGTAGTAGTAGTACTTGGCCGCCTCGTAGAACTTCATGAAGAAGTCGTTGTACGGGCCGACCCACTCGGTGGCGTCGATCGCGCCGGACACCAGGTTCTCGTAGATCTGGCCACCGGGCAGCGAGACGGTCGAGGCGCCCAGCTTGGACAGCACGTCGCCGCCCAGGCCCGGAATGCGCATCTTCAGGCCCTTGAAGTCGGCCGCGGTCTTCATCTCCTTGTTGAACCAGCCGCCCATCTGCACGCCGGTCAGGCCTGCCGGCAGCGCCTTCAGTCCGAACTCGCCGGACACCTCGTCCCACAGCTCCTGACCGCCGCCGTACTTGATCCAGGCGTTGCGCTCGGGAGCCGTCATGCCGAACGGCACGGAGGTGAAGTAGGCGAACGCGGGGTGCTTGCCGGTCCAGTAGTACTCGGCACCGATGTAGGCCTGCGCGTTGCCCGAGGCGACCTCGTCGAACACGTCGAACGCGCCGACCCGCTCGCCGGCGGCGAAGTAGTTGACCTGCAGGCGCCCTTCGGACAGCTCGGTGATGCGCTCGCACAGGCGCTGCGCGGAGACGCCCAGACCGGGGAAGTCGCGCGGCCAGGTGGAGACCACGCTGAGCTCCCGGGAGTCCTGCGCGATGGCCGGAGCGCCGGTGATGAGCCCGGTGGTGGCGATACCGGCGGCGGCGCCAGCGGCCGCTCCGCGGCCAAGGAATTTACGACGTTGCATGTAGGGAGGCTTCTCCAGTTGGTGCCCGGCAGGAGACCGGCACTCTCAGGGGCGGCAATGCCGGCACGGGTGATGTGCCGGCGACCGGTTCCGGGCGGAACCTTACCGTTTCGGACAATATTTCACCAACTTTGATCGTCGGAAGCATAACTCGTCGCACACTGCGACACGCTGATCATTTCCCGATCCGGGCCGCCGACGCTTCGCGGCACGCGCGCAGGTCCGCCTCGAAGGCCTGCCGCAACATGCTCAGGTCCGAACCGCCGAACACGATGTCGTAGCCCTGCCCGACCAGGGCAGCCGCCGGGTGCGCCGACGTGGGCACGGTGGCGACCGGCTTGTCCGCCGCCCGCGCCGCGGCGATCACCGCCGCGATCGCCTCCCGGGTGACCGGATGATCCGGCTCGGCTCGCCGACCCAGGCTGCCGGACAGGTCGAACGGTCCGATGAACAGCACGTCCACGCCGTCCACCGCGGCGATCCCGGCCGCGTTGTCGACGCCTTCGCGCGACTCGATCTGGCACAGCAACGTGAACCGGGCGCGCGCATCCGGCACGTAGTCGTCCACGGCACAGCCGTAGCCGGAGGCGCGCACGATGCCTGCCGCCATTCCGCGCGTGCCCTCGGGCGCGTAGCGAGCCGCAGCGGCCAGCCGCTCGGCGGTGGCCGCATCACCGACCATCGGCACCATCGCCCCGTCGGCGCCCAGGTCCATCAGGCGTCCGATCCAGCGTGGCTCTGCATCCGGTGCGCGCACGAAGGCCCGTGCGCCACCCGCCTGAACGGCCCGCACCAGCCGCACCGCGCTCTCCAGCCCGAAAGGACTGTGCTCCATGTCGATCAGCGCCACGTCGTAGCCGGCTCGCCCGACCAGCTCGGCCACCGCCTCGTCGCCCAGGTTGAGCCAGCAGCCGAACAGCGTGGACGCGGTGGCGTTTTCGGAAGCGGTCATGGATGGCCTGCGCTCTCTGGGATTCGGCCGATATGATATTCAGCCACCGTCGATCGCGTGCGCCGCTGTGGTCCATGTCCCCCGCCCGGCGTAACAACCTGTCAGTATTGGGACGATCTTCCCACGCCAACGAACCGGCACCATCGACCGGATGCAGGCCAGTCTCCAGAAGGCCGTGATGCACGTGCTCGCACCGCTGGTGCGGCTGTTGCTGCGCCACGGCGTGTCGCACGCGGCGTTCTCCGACTGGGCGCGGCAGGTGTACGTGCGCGAGGCGGACGCACACTTCGGCATCGGCGAGAAGAAGCCGACGGTATCGCGCATCGCGATCGTCACCGGCATCAACCGGAAAGAGGTCAAGCGCCTGCGCGAACTGCCCGATGCGGTCGGTACCACCCTGATGAAGCACAATCGGGCGGTGCGCGTGGTCACCGGCTGGCTGCAGGATCCGGACTTCCATGACGAACGGGGACGGCCGCTGGCGCTGGATTACGGCGGCATCGACGACGGGTTCAACCGGCTGGTCAGGCGGCACGGTGGCGACGTGCCGGCCCGCGCCCTGCTCGACGAGCTGGAACGGGTGGGCACCGTGACGCGCGAGAAGGACCGGGTGACGCTCGACCGGCAGGGCTACCAGCCGCATCGCAGCGAGGAGGCGATGCTGTCGCTGTTCGCCACCAGCGCGGCGGACCTGCTGGACACGCTGGAGCACAACCTGGCCGGGGAGCTCCCGAACCGGCTGCAGCTGTCGGTCGCCTACGACAAC
>Ga0209303_1001025_pt1 | contig 18693 bp, 13 predicted proteins | sample SidtaG_3_FD_187449 | JGI IMG/M metagenome (GOLD analysis project Ga0209303, IMG submission 187449) | Marine algal microbial communities from Sidmouth, United Kingdom - Sidmouth_Asex1 metaG (SPAdes) (version 2) | ecosystem: Host-associated > Algae > Red algae > Unclassified | place: Sidmouth... | reverse complement strand
CGCAACTGCTGGCGATCGAATCGTGGATGGCGACAAACGACGCGCTGCCCTGCAATGTGATTGTCCTGCTCGAAGGCGAAGAGGAAGTGGGCAGCCCACACATTTCGTCGTGCATCCAAACATACATCGAACTCTTCGCCGATGTCGACCTCGTCATCACTGCGGATGGGCCGATCCACGAAAGCGGTCTACCCGTGCTTAGCTTTGGTCCACGCGGCATGGTTAGCTTCGAGCTGCGCGTGCGTCACGCCGACCGCGACTTCCACTCTGGCAACTGGGGTGGCGTCGCGCCGAACCCAATCTGGACGCTGGTTCACTTGCTCGCCACTATGAAGGACGATCAGGGTGAAGTCACCATCGATGGCTTCTACGACGATGTCGAGCCGCCATCCGCAGCCGAACGCCGCGCGCTCGACAATCTGCCCGTTGACGTTGATGCCGTGATGGGCAACGTTGGCATGACGCGCCTCGACAATCCCCAAGATCGCCCCTTCTTTGACCGTCTTTCCACCTGGCCAACCTTTACGATCAATGGGTTTCATAGCGGCTATGGCGGCCCCGGAACTAAAACCGTGCTGCCCTGCGAAGCCTTTGTCAAATGCGATATGCGCCTCATCGAAGCACAACGCTGCGAAGACATACTCGATAAGGTCGAAGCGCATGTGAAAAAGCACGCACCCGAAGTCGAGTTCATCCGGCAGGGCAGCATGGAGCCATCCAAAACCCCCATTGAATCTAAGTATACCGAACCACTACGCCAAGCCTTCATCGCCGCCCAAGGCCAAGAGCCGCTGCTTGTCCCCGCAATGGGCGGCAGCCTGCCCGACTATGTGTGGACCAAGCAACTCGGCGTGCCATCATTCCAAACGCCTTACGCTAATCACGATGAAGCGAATCATGCGCCCAACGAAAATATGGAAGTCGAACGCTTTATCAAAGGGATCAAAACCGGCGCTGCTATCTTAGCCCATTTGGGCAAGATGTGAGTATCTTTCCAAATGAGGTGTGAACAAAATGGAGACTATCCCAAAAAAAGCGAATTCACCGCGTTACCTATGATTACAGCATACAATCGACAAAAATCACGGTGTATTGAGAGACGCCGCTGCTGAACGATCAACTTTTCTACATTAAATGGATGCCTTCGTGGGACTGACAAGTGGCGAAGTCAATTTGAGTACAGAAAATTTCTCTCCGACAAGCTGCTAGTTTTGGATACTTATTTTCTGGATCCGCCTAAGACTCGTGCGACAAAACCTCAGTATTAACGTTTAGCTGATCCCCTATATCCTCTAATTCCTCACGCATGGTTTTCAGATCCACTGAAGGCGGGACCATTACAAGAGCCGACATTGTAAATAACGTTCCACCGCCCATAGGTGCTGGCACCATCCCCGTCTCGGCTGTTTCGATATGTATACCTTGCTGAGCTAAATGGTGGGTTATTTCATGGATAATACCCTCATGGTCTGCTCCTTCGATATGTATTTCATGCGCAGACCAATCAGCAAATCGCGCCGACAGGCCGCGTTTGGTCTCCTGCGTAGAAATTTTGTAATCCTTTTCACGCAGCCCATGTACAGCCTCGCACAAATCGTCGAATTGTATAGCCGATACCGAGACAAGCATCAGCATGGCAAACTCGCCCCCAAGTCGCGCCATTTTGCTCGCGTCTACATTTCCGTTGAACTTTAACACCAACCCGGTGACCTCTTCAACGATACCGATTCTATCACTTCCCGCAGCGGTTATCACTAGATTCTTACGCATTATTTTACCCTATCTTAAAGTTACCCTAATTGCTGGCGCAACTTGTTCTTGTGAAATTTTGATTATGGAGAACTGCTTAAAGGATTCATTAGTCTACCCCGAATTGTGGTTACGCTAAAAATAGTAGCCAGCAGAATTCATTCTGCATCTCCTATTTAGCGTGGATCTCCACCATCGCCTCAATTTCAACTGCGACCTGATTGGGCAGGGCTGCCATCCCGACGGCAGAGCGTGAATGACGCCCATTTTCGCCAAAGACCTCTACAAACAGATCCGAACAGCCGTTGATTACGGCTGGCTGCTGGCCAAAATCTGGTGCAGAGTTGACCATGCCCAGAACTTTGACAACTTGCTTGACGCGATCCAGTGATCCAAGCTCGGCCCGCATGACGGCAAGATGATAGAGACCAATTTGGCGGGCGGCGGCGTAGGCCTCTTCTACCGTGATGTCTGTGCCAACTTTGCCAACAACGGTACGGTCGACTTTGCCAGACAAATAGAGGTGGTTGGCAGAGATAATGCCATGCAGATAGTTTCCACCGGCGGTCGGGATTTGGGGTAATTCAATACCTAATTCTTTGAGCTTTTCTTCGGCTGACATGATTTTTCCTTAGTATGTTTCTGGAGAACTACATAGGTATACTTAACCGTGGGCTGCGGTTTCAACCGCAGCCTGATAATGTAACAAAACTTAATTTACAGAGTATCAAACCCTCTAAGCCAATTTTAACAGTTCTCTTGCTGTTCCATCTATGATTTTGGCTTTGTCGCTATCGCTTAGGACGAGCTGATAGATGGTTTCGATATATGTCTGAGTAAGAATAGAGATCCTGAGCATTTCGTCAACAAAATCGTATCAAGTGACACGACAAGGAATCAATTTAAATTGCGCAGCACATCCAATCCGTCATGATTTACGTATAACAGTTGAAAACTAGGACAGTTTTTATTTAAAATTTTGTTCAACGAAATGGAGAGGTGTTCCGCAATTGCTTGGTTTCAATAGGAAAGATAGCCCCCTACCCTATTGGCGGACTGCGTAACGCCCACTAGAATTAAAGGAATATTATATGCCGACTTTTGTTCAGAACCGCGCAATAGGCACTAGGGGACTAAAAAGATTATCGCTCAGAGTTGTGTTTCTAGTGATGAGCTTGTTTCTTTTTTCGGCCAATGGGTTTGCCGAATCGTTCGCACAGATTGGTTATGCATCAAGTCAGATGAAGCAGGCCAACTCGGTGAGTAGTGTCCCATGGCCGCCAGCACCACCGACTGCACCTCCACCACCGACTGCACCTCCACCACCGACTGCAACAGGCACATCAATGCCGCTCACCGCACCAACAAACACACCGATACCGACTGCGACATCAACCTATACACCGATACCGACCGCAACATCAACCTATACACCGATACCGACCGCAACATCAACCTATACACCGATACCGACTGCGACATCAACCTATACACCGATACCGACCGCAACATCAACCTATACACCGATACCGACCGCAACATCAACTGCTGTACCAACGAACACACCAACACCAAATGCTGTACCAACAGACACACCAGTACCGACTGCAACACCAACATTCAAGCCGCTACCAACATTCGAGTCAACATCGACTGCAGCACCAATGGCTACTCCGACGTCAACACAAAGTGGATCGATGACAGCTAGCCTGCCACCAGTAGATCTAGTACATTTATGTTATCTTCCGCTCATACAAAAATAGGGCGCTTATTTACCATAACATGACACCGCATGAATCATCGTTTTGGCGCATCGCACGCCAGAATGGGTGATTCATGCGCTGTCACATAGTCGATCACCCATTCCGGCAAAAAGTGAACACCGTTGAAATGGACACAAGGCGGTTGAGAGCACCGCTCCAAAACGGCGCTCTCAACCGCCTTGTAAGTAGCCTAACTTTTAATTACGTCCTCTTCGCCTTTGTCTCTTTACGCGCCTCACTCAAAAATGGAACAAAGCTCGTGCCACCAGTACCCAAACCATCTTCACCCTCTTTTGCCGCCTTCAACACGTAGCGCACGGCAACTTCCATATGAATCTTGCGGAACTCATCAAGTTCGTCGATACATCGGTTAAAGGCTTCGACAAGTTGAGGTGACTCTTTTTTGTTGGCCTGAGCAAAATCATAAATCGACTCGCCCGCACCCAACTCCTCTACAAATTGACGATGTTTTAGTGGCATAAAATCACGCATCAGGGTTAAAAACGGCTGAGTCTCTGGGTGCAGATGTTCAATGCCCAATCCGGCATCATAGGCTTGAAACAAGCTGCTTTGGGCTGCGCTTGCCCCATTTAACTTACTCGGTGTATCGCTGACCCCTTCGAAGATCAGGCCATCTTGATTCCACCCTGCCATGAAGGGGCGAATCCGATAGTAAAAGATGTGTGGGTCGCAGCGTTCATAAATGCGTAACAGCGCCACATTCACTTTTTTGAATACCTTCTGCATCTGCTCCAACTTCTTGACGACGAGGCCAACGTTCCCCGATGTCGCACCATCTTTGGCTTCGACCAAGGGTAGTAACGCAGCCGCACCAACCGCCTCCAACTCAACCGTCGCGGTGAAAAACCACTGCTCATCCATGCCGCCTAGAAAGTGCTGGATGCAGGCCAGATTGTCGGCATTGATCCCATCATTGGGGTCAAGCCGCCGCCAGTTATTCAACACAACCGATGCGTGAGTCACAATCGGTGGACGCCCTAATCGATCTGCAACCGCGGCCCACGGCACGGCCAGCGCGGCGGGCAGGCGATCAACCGCTGGCTGCTCTCCCCAAATGTAGGCCATGCCCAAGCAGGATAATATCTGCATGGCGCGTTCTAGCTCTCCATTCGTGGTCAGCAAGCTGAGATCGGGCGTTGTCATAGTGACAAGCGTACTGCGGACGCGGTTCGTTAGGAGTAAGTAGGGCAACTCCCGCCCAAGCCTATCCCACTCGGAAAATTCAGGCGGCAACTCGGTTAGCGGATCTTCCGCTGGTAGAAATCCGCGTACTGGATCGACATCATAGTCTGCTAAATTGAGCATCAGGTCCCCTCACCAACGGTCATCTCGGTTGAATATCTCTCGTAGAGCTTCTCATCCATAATTTGTTTGATGCGCATCACAGCTGTGTGCAGTTCGGTGAACGTGGTGTAGAGTGGCGTGATCCCCAAGCGGATATTATCTGGGGCGCGGAAGTCGGGTAGAATGTTCACATCTTGGATCATGCACTGATTGATGCGCCAGCCATCAGCATGACCAATCGCAACGTGCGAGCCGCGCCATTTGGCCTCGCGCGGCGAGTTGAGCGTAAAGCCATATGGCTTCAGGTGCGCCTCCCACAGCGCGATCATGAATTCGGTTTGGGCAACCGATTTTTCGCGAACCCGATCCATGCCCGCTTCTAGCAGCAGATCGATGCCTACAGCAATCGGCATGATTGACAATACATCTGGCGTCCCGCTTAAAAAACGATTAATGCCATCCTTTGGATGATAGTCCAGCCCAAAATCAAACTGGTCCTTGCGACCGTGCCACCCCGCAATCGGATTGCGCAACTTCTCCTGCAAATCCTTACGCACATAGAGAAAAGCGGGCGCGCCTGGGCCACCGTTCACATATTTGTAAGAGCAGCCTATCGCCATGTCCGCGCCAGACCCATTCAGATCAACAGGAACAGAACCAATCGAATGGCTCAAATCCCACACAACCATCGCGCCCGCTTCCTTGGCTGCGGCATTGATGTCTGCCATGTCATAATTGTACGCACTCTTAAAAACAGTGCCAGAGAGCGTCAGCAGCGCCGTCTCTTCATCCAGCAATGCTTTAATTCCTTCGACCGGACCCACTATGCTGTCGGGCGACTTCACCACCTCGACCGTGTGTTTATTGCCCAACGTGCGGTTAATCTCGTTGAGGATGTAAATATCCGAGGGAAAGTTGAGATCATCGGTGACAATGCGCGTGCGCCCAGCTTGCAATTGCAGCGCAGCCACAAAGAGCTTATACATGTTAACCGAGGTCGATTCGCCAATCAGCACTTCTCCCGGGCGGGCACCAATCAACTTTGCAACCTTATCACCCACGTCACTCTGGATGTTGAAATTCTTATCCCAAAAACGGATCAGGCTGTCGCCCCATTCGTCCAGCAAGTCGGCCATTAGCGCCTTGGTTGCCTTCGGCAGACGCCCCAGCGAGTTTCCATCCAAATAGATAAGATCCGGCTCGGTAATGACAAAGCGATCCCTAAATCTAGCCAGTGGATCCTGAGCGTCTAGCTCTCGTGCATAAGATTCGTCTGTGCTCATAAATTCTCCAAGATGATAAGACTGTGAGGGGGGAAGGAGGTTCTAAACGCGCCAGTTGATCAGGGAAAAAAGGCGGGGGTCATTTCGGCCCATGAGATTGATCCACCCCCAGCGATTGTGCGCTGCTCGCACCATGCGGGGGGAGCTACCGCCCGTGCGTGGCTACGTGGATCCTCGCCTTCTTTCCAATATTATTGTGCGCACGCCATAGACCAAAATGTATCCAAATTACGCATTTTGGTCATGGTTAACAGATCCAATTAGCGTAGGTGCGATTTCTATATCGCACAACCATGGAATGCCCCCAAGCAAGGGCTTACGCAAACTCTTCCAAAATCGCATCAATCACCAACTGCCCCGCCGGATGGTTTGCCACAACAATCTCAAAGTGACCCACATCTGGCACAGGAATCAGCTTCGCATCGTCGCCCAATTTACGCGCCGTGTTCACAAAGGGGCGCACATAGTCGAGCGGCACAATGTCGTCCAGCGCGCCATTGATGGTAACGTGCCGCACATCCAGCGGCAGCAGCGCACTGGGCGAACCTTGGTAGTAGTTGGCCCAAACCTCGCGCGGATGTCCGCCCACGAGCACATCCGCCGCATCGACACAAATATCCCACGCGACGGCCCGTTCGAGATCACAAACTGGGGCCAGCGCCACCACGCTATGAAACGACAAAGGATCGGGCGTGTAGATGGGGCTATCCGCTGGCAGCCGCCGTCGCGCCGCCGACCATAGCGCTAAATGTCCACCCGCGGAATGCCCCGCCACCACCACGCGCGACAGATCGAGCGCGTGTTCGTCTGCCAAATCGCGCAGCAGATCTGCACCATGTGCGACATCGAGAAACGTGTTGGGCCAGCCGCCCTCCCCCCCTGATACATCGTGACCCAACCGTCGATACTCCAAGCTCCAGACAGCAACCCCGCGATTCGCCAGCGCCCGCGCAAGTTGACCCATCGGCGCAAGCCCATATTTCGCGCGCCAGCAACCCCCGTGCAGCAAAAAGAGAACCGGATGTGGGCCGTCACTCTGTGGCAGAAAAAGGTCGCCAAATTGGGATGGATCGTCGCCATAGGGAATGCGATGGTCGGCTGCTTGAATCGGCAGTGACGCGTACTCTTCAGATGAAATTAGTTCTGTGGCGGCCATAGTTGTTTCCGATTCTATTATTAAGTCGGTCTGTATAGAGGTAAAAATAGATATGATTTATGGAGATTCGGTGATTGAATAAGTTTATCATCAATCACTAACATTGGATAAGTCTGTTAAGATTACAACGAAACTTCGCAATTCAACTCAGCATACAAGATATAGTGTTTAATAAGATTACTTGCGGAATATTTAGAATGGCTGGTTACATAACTTGAGCTAACATCAGTTTGGCTTCTAGCCAAGAATTTAAACATAGTACTCATTACCATGAATCAGCCTGTATTTAGAGCGAAATCCGAGCTTCAAAGTCTCTTTGTAATAGTAGCACCACTGGTTATTATGAACCCGATAGCGAAAATTTATCTTGAGCCAAGTACATATTACTGGCGGGTCAAGATGATCGACGCGGATCGCAACGAGGGGACTTACTCTAATAGCTATATCAGCGTGACGTGTGGATAAATATACTTCTGTTGATGGTGGTGGAGTAGGGAGACCTATCGCTGCCGCCAGTCCATGCGGTGACCCACCAGCCACAGGAACCCAACGGTGATCCCGATGAGTACGAAGATGTCGAGCCAGAAGCGGGGCGTCATGGGACCGAGCAGGGTTTGACGCAGCGCAGATGCGCCGTAAGTGGCGGGGCTGAACCAGCCGAGCAGCTCTACGGCGCGCGGCAGTCGATCCGGCGGCATCATGACTGGTCCGATGATCAGCAAAAGCAGCGACACAACTTGGCCGTAAGTGATGGCTTCGTCTTGGCTGCGGGCGGTGACGCCGATAAAGGCCCCGGTGCCAGCCAGCGCCATGCCAACCAGCGGCAGCACAACGATTAGCAGCGGGTGGATCTGAAACTGAATATCCAAGTAATATGCGCTAAAGAGTATGGTCGCAATGACGGCGGGTAGCGAGATGAGGAAGAAGGAAGTAAGCACACCAGCCACCAGCGCGGATCGCCGAATGGGCAGCGTGGCGAAATAATCTAGGCTGCCCACTTCGCGCATAAAGGCAAAGCGGTTGGCCATGCGGCTGAGATTAGTGAACATGAGCGAGAGAATGATGTTTCCGGTTAGCCAGTAGGCCACGGTCTGCGGATCGCTTGTCTGCGCCATGGCCCCGATCATCACGGTGAAAATTAGCGGCGCGATTAGGCCGATGGTGAGGGTGAAACGCCAGCTCCAGCGCCAGTTCATCAGCTCCATTATAAAGATGCTGACGAGTTGATTGAGGAAGGGCTGAGGGTGATTGGTGCGCGGTGATTTAATCTTGTGCATAATGCAAGTATAGATCTTCTAGCGTGGCGGACGAGAGGCGAAAATCGTCGATGGCATGTTTGTCGAGAATGCCCAGCACCTCTTGCACTTGAGCGCGGTCGAGGCGCAGGATCCAGCGATTTGCGTCGAGTTTTATGATGGGAATAGTTGGCGGGAATAGTTTTTCGGGTGCATTTTTTGCACGAAGTTGAGAAAGAGCAGTGGGGACAACAATGTCTAGCCGCAGCGATTGATTGAGCTGCTGCTTTAGGTGGCTGGGTGCACCCAATGCGACTAACTTGCCGTCGACCAAAATGCCGACGCGCTGGATAATTTTTTCGGCTTCGATTGCGTCGTGGGTAATAAAGATGATGGTTGTTTCGTCATTTTGGTTGAGATCGCGCAGCGCATCCCACACCTGTTTGCGTCGCTGCGGAGAGAGTTCGTTGGTCGGTTCGTCGAGGATGAGAATCGGGGGCGAACCGGCCATAGCAATGCCCATTTGAAGCAAGCGCCGCTCGCCACCCGATAGGTCGCGCCCCGTTTTTTTGCGCATAGCTTCAAGCTGCCACAAGCTGATCAAGCGATCGCGTTCTTGGGCCGCGGCGTGGCGGTCGAACCCACGTAAGTAGGCCGTGTGGAAGAGCGCTTCACCAACGGTCAATTGATTGATAGCGAGCCAGCTTTGTGGCATATATCCAATATGAGTTGGCACGTGCAGCGGCGAGTGGTGCAGCGGCTCTCCGTAAAGCATGATCGAGCCGGTGGATGGGCGCATAAGGTTCGCCATCTGCTTAACGAGCGTGCTTTTTCCCGCGCCGTTGTCTCCCAAGATGCCAAAAATTTCACCCTGCTGGATTTGCAGGGTGATCTCATCATTTGCGGGTGTGAGTTGGTTTGTGTAGCTTTTAGTAAGCTGTCGAATATCGTAGGTAATCACAGGGGCTTGTTAGCTTGCCCGACTTGCCATATATCCAAGACGCCGACCGCCTAACAGATGCATGTGAATGTGGAATACATCTTGTCCGCCGTCGGAGAGGCAGTTCATGCTGAGCCGATATCCGCTCTCGTCGATGCCTTCTTCTTTGGCAAGTTTGGCGGCAACGGTGAAGATGCGCCCGAGCGCGGCTTCGTGGTCTGCGGTCACATCGTTGATGGTGGGGATCAGCTGGTTGGGGACGATCAAAATGTGGGTGGGTGCTTGTGGGTTGATGTCGCGAAATGCGGTGACCAGATCATCTTGGTAGACAATGTCTGATGGGATTTCACGCCGGATAATTTTGCTAAAGATTGTCTCTTCGGCCACAGGGTTCCTCCTACGATTTTAAATTGGGTTTAGGGTGCCCGTTCAGCCTCTCCCGCGGGTTGATTGCCCACAGTAGTTTGTGGGTGTATCGAAACCAAGAAGGGGCTGAACGCCCTTGAAGCTTAAGGCAGTTTTTCGTATTGTAGCACGCCGGTATCTATCTGCTCGCCGGCACGGATTTCAATTACTAATGCCGCGGGTGTCGGTTCAACATTATTTGCTACATCATTACCAATATCGGTGGGCATATTTAGACGACTCTGTGTGCCGTTTACGTTGTAAATTAAGACATACGCACCTGGCTCGATGGATGTAAAAATAAAGAGACCATTATTGTCGGTCGATGTGTAGCGTACCGCTGATTCGTTGTATTGCGTGGCGTCATATTTGGCAACGCCATTTTCATCGATGGTCATAGCGTCTAGCTGACCTAAACCAATATATGCCACCGCAAGCGGGCCCATTGTGCCATTATCCTGCCGCACCTGAATCGTGCCGGTCAATGCGCCGGTGCTTTCGTCAATTTCAATCACAATCGGGGGTAGTTCTACTGGCGGTATTGTTGCCTGCGGTGTTGTTGACTCTGTTAGCGGCGCGGCTTGGGCTTGTGAAGATGAGGCTGCGGCCACTCCGCTTGGCGCGCTCTGGGGAGTATTTACGTTAAATGGGATGACAGACGATGACTCAAGGCTGCCACTGCTTGCCTGATTTCCCATATTAGATTCTTCAGCGGTGGGTGAATATTCTTCGATAAATTCATTATAGTTTTCAGCTGCTGTTTCCATAGACTCATTAGCCATAGACTCATTAGCTATAGATCCATCTGTAGGCAGATCTATTTTACGGCTTGAAATTATGCCCTCGCCGCGATCTTCCACTGAATCGAATTGTTCGCTATCAGCATCAGCGCGCTCGATAGATGACGCAGCCATATCTGTAATGCCTTCTACTGCTTGCGCTTGGGCAGTTAGTGGGGCAACGGTGTTCGCCATGCTAGACGATGCGGCTGCTGACGCGGCTGCCGGTGCGGCTGGTGCTTGGGCCAATGGCATATCGGGCGTGGGCAGTGGCGTAGATAAAGGGATCGATGTAGGCTGTGCCAACGGTCTTGATGGCGTGAGAATCGCGGGGTCGACAAATTCGGCGTTCGCTGGCTCGACGTTTTGTTGAGTAGCCGCCATCGCGATGGCTGTTTCCGTTGGCAAAATTGCTACGCTTACGGAAGTTGACATCTCTGCGGCATCGCTCTCTTGAACAATTGTAGAGGAATCTTGCGAGTCGTCTGCAGCATCGCTTTCAGTCTCAGCCCCAGCCGATGAGTTTGCATCGGCGTTAGAGGCTATTTCTGTGTTTTGTGATGTAGTCGCAACTTGCGCACTGTTCGTTAGGCTTCTCAAATTCTCTGTCAGTAGATCTCCATATAGAAAACCTCCACCAACCAAAAGGGCGAGCGCAATGGCCGCGGCCATGGCATTAAATGAAAGTCCTTTCGGCCCTTGCAGATAATTGCGCAGTCCGCTCCAAAAGCCTGAATCTTGCGTGGAAACCTCTAGCTGGGCAGCCTTTGGTTGATGAGTCGATTGGCGGGCAAGCCAAGATTCTGTCAGACTAATATTTGCAGGCAGCGCAAATGAACGCGGCAGCGCAAGTTCTGGTAATTCGTTGAGATAGGCCACAGTTTGCCGCAGCGATTGCACGCGCCATGCGACCTCTGCATCGGCCTTGATTGCAGCTTCTACAAATTTATGTTCATTCTCAGGCAATACGTTATCGATGAAGGCAGAAAGCATTTCATCCGTAATATGAGAATCATTCGATGATAGCATTTGGTTTTTCTTTATTACAGTTTGTTATACGGTGCTTCTCAAAAAAAATTTAGGCTCATATGAGCAAAAAGTTATATCGCAGGAAGCTATAACGATGCATCTTTATGACGGTATGTTTCTGGTAATAGTTCCGAGTGTTGTTGCAAGTAGTCGCGCAAGCCACCACGCGCGCGGCTTAACCGAGACTTTACTGTACCCATGGCATCTTGGGTAATATCGGCAATTTCTTGATAGGTATAGCCATGGACATCACGCAGGACGATTACAACGCGTTGATCCGCGGGTAAGGTGCCGATACCGGTTTCGATTAAGTTACCTAGCTCCATACGGCTTGTGTATTGTTCGGGCGATTCTTGCGGATCGGTTAAATAGGGAAGATGCTCCACACCGGAGAGTAGATGATCCAGACTTTCGGTTGGACGACGTTTTTCTGCGCGTAAAATATCGTAGCAACAGTTGGTCACGATCCGCATTAACCATGCTCGAAAGTTGCCACCACGAAATCCGTTTAAGCCGCGAAAAGCTTTTACAAAGCCATTCTGTACAGCATCCGCAGCCAAATCAGGATTACGCAGTGTGCGGTGCGCAACGCTATATGCTAGGCGTTCATATGTATAGATTAGTTGGTTAAACGAATCGACATCGCCGCTTTTGGCCGAATCGATAAGTTCTTCTTCAGTCATTAATGTCATCTTGTAAATGTTGCAGATACAAGGGCTCAGCTTGCTTTTTATCATACTCTTCAACCATGGCACATTTGACGATTATGCCTTCGGTCAGTATACTTGCTAAGCATATTATACTCTGTGGCTCGATAAAATTACATTTTCTCTTTGTGCTTGATCTTCGCTTTGAAAGCTAAAGAAAAAGGCATAAATAATGAGCGTAAGTAATAATGTAATCTTATAGCATTGCTTAGTGTAGGCCGAAGTGGCGGAATTGGCAGACGCGCGCGACTCAAACTCGCGTGAGGTAATACTCGTGTGGGTTCGAGTCCCACCTTCGGCACCAATCAACAAACATTCAAATTAAATAGCGTTCTAGTACAATAGACGTTGCAAATACGTCATGTACAACAGGAGTATCTTTGAGAGAATAAGGGGTAGCCTAAGATTCACAGCAAATACAAAACACACCCTTTCTGATTTTACCCAAAACTCTCTTTGCAATGTCTAAATGTAAAGACACGAGACAGTAGCGTAACGAATTTGGCTTGCGGTATGGGCAAAAAGCCCAAAAGTATACTTCTATACAGATACATGCAAGAAAATAGTATTTTATGACATGGCTCCATTACACAAGTCATGTTGTAAAATGCAGTCACCCATAATTCATATAGGCTATACGCTCAATTGCAACCAATTATGTCTACCAATTTCTCTGAAAGCCCAAACCCAAGTACCTCTTCAACCGCTCTCCATTCAACTTTTTCATTTCCTCGCTCTTTGGCTAACTTCTTTCGTACTCCCCATACATTTAAACGAACCCGTTTTAACGTCAGCACTTTTATGCTTTCGTTTTTTTACGTTTTGATATTGGCTGCATGTGGACCCGAAACTCCATCAGTCGATCATAATAGTATGCAGGATGAAGCCGTGCGAATTGCGCAAGAGTATGGCGCAACGCAGGATATTGATAAAGCGCGTGCGGAATTAGACGAGCTCGATGTAGCAAATATTAATCAGTGGTTTAAATATGTAACTGTAGAATCGATTGCAAACAATGGGGATCCCAACTCTACAAATGCGTTGGTTCAACTAGCACTTGATCTTGGCATGAAATCTGCCACAATTGATCGATACGGTATAGAAGCGGGCATGATAGAGCCTCCACCTTCTGCCGAACTGTTTGCGCCAGAAGCCGCTGTTTTGGATCAAACTAGTGCAAGCGTGATCGATGCCTTCAAAGCTGACGAAAATGCGCAGCCAGCAGAATCTCAGCGGATAGAACTTGTGCCGATTAATGCCGAAGACGAAAATACTAGCGTAGAAGATACTAGTCTAGACAATACAACTGCAGACAATATAGACGCCAGCGATAATGTTGTCACATCAGTAGACGAAAATACCGATGTAGCAGTGAGTGTTATTGACGCAGCGCCTGCGGTACCTGAAGAAAGCGTAGAAGAAGAAACCATTGTCGAAGAAGCTGTGGCTGCACCTGATCCAGTAGCGGTTGCAAACCAAGGAATGAATGTGCGCGCCGGACCCGGAACAAATTATGGGATTGTTGATGCACTTCAATCTGGCGAAAAAGCAGAGATTGTCGCAAAGGGCCCGCTTGGTCAATGGTGGAAAGTAACGTTGGAGACGGGTGCAACCGGTTGGTTGTTTGTGCCGTTGACAACAATTGAGGGCAACGCATCGGCGATTACGGTTGCCTCAAACATTCCAGCGCCCCCACCGCCAACGGCAACCGCGCTGCCGCCGACGCCCTTTCCGACCCCAACATTTACATATGCGCCACCAACGGCTGCACCTGTAGCGGTAGCCCCAGTGGCACCCGCTCCGGTGGCACCCGCCCCAGTTGCGGTTGCTCCAGTACCACCCACAGCAGTTCCAGCACCCGCCCCAGTTGAGCCGCCAGCGCCAGAAAAGCCAGCAGCGAGCGGCAATACCTTTAAATTAATTGAACGACGCCTGTGGGGTGTCCAAGAGAATGGTGGATTTTTAGCAGGAGATTCAGTCAACTGTGGTGACAAGCGTGAATTGCGCGTACGAGTTGTCGACGCAGCAGGGAATCCGATAAATGGCGTCACTGTCCATGGCGTCTACACTAAGGTAGATGTTTCGACCGGCTCGCAGGGTAAAGGTGATGGTGTTGCTGAGTATGTACTGGGCGATGGTGAAGATGTCAAGATTGTACGCGACGCAGACGGAAGTGACGTGTCGAGTGATGTTGCGACGGGCATGGTCACCAAGCCACATTTAATAGATATGGGTAGCCTGATTCAAGCTGGCTATTGTCGTGATGAGGCAGGCTGTAAAAAGAACATTGTGGAGCCATATGCCTGCGGTGGCCACTATAGTTGGGATGTTAAATTTCAGCGCAATTACTAAATAGAAGATCGAGCGATAGTTCATACACGTGCAGTAATCCCTGCACGTGTATGAACTATCGCTTTTGCACCCATTGAGGCTGAACCAGAAAAATAAATATCCAAAATTAGAGAAGTTTTTCTGGATTAGTTGCGGCCATGCTAGAAGTTTTGTTTTTGAAATGGCCTAATTGCCCTTAATATTTCCTTAGAAAGTTTCGCTGTGCTGGGTGTCTCTAATAAATGAGATACACTTGAATAAATTTGGCCAAGGAAGGCGAAATTTTTCTGAGAGACTATAAAATCGACCTGTGACAAAGCAGGGAGGACTTGTGGATATAACGTTAATTAAGAATGCCCCGATCTTTATGGGCTTTACAGATGCTGAACAGGAACTACTCGCTGCTAGTTTTATCGCTGGTCAGCAGCAAAATGGCGCGACGCTCTTTAAGTCGGGTGACCAAAGCGAGGCACTCTATCTATTAAGCGAAGGATTTGCGCGTCTCGAAAGCGAATCGGGCCAGAATTTGGCTACATTAGGCACTGGCAGCGCGTTAGGAGAGGTCAGCCTGTTTAGAAATTCTTTGCAGGAAGTGAGTGCAGTGGCCGTTTCGGATGTGAAGTTTTGGCGTTTACCCGATCAAAAATTACGCGAGATCATTTTGCAGCAGCCATCTATTGGCCTAAAGCTTAGCAAAAACTTTGGCACGATGATAGCGCAGATGCAAGACTACCTAGTTGCACGACTTGGTCAAACTGTAGAACTTTCGGATCTACCACAAAATACACTTCGCGCTTTGGCATCTCAACTACGCTCGCAAGAAATTCCAGCCGGTCAAAATTTATATAGCAGCGGCTCAGCACCAAGTGGATTTTTCTTGCTAGAAGGTGGCTTGCTCGAACTAAAGCCCGCAAACTCCTCGGGGGAAGCAATGCAAGGAGTTTCGCCAGGTGCAATCGTTGGCGCTCTCTCCCTCTTGACAAACAAACCCTATACAGAAGATGCCATTGCGCGTGAAGACTCCATGGTTTGGGCGCTTTCTGTCAATGAGTTTCAAACATTAAACACACAGCACCGCGGTCTCCGACGTAGTCTGGCGCGTACTGTACGTGCTCGCCTTAGCAAAACAGATCAAGAGAAAGCTGCTAGCCGCATGGCCGAAATGCCGATCTTTGCAGAGCTAGCGCCCGATACAATGCAAGCGATCACGCAGAAGATGATCCTGCAGCACATTTCGGCTGGTGAGCGCGTTTATCGCATTGGCGAAGGCGGCGAATCGCTCTACCTAATTGAAGATGGCGAAATCGAATTGACTGCCGAGAATGCAAGCGGTGTGATCGAAGAGTTGGCCCGCATTGGCAACGGCAGCTATTTTGGCGAAATGAGCCTGTTCACTGGGCAGATCCGCACAGAGGATGCCACCGCGACGCGTAATACAAATCTTTGGGTGCTTTTTAAAGCCGATTTGGATGAGCTAGCAACCAAACATCCAGATATCGGCAGCGCGCTGAGTCAAGGACTTGCGACGCGACTCGCCGCAGAGGAGATGGAAGATGGTCGGCGTTTCGGCGATTTTGCCCTCTTCTCCACATTGCGCGATGATGAGCTTGGCCTAGTTGCGCGTCACCTTAAGCCTACACGCTATCGCAAAGGCGAACAAATTTTCCGTATTAGCACGCCAGCCGACTCGCTCTATTTAATCGAGAATGGCGAAGTGCGTGTTCAAACATTTAATGGTGGGAGTTGGCTGCTAGGTCCTGGTGATTCGATTGGCGAAAAAGCTATTTTGACCAATCAGCCCCATAATGGCAGCGTCATGGCCGAAACAGACGTGGATCTGTGGGCACTCGACCGCTCTAGTTTTGACACACTTGCCGCTGAACAGCCAAGCCTCATTGCACATTTACGCGAAACGGTCAACCAGCAGCATTTGGTTGGCTCCGCGCCAACGTCTCAACTACCGATGTCCCAACCGATGGGCGCACGAAATCACGCGGCAGAGCGCACGGCACCACCCCTCGCCGCCGGTTATGCAGATGGGACAGCCTCCCAAGGTGCGGGCCATAATGCAGGCTATATTGCGGGCCAGAGTGTGGATCAGAGTGCAGACCAAACAACAGTCCAAAATGAGGATCGCTTTGCGCCGCAATCAGACGCTGCGCCCAACTATCAGCCAAACGATTTTCAGCAGCGGGCACCAGCGAGAACGCCAATACGACCGGGTGCAGCACAGCAAGTACGCACAGCCCGCAGAGCAGACTCTGAGTTTGCGCCGCGACCAGCAGCGGCAGGCGCGCCGTATGCACCCCAAGATAATTCGGACTCCTCTTATTACAATCAGTACGATGCCGACGTAGCAAGCGAACAGTCGCCCAATACGGCAGGCCAAATGATTGCGCCGCCTGCGGGTGGGCCGAGCCTCGCCAGACAGCGGCGTGCCGGTGTCGCCGCCAACCCACTTGGCGCAGACGAACCGCGTCGCCGCCGCATGGGCTTTGGCGAATGGTTCGGTGGATTGAGTGCTTTTGCCAAATTGTGGATAGCGCTTCTCACGCTGCTGCTCATCTATGTGATTGGTATCGCCGCACCGTTGACCCTATGGAATATGGTTTTTGGCAATAATGCAAGCAGCCAGTTGATCGTGCCCATTTCGGCCTCTAGCTCCTTAGCCGCAGTATACTCACGCGGCAGTTACGAAGTAATGGCCTATGATTCAGAGGCGGCAAAAGAGATAGCCTTGGCCGATCAGCAGGTTGCACCAACACCTACCTACACGCCATTCCCAACCCCAACCTCGGTGTCGATTGCTCTTGCTTTATCCAACAATCAGGCTATCGACGCAGCGCCTGCATCCAACCTACAAATTTTACGCAAAACGAGCGGATCCACGCAACCGCGCTTTATCAAACAGGTAGAACAAGCACCAAAAGCTGTAGCGGTGATTCAACAACCTACGCCTCTGCCTCCGCCCCCACCCACGCCAGTACCGACAGCAACCCATACAGTAGAACAAGCCGCATATTATGCTGCTATTGCACGTGGCGAAAATCCAAACGCACCTAAAATACAGGTTGCCTCGATTGCTATGGCGCAACCGCAACCCGAAGCCGCGCCAGTTCAGGCCGCTGCGGCCGCCCCCCGTGTATGGGATTCTCGGCTAGATCAGTTAGGAGTGCGTGTCGAAGAGGCAAATGTCGCGCCAGGGCAAGAATATTGGCATTTGAAAGAAGTTATCTGGTGGGATGAAGAAGAATCGCGCGGCAAGCATCATGCATTTGTCGAAGTGTTAGATTTGGACGGCAGCCGCATTGTTGGCCACTCAGTGAAGGTAAAATGGGGAGACGGTGAGCATATCGGGCAAACGGAAGATAAAGCATTCCCCGATTATGCCTTTAACTATCAGTTGTATGCGGCAAATCGAGCATACGATATTACGGTAGAAGGGCTACCAAGCGATAAGCTAGTCGGCGCTGGTTTGGGCGACATACAAAATCCGTTCCATCGCATTCACGTATCATACCTCCTTACGTATCAAAAACGAATAAAGTAAAAGACCGTTCCTAACGTAACGACTTAAATTGTGCATATGAATTAAATTTAAGGTCTGCCTCTGATGATGGCAGACCTTTTTTGATATCAAAGTTTACCTATGGACTCAATATTGAATTTCCAAAAAAACACCACCCTCGACAGAACCGGAAATATTGGCACATAAAAGGAGCAATTGCCTATGTCTATATTCTTGATTGGACTTGTAAAGAACCAACTTTCATCAAAACAAATAGCGGCGCTCAAGGCGCTTGCCCCAAATATGGAGTTTGTCTACACCAACGACAAAGAGGAAATCGCAAAAGTAATCGCAGATGTTGAAATTGTAGCGGGCTACATTCCACGCGACCTGACCACCAAAGCAACAAGTTTACGCTGGTATCAACAGTGGGGCGCAGGCGCAGATTGGCTGGGAAAACATCCCGAAGTTGCGGCAATGGACTTCACCTTGACCTCCGCGTC
>Ga0209303_1001024_pt1 | contig 18773 bp, 15 predicted proteins | sample SidtaG_3_FD_187449 | JGI IMG/M metagenome (GOLD analysis project Ga0209303, IMG submission 187449) | Marine algal microbial communities from Sidmouth, United Kingdom - Sidmouth_Asex1 metaG (SPAdes) (version 2) | ecosystem: Host-associated > Algae > Red algae > Unclassified | place: Sidmouth... | reverse complement strand
AGCAAGAGCTAATGGACGCATTGGGTGGTCCGCCATCAAACTTTGCTGCTGCGGCTGCGACATCGGGCATCAGCAAAGAAAAAATGCAAGAAGCCCTTGATGATCAGGATAGGGCAGAGTAACAGGATGGTACCGAATCATTCATTCAGCGCCCGCTCCACTGCCACGAACACATCCAAAATACCGTAGCCAGCCACATTGTTTGGTACCGCTGCATGGCCGCAGGTCTGCTTATCAGGCGCGAACTTGTACGGGCGTGCCGTCTCCTCCAAAATCTGCTCCGTGCGCTCAATCTGCCCGATCAGCGTTGGATTGGCTGACTACATCACCATTCCTGTTTCCATTCCTGTTGCGATGCTCAGCGAGCTTATCGTTCGGCTGTTCTGCACTTTATAAACAGCGCAGATCCGTCTTGCGATCGCCTGCAGGTTATTTTTGTGCAGAAATGCATTTATGCTATTATAATGGAGAATTTGGGAGCAGTGTAGTGCTGGTGTTGAACAGTGCTTGCAGCTACCCTAAAAAATTAGGCAAATAAATTTTTTTTGTCAATGAGATCTTTATCCGCTTTCAGCAGAACCAAATGAAATTATACCCCTTTTCTTACTCACTCCGCTCAGCGCGGCAGTCCAAACTCGCTCCGATCCTTGCGCTTGTCCTTCTATTAATCCTACCGGCTATCGCGCTTGCTCATCCTCTTGGCAATTTTACAATTAACCGCTACAGTCGGCTTGATTTTGCTACAGAGCAGGTAACGCTTACCTATGTTGTTGACATGGCCGAGGTGCCTACGCAACAAGAGCGTCCCGCCATTGATACGAATGGCGACGGGCAGTTCGATTCGGCAGAGCAAGCAGCCTATCTATCAACACTTTTTCCTCAATTACAGGAGAATCTGCGTCTCGAAATCAATGGCGAAATCGCAGCCTGGCAAGTCGAGGAACATCAGTTGGTCTTCTCGGATGGGCAGGCAGGCTTACCAACCATGCGGCTAAGAGTCGAGTTTACTAGCCCAGTAGCGGCGAGTGAAGAAGCCCAGCAGGCCTCATTCATTGATGATAATTACTCAGGCAGACTGGGGTGGCAAGAAGTTGTTGTCCGGCCGCTTGATGGTATCGACCTGATAAATTCAACTGTGCCTGCTACAGACATCAGTAATGAACTTACTCAATATCCGGATGATTTGCTGCAGAGTCCACCGGTAGTCAATCAGGCCGACTTTCAGTATCGCTTGGGCAACGCTGGAAGTGCATCAACTTCATCCCCTCAAATTACGCAGCCCGTTTCTACAGAGACTGGAATACTAGATAGTGGTAACCTGGCCCGAAGCAGCGATCCTTTTGCCGAGATGATTCATCTGACAAATTTGGGGCCGTGGACGTTCTTTGTGGCTCTACTAGCCGCCTTTGGTTGGGGGGCCGCGCACGCGCTCTCGCCCGGCCACGGAAAGACCATCGTAGGTGCTTATTTAGTTGGCTCGCGCGGTACGGCAAAACATGCGCTTTTCCTTGGCCTAACCACCACAATTACCCATACGGCTGGCGTCTTTGCCCTCGGCCTTATTACCCTCTTTGCTTCCCAGTACATTCTGCCAGAGACGCTTTTTCCATGGCTCAGTTTAGCGTCAGGATTGCTCGTTATTGTTATTGGATTGTCAATGGCGTGGAGTTGGTTATCGCGCTTTTGGCAAACAAGGAGCGCGGATCACAGTAGTCGTCAACACGGCAATCATCATCACGATCACAGCCACGATCACGATCACAGCCACGATCACGATCACAGCCACGATCACGATCACAGCCACGATCACAGCCACGATCACGATCACAGCCACGATCACGATCACAGCCACGATGGCCTGCATACGCATGACGGCGTTCACTACCATAGCCACGAGGTTCCGGGGCAGGATGGCGAACCTATTACGTGGCGTAGTCTGTTGGCCTTGGGCGTCTCGGGTGGGATGCTCCCTTGCCCATCGGCGCTGGTTGTGATGCTGGGCGCTATCGCGCTGCAGCGGGTCGCCTTTGGGCTTATCCTGATTGTCGCCTTCAGCCTTGGATTAGCCAGTGTGCTAACGGCCTTTGGCTTAGCGCTTGTCTATGCCGGAAAGCTCTTTGCCCGAATGCCGGAAGGTATGCCTATCCTAAAAGCTTTGCCTGTAGCAAGCGCGCTCTTTATCACAGCTATCGGTGCTGGAATCACTTGGCAAGCACTGCTGGTTATCTGGTAGAAGATATCTCGATTTAGAGACAGATTTTGAGCAGTTCAGATTGAGATATTATCTATAATGAGAAATTTATCAAAAATATTTACTCTTCTTCAGAAGCGAACCCGGCCACGAAGAAAACGTACTCTTATTGTGATGCCTGTCGTCGCTGCTTGTATTCTGGCGGTGACGATTTTGTGGCGCATAGCCAACCCATTGCAGTCACCGCAGAGCGCGCCACCAGCAGCCATCGAACTTGCGTCAAGTTCAGCAGTCACTCAATTTCAACTCCGCTTACAGCGCAACCCTGAAGATCTGCAAGCTTACGCGCTCTTGGGCCAAGCATTACTACATCAGGTACGCGAGAGCGGAGACAGCAGCCTCTATGCTCGAGCTGACAACGCTTTTACCGAAGCCCTTGACCGTGACCCAGACTATCTCGACGCGCTCATTGGCAAGGGAATCTTGGCAGCAGCTCTACACGACTTTGAAGACGCCATCGAATGGGCGCAGCGAGCCCAAGCAATTAACCCATGGCGGGCCGAAACGTTAGGTATTCTCGTCGATGCCTATGTTGAATTAGGGCGCTATGATGAGGCCGTAGAGATAACCCAGCAGATGGTCGATCTGCGACCTAGTCTGGATTCATATAGCCGCGTCTCTTACATTCGCGAACTGTACGGTGACATTGATGGCGCAAAAGAATCCATGCAAGCGGCTGTTGACGCAGGCGTGCCTGGGACCGAACCGGTTCTGTGGTCGCAGATCCAGCTGGCCAATCTTTACTTAAGCCAAGACGATTTTGCCAATGCAGAGCAGCTTTATCAAGCAACGTTAATGGCACGCCCCGACTATCTCTACGGCAAGGCTGGTCTAGCCAACTTAGCCATTAAGCAGGGAGACTACGCCGCCGCCGTAGAAATCCTCGAACCCGTTACGACCCAACTGCCGCTACCCGAATTTATTATTAAACTGGCCGATGCCTACGAAGCAATGGGAATGACGGAAGAAGCAGAGGCAGAGCGCGATCTCGTTCGTATCATACAGCAACTCAACGAAGATGCAGGCATGAATATGGATTTGGAGTTGGCCGCATTTGAGGTTGAGTATGGTCCCGATCCAGAAGCGAGCCTAGAGCTAGCTCAATCTGCTTATGACCGTCAGCCCACCATCTTTGCCGCAGATACGCTTGCTTGGGCGCTTTATAAAAATGGACAGTACGAAGAGGCCAAACAATATAGTGATGAAGCGCTGCGTCTTGGCACGAAAGATCCACTACTTCACGAACATGCTGCTGAAATTGAAAAAGCTTTGCAGTAAAAGCCTTGACATATCACATCTTTGACATATCACATCTTTGACATATCACATCCTTGACATATCACATCCTTATTCGTACAAGCGTACTCCGCAGCTTACCGCAACAAATGCTGTATACGCCCACCAACACGTTTCTCCGAGCGGGCTCTTCGGGATCTCATATGGTTGACAGTGCCACCAATCATCGTGGATCCTCCATGTCGAGTGCGTCGTACTGTTCACCACTGAGTTCTGGCTCGAATCACTCTTTATCCACAGAAGTATTCATAGAGGGCGTAAATGCCCTAGATAATACAGAGTTTAGGCCATTCCAAAAAATAAAATATACAGTATGGCCGCAAGCTACTCCAGAAAATCGCTAAAACCCTTATGATTATTTTCCTGGTTTAGCCTAACACTTAGAGCGCGCGCTAAGTCAAGAGCCAATTTTTTAATTGGTTAGGTGTGGCAAGCGAAATGATGTAGAAGACTGGTTTTGGCGTAAATGGCTATGCTGTACTATATACCATACTAATGGCAGCAGAATCTAGCAGGAGCGCAGATAGAATATGACAGAGGTGAACCTTGGGCCGCTAGCGCATGGACCCCACGCCAAACTGATCCGCGAAATGGCCGACCGATGCTCTGCGGATACCAACATCCAAGCTGTCTGGGTTGGTGGCAGTCTGGCAACTGGCACTGGTGACATATACAGCGATATTGACTTTCGGATTGCGGTGGAACCTGGACAAGTCGATAGTTGGTCCACTCCTGACTGGAGCCAATATCTGCCCATTCTTCCATGCGGAGGTACATTGATGCGCTTTGGGGAGCAAGCACTGCTGCATCATTTCGTATTGGCTGACGGAACCATTGTCGATTTTTTTGTCCAAGATACAGAGCGGCAGAATCCCGAGCCGCAAGTGCTCATCCTTGCCTGTCGCAACGCCGAATTTAAAGAAAAATTGAAAGGATTTGCGCGTCCCGCCGCTAATCTTGAACGAGAGATTGATGGGCCCGTAGTCCGGCAATTTCTTGTCGACTACTGGATCACAACGCACAAGCAGAGGAAGGCACTTGCCAGAAAATACGATTACTCTCCATTTGTTGGACTCTATTTCGAGCGGATAGCGCTGCTGCGCGCGTGGTATATGCAGACTGTAGGGAAAGATATTGATTCACGCGTCACGCTTCACGTGCTTGGAGCCATACACAAAGGCTTGCATGGTGCGCTCAGCGAAGAGCAGCAAAATATCCTCGGCCTGCCGTCGCGAACACCAGAGGAAACCGTCGCAGCTATCGAAATTATACGCACCGAGATGGCGCAGGTTGGTCGGTGGCTTGCTGATAAGCATGAATTTGCCTATCCGCACGAACTCGAAAATATTGTAGAAAAAGTCTGGAATGAGCACAAAATAGCTCTTACAAAACGGTGAACCTAAAACTGACAACAGCAGCGTCAGCATCTCGGGTGACAGATGTCAGTTGACCACACGCAGCAGCAGGTATACTCATTTCTGCATGCAACCTTTGGTGTAAAAATACTCTCGTGTGTTGTGAATCAAGCAAAGCCCGCCGGTACCGGCGGGCTTTGCTTATTGGCGCGTCATCCCGCACTCAACCGGCGTTTGCTGGTTCACAAAAACAGAGCAAGTTCGATAAGCGCAACCGTTGCTCTACTGCTTCGCCTCAGCCTGCGCCTCTGATTGCTTTGCTGAACAACATTTCCTCGCCCCATACTTTTCAGTGTAAGGCGTTGCTTTATTATACAGTTACCATTGCAGATAAATGCACGATCGTTTAACATGGCTTCTAGCAAACCACACAGCACTCACACCACAAAAGGAGAGAATAAAAATGGATAACACAGATCAATTTTCATTCGAGGATCTCTTTGCCCAAAATGCAGCTCCGCCACGCACAATCGGGACCACCAAGCGCGGAAAATATGACTTTGCCGTCGCCTATCCCGACCCCGGTTCAATGCCGCTAGATGGATTAATCGATGGCTTGCGTATAGGGCTTGCCGAAGATGGTAACGACATGGCGCTCTACTACAACAGCCAAGGCTATGCTCCGCTGCGTCAACTGGTTGTGGACAAACTCGCACGCGATCGCGGTATCTACGTCACACCCGAAGAGATCATTCTTGGTTCCGGTTCTAGCGCACCCATCCACATGATCATCGAAACGCTGGTCGACCCTGGCGATGTCGTTATCACCGCCGACTTCTTTTACGCAGGCACCCTCGGGACCCTGCGCCGCTTTGGTGCCGACGTGCGTGGCGTTGATTGCGATCAAGAAGGCATGATCCCCGACTCTGTCGAAACAACAATCCAAAATGCAATCGCGGCAGCGAAGAAACCAAAATTTATCTACATTGTTCCAACATTTCAAAATCCACAGGGTTGGACCATGCCGTTAGCGCGCCGCCAGGCACTGCTCGATCTGGCGCAGAAATATGGAATCGCCATTCTCGAAGATGATTGCTATATCGATCTGCGCTACGATGGTACCGACGTTGCCTCCATCTACTCGCTGGACGAAACGGGCTGCGTTGCCTATGTTGGCAGCTTCTCCAAGATCCTCGCGCCGGGCCTGCGCATGGGGTACATGACGGCCCCGCGCCCCATGCTAGAACGGGTCCTCGGCGCAAAAAGTGGTGGTGCCGTCAACACCTTTGCCGCAATCGCTGTTCACCGCTTCGCCACCGATCACATGTACTCGCACATCGAAGAGATCAACGAAATTGGGCGCACAAAGCGCAACACCATGCTGGCCGCACTCGACGAACACTTTGCCGAAACCGGCGCAACGTGGAGTAAACCTGATGGCGGGCTTTATCTCTGGCTCACAATGCCCGCAGGAACAGACATCACCACCATTCGCGATCAAGTCTTGGATCGCGCCGATGTTGGCTATCTCACCGGCGTTAGCTTTGCGGCAGATGGCGTATCGGGCCGCAACTGCGCTCGACTCTGCTACGGATACAACTCCCCCGCAGAAATTACTCAAGGGATTGCCCTACTCGCAGACGCATTCCGTCACTTTGGTGTGATATAGCTTTACCATAGATCCACCCTCAACCAAAGGAAGCAAAAAGAATATGGACATTGTCAGATATCCTGACCCACGGATCGAATCAGTCGATCCACGTTTTGATAAATATCGCCTTGGCAGCGCGGTGATCGAGCGTTTATGGACGGGCGCACGCTGGGCAGAGGGTCCCGTTTGGTTTGGCGACGGGCGCTATCTGCTTTTCAGCGACATCCCCAATAACCGCATCATGCGCTGGACCGAAGAAACCGGCCAAGTCAGCGTCTTTCGCTCGCCCTCCAACTACGCCAACGGCAACACGCGCGATCGGCAGGGCCGACTGATCACCTGCGAGCACGGCACGCGCCGCGTCACCCGCACCGAACATGACGGCACCATAAGGGTACTGATGGATAGTTACGAAGGCAAGCGCCTCAACGCGCCCAACGACGTCGTTGTAAAGTCCGATGGCTCGGTCTGGTTCACCGATCCGGGCTACGGCAGCTTGGGCAACTACGAAGGCTACAAAGGCGAACTCGAAATACCGCCTAACGTCTATCGGCTCGATCCAGAAAGTGGAATCATTACCATAGTGGCTGATGATTTTGAGAAGCCAAATGGACTCTGTTTTTCGCCCGATGAGTCCAAACTATACATCGTGGATACCGGCCGCTCGCATAATCCGAATGGCCCCGCCCACATTCGCGTTTTTTCTGTCGCAAACGACAACACGCTAGGGGGAGGCGAGGTTTTCGTCGACATGGGCAATGGTGGCTCCGATGGAATCCGTGTGGATACCGACGGAAACCTCTGGTCCGCGGCTGGGTGGGGCGGTGATGGATATGACGGTGTGCATTGCTTTGCGCCTGATGGTGAGCTAATCGGCAAAATTAAGCTGCCTGAAACCTGCGCAAATCTTTGTTTCGGTGGCGAACGCAAAAATCGACTTTTCATGGCATCCAGTCAATCGCTCTACTCGCTCTACGTCGAGGCGCTTGGCGCACAAATGCCTTGAAGAAAAGGCTGAAAATACCGTTCTAATCAAAAGGAGAACAAATGGCATACGAAAATATAATAACCCGACAAGAAGGGAAAGTTGGTGTTGCCCAACTAAACCGCCCCAAAGCAATGAACGCACTGAACGGTGACCTAATGCGCGAATTAATTGACGCGCTGCGCATATTTGATGCCGATGAAAACATTGGCTGCATGATCATCACTGGAAACGAAAAATCATTTGCCGCGGGTGCAGACATCAAGCAGATGGCTGATAAGAGCGCTGTCGGCATCATGAATGATCCATTCATTTATTACTGGGACGACCTGGCTAAGATTGCTAAGCCAGTTGTGGCAGCCGTCAGTGGTTGGTGCTTGGGTGGCGGCTGCGAACTCGCCATGGCGTGCGACATGATCGTGGCGTCGGAGTCGGCCAAATTTGGGCAGCCTGAAATCAATCTGGGCATCATTCCCGGCGCAGGGGGCACACAGCGCCTGACCCGTGCGGTTGGCAAAGCACTGGCAATGGAGATTGTGCTAAACGACCGCAAGCTAAGCGCGCACGAAGCGGCCCAACATGGGCTAGTCAATCGTGTTGTGCCCGCCGAAAGCTATATGGTTGCGGCTATGGAGCTGGCAAGCGCCATTGCGGACCGTGCGCCGGTGGCAGTGCGCATAGGCAAAGAAGCAGTCAATAAGGTCTTCGAAACAAGTTTGGCCGAGGGGGTCCACTTGGAAAGACGGCTCTTTAATATGCTCTTTGCTACGGACGATCAGACAGAGGGCATGGCCGCGTTTGTTGAGAAACGCAAACCAAAATGGACTGGAAAATAGCAAGAAACACACACATAAACACAATATCCCACATTTATCCCACATAATTATGTGGGATAAATGTGGGATATTGTGGGATAAATTTAACGTATTTTGTGCTATTCGCACCGAATTCGAGTTAAAATCCCCAAAAACAAGAACAAATGAGCGAAATTTTCTCGTGCCTATGTATATTTGTTCTAGGCCATTTCAAAGAATAAATGTACATAAGTCGTAAAGAGCATTCTCTAATGCGTCGCTAGCTTCCGCCGGATACGTACATACTGCGCGTAGTCAATTTCCTCGCTGCGTCGAATGTATGACTGTGTACTGGGCGCACGCCCCTGTACATCCACAATTTTGTCAGTAACCAGCAGATCGAACCCATCCGCTCCCGCACCACTACCGTAACTCACCATCAAAATTCGATTACCCGGCTTGGCTTCGTCTAATGTGGCTGCCAATCCGATCATAGCTGCGCCTGCGTAGGTATTGCCGATATCGGGCACAAGCAAACCCGCTTTCCACTGTGCTTCTTTAAAGCCGAGTGATTTTAGCGCTCGTGTCGGAAACTTGGGGTTAGGCTGGTGGAAGACGACATAATCATAATCGGCTGGCGTCATCTTCATCTCTGCCATAATCTGCTCTGCTGCTGGAATAACGTGACCAAAATATCCCGGGTCGCCGCTAAAGCGCTCTGCGTGGCTAGGGTAGTGCGTGGTGGGGCGTCGCCAAAAATCTGCTGTGTCCGAGACGAAGCTGGTGGTGTGCTGGATGATGGCGCTGGCCTCATCAGCTGGGCCAATGATAAATGCGGCACCGCCTGCGCCCGCTGTATATTCTAGCGCATCACCGGGTCGACTTTGTGCGGTATCCATGCCGATGGCGAGCGCGTACTCGGCCATGCCACTACCCACTAATCCGATTGAGGCTTGCATGGCTTCGGTACCCGCTTTGCACGCAAATTGCCAATCGGCGGCCAGCGTTGTGGGCGTTGCGCCGATTGCCTCGGCCACGATTGTGCCCGTTGGCTTGACTGCATAGGGATGGCTTTCGCTGCCGATCCAGACGGCGCGCAGATCGCGCGGATCGATCTGCGCGCGAGCGAGGGCATTGCGCGCGGCCTCAATACTCATGGTGGCAGTGTCTTCGTCTTTGCCCGGCACGGACTTGGCTTTGACGGGGCTGCTGCTGTTGTTTTCTGTCCAGATACGGCTGATTTCGATCCCAGGGAGCCGAAAGCGTGGCACGTATGATCCGAACCCGACGATGCCGACGGGACGGGCTGGTTCGTTTAACATTTTTTATTCTCCAATTTTCGTGAAAAACTGACAAGGTGAGGGTTATCAATCTGGTTACTGCTGTCTTTTGCAGCTCGATTTTTGTCTTGTTGTACAGCCTGTATCATGAAGAGGTGACGAGGTGAGTTCGTTCAATATAACTATTGAGCCTAATATTATCCGGTTATGCCGCTTGCTGTACAACGACCTGATTCTTCACAAAAGTTGGACAGAAGAACCAACTCGGACCATCTCACCTTGTCAGCAGTTCCTTCGCTCTCTTCACGCGGATTTCGCCCTCGATCACCAACTGGGCCGCGACTCGATCCACATCGTTGCCGACCGCGCCTGCTGCAACAGCCACTTGGCGAGCGTGTAGACTCATGTGCCCACGCTGGATCCCCTCGGTGGCCAATGCACGGATGGCCGCTAGATTTTGCGCCAACCCCGCTGCAACCATGGCCTCACTTAACTCGCCCGCGCTTTTCATATTTAAAATTTTCATGGCAATTTGGGCTGAAGGATGAGCACGAGTCGCGCCACCAACTGTGCCAACGGCAAGAGGCATTTCGAGGCGACCATAGAGCGCGGGCAAGTTGACCGATTTGAATTTATCGTGCGGCAGATCGGCAGCGTCTGTGACGATGTGCCAATCGGTCAGCCCACGATATTGACCGTCGCGCGCGGCATAGGCGTGCGCACCAGCTTCGATGGCGCGCCAGTCGTTGCCCGTGGCAAGCGCGACTGCGTCGATGCCGTTGAGGATGCCTTTGTTGTGCGTTGCGGCGCGGTACGGATCGGCGACGGCAAAGGCATTGGCGTGCGCAATATTTTCGATCACGTCGAGGCCCGAGCTGCTGTCGCTGGCAAAGCTGCTGGCCGGGATCAGCACTTCGGCCCACGCGCGGCGTCTGTCGGTGAGGTTGCTAAGGATGCGCAAGAGTGCGCACCCGCCGCTTAAACGTTCGAGCGTGGGCGCAATTGTCTCGGCGGCAGTGTTAACGGCATTGGCCCCCATGGCGTCGCGCGTGTCAAAGAGCAGGTGAACAATTGTCATCGGCACGGTAGGCGTATTTTCGAGATGATGGATCTCGATATCAACTGGCCCGCCGCCTAGTTTGGCTATGGTGGGGCTTGTGTTTGCGAGTGCAAGCAGCGTGCTTTTTTCGGCTAAAATGGCGGCTTCTGCTTCAACGGGATCGGTGAGGCCGAGCAGCTGAATCTGCGCTATCATGATTGGGGCGGTGCTGCCGGTGATGAAGCCGCCACCTGTGCGGGCAAGTCGGGCGGCATAGCTGACGGCAGCCACGACGGATGGCTCTTCGACGACCATGGGCAGCAAAATTTCGCACCCGTTGATGATGAAATTGGTGCCGATGCCCATGGGTAATGTGAAGCGACCGACGACATTTTCTATCATCTTGTCCGCTTGCTCGATAGATAGACTATCAGTGAGCAGATTCGTTTCGGCTGGGGTGAGTTTGGCCCATTCTGCCAAGAACTGCACTCGCTCGGCAACGCTTTTTTGATAGAAACCGCTGAGGCGCGATGAGCGAGGACTATTCGGTTGATCGATTGGTTTGGCCGTTTGTGGGTTGGTCATAAGCGTGGACTTTAGCATTGTGAGGCTCTCATAAGCTCTCAATTGCTTGGGGGAAGCTATCAAAAGCGAGCGAAAACTTTCCTTTTTAACGCTATCGACTCAAGGCAAGCAGCGCGCTTTCGATTGGACCGGTTAGCAGTTGGGGCGAAAGTGCTAAGCTGGCCGAGATCAATATGCCGACAAAGGCAAGCAGCGCGCCGACTGGATTTTCGTTTAGCAGCCTTGTTTGAATGAGGGGACCATAGAGAGTGCGCGCCATGCGGATGAACCCAATTACGACGCCCGCACTGGCTACCATAACAACGGCGGCAATGCGCCAATCGTTGCTGGCGACGGTCATAAGGCCAACCCAGTGACCCGTAAATCCTGCGCTAAGTGGGAAGCCAGCTAGCCCCAAGCCGCCGATCAAAAAGGCTGCGCTGTTCCATGGCATTCGTTTGCCGATCCCCTGGAGCCACTCCGAATCGAAGGTGCGGCTGGCGTGCTCAATAGCGGAAAGTCCAATAGCGGCGGTTAACATACTTATCGCGCGTAAAGCAAAGAGGAATAGAACAATCTGCCAGTTTGTGTTGCCTGGTATACCCAAAAGCATAATGAGCAGACCCCAGTCATGCAAGGCCGCATATCCCCACAGCCGCCCAGGATGTTCTGCACCTGCTGCCGCAATGCCGCCCCACGCCGCGGTGAGCACGCCAGCAATGGTCAAGCCGAATTCTAGCGGAATTGTTCGTGGAATAAATGGATATGCAGTGAGCACTCGGTAGATTAAATGGAGCAATGCTAGCTGATAGAGCAATGTGAGCAACATCGTAACAATTGGAGGCGCGGTTTCGGCAACATCGGCCATTGCGCTGTGCAGAGGAACTGGTGCCAGTAGGACGATGATGCCGACGGTCAACAGTAGAGAAACAATGTTCATTAATTCGGGGTCGCGCGGGCTTAGGGCGAGTCGATCCGCGTACCACGATGCGATGAGAAAAAGTGGAAATGTTAGGACCGCCGGGATCAACGAGCGCAGTGGACCGTCTGATCTCGTAGCGCGCCCGGCCTGTAAAATATAAATACCAATACTGCTCAAGCCAACCAGAAGGAGAGGCGTGATCAGTGGGGCTGCGACTGGCCCCGAAACCAACATGGCGAGCAGTGCATATCCAGCCAATAATATCAAGGTAAATGGCACGAAGCTGTGCCCTTGGCTAATGCGAATTGTGAGGACAAATGCAATACAGGCCAATGCCATGCTGGTTGCCAAAACGGGAATTGCTGCGGGATGTACTTGCAGCATAAAGCCTAATCTTTCTAGGCAGCCCGTCGGCGCGATCACCCGATTGAGCAGCGAGAGCTGGATGGGTGCTGCGGAGAGATCGAGATTCCACAACCACAGCGCCAACCAGCCTGTAATTACGGCTGCGACACTTGTAGTCAACCATTCCCAGCTGCGAAATATATAAGTAATTAATGCCAATAAAAAGAGACCGCCCAGTATTAAAAGCGGTAAACTAATGTTTGGACTATTTAGGGTCGCTGGATCGAAACAATTCATCTATTTATATCTATCTGTCCTTCGGGAGATCTGTCTCATCTTTTTGTCTACGATTGAACAAGCGAGATAGCCCGGTTTTTTCTTTTTTGGACTTTTGCTGTGGCTCTGCTTTGGAATTTATGTAATCTTTATCAAGATGAGTTGATGTACCAAATAAGTTCGGTGTAGGCTGAGTTGGTTCCTGTACCTCTTCTGCAAGCTGATTCGGTAGGGATTGATTAGGTGAATATTGATCGGGTGAAGATTGATCTACCTGTCTTGAGGGGAGTGAATCTGTCAGCGGCTTTTGTGCTGCCTTTAAATTTGTGCGCGTGAGTGGGGATCCTGAACGCACCCATTTCTGATTATTCTGTGTTGGATCGGCCTGTGTTGGATTGGCCTGTGTTGGAGTGCCGGGAGTCAGAGTTTCACGCCGTGGGTGACTTTGGGATGAGTCTGATGGCGACAGATTTGCCTGCATTTGATTTATCTGAGATTGATTCTTCTGAGATTGTTTGGCCCCTGACTGAGCTGCCCGTGACTGAGCTGCCCGTGACTGAGCTGCTTGAGCGCGATTTATCCGAGGCGGCTTGTCTGTTAAATTAGTATCGGACAAGATCGTACCGCGCGGTGCCGTTTGCGGAAGCGTTACGCCCGTCATTGCTTGTCGCGCCTCTGCCGTTAGTGGCACTGTGGGGATGTCCATTGTGGTCATCTCGCCAATAGGAACCATACTGCTGTCTGTCAGCATCCGCCTACCCTCTACAGGGAAGGTAATATCTGTGGAAACAATAGGGCGTTGTTTTATGCTCAAGCTCTCGGTTAAAATTAAGTAGCTGCACCCTAATGCTATCAATAATTCGACGATGCCAATCAATACAGAGACACCAGATTCTGGCAAGAGTAACGTAGCAAAAACATGAGCTGGAACGCACCACAGCAATAGCGCAACGCCCGTAAAGAGTGGACTATTGCTTAGGCCAAGGGTGAGAAGCGCGCAGATGCTGATCCAAATAAAGAAAACAGTCATGCGCAGCGCGTCGCTTGCTTCGATTGCATTAGGGAAAGGTAGGCTAAAGTTAAAATCGAAGAGACGCAACGCGGTATAAACTAAAATAAGCATCAACAAGCGCATGATCCAGTTGCCGGATTGGGAAATAGTTGGGCTGCGCGGTGCCTGTGCGATTGAAATGGCTAAAATTAGGGTACAGAGTGCAATAATACAGACTTGTACAATCATCAATTGCGCCTCGATTTGACCCGTTTGTAATGCAACGGCTGCCGCGCCAAATTGTACAACAATTAATCCAATCAGGCTTGCGCGCCAGTCCCATAACAAAATCATGGCAGCCGCAACTGCGCACGTCAGAATGATGCCCGTGCCGGACGCAAAAAAATTGAAGCTAGAAAATAACGAAGTCAATATATTCTATTGTCCCAATTTAACTAACAAGTAAATAGCCAAGTAAGCCAAAGACAGCCAACCAACCCATATACCCTGCGCCTTCAATTACACGTGCAACATTGCGCGTAATCTCGCTGACGCTGTTGACACCCCACCACGACGCTTGAAAGAGCCACTCTAAACGCGAAATATAGCTAATCTGCGCCGCTCGACTACCTAACGATTGCCAAACTTGATGGCGAGCAATGGCCAGTAAACAGCCCAAAATTAGTGGTGGCGCCAAGGTAAGCCACACTGCGCTGTCGGCTATCACGCTTGGGTATTGACCCAGTTGTGAAGGGATAGCGCCTGACATCTTTGTCATTGCCTGTATAAATGAGGGACGAATGCCACTCAGCGCAAGCGCAAGACCAATAGCCGTACACGCAAATAGCAGACGGATTACCGCCATAGGATGCAATCTACGTTTGCTCGACGAAACAGCACTCCAACTACGTAAAAGCGCCGCAATTTGGATTGTTTGTGCCAAAACATAAATAACAAAAAGGAGACGATAGGAAGGCCCGCTGACTAATAGCTGTGAAATGGCAGGCTGTGTTAGAAAACCGGGCGTGAAAGGTGCCCCAGCAAGCGCCAAAGCACCAACGCTTACAGGGATCTGCCAACCCCATTCTTGCCACGCCCGTTCGCCCACCAGCCAAAGACCACCACCAAGCGCAAAAGCCGTTGTCGGCCAGATCAATGCACTGGGTCCTTGGTTCGATGCCAGCGCACCAGCTAGACCTGCAAGTCCAGCCGAGGTAACCAGCACGAAAGTTGTGTGCGTTGGTTTGTCCGGTGCCGCCCACGCCGCAATTGCGCTGCCCAAAAGCATTAGCAAGATCAACGCAAGCACCGGCCATTGCAGCAAAATCTCGCCCCCGCGATTGCTAACTGCCCACCCCAGCAGCCACAAGCCACAGAGCGCAGGCACCATATGATCCAGCAAACGTTCGGATAGATCAACCTCGACATCTTCTCGTGGAAGCAACCACAAATGGAACGGATACGTGCCCGCACGGATGCCTGCCGCAACAAGCATGAGCAAAACCGTTTCATACGGCAATGTGGGGCTGTTTAGCGCCTGCCCCAAACCGTCCATCCCGGCGGGCAAAAGGCCAATCATTAGGAGCAACGCACCAACTAAACTCATCCCTTTGGCGCGATTATCTTTAATCAAACTATCGACAGGGTGTGATGCATTTTCTGGCCGCACAGCAATCCGGATCAGCATGACCAGATCCATGGCAACCCATGTCAAAACAAGTGTTAGTAGGTTGCGACTGTTCACAAAAAGAAGCACCGAACCTAGAAAAGCGAGATGGACGGCTAAATTTGTGCTGGGTCTGCGATATTCGTTGTGAACAACAGGATAATTGCTCTGCGGTTGAATGCGACTATTTAAGCTTAACAGAATGCCAATTCCACCAAGCAGTAGGATCAGCCCACTGATATACCAATTCCAATCGCCGCCAAACCATTCTAGATTTGTGCCAATTTGGGTGATTGGTCGCCATGGACGGCTGTATACTGGATATTCTGTCTGCGCCCACAGCAGAACAAGCAATGCGCCCGCGATGACAACAAAAAAAAGAGCGATCCCCGTTAACCTACTTGGGGTACGCCACCAGCGTCCAGCCAATAAAACAACAAGCGAACCAACCACTAAAACGAGTGGAGGCCCGACTGGAGAGACAAGTATATTTAAGAGATCAGTTAGGGCTTGCAAGATATCCACGGTCTAAAATTGTAGCATAGTCCGCTTGTTTTTGAATAACTTTGCCTGATTCAGGATAAACGTTGTCGGCAATCCGTGGTATGATCAGAAAATAGAGAAAAAATCTAACTTTAAAGCCATTCAAATATAAATCCGGTGAGCACGCCCTTGTATGGATCTATAATGAGATAGCCGTACGAGAGCGTGTTCTCTGAACGATGAATAAGGCTTATTGATCAATCTTATCTATTTGCAGTAATTCACAAAAGTCGCAGAATGAGGTTAGAGAACGCGCCCTCCACAAAATTGTGAATTATTGATTTTATTAGAAGGAATACAGACTAAAATGCCTAGGAGCAAAACATTACTAGAAAAATTTTCCATGTTAGTTTCGGCTAATCTTTCAGAGCTGGTTGGCCCATTTACCGAACGCCCCAAAGGCGGTATCCCCGTCACAGTTGAAGGATACATCCGCCGCATTGAGCGCGAGATCTACGGGATAGACAAAGCTGCACACGAAATGATTTCACAGGTGCGCACCATGCATGATCGGTTGAACTCATACGAACGCCAAGCCCGCGAGTTGGATCGCGCCGTGGATATGCATCTTACCCGAGGCAATGATGCGGCCGCACTGCTTGCACAAAAAAAGCTGAATCGGCTACAGCCGCGATTAGTGCGTACGCTTGATGATATTAAGGAGTGGGAATCACGCTTATTGGTTTTAAAAGAAAAGCGAGATAGGCTCGAAATTCTGTTGACCAATGCCAAGCAAAAAGAGAAAACGCAGCAGAATCAAACCGGTGCAGCTAACGCTCGCCCCATGTATTGGGTGATTGACTAAAATATTGGGCGATTGACTAGAGTATCCGCTGTCCGAAGATCGACGCAATCAGCTCCACTGCAAGCTCTGCCGTACAATTTCCTTCGTCTAGAATCGGATTAACTTCAACCACATCCATTGACCGGATCTTGTTCGACTCGGCCAAAATTTCCATCAACAGATGCGCCTCACGGAAGCTCAACCCGCCCGGGACAGGTGTGCCAACACCAGGGGCCAGCACCGGATCAATCGAGTCCATGTCCAAGCTGACGTGTATGTGATTAAGATGTTGCAGGTGTTGCAGCGAGCGTCGCGCTACCGTTGCCATCCCCAACTCATCCACATCGCGCATCGTGTAGATATTGATCCCCGTTTGGGCCAGCGCCACCTTCTCAGCCTGATCCAAATCTCGGATGCCGATCATCACAATATTTTGATGAGCGAGCTTTGCGCCATCATGCCCCAAATTAACCAATTCCGAACGGCCCTCGCCCGTCAACACTGCAACCGGCATCCCGTGAATATTGCCCGAAGGCGACGTCTCTGGCGTATTAAAATCCCCATGCGCATCGATCCAAATGAGCCCTAACGCTTCATCCTTTGCCCGAGCCGCCGCGCCCCCAACCGTTCCAATCGCAATCGAATGATCGCCACCCAAAAAGATCGAAACTTCGGCCTTATTCTCATTATCCCTATCATTTGAGGCTGACTTTGCCTTTTTGTAAATAGCCTTACACGCAGCCACGACCGAAGAGAGATGCAGCAGATTTTCATCCGCTGAACCAGCCTCGATTTCGGCACGGACCGCCCGCTCGTCGCGCACGGGCACCTGCACATTGCCCGCATCTTCAACCGCCAACCCCAACCGCTCTAACTTATCATACAACCCTGCATATCGAACCGCACTCGGCCCCATATCGACGCCACGGCGCTGTTGACCCAAATCCATAGGCACGCCAAAAATCTGTATTTTTTGCATACCGAAATCGTAGCAGATTTATACCCCAATGTAAATTGATGATATGCTTATCTTGTAAATGTGTAATTCTTGAAAGTTGTCAATATATCACCTATTCGGAGAAGCAGACGTGTTTTCAAAATTATCGACCCCATTAAAAGTTGGTCTAACCTGTGGCGCGGCCGGCATTCTGCTGACCCTTATCGGCATCGTTCGCGGCAACGTGCCGCTACAGCCCGCCAACATTGCCGTCGCCTTACTAATTGGCGGCGGATTCTGGTTTTTAGTTAGCTGGGCAGTTGCAACCGCTGCCGTAGATGTAGAACGTGACATTGCCGCGGCCCACGATCTGCCTGAAGTCGATTCAGTCGAATAATCGCCGACCATGTTCGAGTATCCAATTCGTCTACACCACATCTTTGTCTCGTCCGGGCATAACTACTTTGGACAGGATAAAGCGGTGGGGCCGTCGGCAACGCACTCAACGTACAACCTTATGCAGGTAGATCTGCACGCGGGGAAAGGGCTGGTGGGAGACCGATTTTATGCTGTGCGCAATGATTTTGACGGGCAAGCGACCTTTGTTGCACAGGAGGTAATCGACCTGTTGCGGATCGAATTAGGGCAACCGACATTGCAAGCCATTGCCCTGCGCCGCAACATCGTCATAGCGGGTGCGGATCTCAATAGGCTAATTGGCCACGAGTTTGAGATCGTCTATCCTGAAACTGCTTCTACTGGGCATGAGCGCATCCGATTTTGCGGGACAAAACATTGTAGCCCGTGCCGCTGGATGGATCTCGGCGTTGCGCTCGGTGCATTGAAGCTGCTAAAGGGCCGTGGCGGTCTACGCACGCAAATATTGACTGATGGCCTGCTGCGAATCGGCCCTGCTATACTTCACACGAATGTTGAACTAAATCCCGCCGCGATTACTGAACCATTACCAAAGCCTCGATTACCATAAGCACTAATCGTAAGATAGGCTGTTAGCCGGTCCTATGTAGGCGAACAGTCCGCATTTATGTTTTTGGATAGACAGAAGAAGAGCATCATGTTATCGATTCCTGAAT
>Ga0209303_1001020_pt1 | contig 18808 bp, 15 predicted proteins | sample SidtaG_3_FD_187449 | JGI IMG/M metagenome (GOLD analysis project Ga0209303, IMG submission 187449) | Marine algal microbial communities from Sidmouth, United Kingdom - Sidmouth_Asex1 metaG (SPAdes) (version 2) | ecosystem: Host-associated > Algae > Red algae > Unclassified | place: Sidmouth... | reverse complement strand
CTTAAGAATGATAAAAAAATTAATTTATGAAAACCCTAATCCTAGTACGTCATGGAAAATCATCTTGGGAATATTCGGTCAGCGATAAAGACCGGCCATTACAAGAAAGGGGTGTTAATGACGGTCTTTTAGTTTCAAACGCGTTTAGGACAAAAGAAATTGAGATAGATGCTGTTTATTCAAGTCCGGCGAATAGGGCACTGCATACGTGTATGATATTTATGCGGCAATTAGAGTTTCAGTTCGAAGACTTATGCATCATTGAAGATTTGTATGATTTCTCAGGAGATAGTGATCTCGAATTTATAAAAAGCCTGGACGATACCTTGAAAACGGTGATGATTTTCGGTCATAACCATGCCTTTACCCATCTTGCCAATTCTTTAGGAAATTCCTATATTGACAACGTTCCTACAAGCGGACTGGTTCACTTGAATTTCGAAGTAGACCAATGGAACTCAATATCGAAAGGAACTACAAAACAAACAATTTTCCCCAAACAACTCAAATAAATGATTAAGACTAAAAATCATTATATAAATAGAGAAATCAGTTGGTTACGGTTCAACGAACGCGTATTACAAGAATGTGAAGACGAGAACGTACCCCTAATAGAGCGCCTCCGTTTTTTAGGTATTTTTTCGAACAATCTCGATGAATTTTTTAAGGTGCGCTATGCAACGGTAAAGCGGATTTTCGAAGCAGGTAGATCAGGAAAAAGTATGTTGGGGGGCGAGAAGGCAAAAGATTTACTTGGGGAAATTACCAAAATCGTAATCGACCAACAGCAAAAAAGTGTTGAGGTTTTAGAACAGGTTGAAAATGAGCTTGAAGAGCGGGACATATTTTTCTTGAATGAGACCCAATTATCTCAAAAGCAAGGTGATTTCGTTAAGAAATATTTTATTCAAAAGGTGAGTCCGCAGCTGATGACCATCATTCTGAACGATTTGGCCGAGTTTCCTATGTTGAAAGATACGGCCGCTTATTTAGCCATAAAAATGGTTTTGAAGAGTGATGATCGTACCAAGAGCACATACAAGAAAAGGGAGAAGAGATATGCGTTGATCGAGATACCAAAAGGTATCGATCGTTTTGTGGTTTTGCCCAAAGAAGGTGACAAAAATTATATCATTATTCTCGACGACGTCATCCGCTATTGTTTAGATAGTGTTTTTCCGATGTTCGACTATAAATCCATTTCGTCGCACATGATCAAGATTACACGTGACGCGGAACTTGACATTGATAATGACCTGAGTAAAAGTTTTATTGAAAAAATCCACTCTAGCGTCGAACACCGAAAAATTGGTGATCCCGTACGCTTCGTTTATGATAACAGTATCGAAAAAGACACCCTTGATTTTCTAAAGGAAAAGATGGGTATCGAAGATGCCGATAGTGTTATACCCGGCGGTAGATATCACAACAAGCGCGATTATATGGGCTTCCCCAGTTTAGGTAGAAATGATTTGATGTACGATAAAATAACGCCTTTACCGGTGAAGGGCTTGAGCCTCGAAGGCAGTCTTTTAGAAAAAATTGCCGAAAAGGATTATTTGCAGTATACGCCCTATCATACGTTTTCTTATGTGGTGAAATTTTTACGTGAAGCTGCCCTAGACCCAAAAGTAAAGACCATTAAAATAACGGTATATCGTTTGGCAAACGACTCTCAGGTAGCCGCATGCTTGTCGAATGCCGTAAAAAACGGGAAGCAGGTAACACTGCAAATTGAACTTCAGGCCCGGTTTGATGAGCAGGCAAATATCAGATATGCCGAAGAACTTCAGGCAGAAGGGGTAAAACTCATTTTTGGGGTGCCCGGTCTTAAAGTGCATAGTAAGATTTGTTTGATCGAACGCGAAGAAAATGAGCAATTAAAACGTTACGGTTTTATCAGCACCGGAAATTTTAACGAGTCTACGGCAAGAATATACACCGATTACACTTTGTTCACCGCAAACGAACCCATTTTAAAAGAACTCAATAAAGTATTCGACTTTTTTGAAACGACTTACAAAATAAACAAATACAGACATTTGGTCGTCTCGCCCCACTATACCCAAAAATTTTTCAAAAAATTAATTGACGTAGAAATCGAAAATGCCCAAGCGGGCAAGGAAGCTTTCATCAAGATCAAGATGAACAGTTTTACTTCATATAAAATGATCGATAAATTATATGAGGCCAGCAATGCAGGTGTAAAGATTCAATTGGTGGTACGGGGTATTTGCTGTTTAGTGCCCGGAATTAAAGGAATGAGCGAAAATATAGAAGCTATTAGTGTTGTAGATAAATTTCTTGAACATCCGAGGTTGTTTATATTCTGTAATGGTGGAGACCACAAAATCTATATATCATCAGCCGATTTCATGACCCGAAACTTGGAAAATAGAGTAGAAGTGGGTTGCCCGATTTACGATGAGGAGATTAAACAAGAACTAATTGATACGTTCGATATTTCTTGGAACGATAATGTGAAGGCGCGGGTTTTTAATGAGGCCCAAGACAATGCCTATCGCAAAAACGATAAGCCGAAATTACGTTCGCAGTTCGCGATGTATGATTATTATGTCGAAGAGTTAGGAAACTAGGTGGCAGTAGGCAGTTGCAGTTAGCAATATTTCTTGTCTGAATTCTAGAAGATTCTAAAAAGGTAGTTTTAATCCAAATCTAAAGAGGCTTTTGACGTACATCAAGACCTGTCAGGTGCAGTCTAGTTAATCACAATATATTTTCTTTCTGATTAAATGGTTAGGCACTTTCAGAAATATATTAAACAGTTGACTTTCAGCGTATTAATTCGTAAATTAAGTGAAACAAAACCCCGAATATGAGTCTCTAGCTCTAAAAACGGGGTATTATCTTAATTACGTATGACTAAAATACGCAGATTCGACAACTTTCAGCACACTTTTTCATTTACATCGCATACCGATCAGTTCGCCCTGTTCCCCGACCGGTTTCTGGAAGGTGACCTGGGCAAGATCTACGCCGCCGTTCCCTGGAACGGATTGGTATCGACCTTTGGTCTGAAGGATGCGCCAAAAGGGCCGACTTCCATTTTTGGCCCTCAAGGTAAAATTGCCCTTATGTTCCTTAAGTATTATGCCGGTTGTTCGGACAAACGTCTGGTCGAGCAGCTCAACGGCAATATCGATTATCAATTTTTTTGTGGCATCCACCTGGGCAACGATCGCCTGACCAATTATAAGCTGGTGAGCGAGATCCGCTGTGAACTTGCCAAAAAACTGAATATTGAAAAGCTACAGCAAACGCTTTTCGATTCTTGGCGAGAACATATGAACGACCATCACAGTATCGTGATGGATGCCACCTGTTATGAAAGCGAACTCAGGTACCCGACCAATGAAAAATTGTTATGGGAGTCCGTGGATTGGAGCTATCGTCAACTAAGGGCGATCTGTAAGGTAGTCGGCACGAAAACGCCCCGGACCAAATACCTGAAGTGGAAAAGACGTAATATATCCTACAGCAAAATGCGCCGTAAGACCAAATCCAAACGCAAAGGACTAGGGCGTAGCCTTCTTCTTCTCCTTGCCAAGATCGATGGCGAACTGGACAAGTCGGAAAAGAACCATGGACTTCAAATGCCGAACAAATATCACCGACGCAGGTCGACCATTAAAAAGATATATGAACAACAACATCAGATCTTCCATACGGGAGAAAAGCCCGAAGGCCGTATCGTCAGTATAGGGAAGGATTATCTGCGCCCTATCGTGCGCGGCAAAGAAATAAAGCCCGTTGAGTTCGGTGCCAAGGTGAACAAATATCAGATCGACGGCATCAGCTTTATCGAACACTTGGACTTTAATGCCTTTCATGAGGGAAACCGTTTCCAGAACACTATTTTCAATGCGCAACGACTGACAAGGACCAAGACCAGGTTGGCGGGTGCGGACGCCATTTACGCAACGAACAAGAACAGAAGGTTCGCTACCCAATACAAAATCGGAACCGATTTTAAGCGTAAGGGCAGAGCGGGCAAACATGAAAAACAACGACGCCAAATGGCGGCCATGATCCAAAAAGAAAGAGCGACACGCCTCGAGGGAAGCTTCGGCAAAGAAAAGGAACACTATCACCTCAAAAAAATAAAGGCCAGGACCAAAGCGACCGAGACCCTATGGATATTCTTCGGCATCCATACCGCCAACGCGCTCGAAATCGGAAGGCGCATGGCATCCGCACGGCAGAAAGCGGCCTAATCAAAAATCCAAAGGTGAGATCATGGGATACCCAGCTCCAAATGACATCAAAAACGACACCCAAAGAAATAATAATCCAAAAATCAGCTCGGAAAACAAAAAAAATACGCTCGAACTAAATTCAAGGGTATTTTTCTACATCTTTACTTAAAAACTAGGCTTACTCATGAAAGTGCCTAGCAAAACGGATAGGTAAATCGAATCGAGAACTTATCTAAATCTACGGGCCACCCTTCCTGCTTCAACGCTCCGTAAGATGCTTCGCTTCGCTCAGCATGACAAAAATGGACTATAATCACATTTTAATTTCCCCCAATCCGGGAGCGTCTGTTGGGTAGAGTATTCCGTTCTTAAGATGGAATAAATTCATGAAAGGGTCATCGATTACATCTAAATGTCCGTCAAGATCTGCAAAATGAATGTTAGGACGCGAGAGAGCAAAATGCAACCCGGCGGAAATGCCCAAGGCGCATTCATCGTTACAACCGATCATCGTTTCGAGTCCCGCAGATTTGGCGACCGAGTTGATATGCATGCCCTCTAAAATTCCGCCAACTTTCATCAACTTGATATTGACCATGTCTACCCTTTCATTTTGGGCCAATCGAAAAACATCTTTCAAGGTCTTTAAACTTTCGTCGGCCATAACCGGAATAGCGACCTGATCCGTAACCTGACCGAGACGTTCCTCTTTTTCCAACTTTGTGGGCTGTTCGAAAATTTCTATGCCTATTTGACTCGTTGCGTTTACAAAGGCTACCGATTCTTCAACCGAATACCCTTGGTTTCCATCGAAGCGGAGTGTTATTTCAGGATATTTTTCATGCAGGTGCATCATCTTTTCAATATCCTCTTCGAGATTGTTTCCACCTTTAATCTTTAAAATGGAGAAACCTTGTTGTACGAACTCATAAGCCTGACGTAGCGTTTCATCTAGTGGAAGAATGCCAATGGTAATGCTCGTTGGAATACTTTTTCGATATCCACCCAAAAAACGGTATAAGGGCACTCCTGCCTTTTTGGAAATCAGATCGTGTAAAACCATATCGACCATCATCAGCGAAGACGATTTTTTACCTAACAACACTTTCAACTCCGTTAGTATAAGGGCATAAGTAAATGGATCTTTACCTTTTAAGTAGGGAACAATCACATCTCGTAAAGCATCTTCGACCTCTTCGGGATGCTCCCCCGTAACAATTTTATCGGGCGCCCCACAACCATAGCCCACTAGCGCACTATCGGTCTCTACCTTTAGAATAAAATTGACCGTGCTGTCAATGGTTTCATAGGCGATGGTATAGGGAACGGAGAGTTTTAAATTTAGACGTTCATAGGATATGTTGGTGATTTTCATGGGGTTGTTTTCGTGTTTGAGACTTTGTTAAGGTCTTGTTTAATTTGATTCCTTCCCCAGAAAGGGGAAGGAACTAGAAATACATCATATTTTCTCCCTCAATAAATCGATCAACCCTTCCGCCCCATATTTCAAAACATCGAAAGCGGGCAGTTTTGTTTCCAAGGTGATTTGCTTACAGGCCTCTAGAATTTCATCCTCCTCCATGTTTTCATGATTGACCGTAATGGCAATTACTTTCTTGCCTGAAATAACTTCGATGGCATTAATCTGTTCGGTAAGGGAATGCATTTTGTACCCTGGGAAACCGTCATACTCCACACGTTTGGGGGCGTGCTGCAATACTACATAGTCAGGTCGCCCTGCGGCCAGAATCTCAAAGCCACCAGGATAGGCCGGATTCATCAAACTGCCCTGCCCCTCGATAACGATAACATCGGGGTTCTCATTTTTGTATGCGCTTACCACGGCGTGTTCGATCTCGCCGGAAACGAAATCGTTTATGCAGCTATCCATCACCATACTGTATTTGGCACCTTGCATCCATGCGGTCTGGCCGGTACCTATCATTTCAGCCTTGTGGTCTGCGTCTCTGAAACCATGAACCAGTATCCATGCCGTAGTACGCTTGCCCAGTGCGGAATCGGTGCCTAAAATAGCCAGTTTCAGACAGTCTACTTTTTCGATTTCCCCGGTAAAAAAATGGAGTTTATCCCGATCCGGGGTCTTTCGCACGTCACGAATACGGCAATGGTTCTCTGCCGCAATTTGGGTCAATACGGCATCGTTCGTCAAAAAGTCGTGTAGGCCGCTATCGACGTTCCAGCCCATCTCCAAAGCTTTTTTTACCGTGGCTATCGCTATGTTCGGTAAGCGGCCCCCGTCGGGCGCCAAACCTAGAACGAGCGATTCGGGCATTTGACCGGCCACTTCCAGTTCCGCTATCGCGGAATCAATATTTTTAAAAACAGTGATGCCGTTCGGTTTTCCGTCAAGTACTTGCCCAGCATCTTTTCCTGCATATTTTGCATCTAAAACCCCAACAACTTCGTAACGTTCGGTAAAACGCACAAGACCGTGGGCGGTTTTTCCGTTTGGTGTATTGAAGGCTCCTTCACAATAGATCAGTGCCCTTCCATCGATTGTTTTTTTCATAAATAAGCTTTTTATTTTTCATTCCCGCGAAGGCGGGAAACTGTTTAACATTTATTCTATTGGGGCTCGATATTACAGCCTCAATTACTTTTAAGACTTTTGTTTCAAAAAGAGGCATTCTCTAAAAAAGACCTCCCTTAATCCATACATTCCTATCACTTCAAAGTCGCTCGTCGGATGCAAGAGGAGGGAAATAGTTTCCGATGTCAATTTAAATATTAACCTTTTATAAACTTCTCAACTCATAAACTTACAAACCTTGATAGTCACTTTACTTCCCCTAAATGCAAGATGAGACCTTACCATAACCTTATACTTACCAGACAATTACAATCAATTCTTAGCTGTCAAAACCGCCACGAAACGATCAGGTTCAAAATTCAGTTTTTCATCGAGTTGCAGCAAGGCAATCAGTCCAGCGGTAGATGCAGGCAAAGTACGGAAACCTTCTTTTTTGTTCAAAAGTGCCGTCATATCCTTTAATTTTTTATCACTGATATTAAATGCCTCACCACCGGATTCTCGTAAGGCATATAACGCTTCTTCACCATCAAAGCTATGCCAATTAATCAAGGGTTCGTTATACTTTGTCTCCTTTATCGTATCAGGATCTAAGTCCTTGCAATAGTCCAAATCCTGAATAAAAGACTGAATAATAGGATTCTTTTTTGTCGACGAAGCAGCAATCATTTTGGGAATGCGAGAGGTTTTTCCTCGTTTGTACAAACTTACAAAACCACGGTAAATGCCCGAGAAAAGGGTTCCATTTGAAACGGGCACGGCACAGTATTTTGGCGCATCGCCCAAATCTTCAAAAATCTCGTTCGCAATCAACGAATAGGCCGTAATCTGTAAAGGCGTGTTCGACCCGCCAGGGTTGGCATCGTACCAACCGCTTTGCTTCGAGAGTTCACTGCTTGCTTTGACCACATCTTCGTAGCTACCCGGTAACCGTATAATCTCCGCTCCGAGCGTTTCCATTTCGGCTATGCGTTCGGTATGGTACGAATCGGGGATGTAGATTTTACAATCGATTCCCGCCAAATTGGCTGCAAGCGCAACCGCTACACCATAATTACCACAAGTGGCCAGTGAAACAATTTCAAATTCCCTTCGAAGCGCATCATAAATTTGGGCAAAGGCGATACGGTCTTTTTGGGTGCCTGTAGGATTATCACCTTCATACTTGATATACAATTGGCGCATATCGAATTCGCGCTCCAAAGTTTTGGCACGGCTAAGGCCGGTATCGCCGACCTCTGAGTTGATAATATCTTCGTACGACTCCAAACGATCTACCAGCGATTTTGTCTTGTCCTGTACAAATTCACTGAGCTTTTGGGTCTCGGAAGACACTTTGTTCTCCGCGGTTTTTACACCGTCTCTTAAATCCATTTTTTTTGATTTGAATGGCGCGAAAGCCGCATCAAATGTACTGTGTTTTGGTTAATGTTATTGGAATATAATTTGGATACCATTAATTGACATGTGCTCTGTTTTTAAAGGTTAAAAGTTCGGCGGCAAATGAACACTATTACCATATTATCAAAATGTTCATTATCAATTTCCTCTATGCTTTTCAGCACTTTTCGTATTTTCGTTCCATCATTAATTTTAGTACATATAGCCCTAATCGTCAGCGGCAAGCAGAAAAATTGAGCAAAACAACCTATTGCAACAACTACTACAGTAATGGAAAATATACTTTTTGATTTCATTTCAAAATATATTCCGCTTTCAGAAGAAGAAAAGAAGACCATACTTTCTCTAGATATTTTTCGCACGGTAAAAAAAGGAACCGTTCTACTCAAAGAAGGTCAGTACTCTGAAGAGGGCTATTTTGTTTTAAAAGGATGTATCAGAACGTTTTATATTATCGACGGCGAAGAAAAGACGACCGATTTTTATACCGAGATGGAAGGTGTTACACCAAACTGCGTGCTGAGCAAACAAGCTTCTGAATATTACATTTCGTGTTCGGAAGATTCGATTATCACAGTTTCCAATCCGGATATGGAAGCAGAAATATTTGAAAAATTCCCAAAATTCGAAGCCCTTTGTCGTCTACTGACAGAGGAACTTTTATCTAAAAATCAAAGTAGTTTTGACGAATTTAAAACTTCTTCTCCCGAGCAACGGTATTTGAACCTATTAAAAAACAGACCTAATCTGGTACAACGTGTACCTCAGCATCAATTGGCGAGCTATTTAGGTATTACGCCACAATCGTTGAGCCGAATGCGAAACCGACTACTAGAAAAAAAAGGGTAGACGCAATACTTTTATTAACTTAAGTGAACGATTTGTAGTGTATTCGCCATCGACTTTTGCAATGTTATTCAATTTTAAAAAAAGAATCCATGCAAAAGAATATTTCAACTATTGTTTTAACCCTATTTCTGATAAGTGCTTTACAACTTACGGCGCAGTATGATAAGCAGGATACTTCTTATAAAAAGTGTTTTATAGGGAGCACCGCATTTATGCTGATGAATTTAGATTCTTATGAGCGACCTGATTTTGTGCAACTTAATCTTGGCTATCGCATCACCGGTAATGATGTAGTTTCGTTGGAGCTAAAAACTTGGAGATATTACAAGCCTTTGGGATTGCCTTACGGAAAATCGTTTAATGCACCCGAAGAAAAATTTCCGGGATCCATTCGTGAATTCGGGTTTGCATTTGCTTATCAACGTTTTTGGTGGAAGGGATTGTATACAGGAGTTCACGTTATGAGTGCTTGGCAGTCATTTCTTAATAAAGATGCAAATAAAATTGACAATGGGTTTCAAATATTCAACACCTATAGAGCTGGGTATCATATCAAGCTATTTAAAGATCGGTTTTTTATAGAACCGTCATTAGCAATAACGCATCGGCCATACCATACCGAGATGCCCGAATCGTTCAAACAATTTGACGATAGACATCCAAAATTCTTTTTTGGAGAACCTGGCCTCCACATTGGATTTAATTTTTAAAATACGTAGCTGAAGAAATGGATATAAAATTCTAAATATTTAAAATACACTGTAATGCGTCAGAGCCATCGAGGTATCCAACGAAAGAATGTTTTTAAGGATTTATGAAAACCATCCATTATCAAATTTTGCAAAACACTATTCCCCCAAAGCAAACTTCTCCATAGTATCAAGTTCGGGCGACCCGCCGCGATTTCCGCATCCCGAAGCAATATATATTTCATCTTCGAAAAGCACCAAACCCGTACCGTGCCTACCTTGTACCAAGTTAGGAAGCGTTCGCCATTTATAAGTGTTCAGATCAAGTGCCTCTACCTCGGCATGTGCCTTTTCTATAGTTGGCGACTCTCCGCCCACGACCCATATCTCGTCATTAAAAAGCATAGCCGCATTGCCCGCACGGCTGGTCAGTATATTGTTCGGCAGGGTATCCCAAGTGTTATTTTGTATATCATAGACATCGACCTCGGTTATGGTACCGCCAAAGGGAGTATCTGGATTTATACCTGTATTTCTGCCTGCCGGGGCATATATTTTGCCGTTAGCCAATACCGCCTGAAAATGGTCGCGGGGGCGTGGGGCATCAGCTAAAACTTTCCATTCTCCCGAACTGGGGTCATAACGATCGAGCCAGTTTTTGTGGTCGCCGATATGTCCGTTTTTGATGCCGCAGGAAACGTAGATCTTTCCTTCGTGTAAAACATTTCCGGTCGACCCGCGTCTTCTTTCTTCTGGAATTTTATCACCCTTCGACCATTGGTCATTGGCAGGATCATAGATGTAGATATGCTCCGTTGGGGTTTCCCCCGGATATTTACCCGATAATGCCGCAATAATGTAAATCTTATTTTGATAGACCACAGGCTGAAAGTGATGCATTTCCAGAGGAGGTTCGGCACCTGTTGACCAGCTGCCAGTATTGGTGTCATAGATACTTACAGGCCGTATACCTCTTCCACCCAATAAATAAAATTTATCGCCGACCCTTACAAAAGCGGCTTCATGCCTTGCAACAGGTTTGCTACCATCTTTTGATTCTACTGCTTGCCAGCCCGATTGCACAACGGCTACCTCATCAGCTACTTTTGTCTCCTTTTTTTCTTCTTTACAAGCAACCAATAGCATTAGGCAGCTTAGCATTGTGATGTATCTTATCATTGTATTTTGTATTACGTTTTGAATTGTTTCAGATGCAATCGAAGATAAGGTTTAATTGTATGTAACGGAAAAGATGCTTCCAGCTTTGGTCAGACTATTTGATTGATCAAGATGCCCGAACTTTCGAAAAGTCAAATTTCGAAACCTGCATTATTTTATCCCAAAAAATAAACATTTATCAAAATTTCGGGTAATTTCTTATCTTTATAGTAATGTTATTAAACTAGCTGCTATGAAACTCACTTATAAACAGACCGAAAAACGACCGGAAAACTCTTTTCTTGCCCGCCAAGACCGTATGCCATGTATAGAGCAAGATTGGCATTTTCATAAAGAAATAGAACTGATTTACTTTATCAAGAGTACGGGCACCCGTTATGTGGGAAACTCCATTGGCAATTTTCAGGCCGGCGAACTGTATTTGATAGGTAGTGATGTGCCCCACCTCTTTAGAAACCATCGTGAGTATTACGCCGATAAGTTGGAAGATGAAGCTGTAGACCTTGTAGTAATAAAGTTCGAACAAGATTTTTTGGGGTCGAATTTTTTAGAGTTGCCCGAAGCCCAAAAACTACAAATTCTTTTTCAAAAGTCGAATCGGGGCCTTCAATTTTCAAAAGCAGCCACTTATTTAGTGCATAACCACATTTTAGGCCTTGTAGGTAGTCAGGGACTTTCACGCATTGCCGGTCTACTTAAGATACTCGATATACTATCGGCAAGTGAAAACTATATGTCGCTCTGTTCTGAAGTCATCACCAATGCATACAGTAAAAATGAGAAAGATAGAATGGCGCGAGTGATCTCATTTTTGACCGACAATTTCGATAAAAAAATCGAACTGGAACAAATCGCGTCAATTGCATATATGACACCAAATGCGTTCTGCCGATACTTCAAAAAACGCACACACAAGTCATTTACCCAATACCTAAATGAAATTCGCCTAAGGCATGCATGCAAACTTTTAATCGAAGGAGAGGTGCAAATTGCCACTGTATGTTATCAATCAGGTTTTAATACACTGACCAATTTTAACCGACAATTTAAAGCCCTTATGAATATTACGCCTTCTGAGTACATGGAACTATATAATGAAGAGGTCGAATTGGTTTAACTTTAATAATGTAGGCCGCCATTATTTTTTTAATCATAAGTATTAATAATTTCTCAATTAATAAGCCGTGGTTAGTATAGTGCCGAGAATAGGTAATGAGCGTTTAAATACCATCTCGTTTTTCCATTAGATTTGTATCATGTCGTTTAGGAGGCTCTTGCTTCTTTACTAATTACGTTCAACGTTCACCACATAAAATCAGGAACATGTTGGGCCATGATAACATCATATTTCAATGACCGGGCTACTCATACTCTTAGGGTGTATTATTTTGCTCATTGTAGCGGTTACCGTATTCAAGGTACATCCTATTCCGGCTTTACTTATTTCAGGTCTTGTGTTGGGTCTAGCGACCGGAGGCTCTGTTGAAACTGTTACGGAAAGCTTGTTGAGCGGTTTCGGGGGAACCTTAAAATGGATAGGCCTGATCATTCTCTTCGGAACACTACTGGGCGAAATTCTTGCCGAGACAGGAGGTGCAGATGTCATTGCCGACAGTATTATCAATTTATTTGGGACGAAGTATCTGCCGCTGAGCATGACTGTAATCGGCTTTTTAATCGGTATTCCTGTTTTTATGGATGTTGCCTATTTGACCCTATTACCTACCATTTTAGTATTATCTAAAAAATCTGGGCATTCCGTTTTGGTATTAGGCCTTTCTTTGGCGATGAGCTTAACGGTAGCCCATGCCCTGATTCCACCGACTCCGGGGCCCTTGGCCGTGGCCGCTTTATTGGAAATCAATATTGGGGATATCATTCCCTTAAACGTTATGGTGGCCATTGCCGCTATTGCCGGAGGGTTGCTATGGATTCTTTCGAATCGAAAAAATTGGGCAGCCACTGTAGTTTCAGAAGTTGAAACGGAAATTCCGGAAAAGAAAAAACTACACGGCTTTAAAAGGGTCTTGCCTTTTGCGGCACTTTTAGTGCCCTTAGTTTTAATGTCGCTCGGCACCTTATTTCCAGGGGATAACCCCATAATTAGCTTCATTCGGAATCCGGTATGGGCCTTGATGATCGGGGTGGCCTTTGCATTGCCCCTGCTCGGCACAGAAAATTTCTCTGCCGACTTAAACCGCTATTTTCAGACTTCGGGCGCAAAATGTGCCATCGTAATTTTAATAACAGGTACGGGCGGAGCCTTTGGCCAGGTAATCAAAGACACCGAAATCGTCAATTCGTTATTCTCCGATGTGGGCAATCTCGCGGCCATGGGTATTGTCATTCCATTTCTGCTAAGTTTCCTTTTTACAACAGTAACCGGATCCATTACCGTATCGCTGATTACTTCTTCTTCTATAATCGCCCCTTTAGTTTCCAATGGCACACTTGACCCAGCTTTTACAGCTGCCGCGATTGGTGCCGGATCTTTGGGAATTATTCACGTGAACAGTAGTTTTTTCTGGTTGTTTAAAGAAGTTCACGACCTTCCGGTAGCCAAACTGCTCAAATCTTTCAGCGTTCTTTCGGCAATTTCAGCTTTGGCCGGTGGCCTTCTACTAATGCTCATCTACTTTTTCTCAGGATCTTAATACCAATTGGATCTTATACGCCCCAATGGGTAAAATAATGTTAGCGTGGGGTAAAATGCACTGATTAATGCAGTCTATATTCGGTTTCCTTTGTACAGAGTGGATAACCCCGCTTTAAATCCTCTTCATTAATGAGCACGTTCTTTTTAGCTATAACCCTTGTCGTGTTCGCCAGTTTCTTTCAGGGAACTTTCGGATTGGGAATGAAATATATGGCTCCCCTAAAATGGGAAGCCTGGTGGATTGTTCATGCGTTTACGGCCATGATTTTGGTACCGCTGGTTTGGGCACTCATTGCCATTCCTGATTTATTCGAAGTTATAGCCGATAACGATAGTCAAACCATATTTCTAGCCGCTTTTTTTGGTTTCTTATGGGGCATTGGGGGTATTTTATTTGGTGTAAGTGTAGAAAAAACTGGCATATCCATAACATACGGTATCGTGATGGGGCTTGCGGCATCTATGGGATCTGTCATTCCGTTGTTTCAAATCGAGGGTGCTTTTTCGCAGCCTTCCTTCCCGATTATAATAATAGGCGTGGTTTTACTTTTAGTGGGTGTGGCCATCACGGCAGTTGCCGGAGTGAAGCGAGATAAGTTAAAGTTGAAAGATGGTCTTACCCCTAATAAATCTATAAAACTAGGCGTACTTATAGCAGTTGCCTCGGGCGTACTTTCGGCCTTTTTGAATGTCGGATTTTCGAATGCTGCCCCAGTAGCGAAAATTGCCGTAGACCAATATGGCGTGAATGCACAAAATGCAAGCTTGGCATCATGGGTCGTCGTTTTAATTGGTGCATTTATAATGAACGGCGGCTATGCGCTATTCTTATTTATAAAAAATAAATCGTGGAACGCATATAGTGTTCCCAATAAAGGGAAAGCACTAAAATGGGCAATACTTTCTGGTATCTTTTGGTTTGCGGCACTTGGAGTTTACGGCCAAGGAGGTGCCCTTATGGGCGACCTCGGACCTGTTATCGGATGGCCCATCTTACTTGGTCTTGCTTTGATAATTAGCAATATATGGGCGTATAGGGCTGGCGAATGGAAAAACGTAAAAGCCCCGTTCAAAGTATTATTGGGAGGGTTGGCCGTCTTAATTTCAGCAATTTGTATCTTGGGCTACGCTAATTACTGAAAGCTCGACTAAAGAAAAGAAACGGCGCAATTTAACCGACCTAAAAACTATAAAATTCTATACATGAAAATAGCGAAAATTGAACCTTATGTTATCGTCCATAAGTTAGATACCCCCTTCTATTTCTCACAATGGCAGTACGACACACGTAAAATATGTATTGTAAAAGTCATTCTTGAAGATGGTACCTACGGATGGGGAGAAGGTTATGGGCCAGCTGGGGTAATCAAGGCTGGAATCGAGTTTTTCACTCCCTTTTTGTTGGGTCGAGATGCGCTGGGCCATGAAGTGTTGTGGCAAGAAATGTACCGCCGCTCTTTAGACTATGCCCGTAGCGGATCTTTGCAAGCGGCGGTCAGTGCCATCGATGTGGCCCTTTGGGATATTAAGGGGAAATTACTCGATCAGCCCGTTTCCGTCTTACTAGGGGGTGTGAAAAATCCGGTAATCGAACCCTATGCCACAGGTTTATATTTTACCCGCGTCGACAATCTTGAAGAACTTTTGGTAGAGGAAGCACTACTATATAAATCCCAAGGCTTTAAAGCCACAAAAATGAAAGTGGGTCTGGGCATTAAAGAGGATATCAAATATGTGGCCGCGATACGGAAGGCGATAGGCCCGGAGATGCGGTTGATGATCGATTCCAATCACGCATATAGCTATAAAGAAGCTTTAGAACTTTCAAGAAAGGTCGAGAAATATGATATTTCTTGGTTTGAAGAGCCCGTTTCCCCTGAAGATTACGATGGTTATCGAAGGCTACGCGAAAATACGACCATACCCATCGCAGGCGGTGAATGCGAATATCTAAAATTTGGTTTTAAGCGGCTCTTCGAAAACGATTGTGTAGACATCGCCCAGCCAGATATCTGTGCAACGGGCGGACTTACCGAAGCAAAGCGAATTGCTACACTTGCGCAAGCCTATAATAAAGATGTGATTCCGCATTCATGGGGAACTTGGATCGCCATTAGTGCCGCAGTGCATTTCGTGGGCAATCTTGACAAGAACCCAGGACGGATGTACAACGACCTACCCACTATGGAACTGGACCGTACCGAAAACGCACTTCGTGATGAAGTAACCAAGAGTGAAATTGTAGTAAAAAATGGATTACTAAACGTACCAAATACTCCGGGATTGGGAGTAGACGTAGATATTGATGCACTAGAAAAATATAGAGAAATAGATGAAGCAAAAATTGAATTTCGGTTATAAAAAATTATACATTGACGGCGAACTCGTCGATGCCTCGAACGGGAAAACCTTTGAGGTCATTTGCCCTGCCGATGAAAAACCCACAGCAACCATTGCATGGGCCAGCAAAGAAGACACCGAACGGGCATTAGAATCAGCACAAAAAGGATTCGAACATTGGTCAAAACTACCTTTGCAAGAACGCTTGGATTGGATCGATAAACTTCGAAACAAGATTATCGAAAACAGTGACCTGCTACGTGATAGTATTATGCACGAAATGGGTAAGACTTGGGAAGGTTCTGAAGAAGACCTGACGAGCATTACCAATTCCTTAAAATATTATTCCGAAGAAATCGTATTACGACAAGACATCCCCATTGAAGATAGGGATGGTAGTCACGAACATCGCTTGGTATCTCAACCACTTGGGGTAGCAGTCGCCTTTTTGGCATATAATTTTCCGCTACTAAATCTCGGTTTTAAATTAGGGCCTGCATTAGCTGCTGGCTCTAGTATTATTCTAAAACCCTCTGAGTTTTCTCCTTTGTCCGCTTATATTATAGGAGAACTTTGTGCGGAAATTAATTTCCCGAAAGGGGTGGTTACAGTTCTTTGTGGAGATTTACAGGATGTTGGTATTCCACTTTGTGAGAGTACCATACCTAGATTGATTACCATGATAGGCTCTACCGAAACTGCACAGAAACTGATTGCCCAAAGTGCACGAACATCCATAAAAAGATATAGCATGGAATGTGGCGGGAACGCTCCGTTCATTGTTTTCGATGATGCCGATATGGAACTTGCAGTAAATATTGGCGCAGCATTGAAAATCGGAAATACCGGTCAGATTTGCGTCGCGCCCAATCGGTTCTTCGTTCACGAATCGGTCATCGAAGAATTCACGAACGGAATAAAAACAAAATTTGAAAATGCCAAAATAGGCTTCGGGCGAGAGAACAAACCTGATATGGGTCCGCTTGCGAATGCGCAATCCGTCAAAAAAGTAGATGGCATTGTAAAAGAAGCCATCAACCAAGGGGGGAAATTGATTTACGGTGGTAAGGCAATTGACGGTCCGGGATATTACTACGAGCCAACAGCAATTAGATTAGAAGATAACAATGCAGAAATTCTGCAGCACGAAATTTTCGGTCCGGTGGCGATAATAGTTCCTTTTAAAACTAAAGAGGAAGTTATCAAATTGGCGAACAATGTAGATGCAGGACTTGCATCGTATGTATTTTCTGAAAACAAAGAAACTTTAGACTTTTTTGCCGAAAAACTCGAATTTGGCGAGGTGCAACTGAACGGAGTTAAATACGATATTTATTTACCGCACCTGGGCGCCAAAAATGCCGGAATCGGAATGGATTGCTCCACCTATGCCCTTGACGATTATTTGGTTAAAAAGCGCGTAACTTTGGCACTGAACTAATGGCAAATACCTCCTATTTTATAAGCTGTGATTGGGGCACCTCGAATTTTAGACTTCGGTTGGTCGAAACTGCATCGTTGTTGGTTTTGGTGGAGCATAAAACCGATCAGGGCGTTAAAGTACTTTACCAGAATTTTTTAGCTCAAGACAAACTTGGGCAAACGGAATACTTTCTTGCGTATTTACAAGACCAAATTGACAAGATAGGAGATGCCCGCGGAGCAAAAAATGTAGTCACCGTCGGTATGGCTTCGGCCAACATAGGCCTTCTTGAATTGGAATATGGAAAAATGCCATTTGATGAAGCGGGCAAAGGCATTAATTCAAAAGTGATTCCCCTTAAAAATGGAATGGATGTTATCTTGGTGTCGGGCATCAAAGATGAAGCGGGAATGATGAGAGGCGAAGAAATACAGGCCTTGGGCCTTACGAAGTATTTGGAGTCGTATAAAAACGGGATGCTTATTTTACCGGGTACGCACAGCAAACATATCAATTACTGTGAAGGTGAATTTACCGCCCTAAAAAGCTTTATGACCGGTGAGCTTTTCGAATTACTATCAACAAAAAGTATTTTGGCGAACAACGTCGAAAGTTGCCAATGGATCAATAAAAGGAAAAATGCTTTCAAAGAAGGACTTTCTATAGGCTTTGAAGGTCAACTAAGTGCTCACTTGTTTTCCATTCGTGCCAAAAACCTACTTCATGGTGCTAAAAAGAAGGATACCTATTTTATGCTCAGCGGAATGTTGATCGGTGATGAGCTAGCCTATTTAAGAAGTTGGGAAAGCAATGTTTTTTTAGCGGCTCCCGAACCATTTTATGATATGTATAAACTGGCGCTTGAAACGATTTTAAAAAAGGAACACCTGTTTTTCTTCGGCGATAAAGTCTTGGAAAATGCCTTGCTTAACGGACAGAAAAAAATACTACAACTTTATGAGAGTGAATGATTCTTTTAGCTGGGAGCGCTATAACAAAGCTCCTATAGTTGGTATTGTACGTGGATTGGGAAGCGAGATCGTAATGAATATCGCAAAGACCTATCTCGATGCTCGCCTCTATACTCTAGAGATTACAATGAATACCCCGGGTGTGGCAATTCTAATTTCTACCTTACGCAAAGAGTTTCCCGAACTTAACGTAGGCGCTGGTACGGTCTGTAACATGCAAGACCTTGAAATTGCCCTTAATGCCGGATCTCAGTTTATAGTTACCCCGATTATAGATGATGACGTAATCAAGGCTTGCGTAAAGCGTGACATAGCCATTTTTCCCGGGGCATTTACACCAACTGAAATATATAAGGCATGGCGTTTAGGGGCGTCGGCAGTCAAAGTTTTTCCGGCCACACAATTAGGGCCACAATTTATCAAAGATGTTCTTGCGCCTTTGAACGAAATTAAATTGGTTCCTACGGGTGGTGTTTCCAAAGAAAACATTAAGTCCTTTTTTGAGGCCGGGGTCGTTGGCGCTGGCATGGGG
>Ga0209303_1001007_pt1 | contig 19008 bp, 18 predicted proteins | sample SidtaG_3_FD_187449 | JGI IMG/M metagenome (GOLD analysis project Ga0209303, IMG submission 187449) | Marine algal microbial communities from Sidmouth, United Kingdom - Sidmouth_Asex1 metaG (SPAdes) (version 2) | ecosystem: Host-associated > Algae > Red algae > Unclassified | place: Sidmouth... | reverse complement strand
GCTGGCCACTCGGTGCGCGTGACATCGGGAAAGTCCGCAATGGAAAGCCCATCAATGCCGGGCGCCCCCTTGTTCGCTCTCACGCGCTTCCATGCTCGTCGCACGTTGTCGGTGTCAACGATCCTCCCCATCAGATCGTCATGCAGGGATGGCGGTGTGAGACCACGCCGACCCACGACTCCCCCGGACGGGTTCAGTGTCGAGACCGAGTCGCTCATCGCTCCTCCCTGTACTGTCTGGTTCGGCCCTTTGCACACCGTGCGCCCTCCTGCGCAGGCACGCTACCATGGCCTCTGCTGACGTCTGTTCGATCACGACACACGTTACCGAGCATCTACCCTATCCCCGTGTGCCCGGCGGGCTTCGTCACATTGTGCTGACTCGCCCGGGGACTGAGCCTTCTATGCGATTCGTGTTCCTCGGCTTGCACCTTTGCACTCGGGCTTCCTCCGGACCCATCCTCGCGGATACGCCCTTGCCGTCGGCTAGTAGTGTGCCATCCCACCAGCCGGTTCGGGAACGCCTCGCCACGTTGCAGTTTCGCCCGGCATTTGCTACACACTCTGCCGGCTCGAGCGTCCGTATCCTTTGAGAGCGATCAATTCGAGTTCGGTTGCACCTGGCCATCTACTGCGGCCAATTCATTCAACCTTGGCCAAGGATATCCACAATGCGCGACTACGACGTCAATCTGCATCTGCACCCGCTGGCCGGCCCTGACTACGATTCCATTCAGGATGACCCCGAATTCGACCCTGCTCGTCATCTGGCCCTCGAGATGCCCGCCTCGACGCTCAGCCTGGCCGACCTCGGTTACGGCGACGAGATCGAGGGCACCACTCCCACATCGATAGCTGCGACATCCTGCTTCCGGGTATTGAGTGATGAAGGTGTCCAGTCGATGTATCACGTCTGCAAGCAGCTGGAAGCCTTCACGACGTCCAATCCGCGAATCGCTCGCAACACGCGCGGCGGCGTCTACAGGTCCCGGTTCCTGCGAGAGTTCAGCATGTGCAGCGACTACATAGAGCACCTGGGTTCGATCATGCAAACGCCATTGCTACCCTTGGCAATGGGACACCAGATCGCTCACTTGAACTACCAGCCCCTGACGGTCGGTGACGACGTCGACAAATGGCACTTCGATACGCTGCAGGTAGATTCGGTGATGTTCGTGACAGACCCGCGATCCGTCGATGGAGGAGAGTTTCAATACTTCAAAGGCACGCGTGACGAAATGGCCGAAATTCATGCCGCAGGCAAGTCCATTCCACACGATAGAGTCGAATCGCCTGCCATGCCGGGCCCGGGCTACGCGGTGCTGATGCAGGGAAACTATGTGGTTCATCAAGCAAAGGGGCTCCGCGACGAAGGTGAACGCATCACGCTGGTCAACGGTTTCAGCTATGCGGATCGGGATATTCCGGACTATACGGCGCTCGGACAGCTCTTCCACGCAGATTCAGCGTCGGTGGCTTCGGCAGAGTACGCGCGTCATATCGCACTGCGATGTGGGCGAGAGCTCGAAGAGATAATCAATCGTCCCGGATTCGGTGACTCACCGACTGAACATGCGAAACGGTTTGCGCGCGTGCAGTCCGAGCTGGCTGCGGCAGTGGAGCAACTGAATGACGCTGCCGGTGAAGAAATGCGACATTTCGGCAACACCTGACGCGGATCATTCCTCATGTGAAGCGTGGTACGGGCAACCGTATCATCGTGCGGCCACGACCTGCGAACGCTCGTGAATCCCGCCGCGACGAATGTCGACAGAGGCCGCCGCCTTTCGAGACCTGAGCCCATCCCATTGGAATGGCCTCGTGATTCCCGGCGCGAGCAGGCCACACCACAGGCCACACCACCACTGGCCACCCTCACTCACCTGCCCTCCGGCATGTCGCCGGGTGCGGTGCCGATACCGATACCGATACCGATACCGATACCGATACCGATACCGATACCGATACCGACAAATCAGAGGCGTCGTGAAGCGTCAGCGTCGAGGCAGGGTCAGTGGGTGGTGCTGCTTTCCGGACCCGGTTTGTCGCCGTTGACGATCCACTGGGCCGCCAGGACGAGCGCCCCCATCGCGAAGTCCTTGCCATGATCCGCGATCATCTCTTCGGACAGCCTGGATATTCGGGAGAAGTACTTGTCCTTGCTGACTTCCTCGTCGGTCAATTCGCTGTTCATGCCATGCTCCTGCATTGTTGTCTCCACGTATCATTTGAAGAAGCGATCGGGAAAGGTGACGACCGCAGCCTTTCCGCAACTGAACCCGATAGCCAGATGCTCGCCGTTGTTCGACCACGTCAGGCTGGTGACCCTGGATGAATGTTCCTGGTGCACCATGAGTTCCTGAGTCGTTCCGATGCTGGAAATGGTTACCAGTCCGCTGGCATAGCCGGATGCAACGAGACTTCGAGAGGGATGGGCAGCGATGGCATCGATGATGACCAACCCTGCCTTGCCCGTGGTCAGGGGCGTTCCGGCGTGGTCGCCTCGCGGTAGATCATCGATTGCCCATCCAGCCAATCGGTACGCGCCGGACGTCACGAGGGCCTTGCCCGTCTCGCAGAAAGCCACGTTGCCGACCCGATCGGGGTAGTTTTCCACTTTCCGGCAGGTACCGGCGTCCCTATCGACGACGTAGAACGCTCTGTCGGACGAAGCGCATGCCAGATACTTCCCAGAATGGTCCCACGTCATCAGGGTGACATTGGCTATTCTCTCGATGTTCCCGGAACCAGTTTCACCCGGGGAAGTTCCGGGCCGATCGACGTCGACGAACTCGATGCGTTCGTCTCCCCAGGTGGCCAGTACCTTTCCGGCGGGATCCAGCGCCATGCACCGAACCGGACGATCCAGATCGACGTCGGTCCGAACATCCATGGTCGATGATCGGTAGATCGACAGGTGTGACTGCCGGGCAATCGCGACGATACCGCCTTCGTCGTCCCCTCCGAAAGCGGTGATGGCCACCTCGTCGGGACGCACCTTCTCGATACACTCCCCGCGGGCCGTGATGAGTTGCACGGCACCCTCCGTATCCACCGCCGCGAATCCTTCGCGACCGAAGCGCACCACGGGCAACGCCGAACTCACCCTTGCCGTGGCGATTCTCGGCTCGGGTACCGGATGCTTTCGTTGCCGAATGGTCGTACGTCCGGTGTCACCTTCGATTCGCGTGCGGCTCCTGGGAGATTCGGCATCCCTGGTGGGCACCATTGCCACCTTGCCGGATAGCGTACGGAACAGCACCGCGGAGTCGTCGCCGCTGAACTGGGTCTGGACGATTCCGTCGTCAAGGGTCCATTCCCTGGCAAGTAGATCGAACAGCGACATTCCTGCCGAGCGGTTCTCGGTCATTGTAATGACTCCTGGTTCATGGCGTTCTCCATTCGCTTGTCGATCTCCATGAGATCCGATTCCAGGCCATCGATGACACGTCGAACGACGACAACCCTGTTATCGGCTTCCGACCTGCTCCGAGCATTCTCCGATGGCCGGGAATCCCTCATCTGCAGAATGTCCAGACCGCTGACGAGCTGGAGCGCTCGCATCAGCTCGGCATTGGCGCGTGATAATTCACCGACCAGTGCCATCCGCTCCTTCATCAGGCTCTCGATTCCGCTTGAATGGTCAGACGTATTCATGTCTTCGAGTCCAGCCCGTGAGATTACCGCTCCAGGCCGTAGCGCTTGATCTTTCGATAGATCGTCGGACGTGATATTCCGAGTGATACGGCAGCCTTCGCCAGATTGCCCTTGGCAAGCTCGATGGATCGCTGAATTGCCAGTGACTCGATCTCCTCCAGACTCATCGAGGCGTCGTTCTGAATGGAGGGGCCATTCGCAGGCAGGTCCCTGACTCGGTACGGATCGACGATTTCGTCAGGCAGATCCGCCAGGGTGACTGTCTTTCTTCGGATCAAGACGTACAGCTTTTCCATCGTATTGCGCAGCTCCCGCACGTTGCCGGGCCACTGATATCGCCGGAGTGCACTCAGGGAGTCCGCATCGATCTCCAGCAGACTGCGATCGTATTTGACGGACAGCCTGCGATTGAAAAAGTCGATCAGCATGTCCACGTCGCGCCCACGTTCGCGCAGCGGCGGTATGTCGATGACAATGGTTCCTATACGATAGTACAGGTCTCGCCTGAACCGCCCATCGAGCGTGTCGTCTCGCAAGTTCCTGCTGGATATCGAAATCGGCAACACATCGACCGGGCGACGAGTGTCACACCCGACCCGGTACACGGCCCTCTGCTCGAGCGAGCGCAGCAGGTATGTCTGAAGCTCGAACGGCATGTCGCCGATTTCATCAAGGCACAGGACGCCGGTGTCGGCTTGCTCGAATTTTCCCAGGTTGCCTTCACTCGACCCCGAGCTTTCCGCATAGCCGAACAGTTCACGCCTGATCCCGTCCGCGGACATGGTCGCGCAATTGATCACGACGTAGGGAGCGGCCGCCTCCGCGAAATTGCTATGAATCAATCGCGCGAACAGTTCCTTGCCCACGCCGGTCTCTCCCTGTATCAGAACCGATACCTTCCTGGAGGCCGCACGATTGGCGAATTCGATGCATTCCAGCATCTTCGCGCTCGCACCGACTATTTCTATCTCGTCCTCCAGAACTCCGAACCTCGGTTTGATGGTAACCCCGGAGTACCGCGCGTGAGACCGTACATCGGATCGGGCACCCAGGAAGAGCGCAACCCCCTGAGTCTTCCCGTTCGCCTTGATCAGATCGATATCCTTCGCCGGCATGGACGGAGGTATTTCCGCCAGGAGCTCGTCGGTGGACATGTCCGGGTAGATATCGAGTATGCGGGTACCTATGTCGAAATTCGCCGGGTCGCCATCGGTCAACCCGCCTGCATTCCGGCTGTACACGACCCGGCCGGAACTGTTGAGCAGAATGATGATGTTGTCCCTGGCATGCCGCCGGGAGGTGCTGATGAACTCCTCGAGCAACGCGGTATGCTCTTCCAGTTGCCTCTGCGCCAGATTCAACTCGATCTCCCGCGCTGCGGAAGCGACCAGCGCGATGTTGTGAGCATGGTAGATCCCGGAGGGCCCGGACAGGTCCACCACGCCGATCACCGACCGATCAAGGGCATCGATGATGGGCACGCCGACACAGGACCAGTCCTTTATGCCCAGGCAGAAATGTTCGGATGCGTGAACATATGTCGGCCTGCCGGTTCTCAGTGCCGTACCTATTCCGTTGGTGCCGATGGTGTCCTCGTCCCAGACTCCCCCCACCTCCAGCTGAATTTCACGTCCATTCTCGAGGGTACGGGAATCGCCTTTCGTCTCGATCACGGTACCGTTCCGGTCTGTCAGGATCAGCATCGCACCGGTACCGGCCAGGTGCTGGGCCAATCTCTTGAAGACCAGAGCGGCAGCTTCGCACAGCGTGCGACTCTGCTTTCTCAGCAAGTCGACGCCACTGTCGTTGATCATTCGCGGCGACGCGATGTTGAGCGCGCTCACGCCGGAGTTTGCGCACCTGATCCAGCTCGCCATTATCTCGGATCGAACGGCACTCTGGATCTCGCAGCCCGCTTCCCCGAACTCTACAAATTTCTCCCAAGCGTGCATGGTGTCGCGATTGCAATACTCCACCATTGGCAGATCGGAAAATTCATTCTTCCTTTGAGTCTTGAAGTAGGTCGGGCGCATTGTCTTTCCGATATCTGTCTGTTGCTCTTGATCGCTCCGAGATCTCTCTGGTTGCTCGAAGGAATGGACAATTGCTCATCGTCTCTACAGGTCGAGCCGTTCCGTGATCGCCAGCACGAAGGCCGCTTCGATTTCGTCCGACTCGATGACCACGCCATTCAGGTCACCCAGCTTGAGCTCGGTTTCGGCATCGATCGTGGATACGTAATGGTTCTGTGCAGTCGCCAGGGAGAAGTACTTCTGCCCACCCTGGAAACGCAATGTTCCGAGAAACTGGAGCTGTCTACCGGATCGCGCGTCCATCACGATGACACGGTGATTCCTGCTGACCCGCACGATCGGCTCGGGTTCGAGGGCTGCAGGGCCCTCGCCCATGATGTGGATGCGCAGATCGTCAGGAGCAGGCTCGTCCTTCGTGGTGGTGCTTGCCTGACGGGATCGCGAGTAGCCACCGTTGCTGAACTGATCGGCCAGCCGGCTGATCGTCGGCCAGTTCTCGCTGATCACCCGCCTTGCGGCGACATCTTCGCGCCTGGGCCCCTTCCGCTTGGAGATGATGTCGACCATGCTGGTGTCCTCTGTGCGCGATCCGGGCGCGGAGACGGGTACTTCATCGACAGGCTGACGTTCGCATCCTGTCGGGTTGCCTTGCGCGCCATCGCTGGTGCCATTGTCGCACATGTGCTGTGCCGGAGTGCAGCTAGTGCAAGCGCTCATGCGCCGGGATCGATCGCCTACCGGCCCGGCCCTACGCTCCGGGACATTCCGGATCCTGCAGCCGCAAGATCACATCGGTCGATGCTCGTATCGCATCTTCGCTCACCCGCAAGCGTCGGCTCGGCCTGCAGAAACCACCCGCGAACGGTTGCAGATGCAAGGGCGAGCACCGAATCCGCCACGATCATGATCGTGCTCCGAAACGGGTTCGAGTCGACTCGGCACCGTTGGAGACGATCGTGGCTTCACCCGTGAGGGGATTCGCCATCAACGTCCGTATCCGCGCGTCAGTTCGCGCAGCCGCGACAGTACCCTCTCCTGATCATCGTTCACCGGCCAGGGTGCCGCCTCGGCCAGGCCGCCGGTGGTGACGACCAGCGGCACGTCGGGTTCGTCGTGTTCGACCACCAGCGCCATCGCCCAGCGATCGAACAGGCGCGTGGGTACCGGATCGGATTCGTCGATCTCCAGGCTGTCGTGACGCTTGTCGTGCTTGATGCGCTCGAACACCTCGAGAACGTCTTCCTCGGCCCCTTCGAGCACCTGGGCGAAGCGCCTGTCATGCGCATACAGCACCAGAGCACCGGTCACGCCCTGCTTCCGGTTGTTCTTGCGGGAGACATCCAGGATGGAGGCGAGTGCCGGACTGCCGCCATCGGCCCCGTCGGGCAGCAGGTTGCGACTGCGATAGACCAGTCGGAAGCACGTCCCGGTGCGTGATGCGGCAGGGGCCTCGGGCACCTCGGTTTCGCTACCTGCTTCTTTCATGGTCGTCTGCCTGCGTATTCAAAGGGGATCCGGGTGTCATGTCCCTGCTCGGGCGTCGTCGACGCTCACGGGACGATCACGCCCCTGCCGACGAAACGGCGGTTCTTGAAATCGTCTATGGCCCGGTTGATGTCATCCAGCGAATACTCGGTGTAATGCATCTTGACCAGACCATCGGCGTTCAATTCCATCAACTCCACGAGTTCGATGAAGTCGCCGACAAGGCTCCCGCCGATCTTGATCTCGTTGACCACGAGCTCCAGCGTGGGTATCTCGATCGTTCCGCCGTAACCGACGACGATGAGCTCGCCACCCTGGCGCAACAGCTTCCAGCAGATGTTCTCCACCCCGAGCTCACCGACGAAATCCATGACGACGTGGCTTCCTCCGCCGGTCAGGTCCTTCACCTGCTCGATCAGGTCCGATCCACCGTCGAGCACGATGTCCGCCCCCAGCTCCTTCGCCAGTTCTCGCGCGCCCGGCTCTCGATCCACCGCGATCACGCGAGCACCGCAAAGGTGTTTCAGGCACTGAATCGCGATGTGCCCCAGACCGCCGACACCGAGGACCGTCACGTAGGCACCCGGGTGAACCAGTTTCGCCGCACGCTTGGCGGCCCGGTAGGCCGTGATACCGGCATCGGCCATCGGCGCCACGTCGATCGGCGTGATGCCGGTGTTGAGCTTGATCAGCGAGCTTTCGTTGGTGATGAAGTACTCGGCGAATCCGCCGTCCAGACCCAGGCCGGGGAAGAGCCCATGGTCACAGTACATGTCGTGACCGTATCTGCAGCTCAGGCATATGCCGCAACTCCGATGCGGATGGCAGATGACGGCATCGCCGGCCTTCACGGACGTGACGTTCGAACCGACGTCCTCGACCCAGCCGGCGTTCTCATGACCCATGGTGTAAGGCAGCAGGCTGCCTTCGACATCCATGACATCCTTCCAGACGCCCTCGACGATGTGAAGATCGGTGCGGCACAGTCCAGCAGCCCCTACCTTCACGATGACCTCGTCCGGGGAATGGATCGTCGGGGCGGCTACCTCTTCGATCCTGAGCTGTACGTTCACCTCGGGATCGTACTCGTGCAATCTGGCGGATTTCATTCTCGACTCCGGGTGCTAGAGAGAAGCGGGTAGGCACGCTCGCGATACGGTCAAGGTCGGCCCAGTCGTTCCGCACCGCCGCCCAGGGCAGGACCTTCGGTGGGATCCGCTTCGCCTTCCGCCAGGTCGGCGATCAGCGTTTCAGTGGTGAGAATGAGCCGGGCGACCGACGCCGCGTTGACCAGCGCACTCGTCGTCACCCTGACGGGGTCGATCACGCCGGCCTCGAACATGTCCCGGTACCCCCCTGCCGAGGCATCGTATCCGTGTCCGTTCCTGGCCTCGACGACCGTCTCGACGATGGCATCCGAATCCCTGCCGGCATTCAAGGCGATCCTCTGGACCGGACGGGTCAGGACGGAGCGCACCAGTTCGATGCCGGCGCGTACATCCCCTTCATGGGTCGAGATGACGCCATCCAGCGCGCGAGCCGTCTGTGCCAGTGCGGTTCCGCCGCCCGCCACCACGCCGTCGGCGGCAGCCGCCTGCACCGCGCACAGGGAATCCTCTATCAGCTGGATCTTGCGTTTCTGCTCGACGGGCGTGAAGCCACCGACGCTGATGAGCGCCATCCCCCCGGCCAGCTTCGAGAGCCGCTCCCGCAGCTTGTCCTGCTCGATGTTGGGTGGCGCGGCATGGTGGAGCCGTTGTACCTGCTCGCGGCGAGCCTTGATGGCCGCCGCGTCTCCGCAACCGCGAAGGATGCTCGTGAACGATGCGGTCGCCACCACCGATTCCGCCTCGCCCAGCTGCGCAAGCGAGACGTCCTCGATCTTCCTTCCCAGATCCCTGGCCAGTACTTCCCCACCCGTGAGAATGGCGATGTCGTCCATCATGGCGGTGCGCCACTGTCCGTATTCGGGAGGATGAACGATCAGGTACTTACCGGCACCCCCGCCGTCCATCAGCGAGACGATCACCGTCGGGGCGATTTCCTCCGCGATGATGAGCAAAGGCCGGTCGGCCTCGTCGGCGATCCTCCGGGCGTTCACCAGGATGTCCGGGTGAAGGATCTTCTGATCGGTCATCAGGATCAGCGGTCTGGCCAGGACGGCTTCCATCCTTTCCGTGTCCGTCACCATGTGGTGCGACAGGTAGCCGCGCTCGAACGACATGCCCTCGACGACATCGAGGGTCGTCTCGACCGTCACTGAGAAATCCGTGTTGATCACCCCTTCGTTTCCCACCCGGGCATAGGCGTCGGCAACCAGGGCACCGAGCTTCTGATCGGTCGCGGCCACTTTCGCCACGGACTCCAGGTAGCCCGGGTTGTCCGCACACGAACGTGCCGACTTCCCCAGTTCCGTCGTCACGACCTGAACCGCGATCTCTATGCCCCGGCACAGATCGACCGGCTTGGCGCCCGCTTCGGTTGCCTTCACACCCTTCTGGATCAGGGCATTCGCCAGCACGATCGCCGTCGTCGTACCGTCACCCGCGACCTCGTTGGTCTGCATGGACACCTCACGCACCACCTGTGCGCCCATGTTCTCGAACCGGTCGGGCAGCTCGATCTCGGCGGCGATCGATACCCCGTCGCGGGTTATCACCGGCGTTCCGATCGGACGATCGACCATCGCGTTCAGTCCCTTCGGACCCAACGTCGGCTCGACGGACGCTGCCAATCGTGCGACGCCCTTCGAGAGCGCTCGCCGAGCCACGTCACCATGGACAAGTAATTTCGCCATACGAATTCGCTATCTCCGATGTCGGCAGTGGCAGTCGGATGGGCCCTTGCCTGGTTGCACATCCGCTACGTGTTCGTCTCGTCCGGTCAAGGGGGCACGGCGTCGCGCATGAAGCGAACCGGAACGGGAACAGGATCCGGTGGAGCGACGGGCGCTTCGCCGTATCGGACGCTCTTGAGGCCACGACACAAAGCACCATTGAATTCCATGTTGATCCGCACTCCCCGACTGCGAGAGAGATAGTTGCCCAGTTCACACGCGCTCAGTCTTTCGCCGGCCCAGGTGACGAAGGCAGGATCACCACGATCCCCGGCCAGCCCTTGCGACAGCAGAAGAGAGCGATATCGAGGTCTTTGCAGCGTCGCCGTCTGGTCGCCGAACTCGACCGAATCGAGCGCGCCCAGGGTCATCGCGACCACATCGTTGCTGTCGAAGCCTTGTTGCAACAGCCCCTGCAGAACGGCTTCCTGACGGCGGATGAACGCTTTCTCAAGAAACTTGATGCGCACGGCGTCCAGGCTTTCGCCATTGCAGTACTCGGCAAAGACCGAGCTGAAATCCGCATCCTCGTTCACACCGCTGTTGATTCGGTCTCCGAAGCAATGATCGATGAGCTTCACGCTGACGTTTCGAACCCAACTCAGCTTGCCGATCTCGGCCCGGATGTCGAACGCCATCAGAAAGGCGAAATTCGGTGAGCACCAGTACGTCGGAAGTCGGAACTCGACCTCCACCGCCTGCCCCTCGGCATGGATGTTGACCGCCTCGATGAACCCCATGTCGGTAACGGGCTCGTCAAGTTCCGGATCCATGACCTGATCCAGACAGCTCCATACCTGCGCTTCAGCACTCGCCGATCGAGAGTTCATCGAACTACTCTGGTTCCAGCAGTGCGGGGGACTCCTGCAACTGCTGAATCCTGGCCCCGGCATCGATGTCGTAGAGCCGGGCCGCATTCAGACCGAGAATCTTTTCCTTGACGGAATCCGTGAGCTGGACACCGCGCTCCGAAGCGATGTCATCGGGTATCTGGAAGTTCCAGAATTTCTCGACCAGCCATTGCGGCGTCCATATCGCGTAGTCCGAACCGAACAGTATCTTGTCCTCACCGAGCCAGAACAGCAGTTCGGCCATGATTTCGCCGAAGTACCGTGGTCTCGTGTGGATGAAGGGCATCACCACGGCCAATCCCGCGTAGACATTGGTCTCCTGAGTCGCGATCCAGCAGAATTCGTCGAGGCGCGGCAGCCCGCAATGTTCGACGATCCAGTTCAGGTTCTGGAAGTCCGTTGCCGCATGGTCCACATCGCGAACGTCGAAGGCGTCGAGATTCAGGGGGATGATCGTCGGGCCCTTGTGAACATGGATGTTCTTGATCCCGAGCTCATCGCACAACTCGAAACACCGGTAGGCCTCCGGATCGTTCAGCCGCCACCCCTTGTTGTCGCCATTCCATTCGGCGGTGTACATCTTCACGCCTTGTATATCGTATTTCTCCTTCAGGAAGCGGATGTGGTCGAGTGCCTTTTCTCCATCCCGCGGGTCGAAGGAACCGTTGACGATGAACCGCTCCGGGTGCCTGGCCGCCATCGACGTGCTCCGCTCCACGCAGGAGAACCCGTTCTTGTAGAAGTCGGACAGGACGGTGGTCTGGATGATCGCCACATCGTCCGGGCCATCGATGAAGAGATCACGGTACACATCGTCCTCGGAATACTTCTCGAACTTGGACTTTTCCCAACGCTGTTCGGGTGGACTCAGGTTGGAGTGATACGCATAGAAGCAATCGATGAACTGCTTTCCGTGAACGTTCTTCTGGTTCTCCGGGCTTCCATCCCAATAATGGATGTGTCCGTCGACCACGAATATCTCCTTACCTTCGGCAGTTCTGTACATTTCATCTCCTCGGCACGGTGGGGACCAGCGATTACCGGATCGGAACCTGACAGGCGACGGTTCCGGGGCAGTTTTCGTATCTGCTGAATGACAGGGGTCCGGACTCCAGCGCGCACGATCCCGATCCACTCTCGGAAACGTGCACGACCGGAGCCGGCTAGATGTACTGGAGCATCTCCTCCATGTCCCCGAAGAGAATGATGGTGTTGTCGTCTACGCGAACCATCCGTCCATAGTGCGTCGACGTGTTCACCTCGAACGTCTCGGCATTCATCTCCCGGCCCAGGAATTCGCTGATTTCGTCCATCTTGAACACGAGTTGTCCTTCGCCATCCACACGTATGGTTGCCGGGTTGTAGGTAATCGTCACCGCAGGATCCTCGTCCATGAATTCCGCGATCGCACGTGCCTCGACCGAATCGTTCATGGTCACACCACACTGGTGCGAGATGGTCTGATCGAACTTCATGTCCTTCATGGACTTGAAGATGTTCGTGTTCGATGCGTTACGCGCTAGATTTGACATCTCGAATGCTCCCTTGTGTTATCGATCGAGACCGAGCTCAGCCAGGATCTGACCGACGCGTTCATCCGCGACCGCCTTCGCTTCTTGGAAGGAGACGGGCTTGGAGTGCGACTGTGACCACACCGGCTGCAGCGCCTGCGCCGCCTTGTCCGCCAGATCGCCGTGCTTGTCGATCCAGGTCTTGAACAAGGCCTTGTTGCCTGCACCGTGCGTCTCGTCGTTCGCCAGCAGATACATCAGATCGATCGTGTTCGCCAGATTGCGCTCGTAGTCCGCCTCGGCGGGAGAGATCACCGATGGCGTGATGAAGTCGCTGTTGGCGGCGGCGACCTGCATCAGGAAGCCGGAGCGGAAAAGCTCGCCGACCAGCGGCTCGAACATGATGTTTATCGCGAAGTATTGTTCGAGGTAGTCCTCGGCACCCATGATGGACTCGACGGCCTTGCGCGTCGGTTGCCAGATCGGGTCCTCCAGCCAGGTCTTCTTGCCCAGATCGTCGTCCCACCCATCGATGTCCATGCCTATTTCGGCAAGGTAGAGCGTGATGTCCTGCGCGAACCGCATCTTGTAGGAGGAGTTCGTCAACGTGGCGTTGTTGATCATCTGGGTGTAGCCGTAGCGCTGGGCCTGCATCAGTGATGTACCCAGTCCGAATTCGACGTGCTTCCAGGCACCCAGGTGCGCTTGGAGAATCCTGTTCCAGGACTTGTCGAACGCCTGATGCGCCCCGGACCTGCGTGAATTGGCCACGACTCCCTGGACCATCGTCACGATCTTCGACTGTCGCTGATAGTGTGTTCGTTCCCACTCCTGGTCCGGCGCACGGTACTCGTGCCAGTTCGAGCTTTTCGCGGCCGTGCTGTCCTTCGTGTACGCCCCTCCTCCCTTGCCACCGTCGAATTCGATGATCCAGTTCTGGATCAGATAGCGTTCCGGATCCGGCTGTACATCTACCGTCATGTCCTCGTAGTGCGTGGGGCGTTTTCCCCGCGGTTCGTAGTAGTTGTATTTTCGGCTGCTCGAACCGGCGAATGTCGCCGCACCCGCTGCACCGGAACCGACAGAACTGGACGTTGCTACCATGACAGCCTCCACAAGACGATGGTGTTTGAAAACACGGACATCCGACAATGCTCAGTGAACCGACGATCCGCCGGATGTCGGGGTGAACTTGTCGATGAATATCCGTTCGGATTCGAAGTCGTTCATGAACAGCACCGGATTCAGTGCATCGATCATCGGGGGAGGACCGCATGCGTACACATCGCCCTCTCCATCGAGGTTCAACTCCTTGAGGCGCCGTTCGACGCTTTCGTGCACGAAGCCACGCTCGCCCGCCCAGTCGATGGAATCGTCGACATGGCTCAGAACCGGTATGAATTCCAGCAGCGGATACTTCTCCATCAGTTCCGCGATGTCGTCCAGCTTGAACAGATCGTCCCGGGTACGTGCACCGTAGAAGAAAAGGATGGGCCGATCCTCACCGCTGGCGATCTGATCGTTCAATATCGACCAGACGGGAGACATGCCGGAACCTGCCCCTACCAGTATTACCGGCCCTTGTCGCTCTTCGCGCCGAAAGCACATTCCGAACGGTCCGTGGACGCTTACCGTCGCGCCTTTTCGTATTCCACCGGTGTCGAGCTCGCCGGAGAAGCGTCCCCCCGGATATTTCTTGATGATGAACTTCAGATTCCGCGCATCCCGCGGAGAGCTTGCCATGGAGAACGAGCGGGTGATTCTTTCGTCGTTTCCCGTGGTCACGGTGATGTCGACGTATTGACCTGCCCAGAACTTCAACGGCGAGTCGATCTCGATCTCGACCCCGCTGATGTCGTGAGTCAGCGCCTCGAAGTCGATGATTCTGCCGGAGTATTCCTTTACAGGTATGGATTTCGACAGGACTTCCTCGTCGTAGTTCAGCAGATCGATCTCGATGTCGCTGTAGGCGATGGTGCGGCACATCAGTATGTGCCCGCTCTCGCGCTCTGAATCATTCAACGCAAACGTGGAATACTTCAGGAGTTCCGTTTCCCCGTCGGTCTTGATGCACTTGCAGGCCGAGCACTGTCCCACCTTGCAGCCATGTGGCAAGGCAATTCCCTGTCGAAAGGCTGCGTCAAGAACGGTTTCACCTTCCTGTACTTCGAATTCGATATCGACCGGCTGCAATCGTACGGTGTAGGTATCGACCATGGGTACCCCTGGAGAATTTGGCCATGCGATTGGTGATCGCCTCGCTTGCCTCGGCGTGCAAGGGCGACTGAATGCCCTTGCACGCCTTGCGTTCACAACCGCATCACACCGCTCAGTTGCAGGCGTTGATGGTGAAGCCTGCGCGATACTCGGCAAGATGCGTCTCTCGCTCCGCATCGTTCATGTTTCGCAGTGCATTCAGCGGTGAACCGAGCGTATGGCCGCGAACGTGATCCAGCGTCCACATGTCCTTGTCGTCGAAGCGAAGATGTGGCTGCGGCACCAGTGTCTTGCCATCCTCCCTGACGAAGTTCAGATCCTTGATCACATCGGCGAGATCCCACCCGTCATAGAGCGTTTCCCATTCGCGCTTGCCGGAGAACTTGCCCATTGCCGGCGTCTTGCGACCCTGGTACTCGTCAGCGAAGGCTTCGACGGCCGTCCATCGGTCCAGCTCGTGCGCGAACGTGTGCAACTGGCCGTCGATCTCGTCAACCACCATGTCGCCCCGTATCAGACACGGGACCAGGCACGACCAGCAGCGATGCGGATAGACGTATCCGACTTCCTCGTTGAAGGTCAGTACCTTCTGGCCAGGCACGCTCAGCTTCGCATACCATTTCCAGAATTCACCGAATTCTGCATTCCAACCCGGATACTTGTGTTCGAACCATTCGAAGTCCTTCTCGGTCTGAGCCTCGATTCTCCAGAAGTTGACCGGCCAGCCGACGGCGAAGAACTGGGCCACCTTGTGGACATAGCTGTCCTCCGTTATCCGCTTCCAGGCCTGCTGAACGTCATCGTGATGAATCTTGACCCCGTACTTCTCGAGCGGCAGCATGTAGGTTCGGTAGTAATCCTCGAAGATCCAGCGGTTCCACATTTCCGCGTAGGATTCCTTGCTCTTGTCCCGATTCGTCGTTCCGTATTCGATGAACGTGCCGACCGCTGCATCCACGATGGCGTGGTTCTGCCAGAAGGCGTAGCGAAGGTCTCGCTCCAGCAGCAGATGATTCTCCGGCTCCTTCAGTGCCGCCATCAGCAAGGAGTGACCGTTGCCGATATGGCGACTCTCGTCGGACTGCACCGACAGGAACACGGTCGGCAGCGCGTAGTCGCCGTTTCGCGCCGCTTCCGAGGGCATGGCAACGAACAAGGTATTCGTGAAGGCCGTTTCGGCAACCACCGTCAGGTACATGCAGGCGGCAGTCATCGTGTCACCGGTGATGAAGCCCTCCCCGAACTGGCGTCCTATCGTCGTCGCGTAGCACTTGCCGAAGGCTTCCTCGGTGATATCGAACCCGGCCGGATCGATATAGTTCTCCATGTACCACTTCTTCAGGTTCATCTGAATCGTGGAGTGTCGGAATTCATCGACCATCTGCATGGTGAACCCGGTGCGCAACTCTTCGCCTGGAGCCAATCTGGATACCATGGCCATCGATCTTGCAGCCGATATCTCCGGGAACGGAATGATGGCCAGGAACAGCTTCATCCATTCGATCCAGCGGGGCTCCACATTGCGGAACATGTCGCCACGAAGCGCTGCGTCGAGCGCGCCGTACACACGATTGTCCTTTTCTTCCTCCATCGGAAAGTACGACCGCAGGACCTGCTTCATCGGGTCGCGGGGCGCTTTGGTGATCTTGTAGTCGGTAGGGTAGGTACTGGCTTCCTGCACGTAGGTCGGATTCCAACCCAGGTCGGCGATCTTCTTGGTCGCTTCACCAACCGATATCCCTCGTTGGGAAGTTATCTTGTTCAGCGTCAAGGCCATCTGGCTTTTCTCTCCTTCATCTAGAGATCGACAAGCGAGGTCGATTGAAGCAGCGTCTGCTGCCGAGAACGCGCGATTCGATACATGCGCCTCCCACCTTCGGGATGAGGCAATGCAACTCGTCGCTCGACACTCACCGTATTCCTCACACGCACCCGCCGCAACTTCTTCAATCAGTCTTCGCCGGTCTCGCTGATCGCGCTGTGCATGGCCGTCGGCTAACGTTTTGAGATTCACTGCAACGAAACGTTACAGGTCGATTCCTTCTGACTTTTTTCTGTAACGGTCCTTGTCAATTCGTTTCGCCGGAAAGGAGACTGCAGGTCGATTTCTCGCGACGCCCGGACAGCATCGATAACATTACAGCGCGTCCATGTTTTTCGTGCGTCTCACCCGAACGCCGAATTTCTTCCCCTTCGGTCTCACCCCTCGGCCGATCACGGCAATACGGCTCCTCCACCGTCGAACGGCAGGCAGCGGAACCCTGGGTCCAGGGAGGCGGATGGATTGCTCTCTTCATCGCGCCGGGCGGCGGACCGCCGATGAACAGACCCTGCCGGTCGAGCAAGGCGCGTAGGTACCGCCTATCAACCGCCTCCCCGACAGAACACAGCGGCCGTCACCCTGTAATCGGTGTCCGGCCTCAAGCGCGAGTTGTCGTCGTGTTCGCCCTACCCGTCCACGGCCACCGTGCCCGCCGCGGAACGACGCCCCTGCCGATCGATCGCGACCACCGAGTAGGTGGCAGCCCGGCGAGCCTCCACCTTGCTCAGAAACAGGCTGGTGCCGTCGGTCATGCCGATGGCCTCGCCATCGCGATTGATCTCGTACCTCAACGCAGGCGTCGACGCACGGTCCCAGAACAGCTCCAGCGCACTCGACGAGTACACCGTCACCCGGAGATCGGCAGGCGGCGACAACGTGCCGACCACCGGTCCTTGTCCGCCCTCCACCTCGACGGTGACCGGTGAGGATCGCTTGCCGTCCCGATCGATCGCCACCAGCGAGTAGGTGGCGTCGGCACGCGCATCGATCGACTCCAGGAACAAGCTGGTTCCTTTGCTGGTGCCGAGCAGCGTATCGCCACGACGTACCTCGTAGCGCAGACCGGCAGGCGTGGCGCGGTCCCAGAACAGTTCCAGCGCGTTTCTCGAATAGACCTGCACCCGGAAGCCTGTCGGCGTGTTCACGCCGGGTGTGGGCGGTGCACCCGGCTCGATGACATCGATCGGACGACCCGGCAGGTAGTTCCGGAAGTCGAACACCAGATCGTCGAACGTGTCCCCGTTCACGTCCAGCCCCTGCAGTCTGGCCGAGGTGATGCCGGTACTGAACCGGAAGCCGTTGCTGCCGTTCAGCGCATCGATCGCGCGTTGCGCGGGTCGCTCGCCCGGTGTACCGAGCAGCACGGTGCGGGCACCGAGAACCACGTCCGAGGCGCCGTCGCCGTTCAGGTCGCCGAGCGACAGCGAGCCCGCGACGCCGTTGCTGTTCGGGGACCGGATGAAATCCACTCCGTCGGTATCGACCAGGCGCGAGATGCGATCGCTGGCGAAGCCGTCGATGTTCGCAACCGGTGTCAGGCGTTCGGAGCCACCGTAAACGATGGCGGCCTTCGAGGGCGTTCGTCGGTCGGAAGGGAGTCTGCATCGGGTTTCACCTGTGAGCGGTGGCGACGGTCGTGATCGACCTCATCGACGATATTCCGTCCACCTTCCGGTTTCGCAAAGTCATCGGGTGGAACGACGCAGCGTCGTATTGACGCAGCGTCGTATTACCGTCTCCATCGGGCGCATCCGTCGGCAGCGAATGGCTGAAGGATCAGTGGGGTGCTTCCTGCCTTCTCGCTGTCATGGTGGCCAGATGCAGGGCCTCGCCGCACGACAGGAGCAACCGGACGACGAAGCGGCAAAAGGGCATAGTGATCGCCTGATGTCCGGGACGCACCACCGACCGTCCAGTTGGACACGACGACACTCGCCGTGGCCGACATCGCGCTACGCGTCGGCTACCAGGGCGTGTCCAGGTTCCGCCAGCATTTCAAGCGCCGGCATGGCGCAACCCCGTCCGCCGTGCGCTCGCGCTGAGACGGCACGGATCGATCGCGACGGGCGGCGCTCCATGCCGGGTCGATAGCGCAGGAATCACGTCCCCGGTGAGCAGGATCGACGCCTGTCCGCAGCCGGGCCGAACCACGCGCTTCATCGGGAGCGTTCCGGCATGGGACCGGGAGGCCGAGCGGTTCGATGTGGACGGTGCGGGACGGAACCGATCGGCCGCCACCGGCGAGACGCCGGCGCGTCTCGGTCGCCGGAGATGATCGAAGACCATCACGGCGGCGTCGTTCCGGCATTGCAGGCCGTACCGGCGTTACGCCCGGCCCGGGCATTCGCCGACAGGCTGGCACGCGCGGATCGGGCTGCCTGCGGACTCACGCCGGACGACATCGATCGGTGCGTGATGGAAGATCGGGAACAGGACGACTGGCTAGCCGCCGTGCCGGTACTCGCAGGGCCGGCAGGCAGGTACCCGGACGTCATCTGTGGCACGAACACGCAAGATCGACACGAGAAGACCGGCCATGAACGAACCGCACCCCTCAATGCGGCGCGATGACATCGCCGAGCTGGAGAATCGGGACT